>Ga0307372_10014032_pt1 | contig 10302 bp, 10 predicted proteins | sample OX1MG_FD_202533 | JGI IMG/M metagenome (GOLD analysis project Ga0307372, IMG submission 202533) | Soil microbial communities from Risofladan, Vaasa, Finland - OX-1 | ecosystem: Environmental > Terrestrial > Soil > Coastal area > Acid sulfate soil | place: Finland: Risofladan, Vaasa | collected... | reverse complement strand
GGACGTGGACTCGGCGCGGCGATCGCGCGCATATCGCTCGCTGGTCGCGACCGTGCGCGACCTGGCCAACGGTTTGCAGCGCATGGGCAATCTCGACGCCGTGCTGCGCGAGGTGGCACAGCATCCGCGTCCTGAGCTGCGCGAGCTGCTGACGCCGCTGCAGACGGCGCTCTCGATGGAGGAGGGGCTGCTCGACATGGCCGAACGCTCCCGTTCCGCATTCGTCGAAGACGTGTGTGTGCTCCTGCTCGCCGGAAGGAGCCGCGATCCGCGCGAGCTCGTCCACCAGCTCCGCGACCAGGTGATCCCGGAGCTCGAGGAGGACATCGCGCTGCTCGACGCCACCCGCGCCGCGGTGGCGGTGCAACGACGCAGCGCGCAGATGATCGGCGCGGTGCTCGCGGTGCTCATCGGCGCCTTCAACACCGTCCCGGTGCTGCACGACTTCCTCGTCAGCGTCCAGGGGGAGATCACGCTCGTGATCGCGGCGCTGATCTTCGCGGGCTCCATCGCCGTCATGGGCACCCTGCTGCGCACGCCTCGCCCGGCTCGCTGGGATGTGCGCCTGGTGCGTGCGGAGCTGGGGCGGATCGGTCGTGGCTGAGGTCTGGCTGCCGTCGCTGCTGCTCGTGACCACCGCCGCATTGGCTGGGCTGGTCCTGGCGCGCAGCGGCGCGTTGCGAACCGCCGAAAGCGCCAGCATTCGCCGGGTCCGGGATCGGTTGCTGCCCGATCACGGTCGTTGGGCCGCCGTTGTGGCACGCAACCCGATGGCGCGTGCCTTGCAGGATCGATTCGCGATCCGGCGGCTGCAGCTGGCCGCCGGTCGCGGCGACACCCAGGCGTTCACCCGCCGGGTGGTCGGCATCGCCGCCCTCACGGTCGCCGCCTGCAGCGTCCTCGACGGCGTGACCGTCCTCGCCGGCGACGGCCTCGTGCTCGCTCCCGCGTTGATCCCGGTCGCAGCCGTCGTCGCGACCGCGCTGAGCGTGGCGAGCCTGCAACGAGAGGCCCGCCGCCGGCGCGAGACGGCCTCCCTCCAAGTCGCCAAGACCCTGCTGCTCTTCGGGCTGCTGCGGGTGCCCCCGGTGCACAGTCCCGATGGGCTGGGGCCGGGAGACCCGCTGCTCGCCCTGGCGCGAAGCATGCGCGACCGCACCCTCGCCGAGATGCTGGGCAGCGAGCAGTGGCGTCAGATGAGTGACGTCCAGCCGCACTCCCGAGCCGAGCTGCTCGAGGCGGTTGCCGCCGCGTACCGCCTCCCCGTGCTGGCGCAGCTGGCTCAGGTGGTGCGCGCGGCGCAGGAGTATGGGGGCGGTGATCCGGCGACCGAGTACCTAGCCGCCGCGCGCTCGTTCACCGCGCAGCGCCTCGCTGACGCGCGGGTCCGCTTGGGTTCACGCACCATCACCGTGCTGGTGCCGATGGTCGGCCTGCTCGCCGCCATCTTCGTGGTCATCTTCTCCGCCGTCGCCTACGCCAGCGCCAACGGCGGGCTCTGAGTGCGCCGGCACGCCCCCGTCCTGCTCGCGGTGGTCGGCGCTGTCGCGGCTGCGGCGCTGGTGCTCCCCCGGCCGAACCTCGCGGCGGCGATGGGATTCGTCAGCGGTGCGGATCCGGCCGGGGTGGCCGCGCTTGCCGCTGCCGAACTGCTGCTCTGGGTAGCTTTCCTGGCCGGTGTCGTCCTGGTGCTGGCGCGCACGCTTGGCAGCGTCCGCCTTCGCGTGACCTCGACGCGCGTGCTGGCCGGCGTGACGCTCGCAGTATGCCTCGCGATCCTCGGCGTCGGAGTGGCGCGCCACAACAGCAACGCATACTCGATGTGCTGCGGCAGTATCAGCCAGGCTCGTCAGCAACTCGCGAAGGCACCATGAGCACCACCCGGATGCTGGTCAGCCTCCTCCCCGCCGAGGAGTCGGATCGGCTCCTGCGCGCGGTCCATGCGCTCCTGCCACCAGTGGTCGACGGCACCATCGCGCTGCTCCGCCCCCCGGAGCCGCATCTTGGTGATGCGGCACTTGGGCTCGCCGGCGCGGAGATCCTGATCATCCGCAAGGCGGACCACGAAGGATTGGCCGCAAGCGACGCGGCGGACGAACGCCACCTGGTCTGGTGCCGCGACGACATCGAAGCGGCGGGCATCTCGGCCGGCATGGGGACCGCGGTTGTCGCCGAGAGCCTCGAGGCGCTCGCCTGGGAGCTGGTGCGACGTCTGAGCGGCGATCTCTGCCCGGGCGGCCATGCGCAGCCGGCGGCGATGTCGCACACGTCAGGCGTTTCCGACGACATCGCTCGAAGCCGCGAATCCGGCGAGGCATCCTCCATCGCAGCCACCTCGCCGCAGCGGCGCAACGGGCGGGTTCCGGCGCCGCCGGCCTGGGCGCGCGGCGTGCGTCCCGGCAACGGTCCGGGCGCCGACGCGGATATGCAGACGAGTCGTGAACCGGAGCCGGCATCCGGCCCTCCGAGCCCCGACCATCGACCGAGATTCGAAGAGGCCGGCGCGCACGCATCGCGGTTGCCGGTGACTCCGCTCGCGGCCCTGGCGGGAGTGAGGTCCGACCAGTCGTACCGCACGGCCTCCGACGCCAACCCGTTCGGGGCGCTGGAAACACAGGATGCGGCGACCCATCATCCGCCGGCCAGGGGTGGCAGCCGCCTGCGGACGCTCATCGGGCGCGTGACTCCCTCGCGCCCACGGCTTCCGGCGCCCGACCTTGCCGGACTCGGCCAGGTCCTGCTCCGCGCCCACTCCACGGTGGTCACGGTCGGCACCCCCAAGGGCGGCCCGGGCAAGACCACGGAGGCGGCGGCGATCGGGGTCCTGGGGGCGCGCGCCGTCGAGCCACACGGCGGCAGCGCCGTGCTCGTCGACGCCAACCTCAACAACCCCGACTCCTGGCGCCAGCTCGCGGTCCCGAGTGAAGCGCTCACGGTGCGCGAGGTGGTCGAGGCCCTCAATCGAGGTGCACTCGTGCCCAACGGTGAGTTCGCCCGCAACGAGCGCCTGCGCGTCCTCCCCGAGCGCCGCTCCTCGGGCTCGGCGTATACAGCTGCGGAGATCGACCGGCTGGTGACGCACCTCCGGCTGCGCCACACCCTGGTCGTGGTCGACCTGCCCAACACCCTGCCCAGCCTGAGCGAGGGCGCCAAGGAGGCGCTGGTCGCCCACTGGCTGGAGCACGCGGATGTCGCGGTGCTGCCGATCGACCTCGGTGAGGCGTCCTTCATCGCCGCAGGCGAGATCATCGACAGCATCGATGCCATGGTCGCCAGCTCCAACGGCCGTCTCCCCAGGCCGGGGCTGGTCGTCCCGCTGCTGCTCCCCGGCGACGGGCGCCGGGCGCTCGAGCTCCCGGCGATCGCCGAGCTCCTCGACCACCTCCGCGCCGCGGGGGCCGAGATCGTCGAGGTGCCGTTCACCGTCGACGTGCAGACGGCGAGCCATCGGCGCAGCCCCATCGTCGGCGCGTCGCCCCGTACCGATCGGGCGTTCGCGGGCGTGCTGAGCGCGGTGGTGGCGGCACGAGAGCGTGCCTCGGCAACCATCCCCCATGGCTGAACGTCGACACGCGGCGTCCGCAGTGGAGCAGGACGAACGTGTGCGTCGCATCACGGCCCTGTGCCTGCGCCTGCTCACCGACCTCGCCCGGGGCGGATACGGCGAGCGGCCGGAGCTGGACTACCTGACCCCGAGCTGCGCGGCGAGCGTGCACGCAGCGCTGGCCGCGATCGGTGGCGATGAGTGGTACGTGGAGACCGACTACGGCGAGGCGGTGGCGGGCACCGCCGACCTGGACGGCAGCGATGGGACGGTGCGCGTCGAGCTCCTCGTCGACGACCGCTCCCTGGCCCGCCAGCCCGGAGGTCCGCCGGTCGCACTCCCGCCGGCGCGCTGGCGGCTGACGCTGTCCCTGGACACCCAATGCACCGGCATCACGGCACTCCGGGCAGCGGCCGCGTGAGCACCGGACCGCACGCGCGCTGGTTTCGCGCTCGCCTGGCGGGAGCCGGCATCATCGACATCGGCTCCGGGGAGCACGCCAGCCGGGTGTGGCGGTCGCGACGCGTGCGCCGCGCCCGGGCGACAGCGCTGGGCGCGGGGGCGGTGCTCGCCCTGGGCTGCGCGACGGCCGGGGTCGTGCTGTCGATCCTCCCGACCGGAGTATCGGTCGTGATGACGGCGACCAGCTATCGCATCGGTGATGCCACCCTTCACGCGGTCGCGCCCGGGGTCTACTCCGGTGCGGGGACCTTGGTGCTCGGCCACAGCGGCCCGGATCTGACCGCGGGCGGATCCGCGGTCATCAACGGCGTACGCTGGGTCGGGTTCTGCGAGGTTGCCGTCGGCGGGGGAGCGGAGACCTGCCGGCTGCAGAGCGGGACTCGCACTCTGACCGCACGCGACGTGTGGGCCGCACGCACGTGGCGGCGCTCGTACAGTGACGGTGTGCGCGTTGAGATCGCCGCCGCGCGGGGCGTGCCGGTTCCGTTCCCGGTCGGGCGCTGACCATACGCGGCAACGCACGCATACTCGCGCTGCGATGCAACGTCGGCGGCGTCGCACGATTGACGGGCGAAAGAAAGTGTAAGCGGCGTGTGAGCGTTGCGCCGGTACGCTGATCCGATGAATCCGGCCAAATTCCTGAGGCACTCGAGCTGCGCTCATAGGGACTGGGAGAGAGCGCTCGGCGAGCCGCCCGCCTCGGGCGCACATACAACGCGGAGCAACCGATAGTGGCGACGACCGCCTTTCTGGTGTGCGCCTCCGCGGCGCTCATTGTCACCCTTGCACTCGGATGGCGGACGCGAGCACGGAGGCGTCGGGGGTTGCTCCCCCGATGGGGACTGCCGCGGGCGCCGCGTCGGAATTTCGCGTCCTGGGGTGAGGTGCGATCACGGCTGGATGGCCGGGTCGCGCGGAGGGTGACGACCATCGTCGACCCCAAGGGCCGCGACGGCCGGCGCGCACGGTGATCTATCTGGGGCGCGATGTCGCTAGCCGCACCTGGCTGTGGGGGAGCCCTGAGAACGCCTACCTGCTGCTCGCCCCGCCCCGCCGCGGCAAAGGGGTGAGCGTGATCATCCCCAACCTTCTGGACTGGCCGGGTCCGCTCGTGGCCACCTCGACCAAGGACGATCTGATCGTGCACACCGCCTGTGCGCTCCGCGAGGAGAGGCCGGTGTACGTCTTCGACCCCACCGGCTTCAGTGAGTGGGCCGAGCCGGTGGGCTGGGACCCGGTCGCCGGCTGCGAGGATCCCCAGGTTGCCATCTACCGCGCCCGCGCGCTCAACGCCGCCGCGGGTAGCTCGCAGGGTATCCAGCACGCCGACTACTTCCAGTCCCACAACGAGGCGATCCACCGCTGCTATCTGCACGCCGCAGCGGTTGCCGGACAGGACATCGCGACGGTCCGACAGTGGGTGAACAGGGCGGAGAGCCACAATGCCGTCCGGTACCTGCGCGAAAGCCCCGCGGCGCCCGAGTGGGCAGACGACCTCGAAGCGATCACCGGCATGCACGATCAGGCCGTCAGCAACGTGTTCAGCGGTGCGCGGCGCGCCTACGACTGCCTCGCGGATCCCCGGGTGCTGCGGGCCTGCCAACCTCGCGACGGATCCGCGTTCATCGCCGACCGGGTCATCAGCGAGCGAGCGGCGCTCTTCATCGTCGGAACGTCGGGCGCGCAGGCGAGCCTGGCGCCGATCATCACTGCGCTCATCGAGACCGTCGTAAATGCGGCCAAGCATCGGGCGGCCCGCTCGGCGACGCGACGGCTGACCCCGCCGCTTGGGCTTTTCCTCGACGAGTGCGCCAACATCGCGCCGCTGCCGTCGCTGCCCCAGCTGGTAACCGACGGTGCCGGCCAGGGCATCACCACGATGGTAGTGCTCCAGTCGCTCGGCCAGGCCCGGGCGCGCTGGGGACTCGACGGGACAGCCGCTCTCTGGGATGGCTGCACCGTCAAGATCGTGCTCGGCGGGCTGGCCGACACCAGGGATCTCGATACCGTGAGTCGCATGTGTGGCGACGTGGATATCGACATGCCTGGCCATAGCTACAACGCTATGGGCGACAAGACCCGCTCGTTCTCACGTCGTCGAGTCCCGACGTTCTCAGCGGGGCAGATACGCACACTCCGGAGGTGGCATGGCCTGCTGTTCTACGAGGAGTTGCGTCCCATCGAGACTGCGCTGGCCGGATGGTGGGAGCTCCGTCGATACCATCCGCGTGTCGAGCAGGCTCTGAACTCGCTCGCTAAGTCGCGCGTGTCGGGTGCTCAGAGGTGAGGGAGGCGGCTCGGCTTTCGAGCCGGCACCAAAGTGGGCAAGGCCGCCTGGTCGCGCTGAGAGTGTCTCAGGTCTGAAACGACCCCCAGACGAGGATTTGTCGACACTCCTGTGTAGGAAGTATAGTGTGAAGTATGCCGAACCTCTCGAAGCCCTTTGGTGGCGAACCACCGCCCACCATCCCCCTGGCGAATCCCCCTTTGGCCCGTGTTCTCGCCCAGGTGCGCTTCAGTACGGTCCTTTCTGTGGCCGAGGAGGCCTATGTCGCACCGTTTCAAAAGTCCCTTGTGAAGCACTTTCCTCGATCTGATCCCCAGATGCAACTTGTGATCTCCGGACCAGAGGCTCCCTCGGCGTCCACACTAACGCGCGTCTGGCGGTTTACCAGTGACGACGAGAAGTGGAGTACGAGCCTCGGAACGCAGTTTGTGGCTCTGGAGACGACCGCATATCACACGCAGGAAGAGTTTTTTAGTGTTCTAAGGCTGGTCATGGACGCGGTCCGAGAACATATCCAACCAACGTATGTCGAGCGCGTTGGCATCCGATATATCCAGCGACTTGATCAGCTCGAGGATCTGCATCAGCTCGGTAGTTATTTCATCCCCGAGGTGTTGGGCATTTCTCGCTGGGTGGACGCTGCTGATGCGCCAATCTTCACAATGGCTCAAGCACACTTCGTTGATGGCGCTACGCATCTGGCAGCGCGTTGGGGGATCATCCCACCGAAATTCACGATTGATGTCTCTGCCTTACCGCCCGTTGATGCACTGACATGGATACTCGACCTCGACACATTCGACGAGGCTCGATCGCCACTTGATACTCAGGACCTCCAGGCGCGGCTGTACGACTACTCCCGTCGGCAGTACCAGTTCTTCCGCTGGGCAATCCGCCCCGCGTTTCTCTTGCGATTCGGCGCAGATCCGGAGCTCGTGACGCAACTTGAGGAGTCCGAGCGATGATTTGGACCTCAAGCAGGACCTCCTTCGATGCGGACGACCGGTATGGCGTTGCTGGAGATGTCGCCGCGATGGCCGCCACGCCGATCAAGGATCAACCTGCCGCTCGGTTTGGCGCTGGAACCACGGCCAACGCTGCGTCTCCGCCCGTGCTTTTCAATCGCACCTCGGCCTGTGCTCAGACGCTGGCCGGCGCATATTCCGGCGCAGTGACAGCCTTCGACTATTTGCCGGCGCACCCCGCGCTGCAAGAATCGGCCCCTACGTCGGCTGCTCAACTACTGGAGTATGTGAAGACGAAGCTGGGCTTCACGTGGGAGGAGTGGGCGGATGTGATGCGCGTTGACGTGCGGTCCATTCATCTCTGGAGAAGTGGCGCCACTCCGAGAGCGGATAAGCAGCAGCGCCTCGAGGGACTTTGGCAGTTTGCCAAATGGCTTCCCGCTACGCCGACGGGGGTGGAGAAGGAAGTCATGTACCGTTGGTTGGTGGCTCGCGGTAACCCACTGCTGCTCATTGGCAAGGATCGCGGCAATCTGATCGACTATATGCAGACGCGGACTCCTTATACAGAAGTCATCCACGAAGGAAAGTGGGTTGGTCAGCCGGTGCCCGACACCAGGCCTGCGCGGCGATCTCGACCACCTGTTGCTGATCTACGTCGGGCTCCGATTCGAGAGCGGATTCTTGGTCCTCCTGCTCAGATCGTCGACGAAAGACGAGTGCGCATGAGCCCGCCGAAGGATGAGTGATGGCCGCGATCGATGCGTGGCATGAGGCGCCGAGCAAATCTGACCCGATCGCCCAAGGTGATCAAGTTCTCAATGTTGAACACTTTGAAGTTCGCCATCCGCCAACCGGGGATCCCATCGTGGCGGTACAAGACCGGGATTTCATCATCCTCACGCAGAGTTGCGATACGCCCGGACACAGCACGCTTCTGGTTGCACCCATCGAGCCGCTTTATGATTGGGCAGCCCGCAATCCTCATATGTTCCCCGATCTTGAGAACATCCGAAAGGGGGAGTTCACGTCGTACTACATACTTCCGCGTTTTGCAGGCGCCATGGACTTCAACAGAGATCGGATCGCTACCCTCGATGACTTGATAAGTCTTCCAAGGGCGGAGATCGAGAGGGCGATCGACTCGGGTAGGCCGAGGCTCAAAATGAAATCGCCACCCCGCGAACATTTCGCACAGTCGGTCGCGCGATCACTGATGAGGGTCGGGCTGCCGGTAGACATTGACCCGTACAAGTTTGAACAAACCGACAGCGCAAAGAGCGCGGTGCAAACGCTGGGAGCAGGTTTGCGATTCCGTGAAGAGCAGAAGACAACGACCTCGCATCATCGTCGGACCAAGGTTGGAGACCAGATCACAAAGGTGACCGTTCATGGCCCGAATGGCGCATATGTTCAAGGGATCGGAGAGACGGACGAAGGCGCACTCGCATCATTGAGAGGTGCCATTGAAGTAAGGCGCGCCGAGTGTGCGGCCGGGGACACCAAGTGGCAATGGCTTGAGGATCTTTTCTGACCCTGGGAAGGTACCGCTGACAGATAATCGCACTTGCGTTGGGCCTGGTTCACGATGTCGATGACGACGTGCGCGCCCTCCCACAGGCCGATCGCGACAGCAGGGGTCCCAGCCGCGATGCGCCATGGGCCGAGCATGCCGAGCCTCATCGGCGAGCCTTTCATACCTCGTGCCGGCGGCGTTGGGCGATCGTGAGCAGCATTGCGACAACGAGCACGACGAGACCGCCGCCCACAGCAAAGGGAGCCCAGGATGAGGCTTCGGGCGTCGGCCTCAGAGCAATTGGGCCCGACGTGCCGGGTGTCGTCGGCGGACCAAGGGCGTTCGACGGGCGGTGCGCCAGGAGCCCAGCGGAGTAGGGCTGGGTAAGAGTGCAGTTGTTGTCCTGAAAGTGGTCACCGACGCCCGCGAACGGGATAAAGAGGTATTTCTGCCCAACGGTGTAGTAGCGGTCAACCGAAGTTGCGCCCGCGTTGAGATCGGGTGTGCCCACCACCTGAACGACCGCCGCCACCCTCCCCTTCCAGACATCGTCCACATGAACGTCAGCGACCCTGCCGGCATGATCGACAGAAGTGACGGTGCCGACGAAGACGGCGGGCGCACCGCTGAGAGCCGTCGCTAGCTGGGGGGTTACCGCGCATGACGCCAGCGCAGCGGCCGGCATGCGAATCAGGGTTGCGACAACGAGGGCGACGAGGATCAGAATCAGTCGGAAGCGACCCATTACAAGGTGGTTGACGCGCAAGCTGAGGCGATTGTTCCCGACCCGGGATCTTCCTACAAGTTGGCGGTGCCGAGGGCGCCGCCAGGCGCCAGACGTACATGCGGTCGGCCGAGGGAACCACCGCCATTCTGGCGTGCCGCACAGAGTTCGTCGGGGGCAGCTGCCCTCGGGGCGCGCACGACGTCGTGCTCTTTCCCACCGCTATCTGGCCAGCTGGTGAACGTGTGTCTGGATGACACAAACATGACGCAGGCCGGGGTGATGGCTGGACACGGCACAGGCTCGTCATCATGAGCACCTCGACGGTGCACGCCGGAGCAGTAGCGGCTCGCGTGGCGAACCTGGGCATGGTCGTTCACCAGCTGGTGGTCCTCCGGCTGACGAGCGGCGGTGTCGGCCGCGGACGATCGGCGCCAACGGGCGCGTTTGCTGAGTCTGGAAGTCTGGGCGCGGCATCGGCGACACGCTCCGCGGGAGCAGGCGTTGGGATCGCAGCGCACGCCGTAAGGCTGGCTGGTGCTTCAGCTCCCAGTCGGACGCAATGAGTTGTTCTGCAACATCGCGGGCCACCGTGCGGCGGGGAGGACCCGAACTCGACGTGACCCATGACCGCGGCCGTCTCTATGTAGCCGCCGTAGAGCTCGCAAGCTCACGCGTCGCGTGAGGGGCGGTACGTGCGCTGTGTCCTCGTGCGCCCCGCGACGGCGCAACCTGCCCTTTGTCCTTCGAACTTCAGGCCTTACGGCACTGGAACCAAGACGGCTCGAGGCGAAGAATGAGCCC
>Ga0307372_10014031_pt1 | contig 10302 bp, 5 predicted proteins | sample OX1MG_FD_202533 | JGI IMG/M metagenome (GOLD analysis project Ga0307372, IMG submission 202533) | Soil microbial communities from Risofladan, Vaasa, Finland - OX-1 | ecosystem: Environmental > Terrestrial > Soil > Coastal area > Acid sulfate soil | place: Finland: Risofladan, Vaasa | collected... | reverse complement strand
GCCGCAGCCGTTCATCGAGCGTCTCCGGCTCGGAGTAGCCGGACATGAACAGGACCCGCAGATCCGGCCTGGCGGCCGTGACGAGACCGGCCAGCGCCGTGCCGCTCATCCCCGGCATCACGACGTCGGTGAGCAGCAGGTCGACCTCCGCTCCATCGTGCACGATCCGCAGCGCTTCGTCCGGCGAGCGGGCCTCGACGACGCGGTAGCCGTAGCGCCGCAGGACCTTCGAGATCATGGCGCGCACGCCATCCTCGTCTTCGACGAGCAGCACCACCTCCGATCCGGTCGAGCGGACGGCCGGCCGCTCGATCTCCGCCGCCGGTTCGGCCTCACCGCGGGTGCACGGCAGGTAGATCGTGAACGCGGTCCCCTGGCCGGGTTCCGTCACCACGCCGATGCCGCCGCCGCTCTGCTGCACGATCCCGTAGACCGTCGCGAGGCCGAGCCCGGTGCCGAGGCTGCCTTTCGTCGTGAAAAACGGCTCGAAGATGTGCGACAGGGTTCCGGCGTCCATGCCGACGCCGGTGTCGGAGACCGACAGGGCGACGTACCGCCCGGGCTCCATCGTGCCGCTGTACAGGATCTCGCGGCCGGTCAGATCCTGCTCCGTCGTGCCGATCGTCAGCCGCCCGCCGTCCGGCATGGCATCGCGGGCGTTCACGGCGAGGTTCATCAGGATCTGCTCGATCTGGCCGCGGTCGACGACCACCGCCGCGAGGCCGGGCCGCAGGTGGGTGTCCAGCGCGATGTCCTCGCCGATCACCCGCCCCAGCATGCCCCGCAGGGTGTTGACCACGTCGCTCAGGTCGAGCCTGGCCGGCTGGAGGATCTGCCGGCGGCTGAACGTGAGCAGCTGGCTCGTCAGCCGCGCCGCGCTGTCGACGGCGCTGATGATCTGCGTGAGCCCGTCGAGCTGCGTCGCGTCCCGGCACTCTTCGCTGAGCAGCTGCGCGTACCCGAGGATGGCGGTCAGGAGATTGTTGAAGTCGTGGGCGATGCCGCCGGCGAGGCGGCCGACCGCTTCCATCTTCTGCGCCTGCCGGAACTGTTCCTCGAGCGTCTTGCGGCTCGAGATGTCGGTGACCATCGCCAGCGCGCCCTGGTAGCGGTGGTCGGCGTCGAAGATGGGCGTCGCGGCCATCTCCGTCCAGACCTCGCGGCCGTCGCGGTGCACGAGCGGGAACTCGTTCCGGTCGCTGAGCCCCTGCCGGCGCCGCTCGATGTGCCCCACGACCTCTGCCTGCCGCGACGGGGTGACGAAATCGAAGACGGAGCGCCCGATCATCTCCGCCGGCTCGTAGCCGAGGATGGCGGCCATCTGGGCGTTCACGTACTCGGTCCGGCTGTCGGCATCGAGCAGCCACACCCCCTCGTTGGCCGTCTCGACGATCCGGCGATAGCGCTCCTCGCTGCGCCGCAGCGCGTCCTCGGCCTGGCGCTGTTCGGTGATGTCCGCCAGGATGCCGGCCACGTCGCGGCGCCCGCCTTCGCTGTCGAGCGGGAACAGCGAGCCGCGCAGGCGCCGCAGGTACCCGGCTTCGCCGGCCGGCTGCGCCTCCCAGTCCATGTGGTGCACCGGCTCGCCGGTCTCGAGGACCCGTCGCAGCGTCGGCACGATGAGGTGCGCCCGGTCCGGCAGCACGTCCGCGACGCTGCGCCCCAGGTGCGCCTCGACCGGCAGGCCGTGCAGACGGGCCAGCGTCTCGTTGATCCGGACGTAGCGGAACTGATCGTCCAGGATGACCAGCCCGACCGGCGCGCTCGAAAAGAACACGTTCAGCCGGCGCTGCTCCAGCGCCAGCCGCTGCTCCAGGGCGCGCTGCCGTGTCACGTCGCGGAAGTGCACGACCACGCCGCGCACGGCCGGATCACCGAGGCGATTGACCACGACCAGGTCCAGGTCGCGCCACGATCCGTCCTTGTGCCGCGCGCGCACCGACATGGCCACCGGTCGTTCCGGCTCCGACAGGATCCGCGCGAACGTCGCCCGGCCGGCCGCCAGGTCGTCCGGGTGAATCAGATCGAACGCGCTGCGATCGGCCAGCTCATCTGTCGCATAGCCCATGATCCGGCCGAGGGCGTCGCTGTGGAACAGGTTGTGCCCGTCTTCGTCGACGAGCGCGACGCCGTCGAGGCTGTGCTCGATCAGGCCGCGCAGCCGCTGCTCGCTGTCCCGAACCGCGGCTTCCATCTGCCGGCGGGATGTCACGTCGCGGGCGTTGAGGATCACGCCGCGCACGGAGGGATCGTGCAGCCGGTTGCGCGCCACGCCTTCCAGCGTGACCCACCCACCCGACTTGTGGCGGGCCCGGTACTCGAATGTCGCCGACGCGTTCGGCACCTCGAGATCCGGACCGAAGGTCGCGAACAGCCGCGCGGCATCGTCGGGATGCACCCAGTCCAGTCCGCTGCGCCCCACCATCTCCGCCGGATCGTAGCCGAGCACCGTGCTGACCGACGGGCTCTCGTATCGGATGATCAGCTGCTCGTCGAGCACCGACACGACATCCAGCGTATGCTCGATCAGCGACCGGAAGAACCCCTCGTCGAATCGGGAGCCGTCCTCGTCCGGTCGATCGCGGTGTTCGGACATCTCCAGGTCTCCGCGCTCGCGCGCCTCCGGCGTGCCGGCGGGCCGTGCCCGGGACCGCGTCGCCTCACGCCTCGAAATCCACCGACACGATGTGCGAACAGATCGCCACGCCGCCCTGCGCCACCGGCACGTGACGGGGGTCGACGGCGTAGGCGTCGAGCGCCCGCCGGTCCAGGAATCGCACGACCAGCCCGGTGTCGTACGACCGGCTGGTGTGCACCTGGTCGGCGCCGACCTGCAGATCGACGACGCCGGCGAGGCCGGCGAGCGACGCGAGGGCGCGCCGATGCTCCGCGCGCGCCGCCTCACCGACCTCCGGCTTGTACTTGAACGCGACCAGGTGAATGAGCATGGCGCCGGGCTCCGCTCCCTTCCGTTGTTCGACGCGATCAGTGCCGGGCCGCCTGCGCCGCCGGCGGCAGCGGGATCCTGCCGTCGCGCATCGCGGCGTCGTAGGCGAACGCCGCGAGCACGATGGCCGATTCCTTCAGGCCGGCCTCGCTCACCCGCTCATCGGTGTCCATGTTGGTGTGATGGATCCGGGTGTCGTAGTCCGTATAGTCCCGAATCGTATTGAAGCCGGCCATCCCGGCGTGGAGGAAGCTGAGGTGATCGGTCGCCCCGATCCCCTGCATCACGTTGTGGCGGGCGCCGAGATCGCGGAACGGCGCGAGCCAGGCGTCGAAGATCGGCTTGGCGGCCGCGTCCTGCTCCATGTAGAAGCCGTAGACCGGTCCGGTCCCGGCATCGGTGTTGAAATAGACGTCGAACCGGGCGCGCGCGGCCCGGTTCTTCGCTCCGGCCAGGTACTGCTCGACGAAATGGCGCGACCCCAGCAGCCCCTGCTCTTCGCCGCTCCACAGGCCGACGCGGATCGTCCGGCGCGGCCGGGCCCCGACCGCCTTGAGAATCCGCATCGCCTCCATCACCTCGGCGGCGCCGTCCGCGTTGTCGGCCGAGCCGGTGGCGCTGTGCCACGAGTCGAGATGCGCGCCGAGCATGACGACCTGGTCCTTCAGCGCCGGGTCGGTCCCGGGCAGATCCGCGAGCACGTTGAACGTGTCGGGGTCGGCGGTGTAGTAGCGCCCCTGCACGTCGACGCGCAGCTTGACCGGCATCTTCCGCTGCAGCATCCGCAGAATCAGGTTGTACTGCTCGCCCGCCATGACGATGCTGGGGACGGCGTCGGCGCCCTCGTCCCGGCCCATGACGAACACCGTGCCATCGTCGCCGGGGCTCGGCTCGAGCACCGCGCCGACGCCCACTTGGTGCAGGGCGTGAATGAACGCCTGCCCCGGCTTGCCGATCCGGGCCGGATCGAACGGAAAGCGCGGCGCCGTGCCGGCGGTCGGGTCGGTCGACCGCGTCGGCTGCAGGCGATCCGCCGTGATGAACGTCGTCTGCATCGGCTGGCTGAGGACGATGGCCCCCTTCAATTTCGCGCCCATGGCCAGCACGTCGGCCGCCGTCTTGTCGCCGAGATAGACCGGCGTGCCGACCAGCACCCCCGGCGTGGACGCCGACCAGCCTTCGGCGTAGCCGAGCAGCGGCGTGTAGCGCGGCGCCACCATTTCCAGCGTCAGCTTCTGCAGCGTCCAGCCGCGGCCGAACCGCCAGGGTTCGAGCCGGACGTCGGTCAGGCCGAAGCGCCGGAGCTCGTCGCGCGCCCAGGCCGACGCCGCTTTCTGCGCGGGCGATCCGGTCAGGCGTGGACCGAACTGCGTCGTGATCGTCTGGAAGATCGCCGCCACGTGCGAGTGCTCGAGGCCTTCGCTGCGGATCTTCGCCATCATCGCCATGTCGACCGCATCGTCCGACCGGACCAGTCCGGTTCCCGCCACCACCAGCACGGCGACCGCCGCCAGCCATCGTGTTGCGTTCACAGGTGCGCTCCTCCTGCAGGAAGGTGTGGAATGCCGGGACAGAGGATAGCACCAGATCCCCGGGCCGCGGCGGCCGGCGTCCGGGTCCCGTGCGGGTTGACAGCCGCGCAGCCGGCCGCTAGACTCGGGCCTGCTCGCCGCGCACGGCACCGGCCTCGCTGATCCCGCTCGCTCCCGCACGCCGCATGGTCTCCAGGACGATCTGTCCGTGTTGTTGCGCCTGTCATTGCAGGCGGGTGGGAGTGGTCTGACCGTGCGCGGCTGACAGCGTCTTCGCCATCATCAACTGGCGGGTTCAACCACGGCCGCTCGCCTCTGGAGCGGCCTTTTTTTTGGACCGGCGGCTGCCCGCCGGCCGCGGGAGTCTTCCTTGACCTCCATTCGTGCACAACGTCATCGCCAACGTGCCGGCCTCGGCCGGCGGCGGCGCGGCCGACTCTGAACGCGGCCCGCTCCCAGGCCGTGCCGCTGCTCGACGTGCGGCTGGACAAGGCGTGGACGGTCGGCCGCGTCCGGCGCTCACGCCTGCGGCGCCGGCTCGTGCGGCGTCGCGGCCGCCAGCGTCATGCCGATCGCGACGATCATGCAGGCCCAGGCGAACCAGTCGCCGATCCGGTCGTAGACCGTCACCACGTGCGCCGCCGGTACGGAGGCGGCGAGCAGCACGTCGGGGGCCGCGTCGCTGCGCCGCGCGGCCACGATGCGGCCGTACGGATCGCTGACCGTCAGGCGGCCCTGCCGGGCCGTGCGCACGACACCGAACCCGCCCTCGACGCCGCGCACGACCGCCATCCGCGCGCGCAGCCGGCCGTCGCGGACGAAGTCCGACGCCGGCACGAACAGGAGGCCGACCCCCTTCGCCGCATACTCACGGCCGACGGACGGCACATCCAGGTCGCTGCCGATGGCGACGCCGGCCCGCCGCCCCTCGAACCCCCACACCGCCGCCGAATACCCGCGCTGATAGCCGGACTCGACCCCTTCGAACAGATGCTGCTGGAGGTAGCTGATGGCCACCTGCCCGTCGGGCGTGATGACCAGCGCCACGTTCCGTTTCGGCGAAATCCCGATCTCGTTGACGCCGGCCACGACCCACACGTGGGCGCTCGCAGCCGCCCGCGCCAGGAGGTCCTGCGCCTCGGCCCGGTCGGCGGACGTCACGCCGACGAACTTCTCCGGCAGGACCACGACCTTCGCGCCGTCGGCCGCCAGCTGCCGGATGCGGCCGGCGTAGGCACGAATCACGGACAGCGCAACGGCCGCGCGCCCGGGGTGGTCGGCGTCGCGCACCGTCGCGTCGGTCGCGGCCAGACCGACGCGCACGCCCGGCGCGTCCAGCGGAAGCGACAGCCTGACCGCCCCGAGGCCGGCCGCGAGCGCGACGATGACGGCCGGCACGCCGGCCGCCACCAGAAAGTCGCGCGTCTCGCCGCGACGCAGCCAGGCGGTCGCGAGCCCCGACGCCACCAGCGACACGAGGAACGTCACGCCCCAGAGGCCGACCACCGACGCGATCTGCAGGATCGGCAGCACGCCGGCCTGCGTGTAGGCGACGCTCCCGAAGCTGCCGTCGGGTGACAGCGTCGCGACCAGATAATCGGCGGCCGCCGCCAGTACCGGGAACGCGAACAACCCGACGTACGTCGGCTGCCGGCGCCAGATGTAACGGGCGGCCAGCACGACCAGCGTGAAGACGACCGCCGGGATGAAGACCGCGCGCGCAATCACAAGGGGCGGCAGGAGGCCGTGATAGAGCTCCAGCCACGCCAGGCTGCCGAGCAGCGCGGCCGCAAATGCCGCGATCGCCGCCCGGCGCACGGAGGTCGAATACGCCACGACGAGCACGGGGGCGGGGGCCAGCCAGGCCAGGATCCAGACGTCGTGGGCGCCGGTCGACAGGAACCAGGCAAGTGCCGAAGCGAGGACGCAGAGCAGGCCGATGACGGTCTCGCGCGAACGGGTCGTGGGGCAGCCTCCCGGGGGATGAATGTACAGGGTACAACGGATGATGTGCGACGTGCGATGGACGCGATCGGCCGCGGCAGGGTTCCCGAGCCCCGGGCGCCGACGGGCCGGGCTGAAGCTCGGGGCCACAACAAAACCCACCAGCGCCCTGGAGCGGCCGAGCAGAGGCTAGCTCGCGCGCCGCGCCGGCTCGGACGTCCGGCGCTCGAGCAGATCGCAGATCTGTTCCACGCATCGCGTCAGGTCGACCGGCTTGGCCATGAACAGGTTTGCGCCCGCCTGGTGCGACTCGCGCGCCGCGTCCTCCGGGGGCATGCCCGACATGGCGATGATCGGCACGGTCGCGCCGCCTGGCAGCGTTCGGATCTGCTGAATCACGTCCGTGCCGTGGAGGCCCGGCAGGTGCAGGTCGACCAGGACGACATCCGCACCACCCTCCCGGAACTCGGCGACGGCCCGGCGTCCGTCTTCGACCGCCGTCACCCGAAAGCCGCGCCGGCGGATCATCGTGGTGTAGAACCCGCGCAGCAGCACGTCGTCTTCGGCGATGAGGACCCGGGGCCGTTGTCCGGGCCCGACGACGCGACCGACCTCGCGCAGCAGCGTCTCGGCCGTGACCGGCTTCTGCAGCACGGGACGCGTGCCGAGCATCGGACGCAGCTCGTCGGCGATGACCGAGAGCACGACGACCGGGGTCCCGGCAATCGTCTCGTCGGCGGCGATCGCCCGGATCGCCGCGTGGCCGCTCGACCGCGGCATGATCAGATCGATCAGCACCAGGTCCGGCCGATGGAGGCGCGTCTGCTCGACCGCGTCGTTCCCGTCGCGCGCCTCGATCACCTCGTAACCCGCCCCCTCCAGCTGCCGCCGCAGGACCAGGCGCATGTCGTCATCGTCGTCCACGACCAGGATCCGCCGGCGTGACCCGCCGGGCGCGGGAGCGGGGGCCGGCGCCTCGACCGCCGCCGGCGCCGGCACGCCGTCGCCAGCCGGCAAATCGATCGTGAACGTGGTGCCGAAGCCCGGTTCGCTGACCGCGTCGATCGTGCCGCCGTGCTGCTCCACCAGGGCTCTCGAGATCGCCAGTCCCAGGCCGGTGCCGCCGACCTGGCGGGTGGACGAGCTGTCCAGCTGCTGGAATTTCTGGAAGAGCCTGGGCAGGTCCGCCGCGTCAATCCCGCGCCCCCGGTCGTGCACGGCGAACGACAGCATCCGGCCGCGGCTCGAGACCTCGACCGTGACGACGGAGTCGGCGGGGGCGAATTTCACCGCATTCGAGAGCAGATTGACGAGCACCTGCACGATGCGATCGCCATCGACCGAAATCGGGAGCATCGTCCGGTGGACGTACGGAATGATGCGCACCCGGTTCGTCCGGGCCATGCCCGCCACGCTCTGGATCGCGGCCTCCACCAGCGCGTACGGCGCCCAGGGCGCGCGCTGCAGCTGGATGCCGCCCGCTTCGATCTTCGAGATGTCGAGGATGTCGTTGATGATGCGGATCAGCCGCTCGCAGTTGCTCAGCGCCACGTCCAGCAGCTGACGCTGCTCCTCGTCCAGCGCCGCCGCCCCTTCGTCGATGACGAGCTGCAGCGAGCCCCGGATGGACGTGAGCGGCGTACGCAGCTCGTGGCTGACGGTGGAGACGAACTCGTCCTTCATCCGCTCGATCCGCCGCCGTTCCGACACGTCGGACATGATGCCCGCGAAGTGCCGCTGCCCGCCCGCCTCGAATTCGAACAGCGACAGCTCCACCGGGAACGTCGTCCCGTCCCGGCGCTGTCCCGTCCACTCGGTGATCGTCCCGAGGCCGCGCCGGCGGACCGATTCGAGAAATTCGGACGCGTCGCCCTCCGGCCTGGTGTGCAGGACCGTCACGTGGCGGCCGACGAGCTCGCCCCGCGCGGCGCCGAACATCCGCTCCGCCGCCGGGTTGCTCGACTCGATGATGCCGTGGTCGTTCGTCGTGATCAGCCCGGCCAGCATGTTGTCGATGATGACGCGCAGGCGGTTCTCGCTGGTCCGCAGCGCCCCGTCGGACTTCTCCAGCGCGCTCGCCTGCCGGCCCAGCCGGTAGAACGCCACCCCCAGCAGCACGGCCCCCAGGACGATGAGCCTCACCACCGCGCCCAGCACCCGCTGGCTCCCGGCCGCCAGGCGGACTTCCCGCCGCGACATGAGTGCGCGCTCGGCGTCGATCATGCTGGTGACCAGACGGCGCATCTCGTCCAGGTGGTCGCCGTGACCGGAACCGTCGAACATCGCGGCCGCGGCCTTCAAGCCGCCGGTGGTCCGCATGCCGGTGAGGCGATCGAGGCGTGCCAGCTCCGTCCGGGCCACGCCCTGCAGCGCCTGCAGGCGTGCCTGCTGATACGCCTCCCCGGCCACCAGCGGACCGAGATGCCGCAACTGCGCCTCGATCGCGCTGCGCGCCGTCTCGTACGCCGCCAGCCGCGCGGGATTACCGGACAGCAGAAAGCCGCGAGCGCCGGTCTCCCCCTGATCGATCGCGGCCCGCGTGTCGGACAGGCTGGCGAGCACGTCCTGGCCGTGCAGGAGCCATCGGGTCCTGTTCAGGTAGGACTCGACCTGAATCAGGGAAATCAGGCCGGCGATCACCATCAGGGCGAGACCGGCCAGAAAGGCGGCGACCAGCCGGCGGCGCGTCGGAGAGGTCACGCCGGCGCTCCCCGCCCGCCAGCCTCCCGGGCCTCGAGAATCGTCGCGACGCGTGCGCCGAGCCGCAGGGCGTCGAACGGCTTCACGATGTAACCGGCCGCGCCGAGCGCCAGCCCCCGCGTCACCTCCGACTCCTGGGATTTGGCGGTCAGGAAGATCACGGGAATGTCCCGCGTCGCCGGGTCGTCCTTCAACTGCCGGCAGGTTTCCGGCCCGTCCAGGCCGGGCATCATCCAGTCGAGCAGGACGACATCGGGCGGTCGCGTGCGGACGGCAGCCAGCGCCTCGATGCCGCTGCCGGCGACGGTCACGTCGAAGCCGGCCTTTTTCAGCGCCAGACGGGCGATGAGTTGAATGTCGACGTCGTCTTCGGCCAGGAGAATGCGGGTGCTCATGAGCCTCAGCGCCTTCGCCGCCGTCCCGTGCGGGACGTCCGGACCGTCCGGGCGTCCCCGGGGTCAGGCGGCTAGCTCAGCAGGCGCCGGACCCTTACTGCAATCTCAATCGGCCGGAACGGCTTGACCACGTAATCGTCCGCTCCCAGACCGACGGCCCGGCGGACATCGTCGGCCCGTCCGCTGGCGGAAAGCACCAGCACACGCGGCTTGGTCTGGCGCTGCCGGCCCAGCTCCTCGAGCACGTCCAGGCCGGTCATATCCGGCATCATGAGGTCCAGGATCAGGAGATTCGGACGCTCCCTGATCACCGCGTCGACCGCCGACCGCCCGTCGCGGCAGAGGGTCGTTTCGTAGCCGGCCGCCCGCAGCTGCGCATCCACGAGCCGGGTGACCTCCGGATCGTCCTCCGCCACGACGATCCGCCCGCGCGACCGCGGCGCGGAGCCTTTGGTCACGTCGGTCCGCGTCCCAGCCAGGCTGCCGGCCTGGCGCGTCCGGGCCAGCGCCTCGTCCGCTTCCGCGAGCAGCGATTCCAGGTCGAGCTGACCCGCGCCACCCGTCCCGACCACCCCGGCGCACGGCAGCGTGCCGTCGGCCCCCTGCACGGCGTCGAGCGTGTGTCGCAGTTGCGCGACGACCTGTCCGGCCGAGCGGTTGGGCAGCAGGAGGAGGAGATAGGTGCCCCGGTAGCGCGCGGCGAGATCCTGCGCGCGCAGGCGGCTCAGGATCGGCTGCACGTCGGCGCCGTCCGGCATGCGGATCAGCGCCATCGACACCGCGC
>Ga0307372_10014030_pt1 | contig 10302 bp, 9 predicted proteins | sample OX1MG_FD_202533 | JGI IMG/M metagenome (GOLD analysis project Ga0307372, IMG submission 202533) | Soil microbial communities from Risofladan, Vaasa, Finland - OX-1 | ecosystem: Environmental > Terrestrial > Soil > Coastal area > Acid sulfate soil | place: Finland: Risofladan, Vaasa | collected... | reverse complement strand
AGAGCAGATGCCGGGTCCGCACTCGGCTCAGGAGCAACGTCTGCTGACCGTGCCGCAGGGAGCTCTCGATCAATCCGATCGGGGCCATGAACTGCCAAGAGTAACGGGCGAGGTACCCGGGACGCGAGCTCTCGAGCTCGGGGGAGCTTGGTCAGCAAGGTCCGCACGGATCCGGAGGAACCGGCCTGGACTCCGCCGCCATGTCCGTCGCGCCGGGTTTTTGCAGCGCGCCGAGCAGCTCGTCCAGGGAGGCTGAGGGCAGCTGGTTCTGGAATTGAGCAAGTCGGGCGTAGACCTCGGCAGCGGCCCGATGGAACCCACCGGGACCCTCCATAGCCTCCCAGGTTTCGGCAATCTGCTCCATCGCGGCCACGATACCCCCCGCCTGGCGCGGGGTCGATTTGACGATCCGAGCGAAACGCGGCGCCAGCACGGGCTGCGACTGCTTCCATGCCTCGAGCAGCGCTTCCTCACCGCCCAGGGCGGTGGCCGCGGCGCGGACCGCGAGCAGGAGCGCAGTTGTGCCTTTGGTCCAGGCCGGGTAGCACCGCTTGAGCGCGGACGCGGCCCCGACCGGCCCCTCCAGCACGGTGGCGGTGAGCCGGTCGCTGCCTTCGAACCAGGCGGCCCCAGGGGGGCGCCGGCGCCGGAAAAGTAGAGCTGGGTGACCCCACCAGGCTCCGGTGGGCCGCCGATGATTCCGCCGTCCACGAAGCTCGCCCCGCTCGCCTGGATGATGGTCTGGGTCGTCCTGGCACTCTCGGGCGAGATGGCGTTGGCGTCGAAGTGAACACCCTGAAAACCGCCGGAAGCGGCCCGCTCCGCCACCGGGCGGGCCGCTTCCGGCAGGCAGATAGACCAGTCGGTCAGAGCTGGCGCGAAGCAGCCGAGGCAGCGACTCCGCCTTGGTCAGCCCGGCCTCGACGGCCGGCAGGCGGGTGGCCTGGCTGCGGCTGTGGCCCACCCACCGCACCGGGACGCCACCGGCCCGGAGTGCCACCCCGACCGCGGCACCCGTCTCGCCCGGAGGCAGCAGGCCAACGGTAGGAGCGGGCGCGGTCACCGCTCGACTTCCGCTCCTCTCTGGGCTAGTGGCGCAGCTGCGACTGGCAGTCGACACACCGGGTAGCCCATGGCAGCACCTCGAGGCGAGCGGCGGGAATTGGTTCGGCGCAACCGTCGCAGCGGCCGTAAGTGCCCGCGTTCAGCTTGGAAATTGCGGCCCGCACCTCCTCCTCCAGCTTCTCCAGCTCCCCGGCGGTCCGAGCGCGAGCCATCCGATCCGCCGCCTCGGCGACATGGTCACCGGCGCGCTTTCCGTACTGCACCTGCGTGCCCGGCTCCGGAGCCGCCACAGCCAGGGATGACTCCTCCGCCGCCAACTGGCTCAGTTTGCCCTGGAGCAGCTGACGAGCCCGGGCCGCGTCGCGGCTGGTCGGACCGACGGACGGAGTGGCGTCCGGCAAGGGGAATACCTCGAAAGTGAGTTGGGTCCCAGGGCGGCGCCGCGAGCCGCTGGAGGATCGGCGCCCGGTTCAGGCGCCGATGTCCTGACGGTACCGCATCCCGGGAAAGCTAATCGCGGCCAGCCCCGAGTATGCCTGGCGGCGGGCGGACTCCTGGTCGGGGCCGACGGCGGTGCAGATCAGCACCCGCCCTCCCCCAACCTCAAGCGACCCGTCCGGGGCGAGCCGGGTCCCCATCTGGAAGACCAGACATCCCAGGTCCTCGGCCGCCTCGATGCCGAGGACCTGGCCACCCGGCTCCACCGCCCCGGGATAGGGCTCTCGAGCCGCCACCACTCCGACACCCGCCGTCGTCACCGGCTCGGGGTCGGGGTCGCTCAGCTCGCCCCCGGCACTCTGCCAGAGCAACGGCACCGGGTCGGGCAGCAACGGTAGCTGAACCTCGGTCTCAGGATCACCGAAGCGGGCATTGAACTCCAACACCTGGATCTCCCGCCCGATCAGCATGGCGCCCACGTAGAGGCAGCCCCGATAGGGCGTGCCCAGACGGGCCATCTCCCGGAGCGTCGGCTCGACCACCTCCTGGCGAACTCTCAGGTTGAGCTCTCGCCATTCCCCGGCGGGTACCGGCGCGTAACTCCCCATGCCGCCGGTGTTGCCGCCTCGGTCCTGGTCGAACGCTCGCTTGTAGTCGCGGGCCGGCGGCAGCATCACGGCGGACTCGCCGTCGCAGATGGCGAAGAAGGACGCCTCCTCGCCCTCCAGGCAGTCCTCGATCAGCACCCGGGCGCCGGCCGCGCCCAGCTCCCGCCGTACCAAGAGCAGGTCCAGCGCCGCCTCGGCCTCGACCTGGGTGCGGCACACGAAGGCGCCCTTGCCCAGCGCCAGTCCATCCGCCTTGACCACCACCGGGGCGCCCCGCCGGCGCAGATGCTCCAGCGCCCGGGCGTGATCGTCGAAAACGGCAAACGGCGGGGTGGCAACCCCCGAGCGCTCCATCACCTGTTTGGCGAAGACCTTGCTGCTCTCGAGCCGGCCCGCGTCCCGGCCGGGACCGAAGCAGCGAATCCCGGCCGCCGCCAGCGCATCCCCAACTCCGGCCGCCACTGCGGCGTCCGGCCCCAGCACCACCAGATCGACCTCTTCCGCTTGGGCCAGGGCTAGCAGCCCCTCGGCATCGGTCGCCGCGACCGCTTGGTTCTCCCCGACCAACAAGGTGCCGGGATTGCCGGGGGCGCAGGTGACCCGCTCGACCAGCGGGCTGCGCCGGCAGGCCCAGGCCAGGGCGTGTTCCCGGCCCCCGCCGCCCACCACCAGCACATGAAGCCTTTGGCTCTCGGGAGTGGAGGTCACTCCCACTCGATGGTCGAGGGCGGCTTGCTACTGATGTCGTAGACCACCCGGTTCACCCCGGGAACCTCATTGACGATGCGCCGGCTGATGTCCGAGAGGACGTCGTAGGGCACCCGGGCCCAATCCGCGGTCATTCCGTCATCGGACTGGACGATCCGCACCGCCACCACGTTGGCGTAAGTGCGGAAGTCACCCATCACCCCGACGCTGCTGATCGGGGTCAGGATTGCGAAGCTCTGCCAGACCCGGTGGTAGAGGCCACTGCGCTTGATCTCGTCGATCACCACCCAGTCGGCGCTCCGAACTGTCTCCAGCCGCTCTCTGGTCACCTCCCCGATGATCCGGATCGCCAGGCCCGGGCCGGGGAAAGGCTGGCGCTGGATCACGTCGTCCGGCATCCCCAGGGCCCGGCCCACCCGACGCACCTCGTCCTTGAAGAGGTAGCGCAGCGGCTCCACCAAGGAGAAGCGCATGCCCTCGGGCAGGCCGCCGACGTTGTGATGGGTCTTGATCTTGTGCGCCCCGAAGGTGTCGGGCGCGGTGCTTTCGATCACGTCCGGATAGAGGGTTCCCTGAGCGAGGAAGGGCACCCCGCCCAGCCGCCTGGTCTCCTCCTCGAAGGCTGCGATGAACTCCCGCCCGACGATCCGGCGCTTCTCCTCGGGGTCGATCACCCCCTTGAGCGCGTGGAGGAAGCGGTCTGCGGCCTCCACGCGCAAGATCTTCATCCGCATGCTCCGGCCTAGCGCCTCGATCACCCGGTCTCCCTCGCCACGGCGGAGCAATCCGTTGTCGACGAAGACACAGGTCAGCTGTTCGCCCACCGCCCGATGGACCAGGGTCGCCGCCACCGCCGAGTCGACCCCCCCGGAGAGCGCGCAGATGACCTGCTCTTGGCCGACCTTCTGGCGGATTTCCTGCACCGTCTGCTCCACGAAGCTCTCGGTCGCCCAGCTGCCGCTGCAGCCGCAGGTGCCGTAGAGGAAGTTGCGCAGCATCTCCATGCCCTGGGGGGTGTGGGCCACCTCCGGATGGAATTGGATGCCGATCCGGCCGCCCGGCCCTGACATCGCCGCGACCGGGCTGTTGACGGTGTGGGCCACTGAGCGGAAGCCCGGGGGCAGCTGCTCGATGACGTCACCGTGACTCATCCAGACCGACATCTCAGTAGGCAGCCCCGAGAACACCCCATCCTCGCTGTCGACGACCACCGAGGCCAGGCCGTACTCCCGCCGCTGGGAGGGCTTGACCAGACCGCCCAGGTCGCTGGCCAGCAGCTGCATCCCGTAGCAGATGCCGAGGATGGGGATCTCCATCTGATAGATGGCCGGATCCGGGTGGAGGGCACCCTCGTCGTAGACGCTGGCGGGTCCGCCGCTCAGGATCAGGCCCCGGGGCTGGCGGCGGGCAATCTCGCCAGCCGGGGCGGTGCCCTCGATCAGCTCGCAGTAGACGTTAAGCTCGCGGATCCGGCGAGCGATCAGCTGGGTGTACTGAGAGCCGAAATCGAGGACCAAGACGGTGTCGGTGCCGGCTGTCAGGCCCAGGTCGGGACCGGCCGGACTCGAGGGGGGGAGGGCGGTGGTGGTCATCCTCGCCTCCCTGCTAGCACCTCAGCGGGCCATCCCGACCTGCTGGGCCTGCTGGAACAGCTTGCCTTCGGTGAGGATCGAGGGCGCGATCACCAGCTCGGTCTGCTGGAACTCCTCGATGGTCCGAGCGCCGCAGACTCCCATCGCCGACTTGATGGCCCCCAAGAAGTTCTGGGTGCCGTCATCGACCCGGGCCGGGCCCAGCAGCAGCTCGCGCAGGGTGGCCTTGGTGCCCACCTTGATCCTGGTTCCTCGCGGTAGGTTGGCGTCGGGAGTCGCCATCCCCCAATGGTTGCCGTGCCCCGGGGCCTCTTCGGCGGAGGCGAAGACCGACCCGATCATCACCCCGTCTGCGCCCGACGCCAACGCCTTGGTGACGTCCCCGCCCACGCGCATCCCGCCATCGGTGATGACGGTCACCGGCTGGCCGCCAGCCCGCCGGTGGTCGTGACGAGCCGCCGCGACGTCGGCCGTGGCGGTGACCTGGGGGACTCCGATCCCTAGCACACCGCGGGTGGTACAGGCGGCTCCCGGACCCACGCCGACGAGAATCCCAGCCACCCCGGTTCCCATCAGCTCCAGGGCGGTGTAGTACTCGACGCAATTGCCGACCACGATTGGCAGCTTGGAATTCTTGACCAGCTGGGCGAAGTCCAGCTGCCGGTAGGAGCGGGAGATGTGACGGGCGGTCAGCACCGTTCCCTGGACGAAGTAGAGGTCGGCCCCCGCCTCCGTGACGATGGGAAGCTTGCGCTCGGCGTCTGCCGGGGTGGTGGAGACCCCGCAGACTACCCCCTCTCGCTTGATCTCCCCGATGCGCTGGGCGATGAGCTCGTCCTTGACCGGCTCTCGGTAGAGGTCCTGTAGCAGGACGTTAACCCGCTCCCGGGGCGCCTCCGCGATCTGCTCATAGATCGCGGCCACGTCGTCGTAACGGCAGTTGATCCCGTCCAGGTTGAGAACGGCCAACCCCCCCAGCTTGCCCATCTCGACCGCGAAGTGGGTGTCGACCACGCCGTCCATGGCGGCGGCGAGGATAGGCACCGAAAGCGCAACCTCGCCGATGGTCAGCCTGATATCGATCTCATCGGGATTAATGGTGACCTTGCCCGGCACCAAGGCCACCTCGTCGAAGCCGTAGGCCCGCCTTGCTCGTTTACCTCTTCCTAGTTCGATGTCCAAGCAAGGCTCCCTCCGTTTGTCTGGGTGCGCGGAGACCACCTAACCGTGCGCCAACCCGAGATCAAGCATACCAGAAGCCCGCGGGATGTCCCTCCTGCCAACCCCGCATCTAGTGGGCGCGAGGCGCCGCTCCCACCCCATATAGTGGCGGCCACCCGGGCGGGTACCGAACCGCGAGGGTGGCTAGCTGGTCTGAAGCTGCGCGCGGATCACCAGCCGCTGGCTGTCGACCCAGAGCGGGGTGCAGGTGACCAACGTGATGAAGGCTCCGCTGCTGATCGGCTGCAGCTGAGTCACCTGGGAGGGGTACTCGGTCCAGATGTTGGTGATGGCGTAGGTGAACTGCTGGCAGTTCCGATTGGTGAGGATGATGGTGTCGCCGGCCCCGAGGGTCCCCAGCGGCTCGAAGTTCGGCTCTCGGTGCAGGGCGTAGATCCCGTTGCCGGGCTGCCCCGGAGCGGGGGTGCTGGCGTAATGGACCACCGACCGCTCCAGCAGCATCGACCACGTGCCATTGCCGGCGACGCCCTCGATCCCGGTGAGGCTGGGGAAGTCGATCAGGGCGTACTCGGAGGCGGGCGAGCCGCTGCCGCAGCTGGGAGCTGTCGCCACCGGGCTCGCCCCGGGCTCCTGGATGGTCTTGACCTTGGGCAACTGCTTGCTGAGAGCGGACCCCGGGGCTTTCCACTTCTGGAGAGCCAAGGTGTCGGCGTGGGAGCGGTGTAGGACGCCCACCAGCGGCGGGATGAAGATCGCCAAGCCGGCCCCGATTAAGAGGATGCCGCCACCCGCCATGACGACGCCTAACCGGCGCCTCCCCGCCCGGCGGGGACGTCTCCTTAAAGGACTCTTCAACTACCGCTCCCTGATTACCCCCCGGGCTCATCCTAGCGGAAGTCGCAAAGGGGCCGATCGCTGTCACAGCCACCGTGCAGCTTGTTACTCACCCGTGCCCAGACCACGATGAGCCGATCAGCGGGGACCGGGACACAATCGCCGCGTGAGCCAATTGGCGCCGATCAGCAATAACGGCGGCGGCTGAGCCGCCATGGGCGCTCCCCTGGGGCTGACCGCCTCCAAGATCTTGGTCATCGATGACGACCCCGCCATGCTGCAGCTGGTGGAATTGATCGCGGCCGAGAACGGCTACTACGTGGTCAGCGCCACGACCGGTGCGGCCGGGTTGCGCCTGATCTTGGAGACTGAACCTGACCTGGTGCTGCTCGACCTGGTCCTGCCCGACATGAGCGGGGTTGAGGTCTGCCGCCGGTTGCGGTCGGCGGGGGTCAAGGTCAGCGTACTGATGATCAGCTGCCTCCACGATCCCGAGGACGTGGTCGTCGGCCTGGAGGTCGGCGCCGACGACTACCTGCGCAAGCCCTTTGAGGTCCGGGAGCTGGTGGCTCGGATCAACGCCCGGTTGCGCCGGGCCCAGCTGACCCGGGAGGCGGGCGGCGTCGAGCGCCTCCACTTCCCCGGACTCACCATTGACATGGGCCGGCATGAGGTCCGCCGCGATGGCCGCCCGGTGGCGCTGACGCCAACGGAGTTCAAGATTCTGGTCGCCCTGGCTCGGCAGTCAGGCACGGTGGTGCCCCGGCCCCAGCTGATCGCTGAGGTTTGGCGCAACCGCGACCCCTACCGGGTGCACTCCCTGGATGCGCACCTCTACCGGCTGCGGCGCAAGGTCCAGCCCCGGAGCGACGGCGCCCACTACCTGCACGCCGTGATCGGCGCCGGCTACCGCTTTGAGTACCAGCCGGCTCGCGACGAGTCCCAGCGGCAGCGCGTCCCTTACCTGCGCTTAGCGCGTTAGGGATAGATCCCGCGAGCCTTGGCGGCCCGCGCGACCCGGCCGACGGCGATTAGGTAGGCCGCCTCCCTCAGAGGAACCCTCTGGCGCGCGTGATACGCCCACACCTGCTCGCTGGCGCGCAGCATCGCGCGCTCTAGCTGAGCGTTGATCTCCTTCTCGTCCCAGAAGAACGATTGCAGGTCCTGAACCCACTCGAAGTACGATACCGTGACCCCGCCGGCGTTGGCGAGAATGTCGGGGACCACAACGATGCCGTCCTCCGCCAGTACCGCCTCGGCGGCCGGAGTGATCGGTCCGTTGGCCCCCTCCGCGACGATGCGAGCGCGCACGCGGCTGGCGTTTGAGCTGTTGATCGTTGATTCCACCGACGCTGGCACCAGCACGGTAACTGGCAATCCGAGTAGTTCCTCGCGTGTTATCGACTCTCCCGGAACGTTAGCGTCAGCCATCCGCCCGCCCGCCAGCTTGCCCGCTTCCAGACGGGCGAGGTCCAAGCCGCGGTCGCAGTGCCATCCATCATGACTGTCGGACACCGCCACCACCCGGCAACCAGCCTCACCCAGGAGGCGCGCGCAGGTGCGCCCGACGTTGCCAAAGCCTTCGACCGCCACGGTGGCGCCCTCCAGGCTGAGGCCGGTGTTTCGCAGCGCGTGCATCAGGACGATGGCCAATCCCCGCCCAGCGGCTTCCACCCGGCCAACGGAACCACCCGCCTCGATCGGCTTGCCGGTAACCGACGCGGTCACCGAGAAACCCTGATGCATGGAGATGGTGTCCATGATCCAGGCCATGATCTGTGGGCCGGTGCCGATGTCCGGAGCGGGGATATCGCGCTCGGGTCCCAGCAGCAGGCTGATTTCCGTGGTGAAGCGGCGGGTCAGTCGCTCCAGCTCGCGAGAGCTCATCCGATGGGGGTCAACGCGCACTGATCCGGCAGCACCGCCGAAGGGAAGCGACATCAATGCGGTCTTCCAACTCATGGTCATCGCCAGCGCCTTGGTCTGGTCCAAGGTGGCCCCTGGCTCGTAGCGGATCCCGCCCTTGGCCGGCCCGCGGGCGATGTTGTGATGGACCCGATTGCCGACGAACACTTCCACCGAGCCGTCGTCCAACACGACTGGGAAGTGCACCTGGAAGATCCGTTTGACTTCCCGCAGCACACAGCGGGCGTCCTCGTCGAGATGCAACATCTCGGCCGCCTGATCTACGCGATGCTGCGCGGTGCGGTAAAGGTCTTCGCTACCCGGCGTCGGGGCGATCACGATCACCACGTCAGTATAGGAGCGCCCCGACCCGGCGTTTGGGGGCAATTAGGTGGCTGCGACGACCCGGTAACGCTTTCCCTAGCGGGCCCAAAACGATTGACATCGTCACCCTGATGCACGATTGTGTGGCACAATCAGATTAGCTCGATCGTGCGAACACTCGGTTGGGCACGCTTTCCCGCACGTCACAATCACAACCGGCGTCAATAATCAGGGACCAACCTGAACTTCCAGGCGCTCAAACAATCTGCGCCGAAGCAAACTAGGAGGAACCGGACCTATGCCCCGAACGCCCAAGAGAACTGGCACTAGGCGCGCTACCGCGCGCCCTGCCACGCGAAGGTCGGCGACCAGGCGAACCGCCGCACGGACTACCGCCCGCAGCACGACGGCGCGGCGAACCACGGCGCGGCGCACGACTCGCACCGCCCCCACCGCGGCGTCGCTGAGCAAGAACCTCACATCTCAACTCAAGGCGCTGGAGAAGCGTCTGGCCGACATCGAGAAGAAGCTCGACGCGGCTGTGAAGAGCACCGCCGCCGCTCCTAGAAGCGCGCGCAAGCCAGCCCGGCGCACCGCTGCTCGTCGCTCCACGACCGCCAAGGCCGCGACCCGCACCCGCCGGACGACCACGCCAGCGAGTCGCCGGACCACTACCCGGAGCACGCCCGCACGGGCGACCACCCGGCGCCGGACGGCAACCAGGACAGCAGCAGCGGCGCCCCGGCGCGCCGCCGCCACCAAGACCACCCGGACGCCGCGGAAGACCACGGCCCGGAGGACCACCGCGCGGAAGACGACGGCACGCAAGACGACTCGCGCCGCGGCGGCTCCCAAGGCTGCCCGTCGCCCCGCCAGGCGACGCGGCCGGGTGACCCTAGCCGGAGCCGGGGGTTCCAGCACCGCCTGAGAGCAAGTGCTCTCTGAGTCCTATCTGTAACGGAGCGGGTCGCAAGGCCCGCTCCTTTCCTTTTGTCCCGGTGATTTGGTCAAGCGGAGAAAACCCGGCGCAGCCGCTCCCCCGCCGTTACGACGTCTTCCATGCTGACGTCGAGATGGGTCACCAGGCGGACGGTATGCGAGGAGAACGGCACCGTGAGCACCCCTGCCTGCCGGGCGCGCTCCACAATCACGTTGGCGTCCTCATCGGTCTCCAGCAGGACGATGTTGGTCTGCACCAGCTGTGGATCAACCTTCACTCCGGAGGTCGACTGGAGCGCCTCCGCCAGCTGCCGCGCCTTGGCGTGGTCGTCCTGGAGGCGATCAAGATTGTGGTCGAGGGCGTAGAGTCCGGCCGCGGCCAGGATGCCCACCTGGCGCATGCCCCCGCCGAGACGCTTGCGCCACAAGTGCGCGCGCACGCGCGCCGCGGCCGCCCCCACCCACAGAGTTCCCGCGGGACATCCCATTCCCTTGGAGAGGGAGAAGGTCAAGGAATCGACGCCATCAGAGAACTCGGTCAGGGGTACCCCCAGGCTCGCCGCCGCGTTGGCGAGGCGGGCACCATCCAAATGCACTAGGAGGCCCCTTTGATGGGCCGCGTCAGTGGTGCGCCGCAACTCGGTGATGGAAGCCACCGTGCCCCCTCGGCGGTTGTGGCTCTGTTCCAGACAGAGCTGCGCGGTGCG
>Ga0307372_10014029_pt1 | contig 10303 bp, 11 predicted proteins | sample OX1MG_FD_202533 | JGI IMG/M metagenome (GOLD analysis project Ga0307372, IMG submission 202533) | Soil microbial communities from Risofladan, Vaasa, Finland - OX-1 | ecosystem: Environmental > Terrestrial > Soil > Coastal area > Acid sulfate soil | place: Finland: Risofladan, Vaasa | collected... | reverse complement strand
TGCTCCGTCTTCGGCGAGCTCCGTCTTCGGCGAGCTCCGTCTTCGGCGAGCTCCGTCTTCGGCGAGCTCCGTCCGCTTCGCCGATGAGGCGCGGCCGGGCATACCTCTTCCAGAACTATCAACAGCTGTGTTTATAGTTTGAGAAGAGGCCCCGCTGCCCCCATCCGCCGGCGAGGAAGCGCTCGTCCGGCGCGCACACGCCGACCGGGGCCAGGCCGACCGGATCGAGCTCAGTCTGCAGCGAGGAGCTCGATCCGGTTCCCGAAGGGATCGTCGATGTAGGCACCGCGTCCGGTTGCGGCGTCGGGATTCGGCCGCGCCGGCACCCCTGCGGCCCGAAGCACGGCCTCTAGAGCGGGCAGGTCGCGCACCACCAGAGCCGGATGGGCCTTGCGGGCGGGTCGGAAGTCCTCCTCCACGCCGAGGTGCACTGCCACGGGACCGGACTCGAACCAGCAGCCTCCGCGCGACGCCATGGGCTCGGGCTTGGGCAGGCGGGTCAGCCCGAGGAGGCCAGCGTAGAACGCCTCTGCCTCTGCCTCCCGTCCGGGGGGCATGGCCAGTTGCACATGGTCGAGCCGGACGATTTCGAAGCCCATGCCTGCCTCCTCGCGGCGAGGCCGACCTGGCAGTCGACCGCGGAGACCGCTAGCCTGCCGCACGACATGGGATCACTGATCAAAAAGCGCCGCAAGCGGATGCGCAAGAAGAAGCACAAGAAGATGCTGAAGGCCACCCGGTGGCAGCGCCGGGCCGGCAAGTAACTTCCGCCCCCCGCTCCCGCCCTCCTTCAGTCCCCTTCCCAGCCCGCCGGCACGGTGCGGGCGCGCACGAGCCGCCCGACCTCTGACCCGACGCGGAGCTCGTCGGGCAAGTCCGCTACAGGCCCTGCTCCCTCCCCTGCACCTGGACCGTCGCCTGCGCCCACCTCGACGAACCAGGTCGAACCACTGCCGGCCAGCACCGGCTCACTGCCGGCCCACGTGCCCAGGGCGTCGCGCCAGGCCGCCAGGCGGGGCTCGACGGCCAACGCCCCCATCGTGAGCGCATTGGGCCCGTCGTGGCTGGGGTCCTCGTCCCAGGCCCGGTAGACCTCGGCGGTGTCCACGCCGAAGGGCGGGAGGAGCAGCACATAGTGACGGGGCTCGAACGGGAGCGGCGTCACCTTCTCCCCCACCCCCTCGACCCGGGCCCGTCCCCCGACCACGCAGAACGGCACGTCCGCGCCCAGGTCGACCGCCACAGCGGGGTCGGTGCACCCGGCCCAGCGCAGCACGGCGCCAGCGTCGGCCGACCCCCCACCCAGCCCGCCGCCCAGCGGGATCCGCTTGGTCAGCCGGACCGCCGCGGTACGTCCACAGGCGTCCAGCGCCCGCTCCACCAAGTTCTGCCCGGAGGCGGGCAGCCCGTCGGCCCGCACGCCGGGCTCGAGGTCGACGGTGAGACCCGACCCCGGCAGGTCGAGCTCGAGCTCGTCGGCCAGGTCGAGGGTGACCATCTCGGCCAGCAGCTCGTGATAGCCGTCGGCCCGGACCCCCGTCACCTGGAGTGACACCGTCAGCTTGGCCGGGGCGAGCAGCCGGGTCACGGGTCCACCGGCCACTGATTTATCGGTCACTGATCGATCGGTCACAGGGCTGCCAGCCTGCCCCACGCCGCCACGTCGAGCTCCTCGGCGCGGGCGTCGGGGCGCACGCCCGCCCGTTCGAAGGCGGCGGGGTCGACGACGCCGGCGAGGGAGCGGCGCAGCATCTTGCGGCGCTGGGCGAAGCCGGCCCGGACGACCGCGTTGAGCCGGTCGTAGGACACCAGGGCGGGGTCGACGGCGGGTCGGGGCAGCCGCTCCAACCGGACCAGCACCGAGTCGACTCGGGGCCGCGGGATGAAGACCGAGGCCGGGACCCGGCCCACCACCTCGGCCCGGGCGAAATAGGCGATCCGGACGGAGACCGCCCCATAGGGGTCCTCGCCGGCGCCGGCCGCCATCCGTTCCCCCACCTCCCGCTGCACCATCACGAGCAGGTTGGTCACCGCCGGCACTTCGACCAGGACCCTGAGCACCAGGGGGGTGGCCACGTTGTACGGCAGGTTGGCCACCAAGCTCCAGGGCTCGGGGCTCCGCTCGGCCAGGAGGGCGGCCAGGTCGAGCTCGAGGGCATCCCCCTCCACCGTCTCGACCCCGGCGTCAGCCACCACCTGGCGCAGGACCGGGACCAGATGGCGGTCTGTCTCGACGGCCAGGACGTCGGCTCCCGTCTCGGCCAGGGCCAGGGTCAGCGACCCCAGGCCCGCCCCGATCTCGAGGACATGGGCGCTGGGGCCTGCGCCCGAGAGGCGCGCAATGCGGCGGACCGTGTTCGGGTCAGCGACGAAGTTCTGTCCGAGGGCCCGGCTGGGCTGGAGACCGTGCGCCGACAACAGCTGTGCGATGTCGGCACCGGAAAGGGTCACCAGGAGATTGTGACGTCCACCACTCCCTCGCTGAGGTCGCCGATCTGCGAGAAGCCCGAGGGCGACATGTCGACCACCCGCGGGTAGCCCGCCGCCTCGCGGTCGTCCACCGTGCATTCCGTCGAACCACCGGTCGAGTTGTTCACCACGGTGAGCACCGTTCCGAACGGCAGCGTCGGGCTGGCGCAGTACCCCGCCGGTGCGGCCGAGTACCACGTGGCCTCACCACCCTCGCTGCTCGTCACCGCCGGCTTCGGCGGGGGCGGCGGCGCGGTGGTCGTCGTGGTTGTGGGTGGCGGTGGTGGCGCGGTCGTCGTGGTTGTCGCCGGCTCCGTCGTCGTCGTGGTCGGTGGTGCTGTCGTTGTCGTTGCGGGCGCGGTCGTCGACGTCGTCGGCGCCTGGTAGGCGACGAGGTTCGACGGGAGGTTCACGCCATTGCGTGACGCCTGAAGCGCGACGCGTGACGTGGCGTCGTGCGCGCTACGTGCCGCGGCCTGTGACCGCGATCCGTGCGCTGACGCGCTTTGCAACAGCAGGAGAGGCGCGCCGATCAATGTGCCGCAAATAGCTGCAGCAACGCCGAGGCGCCTCCCCCCAGTGCTCTGGTTCCGCAGGGCTCCACCCTTCTCCGGCGACTCAGTGCACCCGCGCCGACACACGAGTGGCGAGGGGATTCTGAAGAAGCTAGATAACCAAAGGCGAAGCACGCAAACCCGAAATGGGAGGAAACGTTTTCGCGCGCTCTTTTCCCAGGTCACGCACCCTGCGCTTCGCGATATTTAGATGAACTCCCTGCTCAGGCTCGGTTTCTTGCCGAATTCAATGTCAAACACCCAGGTCACAAGGTTCTCGTATTACGCGCAACAGCGCGTGGTTTAGCCCCCTGTGGAAAACACCATGGCCGCCGCGGCGGCGCTGCGCTCCCTCACCTCGTCGAGAGTGCAGCCTTTCACCGAGGCAATGGCGTCACCGACGAACGGGAGGTAGGCCGGCTCGTTGGTTCGACCTCTGTGCGGCACCGGCGCGAGGAACGGGCTGTCCGTTTCCACCAGCAATCGGTCGAGTGGACAGCGCGCGGCCGCCTCCCGGACGTCGGACGCGTTCTTGAAGGTTACGATGCCGCTGAACGACACGTACATGCCGGCCCCGAGGCAGCGCTCGACCTCGTCGAGACCGCCCGTGAAGCAGTGCAACACGGTGCGCTCGGGCACGCCTTCGGCGTCCAACACATCGAACAGATCGGCCCACGCGTCACGCGCGTGGATCACGAGCGCCAGGTCATGCGCGTGCGCCAACGCGATCTGTGCCGCGAAGGCGGCGCGTTGCGCGTCGCGCGGAGAATTCTCATAGAAGTAATCCAGCCCGCACTCCCCGACGGCCACCACGGCGCCGTCGTGCGCCGCCAGCTCGCGCGCCAACAGGGCGGCCACCGCGTCGACGCCCTCGCTCGCCTCGTGGGGGTGCAGCCCGATGGAGGCCCACGCTCGCGGCTCGTTCCCGGACCCGGCCGTGGCCCGGGCCACGGCGACGGCCTGCTCCGACGTGGTCACACCGGTGCCGATGCAGACCATGCGCGTGATCCCGGCCTGGGCGGCGCGGGCCAGAACCGGCTCCAGGTCCGTGCCCTGGACCGGATCCTCGGGGAGGTACTCCTCCTGGACGTGGCAGTGCGAGTCGAACCAGCCGTCCACGGTCAGCCCTTCCGGCGCGGGAAGAGGGGATCCCCCTTCACCACGGCGACGCCGCCCCCGTAGCCCCCCCAACGCGCGTCCAACGGGACGGCGGCGGTCGACGGGTCGCCGGCCAGGCCGATCCGGCGCCAGACCTCGACCGCGGTCGAGGGCATGGCCGGCGCAATGAGGACGGCGACGATACGCAGCACCTCCAGGGCGTCGCCCAGGACGGCGTCGACGTCCGGCCCCGGCTCCATCTTCCACGGCTCGGCCGACTCGAGCCCTGCGTTGGCGGCACCGATCAGCCGCCACGTCTCCTCGAGCGCCTCGTGTGGCGCCCAGCGGGACCAGGCCGCCGTCGCCGCCTCCAGGACGTCCGCCGCCACCGACGCCAGCTCGCTGTCGGGGTTGCAGGCGGGGCCGATGCCACCGCTCTTGGACGTGACGACCGTCGTGACGCGCGACACGAGGTTCCCGAGATTGTTGGCCAGGTCGGCGTTGTAACGCGCCACGATGCCTTCGTAGGAGAAGTCACCGTCGCCGCCGAGCGCCACCTCGCGCAGGAGGTGGTAGCGCAGAGGGTCGACGCCGAAGTCGTCGGCCAGCGCCAGCGGTGACACGTCCGTGATCCTGAGCGCCTCGGCGCCCTCGCCGCCGGCCAACCCGGACGCGATCATCGTCTTGCCGAGCTTCTGGCCGCCCATCAGCAGGTAGCCGTGGACGAAGATCTCCGCCGGCGGCTCCAGCCCAGCGGCCATGCACATGGCGGGCCACCAGACGCAGTGGAACTTGAGGATGTCTTTGCCAATGAGGTGGTGGGCCGCGGCCCAGCGCGGCTCGAACACGGCGGGATCACCGCCGTACCCGGCCACCGTCAGGTAGTTGATGAGTGCGTCGTACCAGACGTAGAACACGTGGCCGCTGTCCCACGGCACCGGCACGCCCCAGGTGAAGGAGGTGCGGGTGATCGACACGTCGCGCAGCCCGCCGCGGATGAACCCGAGGGCCTCGTTGCGCTTGGAGGTGGGGCGGACGAAGTCGGGGTGGCTGTCGTAGTAGTCGAGCAGGCGCTCCTCGAACTGGCTGAGCTTGAAGAAGTAGTTGTCCTCCTTCATCTCAATGACGGCGCGTCCGTGGACCGGGCACTTGCCTTCGACGAGCTGGTCTTCGAGGTAGTAGTCCTCGCAGGAGACGCAATAGAGGCCCGAGTACGAGCCGAGCTCGATGAACCCGTTGTCGTAAATGCGCTGCAGGAACTGCTGGACCACCTCGTAGTGGCGCGGCTCGGTGGTCCGGATGAAGTCGTCGTTGGCGATGTCGAGCCGCCGCCACGCCTCCACGAAGCGAGCCGAGGTCCGGTCCGTCCACTCCTGGGGCGTGGTGCCGTTGGCCTCGGCTGCCTCCACGATCTTGGCACCATGCTCGTCGGTTCCCGTCATGAACCAGACGTCGTCCCCCAGCAGCCGGTGCCAGCGGGCCAGGGCGTCGGCGTTGACCGTGGTGTACGCCGTGCCCACGTGCGGCGCGTCGTTGACGTAATAGATCGGGGTGGTCAGGTAGTAGGGGGGCACCGCCGGTAGCGTACCGGCGCCCCTACCAGGGGCCCGACGTGTCCCCGGGGCCGTCCGGCTCCTGCCGGATGCGGAGGGCGGCCTCGTAGGCCCGCCGTCGTGGCACGCGGAGTGCGGCGGCCACGAGCTCGGCCACCTGCCGTGGACCGGCGGACGGGTCGTCGTCGAGCGCGGCCCGGACCGCGCCTTCCACCGCCCCCTCGTCCGCCGGTGCCGGGGCCGGGGCGCCGCCGATCACCAGGACCACCTCGCCGCGTACCTCGCGCGCGGCGAACACCGCGGCCGCCTCTCCCAGCGCCCCGCGCCAGACCTCCTCGTGCACCTTGGTGAGCTCGCGCACCACCGCGGCCGGCCGCTCCGCATCGACGGCCGCCAGCTCGGACAGCGTGGCCGCCACCCGGCTCGGCGCCTCCAGGACCACCGTGGTCCGGGCGTCGGCCATCAGTGCGCCGATGCGGCGCCGGCGTTCGGGGCCCTTGCGGGGCAAGAACCCCTCGACGCAGAAGCGCTCGGCCGGCAGGCCGCTCACCACCAGCGCCCCGAGGACCGACGAGGGACCGGGGACCGTGCTCACCGTCCCTCCGGCGGCGGCAATCTGGGCTGCCAACCAGGCGCCCGGATCCGACACCCCGGGTGTGCCCGCGTCACTGACCACTGCCACCGTGGCCCCGCCCGCCACCGCGGCGGCCACCCGGTCGACCCGTGAGGCCTCGTTGTGCCCGTGCAAGGACAGGAGCCGGTCGCCCATGGGCCCCTTGGCCGAAATCCCGGAGGCGGACAAGAGGGCCCGGGTGCGCCGCGTGTCCTCGCAGCAGATCAGGTCCGCCTCCGCCAGCACCGCGTGCGCCCGGGGGGAGAGATCACCCAGGTTCCCGATCGGCGTGGCCACCAGCACGAGCCGGCCACCCCGCTCCGTGCTCATGTCGTGCCGCGTGCGGAACCGTTCGGACTGTCCGGGACCTCGCGTACCTCGAGTTGATCACCCACACGCACGCCCCAACGCTCGAAGGACCCGGCCTCGGTCTGCACGGCACTCCTGGCCTTCGGGCCCCCCAGGGCCACCCGCCACGGCTTCAACCGGGTCAACCGCACCACAGTGAGGTCGGTTGAGAGAAAGGCCACGTCAACGGGGAATTTCATGCCGGCGGTGTGGACGGTGCGGGCGGGTTCGGTGTGCAGGGCCCCCTCGCAGCCCGGGCGACCGCGCAGCGCGCCGCGCTCGGCTGGCGAGTCGGCCAGCTCGAGCGCGCACACGACATCGCCGTCCCGCAGCAGCCATCCGGACCGCATCCGCCTGAGGCTACCGGACCGCCTGGCGTATCCCGTCTAGGATCTTCGCCTCATGTCGAAGCGAACTGTCAAGCGCAAGCTCAGGAAGAAGAAGAAGGCCAACCACGGCAAGAAGCCGAACTGCGGCCGCGGCTAGAGCTGCGTCAAAGGCCCGGCCCGTCCTCCGGACAGCCTGAGGCCTCACCCTCCGTTCCAGGCAACTCCCGCTGACCCGAGCACTCCGCAGAGCGTGGTCGGCACGTCAGAGATGACGCCGTCCACGCCCAGGCCGAGCAGGCGCTCCATGGACGCGGCGTCGTTGACCGTCCACACGTGGACCGCCTTGCCGGCCCGGTGCGCCGCCGCCACGAAGGCCTCGTCGACGATCACCAGATCGCCCTGGCGCTCGGGGACCTGGAAGGCCACGGCCGGACTCTCGGGCAGGTCCTCCCCCGCTTGCACCGCCTGCCAGGCCGCCGCCGTGGCCATGGTGCCCGCCGAGGTCGGCAGGTCCGGTGCGAAGGTGCGGAAGGCGTCGGTGGCCGGGTCGAGGAACGAGGCCACGATCACGTCGTCGGTGCGGCCGAACTCGGCCAGCAGCCGGGCCAGGGCTTCCTCATAGGGCGCCACCACGGGCGCCGTCTGCTTGATGTCGAGGTTCAGCACCACCCCGGGGTAGCGCTCGAGGACCTCGCGCAGCGTGGCGATGCCGAACGCCCGGTCGCCCGGCGCCCGGCCGCGGAACGGGTAGTCGGTGTCCGGGCGCCCCGGCGTCACGTCGGCGCCGGGGATCCACCAGAACGAGAAGTCCATGGCCCGGAGCTGCGCCAGCGTGAACGACACGATGGTGCCCTGGGCGGCCGTGGTGCGGTCCACGGTGGCGTCGTGGCAGACCACCAGCTCGCCGTCCGCCGTGGCATGGACGTCGAGCTCGATGCCAGTCGCGCCGACCTCGAGCGCGTGGTCGATGGCGTGCAAGGTGGACGACGGGGACTCCCACGCGCCGCCTTGATGCGCGTAGGCGATCACCCTGCGCTCGAGCCACAACGACGCATCGCCCACGAGCCCGACGGTAACACCCGTCGCCTGCGGGCCGGGCCTGACGGGCGAGGCCGGGGGCTGCCGTGGCGGGCCTATCCTCGTGCGGCGTGTTCGATCATCTCCTCGTCGACCTCATCGGCACCGTCCGTTCCTCCTTCGACCGTGCGCTCCTGCAGCGCCAGGCCGTGGAGGAGCGCTTCCAGGTCGACGTCTTCCTGGGTGACGTGTCCTGGGAGACCTCCTACAGCCTTCCGGGCGAGGAGCAACCGCCGCGGGTGCGGGCCGACATCTCGCTGGACTGGCCCACCTGGAGCCAGACCTCGTACCGCAGTTGGTCGATCGGTGAGCCGCCCGACGAGCTGCCCGAGGTCGTGATCGAGGTGGCGCTGCGGGTGCAGCGCATGGCCGAGGAGCCCGATACCGAGAAGGTCATGACCGCCCTGCCGCCCACCGGGCCGCTGGGCGAGCCGGCCGACCTCGTCCGCACGGCCACCACCATTGAGCAGGTGCATGCCGGGGCCGACGACGCGGACCAGCCGGGCGGCACGACGCGCTGGGCGGCCGAGGCGACCTACGAGGGCTCGCTCCGCTTCAGCGAGCAGCAGCTCGAGGAGCCGGCTTCGCTCGTCCCCGTGTTCGACGACCTGGCCCGCTGGATCGCCTCCAGGCTGATCGCACTGGCCGACCTGCCCTTTACGTTCTTGCCCCCCGGGGAGGACGACGCCTGACCGGCTTCGCTCGACGCCGAGCACCTTTCACCGTTCTCGCCTTCGGCTTCGCGCTCGGCGTGCTGCTGGCCGCCTGTGGCTCGTCCGCGCCCGGCGCGCCTCCGGCGAACGAGGGGCTGGTCCTCGACCAGCCAACGCCACAGAACGTGGCGCTCGTCAACCAGCAGGGACATGCGGTGACGCTCGCCGGCCTGCACGGCAAGGTCGTCGTCCTGGCGCCGTTCCTGTCGCTGTGCCAGGACGAGTGCCCGCTCGTCACCGGTGCCTTCATCACGCTGCAGCGTGATCTGCGCGCGGCCGGCCTCTCCAACCGCGTCGTCTTCGTGGAGGCCACCGTCGACCCCGGCCGCGACACCGTGGCACGCCTAGCCGCCTACCGGAAGGAGTTCGGCGCCGATTGGGACCTGTGGACGGGGACTCCCAGCAACATCGCCGCCTTCTGGAAGCCCTTCGGTGTCGACTACAACGTCGTGCCCGAGGAGCAGCCGGCCAAGACGGATTGGTGGACGGGCCAGCCGCTGACCTACGACGTGGACCACACGGACGGCTACATCCTGATCAGCCAGTCTGGACGCGAGCGCTTCGTCAACGCGTCGGCACCAGACGAGAAGGGCCTGCTCAACGCCAGGCTGCGCGGTCTCCTGAACGACGGCGGCCTGCGCAACCTGCAGAACCCCCAGGGCCCCAGTTGGACCACGGCCGACGCGCTCGACGCCATAGGCTGGCTGCTCGGCACGAACGTCCCTGCGCCCAGCACTTGATGGGAGGCCGGCTGCGCCGTTCCGCCCTGGCCGTGCCGGCAAGCACTGGCCGGCCTCGTCCTGCTGTGCAGCGCCTGCGCCGGGAACGGCGTGACCACGCTGTCGTCCCCGCCGACCACGGACACCTCGCTGACCCTGACCCTCCAGCATTCCCCCGCCGGCCCGATCCTCGCCACGGGGGGGCGGCGACACGCTGTACGACTTCGTCCCCGTCACTCCGACGCATAGCGCCTGTCTCAACGGCCGTTGCGTCTTCGACTGGCCGCCGCTCGTCGACAGCGGCCCCGTTCGTCTCAGGCACGGCGTCGACCGCGCCGTCGTCGGCACGCTCCGCAGGCCCGACGGCTCGACACAGCTGTCCTACGGCGGCCACCCGCTCTATACCTACAACGGCGACGTCTCGCCGGGCGTGGTCATGGGGCAAGCGATCGACCAGGACGGCGGCATCTGGCACGTGCTCGACGCCAAGGGGCCCACTCGGCGTGGGCCAAAACTCACCCGTTCGGGTGAGTTTGCAACCACCCTGCCGCGGAAAGTCCAGCTGGCGAGGGAGTGCCCCGAGACGACACCATTTCGGAACTTGCCGCGGTAGCTCGCACCGGAGTGTCCCTGGGGCACTCCCTCACCCCTTCGCCCACCAGCCGTCGGACGCTTCCCCGTCAGGCGGTCACAACCTGCGCGGTCCCGCGGGCGCCGAAAGCGGTGTGGCCGTGGATCACAGGCCGAGGAGGCCCGTGGTGGTGGTGGTGGTTGAGGGGTCAGTCGTCGTGGTCGTGTCTGGTGGAATCGTCGTCGTCGGCGGCGGCGTC
>Ga0307372_10014028_pt1 | contig 10303 bp, 7 predicted proteins | sample OX1MG_FD_202533 | JGI IMG/M metagenome (GOLD analysis project Ga0307372, IMG submission 202533) | Soil microbial communities from Risofladan, Vaasa, Finland - OX-1 | ecosystem: Environmental > Terrestrial > Soil > Coastal area > Acid sulfate soil | place: Finland: Risofladan, Vaasa | collected... | reverse complement strand
GGAACTCACCGCACACCGGACGCTCGCGTTGCGGGAAGCCTTGGGGAACGACTGGGACACGGCGTTCCTGGCCGTGCTCCACGCGTTTTGCCTCCGCCTGTTCTATCGCTCCGCCGCCGACACATGCTTGGAAATCGAGGCCAAGAGCGCCGGGTTCGGGACCCAGGCTCCGGGACTGAACGACACCGCATCCGCCAAGGCCATCGACGTGCGGCACGAGGCGTGGGTGAAGCAGTTGCCGGAGACGTCCGGAGAGCTCTGGGACGCGCTCGTCGGGTTCGACACCGACACGCGCGCGGCGCTGTTCGCGCATTGCGCGGCGCTGACGATCAACGCGCTGCACGAACCCTGGAACCGCCGTCCGGGCGCTCTGGCGCATGCCGATCGGCTGGCCCAGGCGGTCGGTCTCGACATGGCTGCGGCCGGCTGGGTCCCGACGGTCGAGACCTATCTGGGCCGGGTGCCGAAGGCGCGCATCCTGGAAGCCGTGCGCGAGGCCAAGGGCGAGCACGCCGCGCAGCTGATTGACCACCTGAAGAAGCCGGAGATGGCGCAGGAGGCCGAACGGCTGCTCGCCGGCACCGGTTGGCTGCCCGAGCCGCTCCGAGCGCCCGGGTTGCCTGAGGCTGCAGCCGTCCCTGCTGCCGCCAGTGACGATGAAGCCGACGACCCGGCCGACGGTGACGCCGACGCAATCACCGCACTGCCGGCATTCCTGATCGACGCCGAAGATCCCGCCGTCGGCGCGACCGACGCCGATCCCGCCGTGCCGCAGGCCATCGCCGCTGAGTGACCGATGAAGGCCCGGGGCACTCTGCCTCGGGCCTTCCAAGCCTCGGCCTTCCCGAACCCCGGAGGAGCAACCCCATGATCGACAACCCGAACGATAGCTTCGCGCAGCACGAGGCCCAGACCCAGCTACGAGCCCGTTTGGCCTGCGAGGTGACACCCCACAACAAGGCCGCGCTATTCGCCGTGCTTCAGACCGCAGGCATACATCTGGTCACCGTTCACTTTGACGGCGCCGGTGACTCCGGGCAGATCGAGAGCATCGATGCGACGGACTCGGACGAAGCCGCCGCCGATCTGCCCAACGGCACGATCGAGATTCACACACCGCTCTGGGACGGAAGCGGCGTGCAGACCGCGGCCATGTCGGCGCGCGACGCCATCGAGAAGCTGGCCTACGACTTTCTCGAAGAGGTGCATGACGGCTGGGAGAACGAAGACGGCGCCTACGGCGAATTCGTCTTCGACGTCGCCGACTGCGCCGTCCGGCTCGAATACAACGAGCGCGTGATGACGACTTCCTATTCCGAACACGAGTTCTGACGGAGGCGACGTTGGCTCACCCGTATCATCACGCCCTGTCCTCGGCGCGCCTCTGGGGCGGGACCGCGGACGATTACTTGCCGCTGCACGCGTGGTTCGACGATTCGAAGATGCTGACGGCTGATTTCCGGCATCGTGCACTCCGGCATCATGCCGAAGGCATCTTCATGGCGGAGCGATTCTTCGGGCCGATCATCACCATCTCGACCGGGCGCGTTGTGCCGCTGCGGTTGATCGGCGAGCAGCATGTCCGCGAGGACCTCGGATTCATCCCGAGCTTCGCTGACTGGGCACGCCGCATCCGCCCCGAACCGTGGATGGGCCGCGCCCAGCCAATCCATCGGGACGTCGATCCGTTCGCGGTGATCACCTGACCGGACTTCGACGCCGACGGCACATCACGCGATCACAGCGGCCTCGGCCGCGGCGAGCGCGCCTTCCAGATAGCCGCCGAATTCGGGGGCCACTTCAGCGCCGGCGAGAGTGATCCGTTCGCCCCACGGCGCCGGCAAGGCGATCGGGCGATAGTCTGGATGCGCGTTGCCGTTGGCGTGGTCAGCCTCGGTCGCGGTGAAGGGTTCGGTTGCCCAGTCCTGGATGATTACCTCGCGCGGCCGTGCGGCCTCGGCACCGAACAGCGCGCCGAGTTGGCGGGCGACCAGCTCCGGCAAGGCCGCGCGTCGCGCCACACGCAGCGCGGGTGGCCAGGAGAAGAAGCCAAACAATGCAGCCTCGGCCGCGCCGGGGAGGCTCGCGTCGTGGAGTTCCCCGAGCGGTCCCGCCTGGCTGAACGCGCTGCCCGACAGGCCGGCGTCGCGCCAGAACGGGCGGTCGTAGAGCGCCAGCGCCTTGGCCTGGCCCGCCATCCAGCCTGGCACGGCGGCAAGCTCCGCCTGTATGGGCGGCGGCAGGGCGGGCAGGATCTCGATCCCGGCGATCAGCCGCGGCGGCAGGGCGAGCGCGGCGCGCGCGGCATGCAGAGTCACGGGGCCGGAGGCGCTTTCGGCGGTGACGGCAACGCCCTTTGCGGTCAGCGTGATGCGCCGGACCGCATGTCCCAGCCGGACCACCCCGGGCGCGAGGCCGGCGGCGACGGCTTCCACCAGCGCCGCGATGCCGCCCGTGATGCGTAGGCTCGGCGGTTCCTGCGCGAAGCCGTGCGGCAGGCGCTGCGTGCGCCCGGTCTGGTCCTGATAGACGAAGCCACCCGCCTCCGCCTGCGCGGTGAGCGCCAGCCCCGCCGCCCGCACGGCCCGCGCGATGCGGGGTTGGATGGCGGGCCAGACCCAAGCGGGGCCGAGGTCGTAGGCGCCCGCCTCGGTGCGATGGCTCAGCACCCGCCCGCCGATGCGCGCGCGGGCTTCCAGCACCACCACCTCGGCGCCGCGCCCCGTCGCGGCCCGCGCCAGCGCCAGGCCGGAGAGGCCGGCGCCGATGACGATCAGATCAGGCATCCCGCGTCAGCCGAGATGGCCGGTCTTGCGATAGCGCAGCGCGCGGCCCTGGCTTGCCAGTGTCAGGCTGCTGCCGGGCGGCAGACGAAGCCACGCGCCGGCGCGGCGGGCAGTGCCGTCGATCACCACATCGCCCTCGACCACGAAGAGCTCGACGCCGCGCAGCCAGGTCTCGGCGGCGCCGGCATGACCGGGGGTGAGGCGCAGCATCACCACCCGCTCTCACGGCGCGTCGAACAGCACGGCTTCCTGCCCTCCCTGGCCGAGATCGCGCCACAGCGCGGGATCGCGCGTGTCGAGCCGGAGCGGCGCGGTCTCCTCCGGCGGCATCTGGCGGAGCTTGACCAGGATCACCGCGCCCGGAGCGCTGGCGGGCGTGTGGCGCGAGCCGGGCGGGTTGCGGACATAGAAGCCGGCCGGGAAATCCCCGGTCTCGTCGGAGAACACCCCATCCAGCACCAGGAACTCCTCGCCGGCGCCATGGGTGTGCGGGGAGAAGGCGGAGCCCGGCGCGTAGCGTACGAGCGAGGTGGCGCGAGCGACCTCGTCGCCGTCGCGCTCCAGCATGCGCCGCTCCACCTCCGCGATAGGCGAGGCGACCCACGCGAGGGCCGCACTATCGACTGTTGCTGGACGGGAAAGATCGGCGTTCAGCTGCATGATCAGGTCTCCGGGGTATCGGCCGTGTGGCGGAGCGGACCGTAGCCGGTCAACGAAGATACAGGCGAATCGGGACCCGATTGGATGGCATCCGAGCTGGAGTGCGCGTTCCTGCCGCATAGGTAACGCCAGACGGGCGGCTACGACCGGCTGATGCTGACCCGAAGCGGCCAATTGCCGGCGCAGTGCCAATCGGCGGGGATGGGAGGTACGCGGAAGCCCGCCCGAAGATCTTCCACCGGCAGCTTCGCACCCATAGCTGCCTATCGACCGACCGGTCAGCAGCGGCCGAAGTTGGCCGATAGCTGTCTGACTGCTTTGGAGCAGACGATGGCAATTAGCTGCCATTGGCGGTTACCGGCTGTGTCGGCAGTTGACGACCCGAGCCGGGCATAGAGCGGTGGCAGGAGGCACCCTGTTTTCTTGCCCACACATTTTCTACGCTTGCATCCGAACCATTTGGCAGCGCTGCTCACAGCCCTGAGCCGCCTATTCCATGAACCATCGCTGATTGGCATCGGCTTCATCGATTAATTGCCTTGTTTGAAATAAATCCTGCCTGAAACGCTATCTTGATCTTTGGCTAAAGCTTTCTCAATCTCCGCTACCAACGCCTGCTCACTCGCGGATAATGCCGCGCCCGCAGGTACATCATTGCCATCGACCGACGTGAACCAGAGAGTGCGGTCATACCCCCAAGTCACGCGCCACGGATTGTCCGGCGACAGTCGGGAAGTGACCTGGCCGTCGCCGTCTTCAGGATAGATCAGAAAGCCATCCAGAGGCTGCCCGGCATTGCCGAAACCCGAGAGATAGGCCGCAAGCTGGTAAAGGTCTTCGCGAGCGACGCCGTTTATATTCTCGCTGTTCGAACGCGTATTTTTATATTTGGCGTCAGCGATTGCCAGGCAGCGGTCGCTTTCGCCGAGGATAAGAATATCCGGCCGTAGCGACTGAAGCCGGTTTCCACTCCCGCTTGTCAAAAGCCACTGGAAGTTGACCTTCGATCGCCCCGTATGAAGCACGCGCAAACCCGGCAGGCCAGCCTGCAGAATTTTCGCGATATACAGCTCCCATATCTCGGCCATATCCAGGAGCAGGCCATGCGCCTTCGCTTTCGTGCCGGCTTCGGGCACGCGCGGTTTCCGCGCGAGAATGGACAGCGACAGATCGACGAGTGGCCGGTAGCTTTCGGTAATCGGTGTGTAACGGATGGCGTGCGCCTCGCGCGTAGCGCCTTTGTCGCAATGCGGGCCGAGCGCGGATCGCAAGGCGTCGAGTATTTCCCTGCAGCGTTCGGGCAACCAGTTTGGGCGCGGCCCTTTAATGCCGAGAGCGCGGTTCAGATGCTGTGCGGCAAGCAGGGTGATTTCACCGATGAGACGATCGACGACGCGTATACGCGTCTTGCCGACGAGATGATCGTCGCGGACGGCGCGCTGTAGCGCCGTCTGGACCGGAAGCAGTTTTCCACGGAGCGCCGTGCCTCTGTGAACCGCGTCGCTGCGACGGTACGGAAGGCCGTGCTTGGCGGCTGCGATGAGACGGCCACTCCAGAGATGCGCGATAATGAGCCAGAGCCAGAGGCTCTGCTCTTTCAGGGCGCCGCCGCCATCGATCAGCCTTACGCCCCAGATTTCGCCGAGCCAGCGCACCAGGCTCGGCATTCCAAATCGTGGTTCGATGCGCAGGATGCCGTTCTCGAAGTGCAATTCGCCGACATAACGACCGGCGCGCCAACGCCCGGTGATACTCTCATAGACGGCAACCGGTTCCTCATCCGGTTTCGTCGCGCCGACGGGAAGCAGGCACGAGGCTACATCCGTCGCCTGGATGAGCCGTTTGAGCCATTCCTCATCGTCGCGGTTCAGCGGCGGTAGCAGCGAGCAGTCGCGGGCTATGATGAGTCGCTCGCTCAAACCTTGGCCCCTGACAGAAGCACGCCTTCGACCTTGGCCAGGAAAGCTTTGCCTTCCGACACATCCACGCCGGTAAGATATTGGGTAAGCAAAGGCCGCAACGAATAACGCCAAAGTGCCTCTACCGGCTCGATTGCTTTGCCGCTCCGGGCGAAAAGAACTTGGTTGCGCCGTTTGTCCGTTGCAAGAAGATAGGAATGGGCGAACGCCACAGCGTCGCAAAAATAGGTATGGCCGATCTGGTAATTTTCGCCGAGATATTCGCTCGCATTGATCAGCTTGTTGACGAGGGTGGCGCGTTCGCCCAGCACTGTGAACTCCCCTTCGACGCGGTCCCAATCCTTGCCGATCTTGCGCGTCACCGGTGCCGTTTCCCAGCGGTACCGGCAGACCGCCATGAAGTCATCGGGCGAAAATCCCTTGAAAAACCACAGGAACCGGCGCCGTAGGGCAAAATCCACATTTTCCAGCGACTGGTCGATCAGATTCATCGTGGCGACGAAGTATAGATTGCGCGGCAGGCGCACTTTCCGGCTTTCGCCGCCGTAACCAGCCAGTGTCACATCGCTATCGCGATCTTCCAGCAGGGAGAAACATTCACCGAGCACCTTGCTGAGATCGGCACGGTTCATCTCATCGAGGATAAGTACGATAGGTACCTCCCTTAGCTCTTCCGGTTCCAACGCGATCTTCGCGATCAGGTCGAGCAACACGCCGTCGCAATATTCGGTTCTCCCGCCATCGCCGATCTGCAAGCCGCGGATAAAATCCTCATACCCGTAGCCAGGATGGAACTGTACGCGATGCGTTCGCGCTTCGACCAGTTTTTCGACTTCCCCGCCGCTCGCAAAAAATTTCGAGGGCGTCCACAACTTGAGAAGTTCCTGTCGGATCAGGCCGTCGGCAAGCTGGCGCGCCTGAAAAGTCTTCCCCGTTCCGGGCGGCCCGAACAGAACGATCTGCTTTTTGATATGCAGAGCCTGAAGCTCGCTGATACCGTCGCTTTCGCCGTCGATATACCAGCAGCCTCGGAGCGGCTTCCAGTAAAAATCCAGATCCTCGCCGGGAAGCCAGCTTTCAAGACGGTCGCGAATGGCTTTGAGGCGGTCATCGACATGATCGAGCTTCAGTCCTTCGATGACATCTTCGAACGCGTCGACGATGCGCCCCTTATGCCCTTCGCTCGCAATACGTTCGTAATAATCGGGGAAAAGCAGATAAAGAATGATATGCTTCATCTGCGGCGGGCGGCTGAATTCCTCGCGATGCTGCTCCGCGAGTTTTTCCAAAAGCTCACGCAGCCGCACATGGTCGTCCAGCAGCGCCGAGCGGTCGGTCTCCTCCTTGGTAAGGATCGCGATCGCAAAACGCGCAAGATAGGTCAATTCGTTCGGGCGGCCGGTATTGTAAACAAGGCCCGGATCGCCGACGCCCGCCCAAAAGCCGCGAAAGGCCGGGGCTTTGTCGTCGACGGTCAGCTTTTTCCATGACGCCACTTCGCGGATCACCTCGATTTTTCGCGCCCGCGACACGCTGGTCGGGAACAGGAAATAGACGAGGAGAAGATCGCACGAGAGCCGAGTGACGTCGTCGTCGGCCTTTGCCAGTTGCTCCTCGAATTTCTGGACGAAATTCTTCTCGGAGGATGTGTCCGGCATATCGATAAAGAACGTCTTGAAATTGTCGAGATTGGCAACCGTCCAGATCGTGTCATCGGGCCAGATGAGCGACCTGCCACCGAGGAGGCTCTGCGTCTTCCATTGCTGCGCAATTTCGAAAATCGAAGATAGGTTCTGTTCCGCAACCCGAGACATGATGTACCTGTTTCCCTGCCGTTGATTTCCGCTTCAGCGTAACATGCTCCCCTTGCCGGCCGAATATGCGTGTTCCTGTGGAGAGCCCATTATCCACGCTTTGATCCTCTGTCTGATTCCGGGGAGCGGACTAAAGGCCGGGAACGACGGACACGGGCTGAGAGCCAATACGGCTTCTGCAAGCCCTTCCAACCATAGGAGTGTCCGTTATCTGGAAGCCGAGAAAGGATTGGGAGTGACCGGGATGGGCGCAATTGAGCCGTCGCATCGCGGTCGGTCGAATGGCGACCTCTCCTCATAACGGACATTCAGACTGCGCCATTATCCCGCCTCGGGACAAAGTGGGGATGCCCATGCCGATTCCGGCGGCCTTGGGGTGCCGCTGCCGGTGGCGCCGACCATCGACGAGACCTTCGCGAGGCGCAAGAGCGAGAGGGTGGCCGGGACGGGGTGAGCCGGGTGGGGTCGAGAGAGCGCCCGCCGGCGTCTGAACCCCGCTCTCCGGAATCCCTCCATGACAGTCATCGTCCCCGCGTTGGCCGAGCGGTCGGCCATGCTCACATCCCCGTCCGCGCCCGTTGCGCCCGATCGGGCTGCCGCCATCCTCCACGCCGCCCGTCTGCTGCTGCCCTCGCTGGAGCGGGGCCAGCCCCTCGATCCCGCCATCCTGCGCGCCGCCATGGAGGCGGCGTTCGGCACGACCGACGCGACCGGGACCTGGGCGTGGAAGGACGCCTACGAGGCCTGCGAGGCAGCGCAGGTTCTGTTCCTGCGCCGGCACGGGCCGGCCATGCGCGCCCGCGCCGGCAGCCCGGCCGGGATGCTCGCCATGCTGGGGAAGCTGGCCGCGCTGGCGCCCACGCATACGCGCCGCTCCGAGGAGAGCGTGGCGCTCCAGCAGTTCTCGACGCCGATCGCGCTCGGCTTCGCGGCGAGCCTCGCCGCCGCGATCACGCCGGGTGACCTGGTGCTGGAACCGTCCGCCGGCACCGGGCTGCTCGCCGTCTTCGTCGCCCTCGCCGGCGGCGTCCTGGCGCTGAACGAGCTCGCCGAGACCCGCGCCGACCTGCTCGGCCATCTGTTCCCCGGCGCCCCGGTCAGCCGCCACGACGCAGCGCAGATCCACGATCATCTGGATCCGGCCATCGCACCCTCGGTGGTGCTGATGAATCCGCCTTTCTCGGTCGCGGCGCATGTCGAGGGGCGGATGGCCGACGCGGCCTTTCGCCATGTCGCCTCGGCGCTGGCGCGGCTGGTCCAGGGCGGGCGGCTGGTCGCCATCACCGGCATCTCGCTCGCGCCGGACAACCCGTCCTGGCGGGAGGATTTCGTCCGGCTGCAGGGGCGCGGGCGGGTGGTGTTGTCCGCCGGGATCGATCGGCGCGTCTATGCGCGCCACGGCACCGCGGTCGAGACCCACCTGACCGTCATCGACCGCGTGCCGGCCGAGGACCCGACCGTCTTCCCCCCATGTCCCGGCATCGCCCCGGACGCGGCGACGCTGCTGGAGTGGGTGACGCGCCTCGTGCCGCCGCGCCCGGCCCTGTCCGCGCCCCCGGTCGCGACGCCCGCCGCCCGCCCGGTGCCCCCACGCGCAATCGTCCCGCGCCCGCATCCCAACTCGACCCGTCGTCCGGAACCGGCGATCGATCCCGGCACCCCACTCGCCTACGAGGTCCGGGAGGAACCGCCGCCGGAGCATGGCCGCATCAGCGATGCGCTCTACGAGAGCTATTCCGTCCAGACCATCGCCATCCCCGGCGCCCAGCCGCATCCGACGAAGCTCGTGCAATCCGCCGCCATGGCCTCGATCGCGCCCCCGCGCCCCCGCTACCGGCCGCATCTACCGCCGGAGATCGTTTCGTCCGGCCTGCTCTCGGACGCACAGATCGAGAGCGTCATCTACGCCGGCGAAGCTCATGCCGGGCATCTCGCCGGCGCCTGGCTGGTGGATGCGACCTACGATCAGGTCTCCGCCGCCCCCGACGACGCCGAGGGCGCGGTGCGCTTCCGTCGCGGCTGGTTCCTCGGCGACGGCACCGGCGCCGGCAAAGGGCGGCAGGTGGCTGGAATCATCCTCGACAACTGGCTGAAGGGCCGCCGCCGCGCGCTCTGGGTCTCGAAGTCCGACAAGCTGATCGAGGACGCCCAGCGCGACTGGTCCGCCCTCAGCCAGGAACGGCTGTTGATCACCCCGCTCGCGCGCTTCCGGCAGGGCACGCCGATCCGCCTCGACCAGGGCATCCTGTTCACCACCTACGCCACGCTTCGTTCCGCCGAGCGGGAGGGCAAGGCGTCGCGGCTCGATCAGATCATCGACTGGCTGGGCCGGGATTTCGAGGGGGTGGTCGTGTTCGACGAGGCGCACGCCATGGCCAACGCTGCCGGCGACACCTCCGAACGCGGCGAGCGCGGGCCGTCCCAGCAGGGTCGCGCCGGGCTGCGCCTGCAGCACGCACTCCCCGATGCGCGGGTGCTCTACGTCTCCGCGACCGGTGCAACCTCGGTGCAGAACCTCGCCTATGCGCAGCGCCTCGGCCTCTGGGGTGGCGCGGATTTCCCGTTCGCGACGCAGCAGGAATTCGTCGCCGCGATGGAGGCCGGCGGGATCGCGGCGATGGAGGTGCTGGCGCGGGATCTGAAGGCGCTCGGCCTCTACGCTGCGCGGTCGCTGTCGTACGACGGGATCGAGGTCGAGATCGTCGAACACGCGCTCAGCCCCGAGCAGGTGCGGATCTATGACGCCTATGCCCAGGCGTTCCAGGTGATCCACGCCAACCTGGCCGAGGCGCTGGAAGCCGCCAACGTCACCGGACCCTCCGGCACGCTGAACCGCCAGGCGAAGGCGGCGGCGCGATCAGCCTTCGAATCGAACAAGCAGCGGTTCTTCAACCACCTCATCACCGCGATGAAGGTGCCGACGCTGATCGGCGCCATCGAGCGCGATCTTGCCGAGGGGGCCGCGTGCATCGTGCAGCTGGTTTCCACCGGCGAGGCACTGCTGGACCGGCGGCTGGCGGAGATCCCCGCCGGTGAGTGGACCGACGTGCAGGTGGACATCACCCCGCGCGAATACGTTCTCGACTACCTGGCGCACGGTTTCCCGACGCAGCTGTTCGAGGTG
>Ga0307372_10014025_pt1 | contig 10304 bp, 10 predicted proteins | sample OX1MG_FD_202533 | JGI IMG/M metagenome (GOLD analysis project Ga0307372, IMG submission 202533) | Soil microbial communities from Risofladan, Vaasa, Finland - OX-1 | ecosystem: Environmental > Terrestrial > Soil > Coastal area > Acid sulfate soil | place: Finland: Risofladan, Vaasa | collected... | reverse complement strand
CCGTCGTCTGCGTCTGCACCGGGAACGGGCTGAAAGACCAGGAGAGCCTGAAGGTCCAGCTGGACTCGACGCCGTTGGTCGCGAGCCCGGAGCAGATGGTCGGGCTCCTGGCCAAGACTGTCTAGGACCGGCTAACCGAGGCCCGTGAGGAACTCCGAAACGGCCTCTGTGAACTTCTTGTTTTCCCAGAGGAAGAAGATGTGACCTCCCTTGAACTCCACCAGCCTCGAGCCTTTGATTCCCGAGTGGACCTCCTCCACCAGATCCTCGGGCGCGAGCGTGTCCCTGTCTCCGCGCATTATGAGGGTCGGCGCGCTTATCCCGCCCAGCCGGTCGGTGCAGTCGAACTTCGCGGAGGCCTCGAGCTGGTGGATGAATGCGTGATAGGGCTGCGGGGACCCGCCGAACGCTCCGCTCCCCGTTATCATTTTGGTCAGCTTGCCGAACCTCAGTCCAAAAGAGGACCTGGTCTCGTTGTTCACGCGAGCCGAAGTGGATACCAGTATCAGGCCTCTGACCATGTCGGGGTACCTTATCGCGAGGTCCATCGCGATTCTGCCCCCCATCGATACGCCCAGCACGTCGGCCCGCTTGATGTCCAGGGCCCTCAGCAGACCATCGGCGTCGTCCGCCATCATCTCTATCGTGTAGGGGCTGTCTGGCTTGTCGGTGCGTCCCGCCCCTCTATTGTCGAATGCGATGACCTTGTGGTCCCTCGAGAAGAGGGGGATCGACCTGGCGAAGAGGGAGACCCCTGACCCTAGCCCGGCGATCAACAACAGCGGTCTTCCCTCCCCGTGGACTTCGTAGTACACGTCTATGCGTTGACGTTAGTCGTCGGCATCATCCCGCCCTCACTCTAGGGGCGAGCCGTGAGGACGGTGGTGGGAGGTCAGCCGGATTACGTTCGTGGCGTTCTTGCTCGGGCCCACCTCGACCGTGTCCTTCGTCGTGATCCTCAGCCCCTTCCTCGACCTCGTCACTCCGAAGAGGTGGGCGTCGGCGTCGCGCATCAGGGTGATCCTGAAGCTGGAGCCCCAGGGGACCGTGTAGCGGAGCGGGTGCAGGCTCGCGTTCTCCCTAGAGGTGTAGGTGGGGGCTATGTGGCAGACGCCGACCTCGTCCTTTCCGATCACCTTGAACTTCTCGGGTTCGAGTCGGTCGCCCTGGTCGATCTTGTCGAGGTAGGAGTAGTAGCCGGTGGAGCCCGCCGCGGTCGTGATGACGATGCCGTTCGAGACGGCCGCGTCTCTGAAATCGGCGCCTCTTCCGCGCACGTTAACGGTGTAGCGGATGCAGTTGCTGTCGGCGCCCTTCTCGAGCGAGACGTCCGTGAAGATCTCTCCCCTGAACTCGCCCCCGTTGATCGAGACCTCGAGCCTCCTCTGCTTCGAGACCTCGAACCGGCCCGCCTTTACCTCGCGGAGCGCGGCGTCCAGGCCAGTCAGGTAGACCTCCGCAAGGCGGGCCTTCGAGTCCGTGGGTCTGCGGGACTTGGTTCCCACGAAGAGCAAGGGGATGCCGAGCTGCCGACCCTGGTAGCTGAAGAGCCCGTCACCCCCGACGACCACACCGAAAGAGGGGTTGACCAGGGAGTGCTCGATGCCCGACTTCTTCAGGATGGAGACGACCTCGCTCTCGCTGACCTTCGGCCTCTCTGAGTCAACGAGGACAGTCGCCTTCAGGGTACCCACGCGCCTATGCGCCTCCCGCGTCCGGCACGGGTTCGAGCTGCCGCCTGAGCGCCTCGACGTCCGTGACCGGGGCCTTGCAGGCGAAGTTCTCGCAGACGTAGACCGTCGGCATCCCCTTGATGCTGGGCTTGCCCTCGGTCAGCTGCGCCGTCGCGGGGTCGCCGTCCGCCATGGCCAACACCTTGGTCGGCAGGTAGCGCGTCTGGATCTCCCTGACCATCGCGCTGAGCTCTCCAGGGCCCCAGCCGCGCGCGATGACGACCTCCTTTGAGCCGAAGGAGAAGTCGACGGCCCCCAGCATCTCCAGGTAGCCGGTGGGCATCGACTCCATGGCGTCCGCGAAGAGCTTCAGGGTCGTCTCGGCCATCTCTCGAAAGTCCTGGTTGCCCGTGAACTCGGCGAGCCGGAGGAGGTCGAGGGCGGCGACGGAGTTCCCTGAAGGGGTGGGCCCGTCGTAGCCCTCCTTTATCGCCACTATCTCTCTGCCGGGAGGCCTCATGAAGAAGCCTCCGCCCTCGGGGTCCCAGAAGACGCCCACCATCTCCTCTGCGAGCATGATGGCGGCCGACATCCACCTCTTCTCGAAGGAGGCCTCGTAGAGGTCAAGCAGGCCTGCGATGAGGAATGAGTAGTCCTCCAGGTTCCCCTCGATTGCGACCTCCCCGTCCCTGTACCTCCTCAGGAGCATCGGGCTCGTGCCCTTCTTGACCATCTTCGTGAGGATGAAATCTGCGCTTCTCTTCGCCGCCGAGAGGTATCTCTCGTCCTGTAGGGCCTGGTACGCGCACGCGAAGGCGGAGATTGCGAGCCCGTTCCACGACGCGAGTATCTTGTCGTCGACCCGCGGGCGGTTCCTCTTCCTCCTCGCCTCGAGCAGGGCGCCCCGGCCCCCCCGCATGGCCTTCTCGACCTGCTCCGCGGTCAGTCCGAGCTTGCTGGCGGTCTTCTCGGGCGACGCGGTGACGTTGAGGATGGACCTGCGTCCCTCGAAGTTCCCGTCGGGCGAGACGCCGTAGTACTCGCAGAGGATTGCGCCGTCCTCCTTCCCGAGGACATCGGCGACCTCTGAAGGAGTCCAGGTGTAGTAGTAGCCTTCGCCCTCGGCGGTGTCGGCGTCCTGCGCAGAGAAGAAGCCTCCCTCGGGGGACGTCATCTCGTCGAGGATCCAGCCGAGGGTGTCCCTCGCGGTCGCGGCGTATCTCTCCGTGCGGGTCGCGCGGTAGGCGTCCGCGTACACCCTCGAGAGCAGCGCGTTGTCGTAGAGCATCTTCTCGAAGTGCGGGACTAGCCAGTACCTGTCTGTCGAGTACCTGTGGAATCCCCCGGCGAGGTGGTCGTGGATGCCCCCGTCGGCCATCGCGTCCAGCGTCTTCATGACCGGGTTTAGCGCAGAGCCCTTGCCGGTCCTGGCGTTGTAGCGCAAGAGGAACCCGAGGTAGCTGGGGAGCGGGAACTTCGGCGGGCGGCCGAAGCCCCCGAACTGGGGGTCGTGCGCCGAAACGATGACCGCGTAGGCGTTGTCTAGCAGGACCTTCGAGAGCGTCCCCTCGCCCTTGAGCGCGTAGCCGTCGCTGATCGCCTTGGTTATCTCCTCCGAGCTCTGGACGACCTCTTGGCGCTTGCTCTTCCATGTGTCCGCGATGAAGTTCAGGACCTCTGGGAAGCCCGGGAGGCCGTGCCTGGGGACGGGCGGGAAGTATGTCCCCCCGTAGAAGGGCTTCAGGTCGGGGGTGAGGAAGACCGAGAGCGGCCAGCCCCCTTGTCCCGTGAGCGAAGTCACGGCCTTCATGTAGACCTCGTCGAGGTCAGGCCTCTCCTCCCTGTCGACCTTTATCGGGACGAACTTCTCGTTGAGGATCGCCGCGGTCTTCTCGTCCTCGAAGGACTCCGCCATAAGTATGTGACACCAGTGACATGTGGAATACCCGATGCTCAGGAAAATCGGCTTGTCTTCCGCCTTCGCCTTCGCGAAGGCTTCCTGCCCCCACGGGTGCCAATCGACGGGGTTGTAGGCGTGCTCCAGCAAGTAGGGGCTCTTCTCGTTGATAAGCCGATTGGGCTTCTTCGCCCCCAGCATTTTCGCTTCGGTTTGTTCGAGACCCACGATTTAAGGCTAAGCATCGGCCCGTGGGTTCCGGGCCGCGAATTACTTTTAAGTTTCAAGGGGAAACAGCCTAGCATGCCAAAGAAGGTTCTGATGATTGTCGGAGACTTCGTAGAAGACTACGAGGCCATGGTCCCCTTCCAGGTGCTGACGATGGCCGGACACACGGTCCACACCGTCTGCCCCGGGAAGAAGCCCGGAGGGTCCGTGAAGACCGCGATACACGACTTCGAAGGCGACCAGACCTACAGCGAGAAGAGGGGGCACAACTTTGCCATCAACACGGACTTTGACAGGGTCAAGCCCGAAGACTACGACGCGTTGTTCCTGCCCGGGGGGAGGGCTCCCGAGTACCTAAGGCTGAACGAACGGGTGCTCGAATTGGTCCGGCATTTTGACAAAGCCAACAAACCATTGGGGACGCTCTGCCACGGCCCCCAGATCATGGCGGCCGCGGGAGTCCTAGACGGGCGGAAGCTAACCGCATACCCGGCGATAGCCCCCGAGCTCAAAAGGGCCGGCGCCAAATGGGTGGCCGCCAATTCGACCATGTCCAACGCCACGGTGGACGGCAACCTGACCAGCGCGCCTGCATGGCCTGGTCATCCGGAACTGCTCCGTGCGTTCTTGGAGATGCTGGGCACGAAGATCACGTCCTAGCCCGACCGCCGCGCTCTTCGGAATCGCGCTGGCCCTGAGCATCGCTATCTCTTGCTGCTTGCCTTCTTCTTGGCTGGGCCGGCGGCCTTGGGCTTCGCGAGAAACTTCTTGAGCGGATCCCAGTATGAGCTCTTCCAGCCGCTGGTGTAGTCGGCGACCTGCTCCGCGGGGACCTTAGAGTGCACCATCTTCAGCTCGGTCCCTCCCCTCTTGGCGGCGAGCGTGAGCTCCAGCCTCGAGACCGGGTAGCCGTCGGGCCACTCGGTGGTCTTCCACTCCTGGACGATCTTCTTCGTCTTCACGAGCTCGAGGTTCCTCCCGGTGATGTAGCCCTCCCACGCGGTGAAGGCGGCGCCTTTCCTCGCGCTCGTGGTGGCGGGCGAGCCGGTGAACTCGCTGTGTTTCTTCGGGTCGAGGAGCGCGTCGTAGACGTCTTCGGGGGCGGCCTCGAAGAAGACGGTCTGCTCGATGGTCCCGAATTTCAATGGCAACGGTCTGTCAGGCGAGTCCGGCCCCCTCGGGATTTATGCCTAGCTCTTCTTGGACGGCAGATTCCGTTGCTCTGCCTCGTTCTTCTTCATTCGAGCCTTGACCAGCTTCTTCACGAGTGAGACCGGGATCTTCTTGTCGAGGAGAAGGTGGACCGCCGATTTGGTGGTCACGTAACCCGCAAATTCCTTCTTGTGCTCCTCTATGACCGGAGGGCGCAGGTAGAGCCCGATGTGCCGTCTCTGCAGGCCGAACCAGGCCAACTGCCCTTTGTAGTTGTAGAAGGGCATCTGATAGCTGATGCTCTCCACGGCCGTCGGCGCGACCTCTCTGATCGCCGCGCGGACCTCCTCGAGCTTTTCCCGCACTTCCAACGGAGCTGCGGTTATGTAGTCGTCGACGTTCTTCGGCGCTTTGTTCGTGGCTGGCTTTGCCGTGCTGATTCTCTTAACTCTATCGGGCCAGCCTCGAATCCGCACGAAGTTCTCTGATGGAATCATTTGAAATGCTATTGGCGCTTATAAGAAAAATCGAGCTTCGACGTCGTGCCAACGCAAGAAAGACAGGGGCTGCACTACCTCTACGAGACCTCGGACGAGGGCGGGAAGGAGCGGTTCGTCTACTCCTGCTCCGAGTGCTCCTGCATCCTCAACGTGTGCGTGGCGCTCGAACCCGTGGGCGACACGGTCGAGTCCCTCGAGAACCGCTGCCCGGGCTGCGGCTCGGCCCTCGAGGCGCGGGTGTCCTGCAGGTCTGCCCACATCCCGGAAGCGTGGTCGGAGATATCGCGCTCGGCCTACTCCGCAGAAAGAGAGAGGACGGAGACGAGGGTCGAGTTCCAGACCGCCGCGTCCCTCCGCGGGTTCTCCTTCAACTTCGCGCCGCTCGACGCGCTGGTAGCGCACTACATCGACCCGAACTGGTCCGTGGCCTTCACCGGGCGCTGCGCGAACGCGGTCGCGGAGTTCCTCTGCTTCAGGGCGCAGCTCCCGAAGGAGGCGGGAGGCTCTGACTCGAGCGTCGTGCTGATAGACGGGGGGAACCGCTCGGACCTCTACCTCTTCTCCTCCTACGCCAAGCTCTACGGGGTCGCCCCGAGGAAGGCCCTGAGGCGCGTGGTGACGAGCAGGGCGTTTACCATGTATCAGATGGCCGACCTGGTGGTGAACCAGCTCGGGAAGGTTGTTGACGAGTACGGGGCGAAGGTGGTCGTGCTCTCCGACGTCCTGGGCCTGCTCAACGAGGAGTCGGGGCTCCACGAGGACGAGGCGCGGAGGCTCGCGGGCGCGGTCAGACGCGGGCTGGAGGAGGTGAGAAAGAAGAAGGGGATTCTCACGTTCATGACGCTGGTCACGAAGACGCCCTACGACCGGGCGATGACAGACCACGCGGACGTCCTGGTCGGGCTCGAGGAGTCCGGCGCGTCCATCGAGGGGACGCTGCTGAAGCACCCGTTCAGGAAGCAGCCGTCCTCGCGTCGGTTCACGCTGCGCGAACTCCTCTTCCACAACCGCCCGAGCGGAAGGGCCGGAGGCGGCTAGCCGTGGGAAGGACGACCCCCTCGTTCAGGATAGCAGAGTCCCAGGAGATCGAGGAGTGGAGGCGCTTCAGAAAGGCGCTCCCCAAGGGAGAGAGGGCTGCCTTCGACGAGATGCTCAACGCCGCGAGGCTCTACGCCTCCGCATCCTCGGCCGCGGTGAGGACCTCGAGGTTCGAGGGGATGGCGATGGCGATAGCCTTCCACCAATTCAAGACTCTCGCGGAGGTGAGCGACGAGGAGCGGAATGACGTTTGATTACCTACAAGTTCAGGCTCTACCCAACTCCCGTCCAATCGACGAAGATGGAGGAGACAATCGAGACCTGTCGCCGTCTCTACAACAACCTGCTCGCCTCGAGGATGGAAACACATGATGGATACTTCGCACAGAAACGCCACATCACCCAGATACGCAAGGGGAACAAGTTCCTCGCGGGAGTCCAGTCCCACGTGCTTCAGGACGTGGCAACCCGCCTAGACAAGGCCTACGGAGCATTTTTCGTAGGACTTCGCCGCTACCCGAGGTTCAGGAGGCGAGGCAAGTACCGCAGTTTCACTTTCGACTACACAGGTTTCTCAATCCACCAAGGCTTCGTGCGTCTCTCGATGATTGGAGACGTGCGTCTGCGTCTTCACAGGACGATTCAGGGCTTCGCTAAGAGGGCGACGATAATTAGGGATGTAGACCAGTGGTTCGTCGCCTTCGTGGTCGAGGAGGAGAAGCGAGTACGCAAGGCAGGTTCTGGTCGAGTGGGTGTGGACCTGGGTCTCACAAATATCGTGGCGCTCAGTAACGGCATCGTTATCCAGAATCCACGATGGCTTAATCAGTCGCTTTCGCGCATTAGATTACTTCAGCGCCAGCTTTCAAGGAAGAAGAAGGGCTCGCACAATCGCGAGAAAGCTCGAATCGAGCTCGCCAAAGCATGGAGGATTGTCTCGCGCCAGAGGGACGACTATGCGCACAAGCTCTCCTACAGATTGGCCAAAGAGAACTGTCTGATAGCATTCGAGGAACTTCAAATCAAAAATATGGTGGGAAACCACAACCTCGCATCGGCAATAATGGACGTCTGCTGGGGCAAGCTGCGCCGGCTGACTGCCTTCAAGGCAGAAAGGCGCGGCGGACGGGTAATTCTAGTCAACCCATCGGGAACGTCGCAGAAATGCTCAGGATGCGGAGAAATGGTCCCGAAAGACCTCTGGGTTCGTGCACATGAATGCTCGAACTGCGGATTGGTCATAGACAGGGACGTGAATGCGGCGAGGAATATCCTGCAGGCTGGTCTGGAACGGGCCCGTGTGGAGGCCGAGCCTATACCTGTCCAACGAAGGAGGATAGGCAAGTTTGGCCGATGAAGCAAGAAGCCCACAGCCTTCGGGCGTGGGTTGGTTCACCCTCTCGGACAGGGAGATAATGGAGGAGCTGGAGAGCTGGAGGGGGTTCGGGGACGCGCTCAGGGCGGAGGACAGGGAGCTCTTCACGGAGATGATGCGGCAATGCTACGAGTACGTCCCGTCGATGCACGCGAAGGCTTCGCCGTTCTCCGCGGAGGCCCTGCTCATGAGCATCCTCTTCGCGCAGCACAAGAGGATCGCCCGCCTGTCCAGGGAGATCGAGGAGTTCAGGAAGAAGGCGCCGGTGTAGCTGATGCGGGGGTGGATTCTCGACCTCTACACCGAGAGCCCCGGGAAGATGGTCGTGTGGCTCAAGCTCGAGGGGGGCGAGACCAGGAGGCTGGTCGACAGGTGGACTCCCTCGATCTTCGTCGCCTCCGACAGCAAGCAAGACCTGGCCGACCTCGAGAAGGGGAAGGGACGGGACTTTTCTTGGTCGAGGCGCGTGATGAAGCTCGAGAGGGCCACCGACAGGAGCGAGAGCGAGGTCCTCGAGCTGGTCGTGGACGACGCGAAGAAACTCGCCCCGCTCGCGGAGAGCGTCGAGCGCTCCAGGCCGTTCGGGGCGTACAGGCTCTACAACGTGGACGTGCCCCCCGAGCAGATGTATCTCTACGAGAACGACCTCTTCCCCCTCGCCTACTGCGAGGTCTCGGAGACACGCGACGGGCTTAGCTGGGAGCTCCTTGACGACGTCTGGTCGTGCCAGTACGCCATCCCTGACCTGCGCTCGGTCGAGATCGAGGTGACAGTCAAAAAGTCCGGGAAGATGGCCAAGGTCTCCGACCCCATAGAGTCGGTCAAGCTGAAGGGCGGCGACGGCTCGGTCTCGAGCATTGACGCCGGGTCGGAGCAGGACAAGATCCTCGACCTCGTAGAGGATGTCAGGAGGCGCGACCCGGACCTGGTCTTCACCAGCGACGGCGACGCGTTCGTCCTGCCCTACCTAGCCGCGCGCGCGGCGGCCAACGGAATCTCCGAGAAGCTCGTCATCGACAGGGACGGGAGCGTCCTGGAGGCCCCGGCGAAGAAGGGGTCGTCCTACTTCAGCTACGGCAAGATCCTGTTCAAGCCCTCGGCGATGAAGCTCCGCGGGAGGGTCCACCTCGACAAGACGAGCTCCTTCGTGCACAAGGAGAGCGGGCTCGAGGGCTTCTACGAGGTGAGCAGGGTGTGCAGGCTCCCCCTCCACACGGCGAGCAGGGCGAGCATAGGGAAGGCGCTCTCGAGCCTCCAGTTCTACCACGCGACCAAGGAGGGGATGCTCATCCCCTGGAAGCCCGTCCTCGCGGAGAGCTTCAAGAGCAGGGCGGAGCTCCTCGTCGCCGACCGCGGGGGCTTCATCTTCGAGCCCGAGCTCGGTATCCACGAGGGGGTGGGGGAGCTAGATTTTTCCAGCTTGTATCCCAGCATCATGATGAAGAAGAACATCTCCGCGGAGACGGTGAGGTGCGCGTGCTGCCCCGACTCGGCGAACAGGATACCCGAGCTCGGCTGGAACGTCTGCGAGAGGCGGCCGCAGGGGATAGTCCCGAAGGCGGTGAGGATCATAGTGGAGAAGAGGATGAAGTACAAGAGGCTGGAGCAGGTCATGGAGGGCGAGGAGCGGGCTTGCTACGAGTCCAGGAGGAACGCCCTGAAGTGGGTGGGGGTCGCGACGTTTGGGTACCTCGGGTTCAACAACGCGAAGTTCGGGCGCATCGACGCGCACATCGGGGTCTGCGCGTGGGACAGGAAGGTCCTCGTCGACGCGGCGAGGGTGGCCGAGAGGAGGGGGTTCAGGGTGATGCACGGCATAGTGGACTCCCTCTGGCTGAAGAAGGAGGGCGCTGGCAAGGACGACTACGAGAGGCTCCGGAGGGAGATAGAGGCGGAGACCAAGTTCGCGATCTCCTTCGAGGGCATCTACAAGTGGATCGCGTTCCTCCCCTCCAAGGTCAACGCGGGGGTCCCTGTCCTCAACCAGTACTTCGGCGCGTACAGGGACGGGAGGCTCAAGGTCCGCGGGATAGAGGCGAGGCGGCACGACACGCCTGCGTTCTTCTCAAAGTGCCAGCTGGAGATCCTCGAGCTGCTCGCCAGGGCCGAGACCGTAGAGGAGGCGCGCGCGATGGTCGATGGATGCGTGGACATCTTCCTCGCGCACGCGAGGTCGCTCCTCGACCACCGGGCTCCCATGGAGGGGCTCGTCTTCACCAGAAACCTCTCCAAGAAGCCCGGGGAGTACGCCAACCGGTCGCTGACGTCCTCTGTCGCGGACCAGCTGGTGCAGGAGGGGATGGAGCTGCACGCGGGGGAGGCGGTGCAGTACGTGATAACCGACTATCAGTCCAAGTCCCCGGGGAAGAGGGCGGTCGCGTTCGAGCTGGCGGACGAGAAGACGGTCTACGACGCGAAGAGGTACGTGGAGCTGCTCGCGG
>Ga0307372_10014024_pt1 | contig 10304 bp, 9 predicted proteins | sample OX1MG_FD_202533 | JGI IMG/M metagenome (GOLD analysis project Ga0307372, IMG submission 202533) | Soil microbial communities from Risofladan, Vaasa, Finland - OX-1 | ecosystem: Environmental > Terrestrial > Soil > Coastal area > Acid sulfate soil | place: Finland: Risofladan, Vaasa | collected... | reverse complement strand
GCGTGCGCCAGGCCTGGCCCGCGGCCTCGGGCGGCGCAGTGCCGGGCAGAAGCTGCGCGTATTGCGGCGCCGATTTGAGGCTCGTGTGGAGGAACCACAGGAGCTTCGCACCGACCCGCATGCCCTCCTCGTCGGTGTCGCCGACATAGACAAAGGCGCTGTAGGCAAAATTGTCGGTTGAAGCCGGCGGCAGGCCGGCCTCGGCGCGCGCTTTGCGGTACGCGGCATAGGCGCGCCGCGTCCCTTCGTGGCCGCGCAGCACAAGGGTGTGCACCATGCCGCGGCGGCCGACCTCGGCGGCGGTGTGCGGGTCGCCCGTCGCCGCCCACATCCGGAAGCGCTCCTGCCACGGGCGGGGCCAGATATTGACGTGGCGGTGGGTGAAGTGCTTGCCCTCCCACGAGAACGGGCCGTCCTGATGGGTGAGCGCCTTGCCGATCAGGTCGATCGCCTCCCAATAGCGCTCGATATTGTTGACCGGGTTGGCGTTGGCCGAGGCCATCTCGGTGCCGCCCGATTTGACGAAGCCGAGCTCGAGCCGGCCGCGCGAGATGACATCGGCCGTCGCATATTCCTCGGCGATGCGCACCGGCTCGCGGCGCAGCGAGACGAGCGTGCCGAGGCTCAGGATGCGTGCCTTCCGCGTCTGCCGCGCGAGAATGCTGACGAGCATCGGATTGGCGCCCAGCAGCGAGTTGATGCCGGCGTGATGCTCCGTCGCCCCGATATTGAGGCCCAGTTCATCGCAAAGCAGGTACTCGTCGATCACTTCCTCGAACTGGTCGGCCGCGACCCGCGGGTCGCACCAGCGGTTGGGCAGGCTGGCGCGCACCGAGTCGGCGGCGTCGAGCACGTCCTTCGGCACGTGGGGATACGGCACCTCGCACATCCACCAGGCGTCCATAAGCGGCGTCTCCCAATCGTTGCCGGCCGTCAGCGGCCGAGGAAATTGATGATGTGATCGGCGAGCGCGTCAGGCCGCTCGATCTCCGGGTGATGGCCGGCCTCCTCGATCAGGGCGAAGCGCGCACCGGGGATCAGCGCCGCGTAGCCGCGGCCGTAATCCGGCGAGACGATGCCGTCGGCAGCGCCCCACAGCACCAGCGTCGGAAGCGCGATCCTGCCGAGCCAGCGCTTCAGGTGCGGGTTGTACATGTAGGGCTCCCAGCCGTAGAGGCAGAGCGCCTCCCAATCGCGCGCATGCTGGGTAAGCGCTTCGTCCGACATCGCGTTGAAGTCCGGGGCGGCGCGGTCGGGGTCGTGCCAGCTGCACCGGCGGACCGTGTCCGGATGCGTGTTGAAGACGTCGAGAATGTCGGGCGTTTCGCGGTCGCCGAGCTTGATGCCGAGGGCATCGACGAGCACGAGGCGGTCGAGGCGGTGCGGGCACGACGCGGCGATCTCGGCGGCGAGCCAGCCGCCGAACGAGGCGCCGACAAGCGTGACTTTGCCATCGGGGAGGCTGTCGAGGAACTCGCGGTAGAGGTGGACGAGGTCGTACACCGTCTCGAAACCATCGGGCCGGGCCGAGGCCCCGAAGCCGGGATGAGAGGGCGCGATAACGGCCGCCCGGCGCGACAGGAGATCGAAGAGGCGGGCGCCCGGGTCGAGCGGGTGGAACCCGTGCAGGAAAACGATCGTGGGGCCCTTGCCGCCGCGGATAACCTCAAGATCGATGTCACGGATCCCGGCCCGGTCGGTGCGCGGCAACGTCTCGGTCACTCCTGCCTCCCTGCAGATCGCGCCTCCTACTCCGCAGAGAGAGCGCGACCGCCTGCTGTTTCCCGATGGGCAAAATCACTGCATATTTTCAGAGCTCGGTCCAGGTAAATAATATATTATCCTTCGGGATGCTCCTATTCCTGTATCATGACGTTCAACATCGCTGGCGGGAGGATGAGGCCCGGGCTCATGCAAGGCGAAGGCACTCTCGCCATGTCGGTGTATGGCCGGCTACGGCGCGACATCCTCACCGGCCTCTTTGAGCCCGGAGAGCGCCTGCTTTTCGACGCGCTGGGCGAACGCTACGGCGTCGGCCTCACGCCGCTGCGCGAGGCGCTCAACCGGCTTTCCGCCGAGGAATTGGTGCTGCGCGAAGGAAAGCGCGGCTTCCGCGTCGCGCCGGTGAGCCTCACCGACCTCTCCGACCTCGCGATGACCCTGTGCTGGGCGGCTGATGTGGCGCTCCGCCGCTCGATCGCGCGGGGCGATGAGGTGTGGGAGGAAGCGGTCGTCGTGGCCGCGCACCGCCTGCAGCGCCTCGACGACCGTACCCCTTCGCGGGAGACCGGCATGGACCCCGAATGGGAACGCCGACACCGCGACTTTCACATGCGTCTCATCGCGGCGAGCGGCGCGCAGCGCATCAACGACTTCGTCGCGATGCTGCTCGACCGCTACGACCGCTACATGTATCTCGGGGTCGATGCCGCGGCGCGCTGGCCGCGTGACGCCGCCGCCGAGCACAGGGCGATCCTCGACGCGGTCCTGGCCCGCGACGCGGACCGGGCGGTCGAACTGACGCAACTGCACATCCGCCGCACCGCCGAGATCGTCGAGGCATCCTGGGCGGCCCGATCCGCCGGCAACAGGAATTCACGGGCCGCCGCGGCGCTGATGCCCGCGCCCTCATAACCGACCGTCGCAAGAACGGCAGCTTTCGGCTTGCACCGCGACGGGGCTGCCGCGGGACCAGCCCTCACCCCGCCCGCGCGGCGCGGTATTCGCGGCGCACGATGTCGAACAGTTCCGCGGCCGAGGTCGCGGCGGCGCGGCTCTCGAAGGTGATCTCGCCGTGCTGAACGAGGATCACCCGGTCGCAGATTTCCAGCGTCTGGGCATAATTGTGCGCGATCATCAGGATCGCGATGTCGCCGCGCGCCTTGAGCCGCTCGATCAGGTCGATGATCAGCCGCGCCTCGCGCGCCCCCATCGCGGCGAGCGGCTCGTCGAGCAACAGGATGCGCGCCTCGCTCAACACCGCGCGGGCCACCGCGATCGCCTGGCGCTGCCCGCCCGAAAGCTGGCCGACCTCAAGCTCGACCGAGGGCACCGCGACGCCGATCTCGGCGAGCGCGGCGGCGGCGCGGCGGCGCATCTCGCGGTGGTTCAGAAACCCGAACGGGCCGCCCCACAGCACTTCGCGCTTCAGGAACATGTTGTGGTAGATGCTGAGCCCGTTGACCAGCGCGAGATCCTGGTACACGCACTCGATGCCGTGCGCCCGCGCATCATCGACCGAGCCGAACCGCACCGGCTGCCCGTCGACGAAGATGCCGCCCGAATCCGGCTGGTGATAGCCGGTCAATATCTTGATGAGCGTCGATTTGCCGGCGCCGTTGTCGCCAAGGATGCCGAGCGTCTCGCCGCGTGCGACCGCCAGCGACACGCCGCTGAGCGCGGTCACATGGCCGAAGCTCTTGACCAGCTTCTCGGCACGGATCGCCTCGGCCCCGACGGTCATCGGGCCGTCCCGCCGCCCCAGGGCCCGTGGGCGCGCAGCCGCGCGAGATGGGTGTTGGCGACCATCGCAATGAGGATCGCGGCGCCGATGATGATGTCGAAGGTGAAAGCGTTGATGCCCTGCAGCGTAAACCCGTCCTGCATCACCCCCAGCATGATGCCGCCGACGAGGCCGCCGATGATCGTGCCGGCGCCGCCGGCGATCGCGGTACCGCCGATCACCCCCGACGCCACGCCGAGAAACATGATGTTGCTGCCGCCGGCGAGCGGGTCGGTCGAGCCGATGCGAAAGGCTTCGAGCAGCCCGGTCAGCCCGCCCAGCGTGCTGGTCAGCACGAAATTGCCGATCTTGATGCGGTTGATCGCGATACCCGCCTCGGCCGCGGCGACGATGTTGCCGCCGATCGCGATCGTGTGCAGGCCCCAGCGCGTGTGGCGCAGCACCACATGCATGATGGCGACGATGACCAACGCCCAGACGATCTCGGAATAGCCCCAGGCCCCCATGATGCCGGTCAGGATCGGGCCGCCCGGCGTGTTTGCCGGATAGCCGCGCGAGATCGTCAGCGTCACGCCGGTGATCAGGAACAGCATCCCCAGCGTGGTGATGAACGACGGGATGCTGAGCTTGATGGTAATCAGCCCGATCACGAGGCCGATCAGCGCGCAGACCAAAAGCGCCGCGACGATCGCCAGCGGCACCGGCAGCCCCAGCGCCTGGGCGTGCTCCATCACAAACGGCGCCAATGCGAAGACCTGGCCGACCGACAGGTCGATCTCGCGGCAGATCAGCAGCATGATCTCGCCGCAGGCGATGATCACCGGTGAGGCGACGAACTGCGACACCGTCTGCAGATTGGCGTCGGTCAGGAAATTGGCGTTGGACAACTCGAAATAGACGACGAGCGCCACCGAGACGACGATGACGCTCGCCTCGGGCCGCAGCAGAAAGTCGTGCAGGCGGCGCGCGATGCCGCGGCGGGCCGCCCGCTCCACCGCGATGCTCAACCGCTGATCGGCCCGGTACGGGGAACGATCTGCGGGCTGCTCGAACTGCCTTCGTAGCGCGTCTTGGTGTTGAGATACGGCTCGACGGCTTCCTTGGTGACGAATTTGAGGCCGGTGTTGATGTTGCCAGGCCCCACGAGACCGCCCGATACCTTGAACGCGAACATCTCCATCACCGTGTAGAAGCCCTGCAGATACGGCTGCTGGTCGATGACGAAATCGAGATAGCCGTCGTGCACCGCCTGCAGCGAGCGCGGCAGCAGGTCGAACCCGCCGCAATGCACGCCTTTCGAGGGCAGGTTGTGCTGCCGGCTGATCAGCCCGGTGTTCATCGTGTCGCCGCCGCCGGTGCCGTACATGCCTTTGACGTCCTGGTTGCCCAGGTAATAGGCCTGGATTTTCGAGAGCGAGGCGTTGGCGGTCGGGTCGGTCGCGATCATCGTCGCCTGGATGCTGGCTCCGGATTTCTTGATCGCATCCAGCGCACCGTCGACCCGCGGCTGCAGGTTGAGCTGCCCCGGAGTGGCGATGAACAGCGCGACCTTGCCCGAGCCGACCGATTTGACGATGCGCTCGCCCATCATCTGGCCGGACAGGAACAGGTCCTGGCCGATATAAGCGAGGCGCTTGTTGCCGCTGTCTTGCGGCGCGTCGGCGTTGTAGCTGAACACCGGGATGCCGGCCTGCAGCGCGCGCTCGACCGGGCTGTTGAACCCTCTGGGGTCGACAATGCACACCGCGATCGCATCGGCCTTGCCGGCGATCGCCGTGTTCATCGCGTTGACCATCTGCGCGACGTCGGAGGTTTCCGATCCGGTCCACTGATAGTCGCAGCCCAAGACCGCGCAGGCATCGGCGATGCCGTATTGGCAGGGTACGAAGAACGCATTGGTGGTGACATGGTTGACGAAGACAAACTTCCAGCGCGGATGCTGCGGAAACGGCCCGGCATCTGCGGCCCGCGCCTCTCGCGACGCCGCGAGCAGCGCCGCGATCGATCCGGCCGCGACACCGCCCATCACCGCGCGGCGTGGCAGCGCCGCGGCGATCCGCGCTTCGGTCTCTCCCGTAGCCTTCTTCATGGTGCCCCTCCCCGGGCGAATACCTGCCCGGCGCGCAGCTTAGATCACGATAATCGCCTTTGCGAGGAGGCCGAAATCGCGCGCGGCAATCGCGCGGGAGCCGGCTGCGCGACACTGCGAGATTGCTTCGCTTCGTGCGCAGCGACCGGTCTATAGTCGCGGAATCGACCGCCTACCGCCTTATATCGACCGCCGCGCTTACCGTCTTATGGTGAAAAGATGTCCTCCGTTCGTCCGCTCGCCGGCCTCGTCGTCATCGAGATCGGCCACAGCATCGCTGCCCCCTATGCCGGCATGATCCTTGGCGAGCTGGGCGCCGAGGTGATCAAGGTGGAAAACCCGAAGACCGGCGACGCCTGCCGCGGCTGGGGCCCGCCGTTTGCCGACGGCGCCGCGACCTGCTTTCACGCAGTCAATCGCGGCAAGAAGGGGATCACCGTCGATCTTGCCGATGAAGATGAAGCAACGCAGCTCAAGTCGCTGATTATTCAGCAGGCGGACGTGGTGATTCACAACCTCAAATTCGGCGCGCTCGACAAATACGGGCTCGGCGCCGAAGCGCTGGTTGCGGCCAAACCGAGCCTCGTGTTCTGCAACCTCGGCGCCTTCGGCACCCGCGGGCCGCTGTGCGACCGCCCCGGCTACGACCCGATGATGCAGGCCTATAGCGGGCTGATGAGCCTCTTGGGCGAAGACGGCCGACCGCCGGTGCGCGTCAGCGCTTCGATCGTCGACATGGGGTCGGCGATGTGGGCGGTGATCGGCATCCTGTCGGCGCTGCGCGAGCGCGACCGCACCGGCAAGGGCGGCATCGTCGATGCGTCGCTTTACGAAACCGGGCTCACCTGGATGAACATCTACCTCGCCGATTATCTGGCGAGCGGCGAATTGCCGTCACGCCACGGCTCCGGCGTCGCGATGATCGTGCCCTACCAGGCCTTTGCCGCGGCCGATGGCTACATGATGGTCGCCGCCGGCAACGACAACCTGTTCCGCCGGCTCGCCGCGGCAGTCGGCCAACCGACCCTCGCCGAGGACCCGCGCTTTCGCACCAACGGCGACCGGGTCGTCAACCGCGCCACGCTGGTGCCGATCCTCAGCGACATCTTCGCCAAGGAAACCCGCCAACACTGGGCCACGGTGCTGGAGCAGGCCGGCATCCCGAACGGCCCGATCAACACGCTCGACCAGGTCGTCACCGACCCGCAGACCCGGGCGCTGGAAATGATCCAGCAATGGCCGGAAACCGGGTTGTCGCTGGTCGGCCTGCCGCTGTCGTTCGACGGACAGCGGCCGCCCTTCGCCAAGCGAGCCCCGGCGCTCGGCGAGGACAACCACGCCGTACTGGGGCAGGATTGATGGCCGCGTTCCGCCCCCTCGCCGCCATCGCCCTCCTCGCCGTTCTTGCCGGGTGCGTCGGCGGCGGCTCGCCGTCGACCGGCGGGCTCCCGACCCCGGGCGCCAACTCGGGCACCGCGATCACCGTCAACCGCGAGCAGGACGGCCGGTTCCTGTCGTTCGTCGGGCCGAAAACCCAGCACACGCCGCCGTTTCTGGGCGTGCCGGGCACCAATTACGACGTGCTGCGGAGCCTGCTCGACACCCGCACCGGCGAAACCGCCACCCAGATCTATGTCGAGGACAGCTACAGCGGTAACGAGCGCAACTGGTACGCCGCCCAGGACGCGGCCGGAAAGAACCTGCGCTTCATCCCGATCAGCAAGAACGAGATCACCTGCGAAGGCAGCTGCTCGTATGCCGAGGAATTCGCCGCGAGCCTGCCCGACGCGCTGCTCCAATCGAGCACAAACGGGCTCAGCGTCTATTTCACCGCCAAATCGGGCGCGCGGATGACGATCACGATCCCGCCCGCCCAGATCAGGAACCAGCTCGCCGCGATCACCGCGGCCAAGGCCGGCATCGCCGCTCCCAAACCGACCGCCGCAAAATAGCCCGGCGCAAAAATAGCCCGGCGCAAAATACCCGCCGCGATCAGCCGACCGCCGGCAGCGTCTTGCCGCCGGCGACGGCCGGGTTGGCGGCGATCAGGACGAACGCGATGACGCACGGTTCGCGGCCGCGGTTGATCCAGTTGTGGATCGTGCCGCGCTGCACGATCACGTCACCGGCCTTCAGGTGCACCTCGGCGCCGTCGAGGTCCATGTCGATTTCGCCCGACAGCACCACCGCATAATCGAGCGAATCGGTACGGTGGTTGCGCCGGCCGTTGCCGGGCGCAAATTCGATGATGCGAAACACGGTGCCGTTGGCATGGGTGGTGCCGGTCTTGCGCATCGCTTCGTCGGCGTCGCCGTTGTTGTCGACCGGGAACCCCTCGCTGGTCCAGGCGACCGTCGCCGAGACCCCGGGGCGCGTCGACCCGCCGGGCGACAATTCATCGATCGTGACGATCGCCTTGCCGCTCGCGTCGTGCCCGGTGACCACCCGCCTCACCTGGAATGCCATCGCTGATCCCTCCCTCGAGAATAATCCAATGCCGGCGGCGGCCGGCAGTCTCTGGTCACGCCGTCCGTTCTCGGCAGAGACCCGATCCTGTATCGTGGCCCGACGGCGTGCGCCAACGCCAGCCACAAGAGACCGGAAAACATGCGAGCAATCGTCCTGCAGGCCCATGGCGGCTCCGACGCGCTGACCTACGACACCGGATATCCCGACCCGAGCCCCGGCGCCGGCGAGGTACTGGTAAAGGTGCGCGCCTGTTCGCTGAACTATCACGACGTGTTCACCCGGCGCGGCATGCCGGGGATCAAGGTGCCGCTGCCGGTGGTGCCGGGTCTTGATATCGCCGGCGAGGTCGCCGCGCTCGGCCCCGGAGTCGAAGGCTGGACGGCCGGCGCCGGGGTGCTGGTCAACCCGATCTATCCCGGAATCGGGCTGATGGGCGAGATGCGCGACGGCGGCCTCGCCGAATACTGCACTGCATCGGTGCAGCAGCTGATTCCGCTGCCGGCGGGCGTCAGCTTCGAGGAGGCGGCCGCGCTGCCGGTCGCCTATGGCACCGCGCACCGCATGCTGACCAGCAACCCGATCGAGAAGGGGCAGACCGTGCTGGTACTCGGCGCCAGCGGCGGCGTCGGCACCGCCGCGGTGATGCTCGCCAAGCTCGCCGGCGCGGAGGTGATCGCGGCGGCAAGCTCTGACGAAAAGCTAGAGCGATTGAAACAGCTTGGTGCTGATCATCTGATAAACTACACGAAGACGGATTTCGTCCGCGCGATCCACGAGCGTTATGGAAGGCCGCAGCGCCGCACCTATGAGGGCGGCGTCGACGTGATCGTCAATTACACCGGCGGCGACACGTGGGTCCCATCGCTGCGGGCGGCGAAGCGGGGCGGCCGCATCCTGGTGTGCGGCGCCACGGCCGGCTACGCACCGACCGAGGATTTGCGCTATGTGTGGACCTTCGAGCTGCGCATCGTCGGGTCGAACAGCCTGATGCGCAGCGACCTCGAATCGCTGCTGCAGCTCGCCGCATCGCGTCGGCTGGTGCCGGTGATCGACCGGGTGATGCCGCTGAGCGAGGGCAGCGCGGCGCTCGACCTGCTCGAAGGCCGCCAAATCTTCGGCAAGGTCGTCGTGGTGCCGTGATCGCGGTCGAGGGCAATCTCGGCGACCTGTTCGACCCGGCGCGCGCCCCCGACAAGATCGCGCTGATCGCGCCCGACGAGGCCGGCGGGTACCGCGCGCTGAGCTATGCCGCGCTCGACCGCGCGGTGCGCGGGCTGGCCGCCACGCTCGGCCAGCGCGGGCTGCGGCGCGGCGCGCGGGTCGCGCTGATCGGCGGCAATTCGGCCGAATACCTGATCGCCTATCTCGCGGTGATGCGCGCCGGGCTGGTTGCGGTCCCGGTCAACACGCGGCTGCCCGAGGCGACGATCCGCTTTGTCATCAGCGATTGCGCGGCCGAGCTGGCCCTGGTCGAGGCGCGTTACCGGCCGCTCGTGCCGCCCGGCCTGGCGACCGAGAACCTCGCCGCGGCTGTCACCGGCACGCCCGCCGGCACGTTCGCGACCGTCATGCCCGAGCGGCGCGAGGTGGCGATGATCCTTTACACCTCGGGCTCGACCGGGCGGCCGAAAGGCGTGATGCTGTCGCACGCCGGCCAGCGCTGGGCCCTGCAGACGCGGCTGGCGGCGCATCCGTCGCCCGGCAGCGAGCGGTTTCTCGCCGCCGCGCCGCTCTATCACATGAATGCGCTGTTTGCGGCCAAGACCTCGCTGACGGCGATGGCGACGCTGGTGTTGCTGCCGCGCTTCACACCCGAGGCGTATATCGATGCGATCGGCGCGTTCGGCTGCACCGCGCTGACGTCGGTGCCGACGATGATCGCGCGCGTCGTCAAGGATTCCGCGCGCCTCGCGGCAACCGAAATCTCCTCTGTCCACCGCCTGACGATGGGTTCGGCGCCGCAGACCCAGGCGTTGTGGGACAAGGCGCGGCAGGCGTTTCCCGGGGCGCGCATCGTGATGGGATATGGCACGACCGAGCACGGGCCGGCGACCTTTGGCCCGCACCCGGCGGGCATCCCGGCCCCCGATCTGTCGCTCGGCCACCCGCTGGCCGGCAACGCGGTGCGGCTGGCCGGCGGCGCGAGCCCCGACGAAGGCATGCTCGAAGTCCGCTGCCCCGCGGTCATGGAAGGGTATCTGAACCTGCCCGACCTGACCGCCGCGGTGCTGCGCGACGGCTGGTACCGCACCGGCGACCTGATGCGGCGCGACGCCGACGGGT
>Ga0307372_10014023_pt1 | contig 10305 bp, 2 predicted proteins | sample OX1MG_FD_202533 | JGI IMG/M metagenome (GOLD analysis project Ga0307372, IMG submission 202533) | Soil microbial communities from Risofladan, Vaasa, Finland - OX-1 | ecosystem: Environmental > Terrestrial > Soil > Coastal area > Acid sulfate soil | place: Finland: Risofladan, Vaasa | collected... | reverse complement strand
CGATCACCAGGATGATTACTGGCAGCAAATCGATGCGGCAGCGACGCGCGGTACAGGCGGAGGCTACGACGAAGCCGTGAAATTATTGGTCGAGCTGCGGGAAGCCTCCGACCAATTCAAAGAGGCCGGGCAATTTCAAACACGTTTCCGTGCCTGGGTCCAGCCTCATCTGCGCCGTCCCGCTCTGGTCAAACGCTTGCATGAGCGCAAGTTCACCTTGCCAGAAGCGTGAGCGTTGTCTCTTTGAGGAGCTACCATACGCTATACGCCGGATCGGCTCCGGTATAGCCGCACATGCCGGTGCGTGGCGAATTCACCACCGGCAGCATCATCTCCTCGCCGCATTCGTGGTTTTGCGTGCAGGCATCACATAGCCAGCCGGTGGTTTCGTAGGCGCATTGGGAACACACCTGTGTCGCTCGCTGCCCACAGACGCCGCACAGGATCGGCGGCGCCTCATTCCTGGCTAGCACCTCAATGGCTTTAACCTTCGCCGCGACTTCTCGCTCCGCGATCACTTTCAGCCGCAGTTCCGTCGTTGTCCCAAAATCGTACTCGTAGGTACAGATTTGGCCGGGGCTGAATACCTTATCCAGTCTGACGCGCATACTTTTCCCGCTCATCTCCCAATCGTCACGTATTCCTGCATCTACTATGTAACGCTCCCCGCCAATCTCAAATTCGCTGAGATGCCCGCAGCACTCCAGCCAGATACCGCGCAGAAAGCTATCGAGCGCTGCCAGTGTTGTAACGGTAGTGACTTGCAGGTGCATCCAGTACGACGGATCACCTCGTCCATCTACCAGCAGTTGGTAAACTTTGACCTTGCGCACCTTCTGCTGTCCTCCGCTGCCGACCTCGGCAGCGATGGTTTTTTGCAGGCAGGTTTCCAGATGTTTAGTCATGCCTGCTTTACTCATGGTGCTATGACACAGGTTGCATGTGCCTTTAGATGTCTGCCTTGTCATGTTTTTGCCTCCTTTTCTGGCCGCGTCATTCCGTCAGGAATAGCATACACCATGTGCAACCGGAAGAAAAGCATTGCCGCCATATCTCCCCACCTGTAGTAATATGGCGTGTCCATCTTCTCCCACCGGGCCAGCGCGGCAGCGGCGTCGAGATCATCCTATTGATCGCCAACTATCCCTGGCACATGCGCCAGTTCTGGCTCCGCCACCCGGATGGCTACCTGCTCCGCCCCGCGCGGCGGCTGGTGTGATTGTATTCAAATTCAGCAAGCGCGAAACATCTGTATAGCCTCTTCTGCATATTATAGTTTGATTCCATTGACCACATATCGCATTCTTGGTATAGTAACTCCAAACCGCTTCTTATCTGGGGGATACCGTGAGTAAAGTTATATTGAAGCAAGAGGCAGATCGACATCACAAAGCGAAACGATATTGGGAGGCTCTTGTTGCGTATGAGAAAATTATCCAGCTTGATCCTGCGGACGCCAGCGCATATGTGGGTAAAGGGAACTGCCTTCGTAATCTTGAACAGTATTGGGAATCTCTTGATGCCATTGATATAGCTCTTAGATTAGAACCAAACAATGTTGCTGCTTATAACAGCCAGTGCTATACCTATGTGGAACTCAAATACTATGATATGGCCCTGGAGGCTCACAAAAAAGCAATTAAGATTGATCCACGGAGCGCATCGGCATATAATGGTAAAGGGTGGATACTTCGGCGTCAAGGCGGGTATGAAGGCTCTCTGCAAGCCTTTGAAAAGTCTATCGGGCTGGCAAAGAGTAACGATAATCTTCCAGGATTTTACCACAACAAGGGATTGGCTCTTCGCGATCTTGGGCGAGATCAAGAAGCAATAGAAGCTTTCACTCAGGCGTTACAACTCGAATCTGATACCAGCCAATATTCTGAGTCGCCTCTAGAAGTTTCTTTTGGAGAACGTGACAGGAAAGCCAATCAATATTGCTATGATGCTAATGTGCTATTCAGTCAGCGCAGATGCGAAGAAGCTTTGCTGATGATCGAGAAAGCTTTGTTAGTAAATGCTCAATGCGTACAAGCTTTTATTGGGAAAGGGCATATCCTGCTCGCACTGAATCGATCTGCCGAGGCTCTTCAATGCTATGAAAAGGCTATAACATTACGTACTAAAGGCATATCTTCCGATGTTCTTCTGGGTCTCCAACGCTATGAAGAAGTGATCCAGATATATGATGAGATGTTTCAGCCTGCGCCAGATTCTACTCTGGTTGATATGGGTAAGCTGTTAAATTCAGGACTATATCTGCCTTACCTTTCGGCTTGCAAAGAAATTATCAAACAAGAGATAGTAAATGTTGCGGTCTGCCTGAATATAGAAAGCAAACTACGCAAACTTGGTTTTCACGATGAAGCAGCCGAAGCTTATGAAAAAGCTCTGGCATTGGTGCTATCAGCAAACAACCATGACAATAACCAGCTTTGGGAAATCATATGTTATCCACAGACAGCAAATGGCCCCGCTTACCTTCAACTTGAACTCCTCCAGCGATACCTTGCCAATGCTCCGACAGGAATGCATAAGCACGATGCTCTCAGGCATGTTGGTAGCCTATATTCTGATTTGTTTGATACGACCAATGTCTCTCCTGAAATATTCCAGAACCACCTGGATATGTTACATTCCTTACTCCTTCATTTACCCGAAGAAAGTCGTGCTAATGCTCTCACTATTGTCTCTAGCAATAGTGATGCATATATCATTCATCTTCTTATCCATCTTGCGCCATATTCTCTACCTGGATTATCGTCGTTGGCTCATCAGGTCACGTCGCGTTGGGTTCCAGCACAACAAAATAATGATTCGGCCTATCGCTTGTATGATGTACTGGATATCTATGATGTTCCTGACGAAGATGCAGATTGGCTTTTTGCCAGGCAGTTGATGCAGGATGGTTTGTATGTTCAGGCCAAATCAGTGTTAGATGAGTTGGTAAACACTCATCCCTTGCCAGACTATCTCTGGATGCTCGCTGAGGCGATGAAACAGTGTCAGTATTCTATTGAAGAACAACTCCATATTTTGCGCAAATTCATTGCTTTGGCCCCATCTTTTGATGCAAGATGTGGAGAAACATGGAAGAAAATCGGTGAACTTGCTTTAAGTATCGGTGAAGGCATGGCAGCAATAGAGGCTTTTAGGAAAGCAGAAGGCTATGACTATGTCATTCCTCAAATGGCTCGATACTATGCGGGAGAATGGGAAGGTTTCTCAGGGCTTGACAAGCATCCTGACTATGCCTTTCCTTCCGTTGTTGTCCTTGATCTGGAAAGTGATTACCGGTCTGACGCCGAAGCTGCTGCCGCGCCGGGTTCGCGCGTCTTCGAGATAGCGGCGGTGCGCGTGAAGGGCCACACCGAACTGGCTAGATGTAACCTGATCATAAAGCGCGATTTTCCTACGTCAAAAGTCGCAGATCGGCAGCATGAAGTTATCGAGCCGGAGCAAGCAGTACGCGACCTGCAAGAATTTATCGGTACATCTATTGTAGTTGGTCACAATGTTGAGGCATTTGATGCGAAGCATTTGCGCGGGATGGGTGTTGCTATTGACGATGAGCAGATCATCGATACTTTGACCTTCGCACGGCTGCTCTATCCTGACAGCATTCATCATCATCTTGGCTTGCTCTGTCACGAGCATAGTATCCTGTTTCAAGGCAAGCAACACGACGCGCTGCCCGATGCCCTGGCGTGTGCCGATTTGCTATATGCGCTCGGCGACGAATTAGTTTGTCGGGGTAGAGAACTACTTGCCGGTTTTCGCGCTTTTGTTCCGCCTGGTTCCGCTTTCGATAGGGCTATATTGCAGCCAAGAGGCATTCCTGCCGATCCAACCATTCTCTGGAATCCCAACCCAACGCCCACAACGCCGCATATTCTTGCGATGCCGCAAGAAGCATCAGCCAGCCCCAACGTCGTTGCCGCGTTAGAGCAAAAGATCGATGCTCTCGTTGAACGTTATGATCCCTCTGCCGCATATGTGCAACATTTGCCTGAGCAGCAACGCACCGTTGTTCTTGTGGATGTACGGATACGCCTTGAACGGATGATCGCGCAGGCGCATGGAAAACTTGATCTTTTTGTGCTGCCCGATCCTCGTACATTGCTTTGTCCCCAGCGTTTGCGACAAACTATTGAACAGGCGCAAGATTGGCGGACAAAGCTTGCTCTCTTTTGCCTCTACCAGGAGTCGCACAATCATGATGCGCAGACGTTGTATCCATTGCGTATGCCATCCGACGAACCATCGCTGAGCAAGCTCCGGCAGCTATTGCTTGCATCATGTTGTGCCAGTGAATGGCAACACCCTGATACTTGTACCGGTATGCTTGCAGCAAAGGTAGCTGCTGAAAATCATCGTACTGTGTTTGCTACCCATGAAGGCTTTTTACATCAATCATGTCGGCCTACATCGGACATTATTATCGTTGATGATGCTGACAAATTGCAAATGAGCTTTGCCGAATATCTCGCCGATCGATTCACCAGCGAACAACTACAAGTCTGGTCACCGCAAGCCTTCAATTTGTTGAACGAGCAAGTAATCCGTTATGTCAATGGCGCTCTGAGCAATCCTGGAATATATGAGCGTGTCCCTCTCCAACGCTTTGTTCTCTCTTTGACACAGCCTCAAAATGGTGAAGATACAAGCACCTTGACTCTCTTGCAAGAAACAGGCGATGTTGGAAAAGCGATAGCAACATTTTGCCGACAGGCTATCTTGAAAGAAATTCCCTCTCGCAATCTTCATGCCTACTGGCTCGAATTCAGAACGATTCGCCAGACGGAAGAGGCTTCGTGGGGGCTTGAGCAATGGAGCATCTGCGGACTGAGCAAAAATCTTCAACTCGAATTCAGGCAGTTATTCTGGGAACCATATAAGCAGCATATCATCTGCGGGACAGCGATATCGCTGGGTATCTTGAAAAGAACATTTTTCACGGGCTTCTTTGGACTACCAAACATCGCGTTTTTTGCTGATGAGCGTGCTGTTCCCCAGGTCTATATACCACCGCTTGAAATGATGGTTCCAGCCAGCTTCCTGGGACGAAATCGATGGGCAAAGGCGATCGGCTCATTCCTCTATCGTATCGCTTCTACCGACAAACAATCGCTGGTGGTATCGCTACAGACTGTACCTGTTGCGCATGCGCTTATCGAAGCCTTCCTGGCAGAGCAGCATCAGCTCAATCGCCAATTATTGACGCCGCAGCACAATTGGACAACGGCAAAGATAGCGGAACGGCTTGCCGAAACAGAGCGGCGAACGATTGCGTTTATCTCGCCACGAATGCGCGAAACGGCGCTGGATAGTCTTGTGGATATTGAGGCCACGGGGCCGCTGCGTTTCCTCAATCAGCAAGATCCATTAGTTGCCGCTCACATGCGTCTTTTTGCCCAACTCTATCCAGACGATCTTGCATTCAGCACGTATCTTCTACCGCAAGCAATGCTCGAATTGAAGACGCGTATCTCATCACCCGCGAAGTTACATATTATTCTTGATAGTGGTCTGCACTCAAAAATCTACCGCGATGAAGTGTCTTCGCTCTTTGAAACAATGTCAGATATTCCTGATCCTGAAGCGTCTCTAATCGATATGCAAGTATTTGACGACACTCTCAGAATCGCGTTGGAACGCTGCGGAGTGCGTTCGCGTGCCAATGTCGATGACGAGACGCTGTACATGGCATTGCAAACATTTTGGGATACAGACAGTTTTAGGGAAAGCCCCTTAAATCAGCGGGAGATCGTACAAGCCGTCCTTGATGACAAGGATCAACTGGTGATAGCGGCGACAGGCGGCGGCAAATCACTCTGTTTCCAGTTGCCGGCGCTCTTAATGGCGCAAGATAACGTTCCCAAAGTGACGCTTGTTATTTCTCCCTTAATTGCTTTGATGAATGACCAGAAAGAGGCATTGCACAACAAACGTATTTTCTCAGCTACAACGATCCATTCAAAACTTGGTCCAATAGAGAGGAAACGTCGCATTGAGCGGATCAAACGCGGCGGCTATTCGATCATCTATATCGCGCCGGAGCAAATACGCTCTTCTTCATTGCGTAAAGCCCTTGATGTGCGTGAAATAGGGTTGATAGCTATTGATGAGGCACATTGTGTTAGTCAATGGGGCCACGATTTCCGTACCGCGTATATTTCGCTCCGTTACTGGATCGAGACGCAACTGTGTAGAGGGAAGACGCGCAAATTCCCGATCATTGCCCTGACCGCAACGGCGCGTAACGGCTATAGAGATCTAGCGACCAAAACTATTGAGCAGGGAACGGTACAGGATATCATCGAGAATCTGAGCCTCCGTGATATAGAGGTCAAAATGCCCTCGCTCGAACGTCCAGAATTGGAATTCAATGTAGAGCGGATCGAAACTCAATGCTCGTCTTGTAATTGTTCGCTGGGTACAAATGCGGGAGCGATACGTTGTCCAGCGTGCGGCAAATGGAACAATGCCCAAAAAGAGGTTGTTGAGGAAGCGAAAATAGAGCGGCTTATCGTACTGCTGGCCGATGATAGCGAGCGGGGATTACGCCAACGGTGGGATCTGCCAGAAGGAAAACGCCAGCGTGGCCTGATCTATTGCGCCTATCGAAATACAACTGAAGAACTGGCTCGCAAGCTGAGAACAGATCAACGATTAAATGGCTTGCGTGTTGCTGCATACCACGCGGGCCTGTCCGATGAGAAGCGTGAAGAGGTTCAGCAGCATTTTAGCCACGACGAAGGGCAAATGTATGATGTCGTTGTTGCTACTAATGCCTTTGGTATGGGTATTGATATCAGGCGGTTAGGCTTTGTCATTCACTTTGATGTTCCAGGAACGTTGGAAGCCTACATTCAAGAGGCCGGGCGCGCGGGACGCGATCCTGAGTTCACAGGGGGCGGACATGCGGCGCGCTGTATTCTGCTGTATCATGAAGATGATTTGAGGAAACAGCGTAATCTCAACGAACGCAATAGGATTGATGAGCTGGACATTATGAATGTGTATGACGCTCTGCAAAAGAGTAGGAAATATGGAGAGCAAGAAATATTCGTTACGGAAGAGATCATACAGCAATTGACCGGAATAAAAGAGGAAGAGAAGGGCAAGATCAAAACTGCTCTTTACTACCTGGAACATCGCACTCTTGCTCATGGAAAACCAGTTCTGGAGTGCGGCGAGCATATCCCGGTACAATGGCTTCTTGCCTTCGAACATGGTTATATGAAACACATAAAGCACCCAACCATTGACGTTTCATCATCGTTGCGGCGGCTCATTAACGTCTTTCAAAAGAATGATGGCTTTCGTTTACGCGAGCGCGAAGTACGCATGATCGATGGCAACGCGCTCGCGGAAGATATGGAATGGGATGAGCTTATATTACGTAACGCAATAGATAAGTTGGTAGAAATTCATATTCTTGTCCGTGCGAATCACCTCTATATTCGTTGGGCAAAAACCAGCGATGAGGCTTCTCAAATCATTACCCAGCTCGAAAAAGATATTGCTACAATGGTGCAGAGTGTGCCGAGTCAGCAGGCATTTCGCGATGGGAAGCCGATAGTTATCGATCTGGAAGCAATGGCCCGCGCAGGGATTTTGAGTACTCCTATGCCGCTATTTACCTCCGTCTTGTGCGAAATCTTGAGCAAGGGCGCTGATTCTCTTCAATTATTCAAGCATTGTGAGCGGACGATTTCCGGCGACTACCTTATACGTCCCATACCTGTTGATCAAGTGACTAACCCTCCTGAGCGTATGTTTCACCAATTGCGGCTGATGATCGAATGCTATGCTCCTGCCGAGCCAAAAGATGCCTGCCAGGCACTGGACTTGCTCACCGAGGAGGTTGACTATACCCATCGCGCTTTCCTGCAACAGGGCTTCTTATTGTTCAACAAGCTTGGGCTGTTGTCGCTAGAGTCGTTGCATGATGGCGATACTGCGCAACAGATCGTCTTCAAGCAAGATGGAGTTTCAGCAGATCAGCTTGAAGTGAATCTGTCGCAGTTGCGTTTAATAGAGCGCCATCGGCGACGCAAGCTCGAACTCATGCAGGAGTACGCGATGCTTCTACCGAAGCAGCGAATGCCCATGCTCAAAGCTTATTTCGATGGCGCAATGCCTTTGCTGGAGCCTTTTGATATGTCTTCACAATTGACGTCACAACAACAAGCTATTGTTGCGCTATCTGGGGGATATCAACTCATCGAAGGCCCAGCCGGAAGCGGTAAAACAACGGTGCTACAAGAGCATGTTCGATACTTGGTAGAGCATGAACTTGTCCCGCCTGAGCGCATCCTGGTGACAGCGCATTATAACAGTGCTGCTAATCGCATCAGCAACACAATGGACGTTTATCAGAAAGACGGCAGAGCTATTCACGCGAAAACGCTCAACAGCTTGGGAGAAGATATCTTTACCAACAACCGCAATCTGTTATTGCGGCCTGATGGACAACCTTACTACGCGGAGAAGGGGGCATTGCAGCTATTGCGAGGACGAAGTGCAGAAGATAAAGCTATGCGCGAACTCGTTTATGACATTCTGATGGATATGAAAGGACAAGACCGATACACACAGTGGCTGAAGAGAAACGCTGAGGATAATTGTTTGAAAAATATAAAGAAATTACGTCAAGAGGGCATTTTCCCAACTTCACAGATTGATCTCGAGAAGGTTGGTCGCGCGCTAGGATCATCTAAGAATCAAGGTTGGACAGAATTCATGTATGACTTTTACTGTCGGTATCTTCAGTTATCAGGAGAAAAGGGCATATATACCTACGATGATCAAATCCTCTTTGCGTTAGCGATATTGCAAACTCACGCCGAAGCGGCAAACACATATCAACGGCTCTATGAGCATATCATCATTGACGAGTTTCAGGATCTCACCGTTGCTGCCGCAAAGCTCATCGGCGTGCTGAGCCAAAAATATCAGAATGTGATGGCCTTTGGCGATGAGGCGCAGGATATTCGCGTTAAAGCAATCAATGGGAAGACGCTTTCACATCTGGAATGGCGCTTTCAGCAGATTAGCGGCATTCAGTACCAGGAATATGTTCTTGAGAAAAACTTCCGTTCAGTACAGGAGATTCTTGATTTCGCAAGCCTCATTCGAAGCGATATTCCCATTGCCGCTCAGGAAGCTGATAGGGGTGTTTGGGGAGCAAAACCGGCGTGCTTCCATGTCAAGGTGAACTCCGCCTTATCTTCCAACTATCGCGATGCTCTATTGCGAACGATGGTTGATGTGGCGCTGGCTCAGATTGAACTTCTGCCAGTTCCTGATAAGGGACGTGTTGCGCTGATGGTAGCTAAAGCGGACACGTCTGTGATTGTAGAAAACCACTTGAGAAACCGACCAGAGCCAAAATCGTTTTATCTGTTGAAAAGTATCAGTTATCAATCAAGGCAGGTTGAACATGTTCTTGCTTATTATCGTTTGATTAAGGATAAACATGATGATGCAGCGATTGAACAAATTTTGCGCGGTTGCCTCTTTATACATTTAAAGAAACTGAAAGAGGCAGCAAAGCAGAATGAGCAATCCTTGCTTGATATAGTGATGAGCAAAGAATTACTCACGCTCATAGACATTACATCGGAAGAGGTGGAGGTAATGCAGCGTCATCTGGCAATTATCGATAATTTCGGCCCGGAAAGTTGTTTTGCTGAGGTTTGGCAGGCTATTAGTGAGTTACCAGATGGATTCTTGACGTCAACAGAAGAAGAGGAACAACGGCGCGAAATGCTTGATGCAATTTTAGAAGAGCTGAAAGATAAAACTGTAGTGGAAGCCCTGTCAGATGTCAGCCATCATATTACGTTTTTAGAAGAACATAGCACTGACCAGCAACTTATTGTTACAAGCATAGATAATGCAAAAAGCCAGGCATTCGATACCGTGTTTTTGCTGGGACCGCAGTTGCTCGAAAATGGGCAGCGTCAGCGTTGGTACGTCAGTGTATCACGGGCAAGGAACCGCTTCTTTTTTCTGGTTGACGGACACTTTTCTGAGGATCAGGAAAATAATAGTCCCTTCTCCTGGCTTTCAATAGAACAACAGGATAAGTTGAGGGAATATTACGATGAGTTGTTCTGGCCGTAAGATTTTAAACAGCGTTTAGAGATAATATTGCCTCAGCGAACAGCATCACCTCAACATGTTGCAACAAGATTAGCCTCCGTGGATGCTGATTTCTTTTTGACGGGCATAGCGGAAAATCTCTCCTGGGTCTGTTATTCCTCTGGCTCTTGCTTCTTGCGCCCAGGCGCTCAT
>Ga0307372_10014021_pt1 | contig 10306 bp, 8 predicted proteins | sample OX1MG_FD_202533 | JGI IMG/M metagenome (GOLD analysis project Ga0307372, IMG submission 202533) | Soil microbial communities from Risofladan, Vaasa, Finland - OX-1 | ecosystem: Environmental > Terrestrial > Soil > Coastal area > Acid sulfate soil | place: Finland: Risofladan, Vaasa | collected... | reverse complement strand
TGTTGTGAGAGACCTGAACGACATCGCTCCGTACGACTGGAAGTTGTTCTTCCAGGAACGGGTATACGACCTGCACCCTCCAGTCCCCATGAACGGGTTTACGCAGGGCGGCTACAAACTCGTCTACACGGACCAGCCGATTGAGTGGATCGAGAAAGAGCAAGCAATGCGCGGGTATGCGGATTTCTCCACTTCCCTGGGCATTTCGATGGGTTCGCGCCGCGGGCACGCCCCCTCCGGCATCATCTCCAACGTGTGGTGGGGCAGCCCCGCATTCAAGGCGGGCGTCACACCTAATATGGAAATCATATCGGTGAACGGTACGGCCTTTACAGCCAAGGTGCTCAAGGATGCGATCCTGGCGGCGGAAACGGATAAGAAACCGCTGCAGTTACAATTTCGCGACGGCAAGCAATTCAAGACGATCGCCATACCGTACTATGACGGCATGCGCTATCCGTCGCTCCAGCGTGTCGACGGCACTCCGGACCGGCTGGACGACATTCTCGCCCCCAGCAAGAGCCCGCTCCCGGCCATGTAATGGATCCGGCACGCGCCAGACCTTCTTGAGTTTTTGGCAAGGGTGCGAAGCGTGTCTGTGCGAGAGTGAACTTGCTGCTGAAGGGGACAGGCGCCGATGTAATTGACAAGCAGGGAGTCCATGGCATCCCAACGCCAAAGCCCAGATTTGTGACTGATGGTGCGCACACGGTCTAGCCGGATGATTAGGGGGTCGGGTCGCCCGCGGATAGCTGACGAGTGACCTTGAGAGCCTGTTCGAACATAATGGACCAGAGCATCGAAGTAGCCTTCATCCCGGAAGCCGACAGCGGTGGAGAAACAAGCAGCACTTTCACAATAAGACACCATCAGTTCTGCGAGACCTGCGTTCGCGAGGGCACATTTTTCTTGTCCTGGAGGAAGCCATGCTGGTCGTGGATTCCTGCCGTATCGGGAGCAATTGTGGATGCGCTGAGACAAGCCACGCAACGAGGCGGGGATGCGAAGCTGGTCGACCCTTCGCCATCAAGACGTTGAAGATGGTCGGCATTCTGAATATGTTTACGGTGTATCCATCTGAAGCCAGCGCCGTAGCTGCCTGCGGCGGTTTAGCCGCGGACGCGCGGACGCGCCCGGATCCTTCTCAGGATCGGGTCGGACACCCACTATCTAACTGTGATGACGCGACAGAAGCAGCATCGCCACGAACAGAAGAATGGGAATCAGCGCCAGGGCTGAATACAAGAGCACATTGCGGGACACCGGCGACCGGGATTTCTTCCAATGGGTCAACTCGGCACGATCAGCAACACCGACCTGGTCCAGATGCTCCAGATCCAAAGCAAAAGCATGGGCTGAGGGATAGCGATTTTTCGGCTCACGTTCGATGGCGCGATACAGCACCTCCTGCAGTTGAGGAGTGATGCTAGGCTCGGCGACGCGCGGCGGAAGAGGGTGGTTGATCAGGCGATCATTCATGACTGCCAACGGTGAAGGGCCGGTGAAAGGGGTTTGCCGGACAACATTTCGTAGAGCATAATCCCCACCGCATATAAGTCCGATCGCGCATCGCCACGCTTGCCTTTGACCTGTTCTGGAGCGATGTAGTCCGGGGTGCCCAGCGCTTGCGTATATCCGGTGTAGGTCAGGAAATCGGCCCTCGCACCATTCCATCACCATATAAATGCCGGAACGATGATCATCGGCGTAAATCTTCATCACATTGGGGTGGTTCAATGTAGTGCCGATCTCTTCTTCGCGCCTGAACCGATCGGCTCGAACCGGGTCCTGTTCGAGCGCCATGTGGGGAATTTTGATGGCAACCTGGCGGCCATCACGCATGTCGATAGCGCGGTAAATAGAGGCCATGCCGGTATCAGCCGCCGCCGATTCAATGCGGTAGTGGTCCAGTTCCTGGCACGGCGAAACTTGCCTGGATCGCTGGGCTGGCCAAAGAGGACGTCCAGCATAATGACCTTCCGCGTGGAATGGCATGGCAGACGGACAGAGGCGACGAATTGCGCCCTATTGTGGCAATTTTTGCCGACTAATACCCGATTACACTTCGGATAGAATCCCGGCAGCTAGAGTTCGTCACCGCCTCTGCGTAGAGTAATTATTGACCCTTAGCGTACTTATAAATTCTTTATACACACGCTGATACCATGAGGAGGATCAGATGGAGAACGTAAGCCCGATGAGTCTTACTGCTTTTGAATCCGGCCAGGAATTCGACCACTACCGCATCGAAGCTGCGGTGGCCGAGAGCGGGATGGCTTCCATCTTTAGGGCAACCGATCTACTGAACGGACGCCAGGTCGCCATCAAGATTCCGCATTTTGCGATGGAGGCAGATCCAGCACTGTTTGACCGTTTCAAGCGCGAGGAGGAAATTGGAGTGGCGCTCGACCACCCCAATGTTATGAGAATCTTTTCCGACGACCAGCGCTCGCGGCCGTACATCGTCATGGAGTGGGTGAACGGTCGTCTACTGCGCCAGATATTGTCGGAGGAAGGCAAGTTGCCGACCGAGCGGGCAATCACGATCACGTTGGGAATCCTGAAGGCTCTTGATTATATCCATAAACACGGCGTGGTTCATCGCGACCTGAAGCCTGAGAACATCATGATCGACGACAAGGACAACATCAAGCTGATTGACTTTGGGATCGCTTCCAAAGAAGGCGCTAAGCGGCTGACCTATGCAGGCTTCACGCAGGCATTAGGGACTCCCAATTACATTTCCCCGGAACAGGTCAAAGGCAAGCGCGGGGATGCGCGCTCGGACCTCTATTCAGTCGGGGTCATGCTCTATGAAATGCTCTCTGGCAAAACGCCCTTTTCCGGCCCGTCACCCCTGGCGGTTATGAATGACCGCCTGATCAACCATCCCCTGCCGCCGCGCGAGGCGGAGCCCAGTATCAGCCCGCAGTTGCAGGAAGTGCTCTACCGCGCCCTGGAGCGCGAGCCGCGGAACCGTTACCCGTCAGCCCATGCTTTTGCACTGGATCTGGAACATCTGGGTCAGGTTGGCGTGGCGGAACGGATTGAGTTGACGGATTGGAGACACCGCCGCTCCACCCGGTCACGGAAGGTCCTCTATTACGCGGCTCTCGCGTTGCTTCCGTTTCTCCTGTTCCTGATCATGGTGCTTCTAGCGCGCCATCGCTAGGCTTAAAACATTTTCTGACGCCAGTCTCGCCAAATCTTCATGAATTCCTCATAGGTATTTTGCGTTCATAGTAGGTATCCGGCAGACAAAACATTCCGCCGCTGATTCCAACCAGGATCCAATGGCATGGAATGGCCGAGGCGCATCTGGCCTGGCGACTCCACGGACAAGACTACTTGAGTATCTCGAACCACCAGGAGAATGATCATGGCAGAAGAAAAAACCGCCCCGACAATGCAGGCCACACTCGGTCTGACAGGCTTAACCAGCAATGCAATGGCACTGATTGCCCCCGGCGCCTTTCTATGGTTGACGTTCTTCATTCAGGCGACGACCGGGGCGACCGCTCCATCGATGTGGATTGGGATCTTCGCTGCCCTGATGCTCTGTCTGGCGACGGCCGTCTCATACGCGGAGATATCCAAGCTCTATCCCGGTACGGGCTCCAGTTATTACTATGCCGAGCAGGCCATGCTCTCCAAGGACAAAGCATTTAAATATGCGCGCATATCCAAGTTCGTCGTCGGTTGGGGCTCCCACCTCTACTACTGGGTCTACCCGGGAGTGATGGTTGGCGTTACCGGCATCTTCGTCGGCTATATCGTAGGCTTTCTCTGGCCAAATTTCATGAGCGGCTCCAACCCGGGACCTGTGTTCATGGGATTGGTTGCGGTTGCATTTTCCTTCGCCGTGGCCTGGATCGCGCAAAAGGGAGCCAATGCTTCGACGGCAGTGAACCTGGCCATTAACGTGGTACAGATTTCGGCGCTTGTCTTGTTCAGCATCCTTGCGATCGGTTACCGGGTAAACCACCCCGCTGGTACCGCGGCGCTGCAGTACGACGCGACCACGCAAGCAACCTACACCTATGAGTTCGCGACCAAGCCCGACGGCACCATCATCCGCAATGCCAGCAACGTTCCGCAGCCTCTGATGGACGCGGCCGGCAAACCTGTTCCTTTCCACATTCAATATCCGGAAATGGATTCGACCGGCAAGTTGTTCATGAGTCACCCGAGCGCCAAGTCGGTAGTCTCTGTGCATAACTTTAACTGGGTAATGATCCAGGCTACGGTGGCCATCCTGATCCTGGTCGGATTTGAGTCGGTCACGTCCCTGGGAGGCGAGGCAAGAAATGCCAAACGAGATATCCCGATCGCGGTGATCGCTTCCCTTCTGATTCAGGGACTGGTGTGTTATCTCATCGAATATTTCGCGGCAAATTACTTTCTCAACTCGGGGTACTCCATGCAAAGTGCGGTCGGCTCGGCAGCTCCCATCGGCGACATGATGATCATTGTCGGCGATGCGCTGCTGGGCCAGGGACACGGCAAGTATTTCATGCTCGCCGAGGCGGTCACCGTGTTTCTGGCGTTGATCGGCACCACCCTCGCCTGCATGAATACTGGAGCCCGCGTTACCTACGCCATGGGCCGGGACGCGGAGGCGCCGGAGCACTTTGGCATGCTGCACGACAAGAACCTCACGCCGCATCGTGCGGTCTGGACGCTGGCCACCATCACGGCGGTCATCGGGGTTCTCTCCATTATCCTTTGCTTCGGCGATGCCGCCGCCCCCACCGACGCAACCATTCAGGCGCTTCCTCACGGCCTTCTTTCCAGTGTTGGCTACATGTCCCATGCTACGATGGCTGCACTTCCCAACTCACTGTTGATGGCGACCTTGACATCCAACTTCGGTACCTTCATTCTGTACGCCCTCAGTTGCATGTTGTGCATCATCGCCTTCCACGGCCGTTCGGACTTCAACCTTGTCAAACACCTGCTCATTCCCGCGTTTGGCCTGGTGGCCAACCTGGGATGTATGGCGTTCTACCTGATCGGACCGACGATGGGCTATGGCACGGTCAAAGAGCCTCTCGGCGCGCTCCTCATCGCCGGAGTCTGGGGCTTGTACGGCGCCTTCTATTTCATGCGCAGCTCGAAGGCCAAGGGCAAGGTCATGCTGCTTCAATCCAAGGATGGTCAAGTGATGGCCTCCGCGGAGAGCATTAAATGATGTCACACGTGTAATCTGAGCCGCACCATTCACTGCCAGAAAGTTTGCCGTCTGCTTCAGATCACTCTGGGGCAGACGGCAAAACCCCGTTTGCCTGCGTTGCAGGCATAGGCCCGAGGAACCATTCGCGGAGCAAAAAGCTTAGGGCGGCGATCCGAATGTTGGATGTAGTTTTTGGTCAGGCAAGCGACCCCGGAAAAATTCGCGGGAATAACGAGGACTCGATGGGTGCCTTCGTTCCCAGATCGCGGCAAAAGGCGCGCTCTCACGGCTGGATGTTTGTCGTTGCGGACGGCGTCGGCGGGACGGAGTTCGGCGAAGTGGCCTCAGCCCTGGCTGTGAAGGTAATGACCGAAGGCTTCGCCCAGGCGCAGGAAAGAGCGGCTCACGCCAGCCTGCTCCCGCGCTTGATCCAGCATGCAAATGCAGCCATTCACGATGAAAGACTCCAGCCGGGACGGCGTGGCAGGCGCATGGCGACGACGGTGGTCTCCTGTGCGCTACGCTATGACGAGGCATGGATTGCTCACGTAGGAGATTCCCGTTGTTATCAAGTGCGCGATGGCCGTGCAACTGCGCTCACGCAGGACCATACATTGGTTGTTGAACAGCGTAAGCTCGGGCTTATCTCGGCTGCGGATGCGGAACAGTCCGAAAACCGCCACGTACTCACCCGCTCGCTTGGCCCCGAACTATTTGTGACGGTTGAGACCAGAAAAGTCTCGCTCCAAGCCGGCGATTATCTTGTGCTCTGCACGGACGGACTCTATGGAGGCCTGTATCACGAAGATATTGCTCGAATAACTTCGCAGAAAAAGGACATTGAGGCAGTTTCACAGGAACTAGTGAATTACGCCGTCGAGGTCGATGGCTCCGACAATGCAACCGCACAGGTGATTAATATCCGTTCAATTGAACAGATGGCGATGTATCGCGGCCGTCTCTACCCACTTCATGGATCATAGTCGCGAACATCTTTCGGACTCTGGATTTCGAGAGGGTGCTTCGAGCAGATGCCCAAGCGATGGATCGTCGAGCGCACTTTCGCTTGGCTGGCGTGGTTCCGGCGACGCTCCAAAGACTACGCCACACCTCAGCAAAAATTGTGATTCACATCGCCGACGCACAACTGCCGCCTCCGGTGCGTTTTTTGCTTCTGTACGGGGAGAGCCAGGAAAATCACGAGCTGCGCCGCGACGGTCAACTCCACCATCAGCGGCACACCGTGCTGGAGGCGAACCAAAATCACCACCAGTACCATCGAAAACCACTGCCATCGCGTCACGCTCAACCGTTCCAATCGGTCCTTGAGTCGGAGAAAGTTTCGCGGCGTAAGAGCGACTTTGCCGATATCGTCCGCCCGGGCCTTAAAACAGGCAATCGCGAAAAATCCTGAGAGAAGGAGTTCCAGAACCGGCGATTCCGGTCATCAAGAAACGCGTACAACTGGGACGAAATTTCATGCAACCCTCCGGGGATTCTGATGCGCCAGATCTTATTCCAATCGCGTCATTTTTGTAGATCGACCGGTGAACGCCTCTCGAATTCCACGAGTGCGGCCACCATTTGGCGCACTGCGCCCGAATCGATGGCTCGCGCAGAAAGTTCAATGCCAGCGCAAAAATCCGGTGCGATACCTGCCGCGACCAAGGTTGCTGCCGCGTTGACCAGGACAATGTCGCGCCTTGGACCGGCTTCGCCTTCGAATATGGCTCGCAGGATGGCGACATTCTCCTCGGCGTCGCCGCCCTGGAGAGAGGAGAGCGGTGCCCGTTTCAGGCCAGCGTCCTCAGGGGAAAATTTGAAGAGGTGAAATGCGCCGTCCTTCACCTCGGCGATCTCCGTTTCTCCGCTGAGAGTAATTTCATCCAAACCATCCGATCCGTGCACTACGAAGCCGTGTCGCACTCCCAGCTTGACCATGGTTTCTGCGACCAACGGGACTAGTTCGGCCGCATACACGCCCAGCACCTGCGCCGGCGCCAGTGCGGGATTCGTCAGCGGCCCCAGAATATTGAACACGGTTCGCCTCCCAAGCGACCGCCGGATTGGCTGGACTCGCCGCATCGCCGGATGCATCAACGGGGCAAACAAAAACACAAATCCTGTGGCACGCAGGCACTCCACCGCAGCCTCGGGAGCCAGCGCCGTGGGCACTCCCAGTGCATCCAATACGTCCGCCGAGCCGCAGCGGCTGGTAACGTTGCGATTGCCGTGCTTGGCGATTTTCGCTCCTGCGGCCGCAGCAATCAGTGCAACAGCCGTGGAAATATTGAACGTTCCGCTAGCATCGCCTCCTGTACCGCAGGTATCCACTAGAGAAGCGCGTTCGTCGTCTGTGAACGGCAAAGTTACGGCAGTCGCGCGCATGGCGTCGACAAAACCAGTCAATTCGTCGGCGGTCACCCTACGCGCCGCCAGCGCGGTTAGCAACTCCGCGATATACACGTCCGGCAAGATATTCTGGGTGTCTTCCAGGATCGTCTGCATCGCGGCGCGGGCCTGCTCGCGGCTGAGAGTCGCATGCTGTTCGGCAAGAATGGACAGTACGTTTGTGAGATCTGCCATCGGGGGCCGTAGTCGCTTCACTATTCCGCGGGGGTCGTCGGTTTGCTCGCCCCTCCCTCGTCCGATAGTATCGAAGGTTCGCTGTGTTTTGTTTTTTCTTGTCCGCGGATGGCGATTGGTCATGCCGTCCGGCCCAGCGACGTGTCGTTACAATAAGAGATATCTTATGAAAATTCACGAATATCAGGCAAAAGACATTCTTGCGAAATACGGCGTTGCTGTACCCCGCGGCGAAGTGGCTAATACCGTGGAAGAGGCAATCGACGTGGCTAAGAAACTGTTTGCTGGTGGGGCTAATGGCGTGGTGGTCAAAGCGCAGATTCACGCCGGCGGCCGCGGCAAAGGCGGCGGCGTCAAGGTGGCGAAAAATCTTGGCGACGCCGAGGACTATGCCAAAAAAATTCTTGGCATGCAATTGGTGACCCATCAGACCGGGCCGGAAGGCCAGAAGGTCAAGCGCCTACTGATTGAAGAGACGGCTGCGATTGATCGAGAGCTGTACCTGGGGATGGTGCTCGATCGAGCAGCGGCGAAGCTGGTGTTCATGGCCTCCCAGTCTGGCGGCATGGAGATCGAGGAAGTCGCCGCGAAGACTCCCGAGGCTATCTTCAAGGAGCATATCGATCCAGCAGTGGGTTTTCAGCCATATCAGGCGCGCAAGCTGGCTTTTGCCCTGGGATTGAAGCCAACGCAGATCAACCAGGCCGTACAATTCATGACCGGCCTCTACAAGGCGTGTGTCGAGACCGACGCATCGCTGATGGAAATCAATCCATTCATCACCACGAATGACGGAAAGTTGTTTGCGCTCGACTGCAAGATGAACTTCGACGATAACGCGATGTTCCGGCATAAGGACCTGAAGGAACTGCGGGACACCAACGAAGAAGATCCTCTCGAAGTGGAAGCCTCCAAGTTCGCGCTGAACTACATTCGCCTCGACGGCAACATTGCCTGCATGGTGAACGGCGCCGGCTTGGCCATGGCGACCATGGACATCATCCAATACGCCGGCGGCTCTCCGGCAAACTTTCTTGACGTTGGAGGCGGCGCCAACCAGGAACAGATCGAAAACGCGTTTCGTATTTTGCTTTCCGACAAGAATGTAAAGGCAGTATTCATCAATATCTTCGGCGGCATCCTGCGCGTCGATACGCTGGCGCGCGGTGTCGTGGAGGCAGCCAGAAAAATGAATGTCAAAGTGCCCGTGATTCTCCGCCTGGAAGGCACCAACGTGGAAGAAGGGCGACAGATATTGAAGGAGTCGGGCCTGAATTTCATCATCGGCCAAACCATGAAGGACGCGGCCGAGAAGGCCGTGGCTGCCGCGAGAGGGAGCAAATGAGCGTACTCGTCGACAAGAACACCCGCCTGATCGTGCAGGGGATTACTGGCCGCGAAGGCACGTTCCACGCCAAGGGCTGCGCCGAATATGGCACCAAGGTGGTTGGCGGCGTGACGCCGGGCAAAGGCGGGACCACCCATGAAGGCTGGCCGGTGTTTGACACGGTAGAGCAGGCCGTCAACAACACCGGCGCCAATGCCACGGTGATTTTTGTGCCGCCACCTTTTGCGGCGGACGCGATTCTGGAAGCGGAAGACGCCGGTCTGCCGCTGATTGTCTGCATCACGGAAGGAATTCCGACCCTCGACATGGTGCGCGTGTGGGAAAAGCTGAAGCATTCCAACTCGCGGCTCATCGGGCCAAATTGTCCAGGTGTGATTTCGCCGGGAAAATGCAAAATCGGGATCATGCCGGGCCGGATACACGCCGAGGGAAGCATTGGCATCATTTCTCGTTCCGGCACACTTACGTACGAGGCCGTCTTCCAACTGACTCAGCGGGGCATTGGCCAATCGACCGCCATCGGCATTGGCGGCGATCCGATCATCGGAACCACCCATGTCGATGGGCTTCGTCTGCTGAATGAAGATCCAGACACGGAAGCGATCATATTGATCGGCGAGATCGGCGGAACGGCGGAAGAGGCTGCTGCCGAGTATGTGAAGCAGCACGTGAAAAAGCCAGTCGTCGGGTTCATTGCTGGGCAGACGGCACCCCCGGGTCGCCGCATGGGTCATGCAGGTGCCATCATTTCCGGAGGGCAGGGAACGGCCGCCGACAAGATGAAGGCCCTGGAAGCAGCCGGCATTCACGTAGTCAAGTCCCCGGCATTGATTGGCGAAACGCTCGCCCAGGTCATCGGTAAGGCATAAGCAGTATCAACGTATTTCCAGCATCTGAAGGAGAGTTTCTTTGCAACGTACTTTCAGCATCATCAAACCGGATGCAGTCCGCAAGGGCCATACCGGAGCTGTCCTTGCCATGATTGAAAAAGCAGGCTTCCAGCTTGTTGCGATCAAGAAATTATCGATCAGCAAATGGCAGGCTGCCGGATTTTATGCCGTCCACGCCCAGCGTCCATTCTTCAATTCACTGACTGATTTTATGTCTTCAGGATCCATCTTCGTCATGGTGTTGGAGAAAGAGAACGCGATCGCCGATCTGCGCAAGCTGATGGGCGCAACCAATCCGGCGAACGCGGA
>Ga0307372_10014020_pt1 | contig 10306 bp, 6 predicted proteins | sample OX1MG_FD_202533 | JGI IMG/M metagenome (GOLD analysis project Ga0307372, IMG submission 202533) | Soil microbial communities from Risofladan, Vaasa, Finland - OX-1 | ecosystem: Environmental > Terrestrial > Soil > Coastal area > Acid sulfate soil | place: Finland: Risofladan, Vaasa | collected... | reverse complement strand
AGGCGGTGGGCATCGGTGACGGAACTCGTATCAGCGGCCGAACGTCGCCGCCTTCAAGCGGCAAACTCCGGATGAGCGCGCCTCGGCACGTGCTACGAGTGAGCTGAGCCCGAGCTGGGCCTCGTTAGCCCCAGGCGGCCTCGGTCATCGGGCGCAGCGCCGTCTCGAGCATGCGGAAGTGGCGCGGACGCTCGAGGACGAAGACGCACACCTCCGCCACGTCCTCGGCGGTCATCATGCCCGGCAGGACGTCGGGTGTCCGGCCGCGTCCCGGTTCGAGCGCGAAGTCGGTCGCGACGCCACCGGGACAGACGTTCGTGCAGCGGATGCCCTGCTCGCGCAGCTCGTGGTCGAGCGCGCGGGTGAACCCGACCTGGCCGAACTTGGACGCGCAGTAGACCGCCTCGTAGGGAAGCCCGCGGCGCCCGGCCTCCGAGGCCAGGGTGATCACGTCACCGTCGTGGCCCGCCATGTGAGGCAGCGCGGCCCGGATCGCATAGAGCGTTCCTTTGAGATTCACGTCGATCATCTCGTCGAGGTGCTCGCGCGAGAGGTCGAGGAACGAGCCGTAGGCGCCGACGCCGGCATTTGCGACGACGATGTCGATGCCGCCGAACGCCTCGGCGGTTGCGGCGCAGAGCTCGTCGAGCGCGTCGAGGTCGCGCACGTCGCAAGCACGGGCGACGGTGCGGTCGAGTCCGAGGTCGTCGCCGCTCCGTGAGGCGAGGCCGAGGTTCACGCCGCGGGCGTGCAGCAGGTGGGCGAGGGCCGCACCGATGCCGCGGCTCGCGCCGGTGATCACGGCTGTTTTGCCTTCGAGAGTCATGTTGCCTCCAGGGGACGTAGGGCGGGGTAGAGCCTGCGGTAGTCGTCGTAGCCGCGCTCGTAGACCTCGGCCCAGCCCGGATCGGGCTCGACCCGGTCACGGACGCGGACGCAGCGTGCGACCGCCTCGGCCGCATCGGCGAAGACGCCGGCGCGGACGCCGGCGAGCAGTGCGGCGCCGAACGCCGAGCCCTCCTCCGAGACCGTGCGCTCGAGGGGCAGATTCAGCACCGAGGCAACGATCTGCAGCCACAGCTCGCTGCGCGCGCCGCCGCCGGAGACGCGCCCGACCTCCGGGCTGACGCCGAGGGCGCGAAGCAGCTCGAGCGAGTCGCGCAGGCCGTAGGCCACGCCTTCGAGCATCGCGCGCCAAAGCGCGCCGCGGTCGTGGCGGATGGCGAGGCCGGTGAGGGCTCCCCGCACGTTCGGATCGGCGTGTGGCGTCCGCTCGCCGGCGATGTACGGCGCATACAGGAGCCCCTCTGCGCCCGGCGCCCAGTGCGCCGCCTCGGCGTCGAGCGTGGCGAAGCCGGCGCCGAGCACCCGTTGCAGCCAGGCTGCCGAACCGGCCGCGCTCAGCATCACCCCCATCGCATGCCAGGTGTCGGGCACGGCGTGGCAGAAGACGTGCACCCGCGCCCGCTCGTCGGGCGCATAGGCCGGCAGAACGGCGAAGACGACGCCCGACGTTCCGAGCACGACCGACACGGGGCCCGGCGCCGTGATGCCGATCCCGAGCGCCGCGGCCGCCTGGTCGCCGGCGCCGGCGATCGCGGTCGACTCGAACGCGGGCGGCAGCCACTCGCCGGGCACCTCGAGCGCGTCACATACCTCGTCCGACCAGCGACGGCCGGCAACGTCGAAGAGGAGCGTCCCGGATGCGTCGGCAACGTCGATCGCGTGCTCGCCCGTCAGGCGGAGCCGCACGTAGTCCTTCGGCAGCAGGATGTGCCGGATCCGCGCGTACGTCTCGGGCTCGTGCGCGCGGAGCCAGAGCAGCTTCGGCGCGGTGAACCCGGTGAGCGCGCGGTTTCCGGTCAGCGCGATCAACCGGTCGAGGCCGACGCGCGTCTCGATCTCGGCGCATTCCGCCGCTGTGCGCTGGTCGTTCCAGAGGATTGCCGGCCGCAGCACTTGCTCGTCCGCACCCAGCGTCACGAGCCCGTGCATCTGCCCCGAGAGCCCGACGGGGCCGTCCGGCAGCCGGGAGAGGCAGGCCTGCGCCGCGCGCCACCAGTCCTCGGGATCCTGCTCGGCGAAACCGGGCTTTGGTGTGGAGAGCGCGTAGCTCTCGCTTGCCGCCCCGAGCACGTCTCCGGCCGGCGAGATGGCGATCGCCTTGACGCCGGACGTCCCGACGTCGAGGCCGACCAGAGCGGTGCTCACGCGCCGAGTGCGGCGTACACGAGCTCGTACGCCCGGACGGCGTCCTTCGACTGCTGCGCCTTGCGCAGCGCAGGCTCATCGATCTTCGCCGCGACCCCGTCGATGAACCGCCACTGGAGCACCGAGCGCTTGACCGCGCCGACGGCATCCTCCGTGTACGGGTACAGGTCGAGGCCGAGCCGCTCGCCGTTTGCGCCGTATCCGACACCGCGCAGCTCGAGTGCGAGCTCGAGCGTCTCCATGAATGCTGTTGCGCCGACCATGTTGTCGTCGTCGAAGGTGCCCCAGCCCGAGTTGCCATGCTGGTGCCCGAGCAGCCCGTCCGCGGCGAGGAGTGCGGCGTATTCCGCGAGGTTCTCGCCGTTCATGATCAGGTGCTGCCAGTCCATGTTGACCTTGATGTTGTCGATCCCCTGCGTGCGCAGGGTGTGGATCACGTGCAGCGTCATCCCGATGTTGCGCATGAAGATCTTCATCGCAGGCTCGGAGTTCTTGTGTTCGAGGAAGACTGTGACCCCGCGTCCGCTCGCGTGCTGCGCGGCCTCGCCGACTCCGTCGATGAACCGCTTCCATGAATCGGCGTACGCCGTCTGGAACGGGTAGTTGTACCCCTCGATCCCCGGCCAGATGATGAAGTGCGCCCCGACGTCGGCGGCCAGGTCGATCCCCTCCGTGGTCAGTCGCAGGGCTTCCTTGCGCGTCGAGTCGTCCGGCGAGGAGAATCCGCCCCTGGCGAAGCGCGGGTCGAGGTGCAAGCCGCTGCAAACGCAGTACATCCCATGGCCGTCGAGCGCCTGCTGCACCTCTTCGAGGTTCTCGCGCGAGACCTCTTGGGGGTAGTGGAACTCGTAGTCGTCGATCAGGCCGGCGAGGCCCTCCACCGCGGTGCGTACCTTGCTGACCGTCGAGGCCCCTGCCAGTTCCGGCTTGTAGCCGCCCGGGTTGAAACGCGTCGCCATGGCGCCGAAGGCCCAGATCCCCAACGAAGTCTTCATCTGTGCGAGCCTATCCCCACACTGAAGTTCATGAAGGCACAACTTGACTCAGAGCGCCAAATCCGGGAACTTGACAGGGTACTGGCCCCCCGCCACCAATGAAGGAGATCATCTTGAAGAACGTGTTCCGCAGGTCGACGGTCCTGGCGCTCGTTGCGCTCGCGACCGTCAGCCTCGCCGTGTTCGTCGTGGCGAGCGCCACGGCGAGCACCACGAAGAAGACGGCAAGTGTCCAGGTCTGCGTTCTGCTTCCTGACACGAAGTCGTCCGTCCGCTGGGTGCAGTTCGACGCTCCGGCCTTCGCCAAGGCACTCAAAACGGCCGGCGTCACATACTCGATCAACAACGCGCTCAACGACCCGCAGAAGCAGAAGGCACAGGCCCAGGCCTGCCTGGCCGCCGGCGCCAAGGTCGTCATCGAGACCGCGCTCGACAACGGCTCGGCCGCGTCGATCGAGAAGCTCTTCACTTCGTCGGGCGGGAAGGCGATCGACTACGACCGCCAGGTGATCGGCGGCACAGCGTCCGTCTACGTCACCTTTGACGGCAAGAAGGTCGGAGAGGCTCAGGCCAACGGCGTCCTCGCGGCGCTGAAGGCGAAGGGCATCAAGAAGCCGGTCGTCGCCGAGCTCTGGGGCGGCCCGACCGACCAGAACGCGTTCTGGTTCAAGAGCGGAAACGACGCCGTCCTGAACCCGCTCTTCGCGAGCGGCGCGATCTCGAAGGGCCCGCAGCAGTTCGTGCCCGACTGGCTCGCAACGAACGCCGGCCCGATCTTCGCTCAGATGCTGGTCAAGACGAACAACAAGATCGATGGAGTGATCGCGGCGAATGACGGCATCGCCGGCGCCGTGGTCGCCGACCTGAAGGCCCGCCACCTGAAGCCGCTGCCGCTGAGCGGCCAGGATGCGACGGCCCAGGGTCTGCAGTACATCCTCGCCGGCTGGCAGACGGGCACGGTCTACAAGTACGTGCCGCTCGAGGCGAATGCCGCGGCCGCGGCCGCGGTTGCGCTCCTCAAGGGCCAGAAGCCGAAGGCGAACACGTTCAGGCTGAACGGCAAGGCCAAGGAGCCGACGGTCACGCTGCCCGTGCAGTGGATCACGAAGTCGAACTACAAGGTGCTGTTCACGCAGGGCTTCCTCAAGAAGAGTGACGTCTGCATCGGCCAGTACAAGCAGTACTGCAAGTAGGAAGCGGGTACTGCACTAGGACGAAACGAACGACGGTGGAGGCGCCCGGCCGGGCGCCTCCACCGGCTTTGTGGTAGGAAACGAGCCGCTGTGAACGAGACGCCACTCCTGCAACTTCGAAATATCACGAAGTCGTTCGGCTCGGTGCAGGCACTGAGCGACGTCGACTTCGAGGTGCGGACCGGCGAGGTGATGGCGCTCGTCGGGGACAACGGAGCCGGCAAGTCGACGCTCGTCAAGTGCGTCGCCGGCACGCATTCCGCCGACAGCGGCGAGATCCTGTTCGAGGGCGAGGAAGTGCACATCCACGGGCCGAAGGACGCCGCCAACCTCGGGATCGAGGTCGTCTACCAGGATCTCGCTCTCTGCGACAACCTCGACGTCGTTCAGAACATGTACCTCGGCCGCGAAACGCACGACTGGCTTCAGCGCCTGAAGGAGCCGATCATGGAGCAGAAGACGGCCGAGACGCTGAAGTCGCTCGCCGTCACGACCATCAACTCGGTCCGCCAGCCGGTCGCAACGCTCTCCGGTGGCCAGCGGCAGTCGGTCGCGGTCGCAAAGGCGGTGCAATGGAACTCGAAGCTCGTGATCCTGGACGAGCCGACGGCCGCGCTCGGCGTTGCCCAGACCGAACAGGTGCTTGCGCTCGTCCGGCGCCTCGCCGAGCAGGGCCTCGCGGTCGTGATCATCTCCCACAACCTGCACGACGTCTTCGAGACGGCCACCCGCATCACCGTCCTGCGCCTCGGGCGGAACGTCGGGGTCTACGAGCGTGCGCGGACGACGCAGGAGGAGGTCGTGCACGCCATCACGGCCGGCGTCCCGACCAAGGTCTCCGGGATTCCTGGAACCGCCCATACCGGGGCGACGGCGTGAGCGCGTCCGGGCTGGACGTCGTCACACCGGATCAGGGTGCGCCGGACGAGGAGCTGCACGGCCTCGCCGCGGTCTACCGGCGCGCGCTGATCAACGTCAAGTCGGGCAACCTCGGAGTCCTGCCGATCGTCCTCGGGCTCGTGTTCATCGTCGTCTTCTTCAGCTTCAAGGCGACGAACTTCTTCACCGGAAACAACTTCGACAACATCATCGTCCAGATGGCCGGCGACGCCATGCTCGCCTTCGGCGTCGTCTTCGTGCTTCTGCTCGGCGAGATCGACCTCTCGATCAGCTACGTGGCCGGGATCGGCGCGCTCGTGGTGGCGGAGCTCCAGCTGCCCGGCAGCGGGCACCAGATCAACGGGCTGCTCGCAATGGTCGCGGCGGTGGTGGTCTGCGCCCTGATCGGCGCCGCCCAGGGCTCGATCGTCGCGTTCGTGGGCGTCCCCTCGTTCGTCGTCACGCTCGCCGGGTTCATGATCTGGCAGGGCGTGATCCTGCAGAAACTCGAGCAGCCTGGCTCGATCATCATCCAGGACCGGTGGATCAACTACACGGCCAGCTACTACTTCTCGAACATCGCAGGCTGGCTGATCGCGGGGATCATCACCGCCGTCTACGCCCTGACCGTGCTCGGCGGCGTGCTCGGCAAGCGGCGCGCCGGCGTGGCGATCGGGAGGCCCTGGCTGGTCGCCGCCAAGCTGGTCGGGATCGCCGGCGCGGCTTTCGGAACCGTCGCCATCTCGAACCATGCCCAGGTGCCGCACGGGTTGCCTCTCGCCGGTGTCCTCGTCGTCTTCTTCCTCGTCGTCCTGACGTTCCTCGCGAAGCGGACGACGTTCGGCCGTCACGTCTACGCAGTCGGCGGCAACGCCGAGGCTGCCCGGCGCGCCGGCATCAACGTGCCGCGGATCCGCATCCTCGTGTTCATGATCTCGAGCGCGATGGCGGCAGTCGGCGGCATCATCCTGGCTGCCAACGTCAACTCGGTCGACCTCAACTTCGGAGGCGGGACGCTGCTGCTCAACGCGATCGCGGCCGCCGTGATCGGCGGTGTCAGCCTCTTCGGCGGCCGGGGCGAAGTGCGTGCTGCGTTCCTCGGGGCGCTCGTGATCGCCACGGTCTCGAACGGGCTCAACACGGCCGGATATGCGACCGGGATCATCTACATGGTCACCGGCGTCATCCTGCTGTTCGCCGTGACGCTCGACACGATCGCGCGGCGCCTGCAGGTCCGCTCCGGCCGCTGATCCTCAGCGCCCGGCGAAGTAGCGCAGCGCCTGGGTCTGCGCCAGCTTGCCGGCCCTGGCGCCGAGCGCCCGGCCGGCTCGCTCGTCGGCGGGCGTCTCGATCCCGTTCGCGACCCCCGCGCTGCTCGCCCGGGCCGCCCGCGGGTTGAAGGAACGGCCCGTGAGCGCGGTCAGCACCTCGTCGGCCGCGGACGCGAACGCGCTTCCCGCCGACACCCAGCCCGGGGACGCCGGTGTCGCCGCCGGCGGCGACCAACTCGCGCCGAGCACCCAGCGGCCCCGCGAGAGCACCTCGACGTTGCCGTTCACGAGCTTGACGAGGCCCGGCACGAGCGGCAGCCCGTCCGGGCTGTACGCCGGGCCTTTCGGGTCGCTCGACTGTCCCTGGAACGCCAGGTAGCGGATCATCGAGATCGGGCGCGGCGCCTGGTAGGTGCGCTTGGCGCCGAAGGACGCGATTGCTGCGTCCTCGAGCGCGCCGTTGAGCGCGAAGTCGACCCGGACGTCCTGGCGCAGCCGGGCCGCCGCGGCCGGCCCGGCTGGGAGCGAGCCGGCGGCGGCGTTCCAGCCGAGGGGCGACGCGTCGGTCTGCGGCGCGCTCGGCTCGGCGGTCGCGCGGATGGCCGCCACCGCGGCGTTCTTGTACGCGGCGGCCGACGGGTCGCCGAAGGGCGGCGGCCCGGGATCGATCGGCAGGCCCTTGGCGGACGCCGGCAGGCCGAACCCGCGGACGTGGCCCCACCGGGCGCCGACGAAGGTCTGGACCTGCGCGGGAACCGCAGCGAGGCCCTGAGGCGCGATCTGCGCCAACGCGAGCGGCTGCCAGAAGGTCGCGTCGTGCACGGTCGAGATGGGCTGGCTGACGATGAGCGGTGCGTTCATCGGCGTGTAGCTCGGGTCGGCGTAGCGCAGCGCCTCGCCGGAGCCGTCGTGCTCGCCGGCCGCGATCGCCGCGGCGGCAATCCGGTTGCCGAGCGCGGCCGGCGAGTCGCCCGAGGTGCTCGTGAAGCCGGGCGAGTAGCAGAGCGACGTCAGCTCCCCGGTCAGCAGCGCAAACGTGCGGCTCAAGTTCGACTCGAACGAGGCGCGCCACAGCAGGAGCCTGTATGCCGCATAGCTGATCGCGACTTCGCGGGCAGCCTGCACGTCGGGCGAGCTCGCCTTCTCCGTGACGAAGTAGCCGCGCGCCTGCGGGTCGTACGCGGCCCACGCGTCCCACATCGCGGCCGACGCGTCGAAGAGGTCGCGCGCCTGCATCGGCTCGGCGGCGTTGCCCGCTCGCAGCTCGGCGACGGCTGCGTTGTCCCAGACCCTCGCGATCGATCCTCCGTGCAGGTTCGCGGGCGTGCACCCTGCGAGGAGATAGGAGTGCGAGGTGAGATTCGGCACGGGCGCCGGGGCGGGAGCCGCGACCTGGACGATCTGGTCGGCGGGGACATCGGCCAGCCTGCTCTCGCCGCCCCACGGGTAGCGCACGGTCAAGCGTGTGACCTTCGTCGCCGCGCCGAGGCCGAAGTGGACGCGTGGATCGTCCGAGGACAGGTAGCTGCTGCCCGCCTGCACCGCTCGGGAGAGCCGCCGTCCGCTCGGAAGCACGACGGTGACGACGGCGCCGGGGGAGAAACGCTCGAGCTTCACGTCGAGCCAGTGGCCGCTCGGGCCTGACGTGCGGAGAAGCACGAGCTTGCCGCCGATCGAGTTGACGGCGATCTCCAGCCGGCCGTTGTTTCCTGCGTCGGCGGCCGCGAGGCCGCGTCCGTTCAGACGCAGTCCTGCGGGCCCGAGAATCCCGCGCGCGTTGCCGAAGCTGCCGTTGCTCGTGTCGCCTCGCGCGACCGGGGCGAGCACGCGGACGGGCTCGGCGTCGGCGGCGAGGTTCGTGACCGGGATGGCGCCCGACGCGAGCACGAGCGCGGGGTCGCCCGAGTTTGAGAGGTCGACGAAGGACGCGCCCCAGCCGGCGGAGCCCGTGCCGAGCGCCGGATCGAAGTTCGGCCGCGCATTGGCGAAGGCGGGCGAGCCCGTGGCCGTTCGGGCGCGGAACGCGGCCGGCGGTTCCCCGCGTGAGTTGCTGACGAACAGATCGAGGCGCCCGCCGGCACCGTAGGTCGAGGCGATGCCCATGCCCGCGAAGGGGTCGGCGACGCCTTCCGCCGCTGCTCGTTCCTCGAAGCGGAACCCGAGCCCGGCCGGGTCGGCCTGCGCGCCGCCGGGCCACGGCACGTTCTCGTAGAGCTGGTTCGGGTCCTCGTCGTTCGCCACGTACAGATCGGGCCGCCCGTCGGCGTTGTAGTCGATGAACGCTGCGCCGAGCCCGTGCCGGAACTGCGAAGACTCGAGCCCCGCCTGGACGCCGACCTCGCGGAACCGTGCGTGACCGCTCGCGTCATTCCCCTCGTTCAGGTAGAGCAGATCCCGGACGCCGACGAGATTCGTCGGAAAGCCGGCCACGGAGTTCGGGACCGGGTCGTTCGGGACGGAGTAGCCGGCGATGAACACGTCCGGCCGCCCGTCGCCGTTCACGTCGGCGACCGCAACGCCCGTGTACCAGCCGGATGCGGTCATGCCGGCTGCCCGTGCACCCTCGGTGAAGGTGCCGTTGCCGTTGTTCCAGAGCAGGTCGATGCCGTTCGTCGTCGTGACGATCAGGTCGGGCCGGCCGTCGCCGTTCAGGTCGGCGGCGACACAGCCGTTGCCCTGCACCTGGAGACCCGCGTGCGCCTTCGCGGTTACGTTGTGGAACGACCCGTGCACGTTTTCGAACAGGGCCGTCCGCGGCAGACCGCCGTGAGACTGCCACTCGGAGGTGTCGGCGCTCGAGTACGAGTTGACGACGAACAGGTCCTGCCAGCCGTCGTTGTTGTAGTCGAGCCAGCAGACGCCGCCGCCCATCATCGCCTCGTAATCGTTCGAGATCCCGAAGTGGAACGAGCCCTGCCGGAAGTCGAGGCCGACCGACGCCGCGACGTCGGTCAGGCGGTTGCCCGCGAGAGCGGTGGTGCTCGGCGCCGCCAGGAGCGGCCCGGGTGCCCGCGTCCCCGCTGCGAGCGTCCACGCGCCGCTTCCGGTCAGGTGCAGCCGGAAGGTGCGGTCGCCGAGCTGTGCCACCGCCGTGGGTGGGCTCTGGTCGGTTCCCGGCTCGAGGTGGATTCGCAGCGCGTCGGTCGTGCTCGCGTGCTCTGCCGCGAGCAGGTAGTGCGCGATCAGCTCGGCGGTGGGCCTGCTGAGCTGAGTCTGGACGCCGGGCGACGGGAGGATCGAGATGGGTGGGAGCCGGCCCGGCGGGAGCGGCGGCGAGGCGATGAACGCCGCGTGCCCGCTCGCGAAGACGACGACGCCCGTCCAGGCGGCGAGCCCGGCCGCCGCCGCCAGTGCGAGTCGCGTCCGGTCGACGCGAACCGGTACGGCTTGCAGCAGCGCCTTCGCGGCGCACACGATCACGAGCGCCGAGAGCAACGCGACCTTGCTCGCGAACTCGGTCGTCGTCGGTGCGATCAACATTGCTCCGAGCAGACCGAGCGCCACGGCGTAGGCGACGCGTGCTCGTGGCCCCTGCGGGGCCGTCTTGGGGTCGGTGATCATGAAGAAGAGGAAGACGAGCACCTCGGGAGAGGTGACCAGCACCCACCAGAAGTGGAAGCCTGTGATCGGACCGAGGTGCCAGTGCGCGGTCATCGCGTGACCGCTTGCGGCAAGCACGCCGATGCCGGCGCCGAAGGAGACCCAGAACGCGAGTGCGATCCAGAGCAGCTTGAGTCGCGACAGGATCAGGAAGCCG
>Ga0307372_10014018_pt1 | contig 10307 bp, 6 predicted proteins | sample OX1MG_FD_202533 | JGI IMG/M metagenome (GOLD analysis project Ga0307372, IMG submission 202533) | Soil microbial communities from Risofladan, Vaasa, Finland - OX-1 | ecosystem: Environmental > Terrestrial > Soil > Coastal area > Acid sulfate soil | place: Finland: Risofladan, Vaasa | collected... | reverse complement strand
GCCATATATAGAAACATAGCGGGCATCGTTATTCCTCCGGAAGTTTGTCTTCGAGTTCACTGGCCAGCTTGTGTACGTCCGTTGTTTTACTAAATGACTGAACCTCTTGCTTGGAGGAGTCCACGTTCACGCCCATGTGTTGGCAGAGTTTCTGCAACATCTGAAGGATTGTTGTCAGTTCCTGTTCAGAAAGCATACCGACTTGAAGATCCAGATGCGACCGCCGTTCGGACTGGCGGGCCATTCGACTTTGACTGATTAGCACGAAGATAGTCAAAAACACGCTTTCGGAAGAGACGATGAGCGCTAGGACGCCGAAAGGAAATGGATCAAATGCTTTGAGTCCTGGGATCACGTGGAGATTTACCAGGGTCCAGCCGGAGATCAGAATCAAATGACCCAGTAGGAATCCCATATTGCCGACAAGTTTTGTAATTACGTCGCTAACTCGCTCAGTGGGAGTCCGGCGATCAAGGGCGTCATGCTCCAGCTTGGCGATTGCATCAATGTTGTACTGCGTAGGATTCGCAGCAGCTTGGCGTGGCAATGGATTGTCCATGGGTTAGCTCCTAAAACCCGTCCTTGAAGATACTGCGTCATCGAGAGAACTGCAGACATGTATAATTCCCCACGAAATGTGACAGCTGTCTTGCTATCGCGTCAATTAAGATCTGGATTGCTTCGCTTCACTTGGCGGTCGTGTGAATTCCGCGCGGACAGTACTATTCTAACCTGTTCGCCGCGCTGGGCGCAAAGCGGGGCGCTTGGTAGTGTTCTAATCTCGGATAGGTGTGGGATTGTGCGGCCTAGTGTTCTGCGGAATGTCCTTCTGTTTTGAGGGCACGCAGGCGGGCGGTCCCTTTTTCGCGTCCCTATCCGCTATCCCCTTATGTAATTGAGGCCAATATTCTGCGACCCTATACTGCTGGGCCCCACAGAATCCAACCAACACGAGTCTTCACGGTGACCGAACGTTTTCCCGTCGATGCATTGTCGGCCACACTGATTTTTTCCTAATGCTCTTGGAGTTCTGCACCTCGATCGAGGGCACGGTTTTTCGGCATGGAGCAACAACGAGCCAGTTTGACGGTTCAACCGTAAGCTGTTCTGCCTCACGGAAGGCTCAGCGTCACGCCATTGGCGCAGGGCAAGGAGTCCTGCACTCGGTCGAGCGTAGTAATGCGTAGTATCAAACCCAGAGACCGACGGCTAAAAGCGAACAAAAAAAGAAAAAACACGAGGCAAGTGGCTCACCGGATTACGCCTTAATGGACTAGCTGCCTTCGATTTAGCTTAGCTCCGGCAACTTCTGATCAAATCACTCACTCGGCTGTTAACCGAAGGGTTGCAGCTTTCAGTTCTGCGCACCCCATTGACATGGTAAATGAAATAATTTTTCGGACCATCTTTGGAGCAACCTAAGAACGGCTTCGAAGTAATAAGCGCAACCGAAGCAACAACTTAGATTGAATCTCTGCTTGCTTTGCAAGCAGGGGGTCGCCGGTTCGATCCCGGCCACGTCCACCAAAACCTTACTTGTCTCCTTTCTGGGATTTAAGCTGCAATTTCGATCTCCGATTTTGTGCGAAATACTTTTGGAGCATTTGGAACAATAACGCTCTTCGGCAAATCGAAGCCGAACCCCACTCGCTCTGCTTCTGCGAGGCGCATCTCAAGCTCCTCGTGAAGGTGCGAGTAAAGCTCGGACATGGTTTGCGGTTTATGCGCCATCCAGAAGTTGTTGATGTCTTCCAAACAGCGTGCCCCGCGTAACCACGCTGGTTCTCTCACCCAGAAAGGAGAACCAATTCGTAACGCATTCACCAAAAGGACAGAGAGCGAAGCGGTCCAGGATTTGCGGCTGGAGCGGATGGCAGCGGGCGTGACAGGCCGTTGTTTGCCTGGCGCGTCCGTGTGCTAGCGACAGCGAATAGGCACTACTAAGCTACTAGCCGAGGTACTAGAATATTAAAATAGCGGCAGCGCCTAGTTGACTCTTGCTCTGAAAAGTCTATCGGCGCTCGAACCACGTTAAGACACGGTCAACGCTCGGCAACAGATTTGAGGAACGAGATGCCGCACACAAGTGAAATCGAAAAAGCTTTCGACGATTTGATCATCGATGAAGCCGGCATGAAGTTTCAGGCCCTGGCGGTGGTGCTAGCCAAGCAGAAGTGGCCCCGCCTGATCACGTGCGAGCGCAAAAAGGACTTGGGTCTCGATGCGTATGCGAGCGGAGAGCTGGAGCCCGACGGAAATGGGTTTGGCCTCGCATGCTCGCTAACACCGGAATACGAAAAGATCGCTGCGGACGCGACGAAGGTGAAGAAGAATTTTCCCGATGTCCACTGTTTGCTGCCGATCTCGCGCACGCATCGGGTCCTACAGTATGGTCGGCAGTCCAGGGAGAGGTCGGAAAGCGTCTTCGAGCTTGGTATGCACAGGAGGAGGGAAATCACAAACAGTGCGCTCTGGCTGCGATGCTAGCTACGGGATCGCACGAGTTCAAAGACGTTCTCGTGCCGTTGCTTACAGACGCCAACAACCAAATGCGTCTCGCCGTGATTCACGCCAGAGCGGAACTTCTTCCATCGAGCCTGGGATCGAACTGGCAGGAAGAAGTGAGAACGTGGCCAGAAGCCGCTCGTCTCTATTTCTTCACGGAATTGGCGCATGATCCGTGGCTTGCGGACGCTGTCGAAAAGCTTGCCCTTTCTGATCCGAGTCCGAAAGTGCGATGGAACGTAGCCCACACCTTGAGCTGGTTCGGGTTTACAGAGAAGGTCGAAGCGCTCCTGGCACCACTCGACGATCAAAGCCTACAGAACTCGTTACGCGCTTCGCACCCGGACGAGATTCCTGCCTCGCTCCGTCCGCGCGTCGTGGCCTTGCACGAACGAAGCTACGCTGAGACCAGCGATCCTCTCGAACATCTGCGTCTTCTCCACATTTTGCAGAGCTTCGGTGGACAGAAAATTGCCGAGAGACTGAAGGTCGATTTGGGCGGGCTTGGCCCAGATAGCCTCAAATCCGAAAATCAAGCCCGCATAAGGTGGGCTCTCGAAGAGCTGCAGAAATCTGATGCAGATTGGGTGAGCGAATGGGTCGCGCGGAAGGTGTTGGATAAGTCGAGTTGGTTCGGCGCATCGGCGGGACTCATTACACGGATTCCAAATGAAGAGAGGGAATCTCTTTACGCACGCTTTAGTACCGAGGTCCTCGATGCGGGCGAGCAGCAACGCGTACTGTTGGTCCTTGCCTCACAGGCTGATGCATCGTTCGCGTCGCGCGTGTTCAGCAAGGCATGTGAAATTCGACGGGGCATTTCTCTCGTTCCAGGTCAGGATCAGCCGAAATGGGATTTGTTTCGCCAAATGATCGAATTGCTGAAGTCGATCGGACCCCAAAAAATGCTCGACGGAGTTCTCGACAGATTGGACCAAAAGCCGGATGTCGTCGAACTCGAGATGCTGACGGACGGTCTGCCGGCGATGAATCCGGCGAGTGCCGACACAAGGAGTTCGGTCTCGGAGGAGACACGGCTGAAGTTGCGCGACTATCTCAAGAAGGGTGCCGAGCTAGGTGCAGCTGCCGACGGATTGCGCGCAAGTACCAGAGCGCATCTTGCACAGTTGCTCGCAAACGTGGGAGAGCGCGAAGACCTCAAAGATATCCGACGTTTGATCGAAGCCGACAGGGTTCGATTTCAAACCGCTCAGGAAGCGCGTATGAAGGGCGACCGTTCGCATGACGAAATGGGATACGGCCTGCTTTATTTCGCAGCCGTTACGACGGTTGACCCAGTTGCCGCGGACGATGTTCTGGTGGAGTTGATCGGGCAGCAGGAATACGAATGGGTGTTGGCGCAGCAACTCCCGCTCCTCGCCCGAAAAGGTAGCGGTCAGCCGGGATTCGGGACTATCCGCATGGACTTCGCAAAGATTTGGAAAGCGCGGGCCGGTCAGACGGATGACAGCTTTGTAGAAGAGCGCCGCAGCCGCTACGCGGACGCAATCCTGGGTGCAATCGAGCGAATCAAAAAGGAGCGCGAAGGGGCGCCGGACAAACGCGGGTTCGATCACCGACTTAAACTCTTGGCAGGCGCGCTGGCCGCACTCGACGGCCGGCGATCGGCGAAACTGGTCTTGGAGTTGATAGAGCTTCCGGCGCGATGGGACGGCTGGACCAGGGTAGGGGCCCTCGAGAGCCTGCTTGTTTGGGGCGTACGCTTGAGCCTGGAAAAAGTGCTGCGAATTCTCGATCCGGTGATTCAAGAGGTTCGGGCTTCGGGAATATACAGCAACAACCAGAATGCATGGCTGTTCGCGCGGTGCCTCGCGGTCACGGCATTTGTCGAGCAGCCCGCCGCGGGCGTCGCGAAAATCCGCGAGCTGCTTTCTGATTTGCGCTTTCGGCCACATGAAATGGGCACAGCTGTAGCGGCGCTTGGGGCAAGCCGCTGCGACGATGCGCTTGAAGTTTTGATGGAACTCGCGGGCGCTGATGGAAAAGGAGTAGAGGCCCTTCGTGAACCCTGGATCGAAGCGATTCGTGCGCTGGGAGGAAAGAGTGCGGACCAAGTCCTGCTGTCTTTTGTGGACCCGAACGCGAAGGTATTCACCAGCGACTTCATCCCAGACTACAGGCACGGTGACCTCCTCGCACGCTTGCTGGCGGAGCGGGCCGCGGAGAGCGGAGAGTTCAAAGCAGACCTGGTGCGGTTCGCGAACGGCGACCTGCCTCCCGCGAAGAGACTGCTTCTTGCAAAAGCTTTCGGCCGATCCCGCACGGAAGCGGATCTCGTCGAGGGACTTTGCGTGCTCCGAGACGATGGATCGGGCGTTCCCTACGAGTTTCTGCGCTCGATCGAGGACGTTGTCCTGGAGCGCCGTCCGTATGGGACCTCGGGCAGTGCCTACACCCTCTCACCGCTCGGGTGCAATGCAGTTCGGAGGCGGCTGTTCGAAATGGCCATCGGAGACCCGAACAGAAAACGATCCGCGTTCGCACTGATCGGGCAGATCGAATTGTGGCGACTCGAGCATGGACGCCCCGCGGATGAGCCACGCCATCCCGTTGTGGACTCACACGTCTCTTGGCCCCCGCTCGTGTCATGAGCGAGAAACCGACAAACTGTCTTCGTTTCTTGCGGGCAGTATACCGACGAGGAAAGCGGGTTGGGCATATGTGTCGCGGAGCTCGTTCGGGAATTGAAGCCGTTTGACTCGGTCGAGCGTAGTAAAAACGTAGTATCAAACCCAGAGACCGACGGCTAAAAGCGAACAAAAAAAGAAAAAACACGAGGCAAGTGGCTCACCGGATTACGCCTTAATGGACTAACTGCCTTCGATTTAGCTTAGCTCCGGCAACTTCTGATCAAATCACTCACTCGGCTGTTAACCGAGAGGCTGTAGGTTCAGGTAATTACGCTGCCGAAAATGGCTTCTAGAGATAGAGAAGCCTCCTTTTCTGCCCCTGTGACTCGGGCACTGAAAAGCGAGGGGGCGCTGCTCCCAAAAGTGAGGCGACGCTTTTTCGGAGGGGCACGAAAAATCTCGATGAGCCTTCAGGGATTTTTCGGGAGGAACCGAATAAACCAGAGTCGGAGAAGCTACCGGGCTCGGGAATTGCCCCGATTTGGCTGTCCCGCGCCTGGAACCGGCTTCGGACTTCCAGATGGCGTGGGTCTTTGCCTAGCTCGGTTGCTGCCGTCTCGAGCAATTCTTTGTTGATCTATTAATAGATGATCAAATCGATATCTACACCCTTAAGTTCCCATGTCGCCGGCATATTGGCGGGGATTATGTCCACGTCACCATAAATCGTAGTTCCCCTATGCCGCTCTCTCCCATGGCGGCAAACTGCGAGCACAGGCGGGCGGTCCGGAAGAGTAGTCGCTAGAAGTGTGAGTGCGCCAATCGGCGAGCTTCGGAGAAGATGTGGAGAATCTGACTGCGATGGAGGACAATGAATTCAACACTATCGTCAGTTCGATCTCGGCTCAAGAGGTCCTGCACATGAACATCGACAATTCCACAACATTGCCGCGGCTGAGTGATGGCTACTCGTTAAGCAATAATTTGACAGGTCAACATCAGAAATGGTTATATCCGTGCATCCTGAAGAACGCGATAACAGCCAGAGCTGATTTCGCGAGAGGCTCGAAGCAGATTACTGTTCGGTTGCTAGCAACTATGCTGCTTTTCGTAGCTCTTGGTGCTCTCTGTGCAGACGGGGCTCCGAAAACGCTGACGCTCACCGAGAAAGATAACGGGACAATAGTCAAGGTGAACGTGGGCGACCACGTCGTTGTGCGGCTTCCAGTTACTATGGGGACGGGCTACAGTTGGCAGCTTGCGAACCAACTGAAAGAACATCTATTACTTGAGGGCGGCCCGCTACAAGAACATCCACCAGGAGCAAAACCGGGTGAAACGGAAGTGCAAGTGTTCCGGTTTGTTGCAAAGCACGAAGGAAAAGTACCGCTCGCTTTCCGACTGGTTCGGCCTTGGGAGAAACACCCTCAGCCGCTTAGAACTGTCGCCGTCAAAATCTATATCCGCTGATGTACTTAATGGTTGGTGAACTTTCGGATACTCTTAATTCGGTTAAGGTGCCCGGTCTATATCCTTCTGAGGAGGGGTCGTGAAAAGAATACAGCGCACCGGCTTAGCGTTGACTATTCTACTGCTGATTTGTTCGGCTGTCGTTGTCGAAGTTTCAGGTCGTCAGCAGCCGCAAATGCCAGCGAAGGCCGCTCAGTCATTCAGTTACGCGCAGCGTGAGGAAACTGCCTCTCCGAGGATTCGAATTCTTCTGCAACGGCTGCGTGGACAAATAAAACAGAAGAAGCTTACGTTTTCGGTTGGTTATACGACTGCGCTAGACAGACAACTAGGGGCTTTGGCGTCTACGCGTCTCCCTCAAAACCTCTCGTATCTTGCAGAGAAGCAAAACTCTCTCGCTAGGCAACTGCTGGCGATTGACATTGGGGCGCGTGATGCTTTCAACGAGAAACACCCGAACATCCTGCCTGAACTTACCCTGAGGAAGGAGCGGCCTGTGCCATGCGGGCAGCAGACTGCGTTCGATTGGCGGAAGCTCGGAAAAGTCACGCCTGTGCTGGACCAGGGGAGCTGCGGGAGTTGCTGGGATTTCAGCGCGGTGGCTGCTTTCGAAGGAAGCTACCTGCTGCGCAATGGAACTCGGATTGATGCATCGGAGCAGCAAATTTTGAGTTGCAGCAAAGCAGGAACATGCGGCGGAGGCTGGCCGTACTTGGTATTCGAGTACCTCATCGCCAATGGAACTGCCATGGCCGCAAGCTACCCGTACACGGCGACCGACTCGCCCTGTAACACACCAGTTGCCCTGCCGTACCGGGCAGTCGCGTGGGGGTATGTCGACTCCAATGGCGGAATTCCCAGCGTCCAAGCGTTGAAAAATGCACTATGCCTGCATGGCCCATTATCGATCACGGTATACGTGGACACCTTGTTCCAAGCCTACGCCGGCGGCGTTTTTAAGGATATTCCCTCAGCGACTAGTCCAGATATCAACCATGCGATCACACTGATCGGTTGGGATGATTCAAAACAGGCTTGGCTTATCAAGAACTCGTGGGGAACAGGATGGGGCGAAACTGGGGGGTACGGGACTTCGCGAGGTTACATGTGGATCGACTACGATACTAACAAGGTCGGCATGGCGTCAGCGTGGGTTGATGCCCAGAATCGCTTTTATTCGTTACCATCCCAGTACTTTAAATTGCTCCCCAAGATCAGACCTCTGCCGAATCCTCGGACGTTGAAATAACGACGCCCTACCGGCGTCGAGGCGCGCAGGGCCTCGATAAGCATTGTTCGGAACTCGGACACTGACTGTGCGGTCAAATGTCCGCAGATGGACTCGCTTGGCGAAGCGTCTACTCGGTTCACTGTGCCACAGAGAACGTGAAAGTGAGCGCAAAGCCGGGTTGCCAACCCGTGTGAGTTGGGACTGCGGTCAGCGTGCTTTGGGGATCTCCGACTTTGAATCCGGGTAACAGCTGGTCCCGCCGAGCGAGCTGGAAGGCCGGAGTAATGAAGAATGCTCGTCGTCGAATCGAGATAGCCGGGCCGGCGATGAGCTCGATATTCGCCGTCCCGGAACTTGAACCAAGTGCCGCACCAACTGCGCCATGTAGCCCCAATCCGTCGCTGAAATCCCTTATGGCAATATTGTACTGAAGTGCGTAGAGAGGAGTAACCTGTTGATCCGTCGTTGCCCCTACCGTTGAAATGATGTTTGTGGGATTGTTCGGGTCCCTTCCAGAGACGAATCCAAACTGCTGATTGCGAAGGAAGCTCATACCCATTCCAGTGCTCACCGTTCCGGGAGTGAGGCAACTGCTTATGGCTATCTGTGCGGTTTGGTCTGCCGAGGAGGATGCACTGATATCGGTATAGTGCAAAGTAATGGTGTCGGTGCGCCCCCGACCGTACCAGTTCGTGGAGCAATCAACGTAAAGAGTATACATGAAAGGATTTTTCTGACTCGCCGCCAGGTATGCGTCGCTCGCTTTACTGTACGCTGTCTTCGCGGACGAATCGGTCGCGTTTTGCTTGAGAGCGGCATCGGCCTTCGCTAGTTCTGTCTTGGCTTGAGCAATCTGATCGTCGGCACGAGCGATGTCCTCAATCCTAGCCCTCCAAAAACGATTGTAGACTTGAGCAGCCTCGAAATTTTTGGCCACGTCAGAGGTTGTTTCGAGCGTTTGCACTTGCGTAAGCAAGTTCGCTGCTAGGCTGGTGACTGCTGAATAGTTGTCTCCATTCGGGGCTATTGCTTTCCATGCTGCAAATCCTGGCGCGCTTGCCAAGTCGAAGATATTTTCCTGCAGCACATAGATCTGTTTTTCAGTGTCCTGCAAGCTAGAAAATGGCCATTCGTTGTCTGCACGGCGACACGAATCGGTCGCCGAATTAGACGCCGCGGCGGTTACTGGTTTTCGGTTCTTTTCTACGAACTGCTTGAGCGACTCGGCTGACTTTTCATCGAGAAGGAAAGAAGAATATAGCGCCAGACGATCCTTGTAACACTGCTCCTCAGTTGACGCCAGGAATAAGGCTGTATCGGTCTGCTGCTTTCGTACAAACGCAAGGTCGCGAACTGCCTTTAGGTTAGTCAGGATGTTCTGCCACTGCTCCTTGACTTTGGCTGGGGCAGGTTGAGGAGAAGGCGTACGCATCGCGGCAGGGGCAGGCGGCGAAATACCCGCCGTGGAAGCACTCGGAGCGATCGAGGCCGGAGGAGTGGGTGCTGAAACGTTTGTGGAGGAGACCTGAAGGGAATACTGGAAATGTAGCGGGTTGATGTATTCAATGACGATTTTTTGAGGGCCAGAGGTCAGAATGGGTAATGCGGAATGGGATGTAATAATTGCGGTTCTTCGGGTGTGTTTCCTGCTTGGGGCCGCATTCCCTGAGGACTGGGCGAACGCAACGTGCGGAAAAAGGATAAAAACGAGAACAAGGAGCAGCGGAGTTTTCATCGAATGCTCTCCTCGCCTTTTTCGGAATTGGCGTGAAGCACGCAACTGGTTTGGATACTGATCGTCACGTACAATAGTTCATCGCATGCGTATCTGCCAACTGATATTTCGACTACTGTTTTCGTTCCGGTCATGCCGAATACTTTGTCCGATGAAGGGGGAAGTCCACTTTGGCGGGATGAGCATTTTTCGACGGGTTCGCAACGCCGGTCGCTAGCTGAAGCGCGCTTTCGGCAAAGCATTGCCCGGTACAGCGAAGGCGCTCCCAAGAAATAGCTCAACTGTCACGGGAATGTCACGCTAATCGCGGCAAATCGCGCCAAATTGCGAATAAGCGGGGAAAAGAGAAGGAGAAGCTGGCCCGTTCGGTTTGATCACAACTAGCTGATTCCTCTCGGTTAGCCCTATTTCCGGCAAGTTTTGATAAGATACTCCACTGGCCGTTAACCGAATGCTCTGGAAAGATCGCATTCTTTCAGGAAGGAAGCACCTGCCTCGCGAGCAGGAGCCCTCAACGCATTTGCACCGCAAGCGGCGGCACTTGGGCTAAGAGACGCTGCCGGATCAAGAGCCCAATTGAGGTTCTTCCCGACCCACACTCCAACCCACAGAGCATGGTGGCCTGCACGACTTCCGCGTATTTTGGCAGTCCCCGCGGTCTTGTAAGTTGCTGTAAAACCTTGACACGGTAGAGGTCTGCGGTTCGAGTCCGCACGGGCCTACCATATTTTTCAACAACTTAGAAACCGTGGTTCCGTTTTACGTTGCTCCATCT
>Ga0307372_10014014_pt1 | contig 10308 bp, 12 predicted proteins | sample OX1MG_FD_202533 | JGI IMG/M metagenome (GOLD analysis project Ga0307372, IMG submission 202533) | Soil microbial communities from Risofladan, Vaasa, Finland - OX-1 | ecosystem: Environmental > Terrestrial > Soil > Coastal area > Acid sulfate soil | place: Finland: Risofladan, Vaasa | collected... | reverse complement strand
AGAATGACGCGCGCTGACACGTCCTGACGAAACGGAGAGGTACCGAAGCGGTCACAACGGCACCGACTCGAAATCGGTTGGGGGCTAAACGCCCCACGTGGGTTCGAATCCCACCCTCTCCGCCATGATTAGCGTATAACTACCTGATTATTAAGCATAATCTATCAGGTTGCCTTACAATCATCCCTCATAGCACACCTCATTTAATGGCTGTAGGGGGCGCGTTCGAACCCTCGCCACGGATCACGGCTGGCCTCAGATCGCGCCGGCCAGCGGCACAGGCAGCGCTGGAAGCCCCCATCCAGGCCATTCCCGTCCAGCGTCAGACTGCTTTATGCCTGCTTTCAGGCCGAGATAATCCTGAAACAATCCCCGTGGGTGTTATTGCTTATCAGAAACCTAGGCCCTGAATCCGGAATTTCAAGCAGGCGGGTCCTTGGGCCATTCAACCAAGAGGGCTCCGCGCCCCGCGAAATTCAGAGATTTTTAGGTCTCAGCTGGAGTGGTATAAACTCGAAATTATATGGAACGCGGTGAAACTCTAATATCACCGACTTCCACCTAATACATGTTGGGGCACAAATCAAACTGGGGGATTGACCACAAAATGAAACTTCACGTCGAATGGTCCAAGCCAGTTGTGTTGAAAGACGCTAGCCGCGAGAACCTAATATACAAAGCGGATATCGAAAAACTGCCTAATGCCCCAGGTGTCTACATATTCGGCCGTCGGCGGGGGCGAGGCCAATTTGAAGCCTTGTACGTTGGTAAGGCCAATCGAATAAAGGGAAGAGTTAATGAGCACTTCAACAATCTGAGGCTCATGCAGCATTTGCGAAATGCTAAGAATGGAAAGCGTATCATCCTTGCCGGAAGGATTGTCACAAAGCCGGGACAACAACTCGAAAAATGTCTAAAAATGATCGAACGTGGGTTTATCCGTTATTTCCTGTCCGAAGGTCACGATCTGGTTAACAAACAAGGTACCCGCCTGAGACGCCATGCAATTGCTTCGTCTGGAAAACATCCAAAGCGCTTCTTTCCTCGGCTCCTGTATGTGGATAAAGCAAAGGGTGAGTAAGCGCCCCAACAAGTCGCTCCAGCCGACGTCGCCGCTAACGCGGCGCCGCGACTGAGCTTCGCGTTGGGCCGCATATCAGGACATGCCGTGAGCGAAGATTTCCGTTTTGAGCTGAATGCTAAACGCACGCGCCTCAGCGACAGCGCGCTCATGACGGCATTACAGTCCGCGGCAGAAAGGCTTGACGGGGGCTACTTCACCTCGCCTCAGTACGATGCCCTTCCGGGAAAGCGACCCCACTCGGCAACTTTCATTAGCCGATTCGGTTCGTGGAAGAAGGCTTTGGCCCTGATTGGAATCGCCGGTGGTAGGGAAAGACAGCACTCACCCGAACAACTCGTCGCGAATCTTGAGAAAGTTTGGAAATCGCTGGGTTACCCGCCGGGAAAGAGACGGATCGCCACCCTCGGAGACCGGATCTCCGAGTCACCGTACAAGCGTCGGTGGGGAAGCGTGCGCTCGGCATGCGAAGCGCTCGCCGCATTCCATGAAGGCAAGATAACGAGGGACCAGTTGCTTACGGGGAATAGCGCTGTTCCGGGTCGCATAACAATTCCCCTCAAGGATAGGTGGGCCGTACTGAAACGCGATAGCTATCGCTGTGCGAAATGCGGCGCTACCCCCTCCAGTGATCATCGGGTCGAGCTAGAAGTCGATCACATTAGACCCATCGCGAAAGGTGGACGAAACGAAATTGGCAATCTTCAAACGCTCTGCCGAAAATGCAATCAAGGTAAAAAACATCGATGATGCCGTCCAACCATTCGGTGCAGCGGACGCCCGCAAGCGGGCGCCGCTGACCGACACGTTAGGCGGCTTGATCCCCGGCTGTCCCAGGTATGGCAATCAAGCGTATCGACTTAAAGCGGTTTAACGCCTTGGCGGCACACAGTCGAAGCCCGGCCGCAGCGTTTGTCAGCGAGGAGCTGGACTGGTTCTCGAACGAAGACGAATCATTGCTTGCGGTACTCCTGCTCGACACAGTAGACGCCGACTACGTAGGAGTCATACTGGGCCGAGACGAGGCACGCCGGTTCAGGTGCATCGACGCCCAAGCGAGTCTACCCACGCCGGAAGCAGCGATCGAGTGGATAGAGCGCGCAATAGCCTGGCACGGAAGAGACGCCGAACAGGTCTTTCCGCAAGGCGACCCGGGGCAATCGATCAATTTCTTCACACCGGTCGTACCGATTGAAAGCATGCACCCTAGCTTCGCGAAGCTCCGCCAGACCGAAGAGTTCGCGCCTGCGCGTCGCCAGATCGCCGAGATTATGCCGCACTTCGTTGATGTCGACGGTAACTTCGTAGAGCAATTTCAAACCTCCGGGTTCGACGCCAGGCTGTGGGAACTCTACCTTTACTCCTACTTGGTCGAAGAGCAGCTCTTACTCAACCGCGAGCACGATCGTCCCGATTTCCTGGTGACTAAGTACGGCAAGTCCGTAGCCATTGAAGCAACGATCGTAGGGCGCCGTCCGGACAAACCCGTCACGTATTTCAAGACAACCTCAGCCCTCCCAGAGGATGAAGCCGAGGTGAGGCGGCGCCATGAGCACGAGATTCCCATTCGGTTCGGCAGCCCTCTCTTCAGCAAACTGCAGAAACGCTACTGGGAGCTGGACCACGTGAGAGCCTTGCCGCTGATCTTCGCCATCGCGGACTTCCACGATGATCAGTCGATGCTTTGGACATCGACCGCACTCATCAACTACCTGTACGGCGTAAGGCATGATTTCGCCTTTGATGAGTGCGGCAAGCTGGTAATCACGCCGCTAAAGATCGACACACATAAAGTCGGAGCGAAAGAGATACCCTCCGGCTTCTTTTTCCAGCCTGACGCAGAGCACGTGAGCGCGGTGTTGTTCTCGGCGTCTGGAACGATATCAAAGTTCAACCGGATGGGGCGACAGGCCGGCTTCAAGGCGCCGGGTCTGGTCATGATTCGTGTTGGCACGTATCACGATCACGATCCGAACGCGAACCTCCCGAAGCCCTTCAAGTACATCGTTGATGAAGACTCAAGTGAGACGTGGGGGGAAGGACTGTCAATGTTCCACAACCCGAATGCGGTCCATCCTGTTCCTAGGGAGCTCTTCCCTTCAATAGCCCATCATCGGTTTGAGGACGGTCAAATTCATAGTATTCTTCCGGAGTTCCATCCGTACGCGTCAGTAACGATGAATCTAATTGGCAAGTGAATGAGCCGCCTAACCAGCGCATCAACACGGGCCCACAACAGCGGCGCTCGGCGCCGCCGTTGTGGGCCGGTTATGCGCGGCGTTATGCAACATAGGGAAAAGTCACAATGAGCGCTGCCATATTCTCTTTCTTCGGAATCGTTATCGGTGCCTCGCTTCAGTATGTCTTTACGCGGCATCTCGACAACCAAAAGCATCATCGAGAGCTGAGAACAAAGGCATACACCGGCTACCTGAAGTGCGTATGTGAGCAAGCAAATCTTGCCAAGCAGCGTCAATCCCAAGAAGGGCGTGAGCTTTCCACCCAAACAGCAGATGCAAAATGCCGTATCTGTTTATACGGCTCATCTTCCGCCGTTGAAGCGTTCGCGGAGTTTGAGAGACTTGGTGCCACAATGAACACGCCCGAACAGTGCACCCCCCGCGTTCACACGCATGGTCGCCATCATGCGCAATGATTCAACCAGCGGGGGCCAAGTTGCACTCAACGATTTAGAAGCTGTACTTTTGGGTGTACAACGTCATGTCGCATAACCCTACGCTCAAGCGGGACTGCGCGAATAAACCCTCGTGCAGCCCCTTAGCTTCACGTTATGCTACGAAATTGACTGCCTCAAAGCGGACGTTGGCGACTGACTCAAAATGGCCGACCTGTGACCTACGATACTGGATCGCCTGCGAGAGTCTGACGGCTTTCGACCGTAACAGGTGGCGCTTTTGAGACCGGAATGAGTGGCGGTTTTCACTGGAATACGCAGTAACGATGCGAGCTCCGGAGGATCGTGTGCGGGCCGCCGCCCAACGCGCCTTTGCGTAGTGGGGCATTGAAGTGGAGACCCAGGCGCGGGCGCTGCGGGTCGTCGAGCGTATGGTCGATCTGATTCCCGAACGCCCGGGTATGACGCTGAGCGATGACGCCCTGGTAAACATCGCGTACACCGTGCGGGCGTGGATGGATCAGTTTGCTGTCGAGTGACTATTTTAAGGTGGGGGAGTGGTGGGGTTGTGGTGATTTTGTGGTGTGGATTGTGGTGTTGTGAGTGGTGATAAACCAGAAATCACCGGGGAATCACTGGAATTCTCCCGGAATTCCCCCATTCTGCGCCGCCGGAACGTCACATCACCGACGCAGACACCTAAAACGATCAGGTTTTCTGGTCATTTTTGACCGATGTAGGAGGGGCTGTTGACCATAGGTCCATCCCCTCACCTTGGAGAAATCTCAATGCGATGAAGGACGGATTTGGATTACAATCTATTGAACGTTGTAACATCGAAGTCAGAATTTGCAGCAATGTTCTTACTGCGCAAGAAAAAGTATCACGGTACAAACAAAGAGATTGCCAAAAAATGGCGCGACTGCGTTGTAAGCGAGCTCAATTGGACCAAGAGTGAAAACCAAGTTGGAGCTAAGGACGGAGAAGCCGGCGGTTACTATGTGCAGGCGCAGGGTTTCCCACGTCGCGGATACATGAAGCCTACAAAGCCGCATGAAGGTGCTGCAAGATCAGCGCGTGCTGCTCGCGAAAAGATTGCTTCAGATCTGGCGCATGATCTTGGGCTACCGTTGCCGCCCGCAGTGCTCGCTACTAGAAGCGATACCCCGCCCGGTTGCGAAGCGACCGTGGTTGTGACATTGGTCATGTACCCCGCGCAGCATTACTGGGAGCAGGTCAAAGCGCAAGCCTTGCCTGAAGGCCCAGGTGGATTGGCACTTGCGAGCGTATACTCTCAGTGCAGCCCGATGCTTCCCTTTAATACGTGGGTTAGGCAGATGGATCATGGGGACCACCCTAACAACATAATTTGGGGTTACGACCCGCAGAACCTTGCCGATTCACAATTGATATTCCTCGACTATTCTTATTCTCTAGGTCATGACAATAGCTGGAATGGAGACGGCTGGAAGCAAATTACTTGGTCACCTTTTCCACAGGCGCTACAAACCCACATGGACGACGATAAGTTGATAGAGGCCGCAGCCCGCATTGCGGGCTATGATCCGAAGCGCGTGGACGAAATTGTGCGGCGGATACCAGACAATTATTTAGACGGCGCGCAGAAGGACAATATTGTCACTAGTTTAATTGGCCGTATGCCTTTGGTCATGCGTGCAATGGAACAAAACTTGGCGGAAGGACGATCTGGAGGATAGGCTTATGGAAATACATTCCAAGTACGCAGTTATTGGATACTGTCCAGACCTCACCGACCCAAAAGCTCAATCGGTTCCATTGGCAATCGTTGCCGTTGGCGAAGGCGGGGCAGGTCAAGGATTTGTCTTGAGCATAACATCTGTGTCACAGCAGTTGGCAATCCCAGAACTTCAACGCGATGTGTATTCTGCGAAGATGCTTTCTGATTTTCAAGGATTTCTTCACACACAGATCAAGGCCTCACTACGCGTACCTAATACAAGCTCTCTCTTGACTGAATTAAATAAACGATTGAGACACACGATCCATATTGAATCGATTAAAGATTTTACTTTCAATTCCCAGGAGGAGCAGAACTTGGCTCCAGAAGCTATGCGGGCCTTTGCGCACATATTTGACCAAGAGATTGTGCACATAACAACTGCAAGTTCTTCTGCAACTGCGAGCAAGATGGAAAATAAACATGGCCTTGATATGTCACCCGATATTAGTTTTAGAACAATAACCTCCTTAGCTCACAGTGTAGAGGCTTAGACTGATAGTAATTGGGCCGCCCGTTACCTAAAGGCGGTGTACGTGTCACCCTCGGCATCATTGGACGGTACTGCTATCGAGATAATCTCGCAGTAGACTGTTCATGTGGATACGCCGGGGGTTTTATTTGATACAACCGACATCAATAAGGACATTAGCCATGCCATTAAAAAAACGTATCGCACTCATTAAGCAAATTGAGAAACAACGAGATTCAACCGTTATCTGTTACCTCACGTCACTGCGGCCAAACCTTGTCGCCCAAATGAGCGATGATGCGGTACGTGTATTCTTTGATCATCTACTCTTGTTGCCGCGTCGTCCGGTTAAGAAGCTCGACATTTTTCTGTGCAGTAATGGGGGCAGCGGCACTGTGCCTTGGCGGTTGATTTCGTTATTTCGTGAGTATGCCGACAGGGTGTGTGTTCTCATTCCCTTCCGAGCATACAGCGCAGCAACTCTACTTGCTTTAGGCGCTGATGAAATTGTGATGCATACATTTGCAGAAATGGGCCCAATTGACCCAACTGTGACCAACGAATTTAATCCGATTGATCCGCAAACGCATCGGTATTTAGGGATCAGTGTTGAAGATGTTAAGGCTTACATCTCATTTATGAAGTCTACGGTTGGGATTCACCATGAGGATGAGCTCGTCAAGACAGTTGAGATACTTGCCAACAAGGTGCACCCCCTCGCACTTGGAAACGTGGAGCGTTTTATTTCACAGTCCAGAATGATTGCCAGGAAACTTCTCATGACACACATGGACGATGATGAGACGTCTAAGCACAAAGTCGACGAAATTATTGAGACTATGGCATCTAAATTATACTTTCATGGACATCCCATCAATCGTCGTGAAGCACTAGAGGAGCTTAAGTTAAAGGTTTTGCCACCCGATAAGATACCCAAATCGTTAGAAAAGGCGATGTGGCAACTGTATACGGATTTTGAAGAAGAATTGCAGAACCAAAAGCCATTTGACCCCATGGCAGATATCTTTCGCGCTGTACCGACAGCGCCCGCCCCACAAGTGCCAGCTCCGGAAGCACCGGCTCCGCAAGCGGCGCCCCAGCAACCAGTAGCTCTTCCTGCCCAGTTCATTCCACCTGGGATTTCGGCGAATATGGATCTAACGCTTGCGATTATTGAGAGCGCGCGCTTGTCCAGCCGCTTTCATCAACAGAAGCGGTTGGTAGTTGTCGGCGTGGGACAAATGGGTGAACCGTTGCTTAGAGATGAGACGTTGGACCAAGGGTGGTCATCGACTCCGGCTCCGTAGCGGGCTCGTTTGGAATCGCGGTAGCGCCCGGTTCTTGTGGCAGCTCTTTGAATTTAGCTTGCTTCTCACGAAAGGCAGGCATCGGGGTTCCAACGCCTTGAGGTGTGCTTCGAGAATGGCCAGGTTCTGCGGCTGGCCGATAGGTAACGATCAGAGCCTTGGGGTGGACTGTGGTTCCACGCTTGGCGTAATTGAATTGGTTACTGTCCATTGATAGCCCTCGCAGTGAGGTCGGTCGGAATATCCGTCTTCCGATCCCATCCATTATGGGCCTGCTCGACCCACCTGAATTCCAAGTGTTCACTGTAGTCGAACACAGCCTCATCGTGCAAGGTATAGAAACTAGGGGGTTTTACCTAGTGTGTCGTAGCGGGGCAACATGCAGCAACCCCTTGTCTAGCAAGGGGGCTGCCTAACGGTTTGTACGAAAGTTTGGCGCGTATGTGAGTGTCGAGAGTGAGCGCTCCCTACTTTTACCTAATAAAAACACCTAACGCCATACCTAATCCACCACCTAATTCCCACCTAATCCGATACCTAATCAGGACCTTTTCCCCGGTGCAATCGCAGCACGCTCCCAAAGTGCGGCCGCCGTGGAACGCTGGTAGCGGTGGTGGTGGTGTGGTGGAAACGTGGCGGCGGCGGTGGTGATGCGGTGGTGGTGGCGGTGGTGGAAACGTGGTGGGAACGTGGTGGGAACGTGGTAGTGGCGGCGGGCGACCAGGTGCGCGCCGGAATTGAAACTGCCGCGGCGACAAGGTCCTGCCGTTTTTTCCCCGGGTAGTCCGGTGGGCGGTCCGGTGCCGGTCCGGTGATGTTTCCGGTGCTTTTACCGGAAAAGTCCGGCGCATGATTGTCCTGGCTTTTTTTAGTGGCAGAGTAGAGGGAATTAAGAGGTAGGTTAAGTGATTTTGTAGTGGATCGAGTAGTGGATTAACTAGAAATCACCGGGGAATCACTAGAATTCCCCCGAAATTCCCCCTTTCTGCGCCGCCGGAACGTCACGTTACCTCGCGATCCCGCACTTCCGGGCCCAAAAACAGCCGAGCGCACCCAGGATGAACCACGCCACGTTCCCCCTACGTTCCTCATAGGCGCCCTGTTCCTGAATCTGTCTCCGCATTTTGCGTAAGAGTGCCCGCTGCTTTTTCTTGAGCCGGCGGCGGGTTTTGCGAAAGCTGTTTTGCGGTTCCGTTTCCATTACGTACTTTCCTGGCGCTCGCGGTGCCCTGGGCAATATCCCCGCGCGGCACGTTCCGCGAATTCATTGAGGGAGACGCTTTTACCGACCGTGTAGAATCGCCCACAGGCGACGATCTTGACCTCATCCTTACCCAAGTACCCCCCCCCATTTCCTGGAAGTTGCGGGTTCCGTAACGCTTGGCGTTGTTCACTCGATGATATGACGCTGGCCATCTCGGCGGATGCGTCCTTGCTGCTGCCGTAGTGCTTGAAGTTCGGAGAGCTTGTAATGCCGAGGGCGGCCATCAGCGCGCAGGTTGGAGAGGCGGCCGCGGGATCGGCAACCCGTGCCGGCGATTCCAGCACCAGGGGCAACCAGCAATGTGGATCGGTGCCCACAGGAACACCGGACCGCAACGGTCGCAGTGCGCCGGTGAAGTCCACCCTGTCGGGGCTATGCCGTCACGCCGCCAGCGGGTCGCTGACAGCGCCAGGGCGAAGCTGAGCAGGAACGGCAGCGGATCGGCCATACCCTCCAGTTCCTTCACGTCCTCCGGGGCCAGCGCGGCGAGTACGTCCTTGGCGGTCATGTTGTCGAGGCCGTGACAGGCTTTCTCGCAGGCAGCGGTGAGCAGTTCATCCAGAGTACGGGACTGCGAAATAAGCGAATTAAGCGAATTAAGGGGGGCTTCTTTCGCTTCTTTAGCTTCTTTCGCAGGCACGTCTATAAGCATATCGAGGTAACGACTGCTCATGGCACACCTCCTGCATACCAGACTTCGGCCGGCCGCCCATTGGTCTCCACCGTTTTACAGTGAGCACGGTTGAGCTGGACAAGCAGATCAAGTGCACGGCCAAGCTGCACGCCAGAGCGGTGATTACCCAGCGCGCGGCTGATTTCGGTGCGAGTAAGTCCTTGATCGCCAACCTGCGCCAGCGCCCGGACGATTTCATCCGCCACCGGGTCGCCGAGCGTAGCGCCGAAAACGTAGCGGGCTGATGTTTCCGAGTAGCTCCACAAAGCCAGGGCGGCCTTAAGGTGTGGAAGTCGAATTTGTGTGTTGCCATCCAGTAGGGCATACACAAGTGCCAGACGCACCACTTGCGCCTCGGCTCGGCCCAGGATTGCCCCCAGCAGTCCGGGCTGCCCTTCTGACAAGTCAGGGTAAACGCGCTCCCAGGCCGCAGACGCCTCCGCGTCCATCTTCACTTCGCCAAGATTTTGAGCGTCGCCAATGGCGAGGGCAAGGCGTTCCGCCAGGGACTTCATCGCCGGCTCATCGAGCACGCCGCCATGTGGGAGACATCTCGACCGGCGCACGCAAACATATAGAAAGCGATTCGCGAATCCGCTGGCGGCTTCGGTGCGGTCGAGATAGCGGCGCAGCTCGTCCGCGGTGATGTGCCCGACAATCGAAATGTGTGCCCCGGTGGCGCGTGCTGGGCTGTTCTTCGTCATGGTGGCGAGATCACCACGATCCCAGCCGTCACGGATCACGCGGCTGAGCGTGTTTCCTTGGCGGGTTATTACACGGAGCACATTCGCAAATTCCGACTCGATGACGAAAAGGCGCTTATCTGTCACGCCCGGGTCTTGTTCCATCTCCATTGTGCGCGCATCGGAACCTTTGCCGGTACGCTCGCGACCATAAATCGGATCACGGACTGCCCAGATCAAACCCTCGCCGCTTGAAAGTCCAGAATGAATGCACATGCGCGTCCACGAATCGTCCACCAGCTCGAACACAGTGCGGATACGGCCCCAGGATGTGCCTTTGCGCGCCTTGCTTGTCTCACCAACAATCACGCCATACAGGTTCGGATAGTGTTTGTCACTCTCAACTGCGAAATAGGCACGGCGCCCGATACAGT
>Ga0307372_10014012_pt1 | contig 10308 bp, 10 predicted proteins | sample OX1MG_FD_202533 | JGI IMG/M metagenome (GOLD analysis project Ga0307372, IMG submission 202533) | Soil microbial communities from Risofladan, Vaasa, Finland - OX-1 | ecosystem: Environmental > Terrestrial > Soil > Coastal area > Acid sulfate soil | place: Finland: Risofladan, Vaasa | collected... | reverse complement strand
ACGGGTGGCGATGTACTGCTCAAGTGCAGTGCGGGCCAGCTCGCTCACCGTCGTTTTCTCTGCTGTTGCCCGCTGGCGAGCGCGACGGTAGGTAGTCGCGGCGACCCGAAAGCTGACCTGCGGCGACATGCCGCGGCCCAGGGACGGCCGCCCGACTCGCTTCTTCTTCGCACGTGCCAGGTCGTAGCCGGCCTCGGCCTCTTCCGCTAGCTTCTTGATCAATCTCGGGCTGACCGCCTCGCCGCTCTTGAGCCGGAGCTCACCCGACTGACGCTTTAGCGCCGCCATTTCATCGCCTCCTGGTGTTGCCTCTTGTACTTGTCCCGCAGGGGCATCGCGTGAATCACCAATAGGTCCCCACCGGCCAGTTCGACCGCCATGATCTCCAAGGCTCGACCACCGGGGTCATCTCCCAGGTAGACGAGCCGATCCACTTTTGGGCCAAGGCCGGAGGGAGCCGGCTGAATGAAGATGAGCCCGCAGTGCTCGATCACGTACAAGGTTCTGAGACGACTGATCCGATGCTTGGTTGCGGATCTGGCCCATCGAATGGTCACCCAACTGACATTGTATCTCCTTTTTGTCAGACAAAATTGCTTAACTGCCAGGCTGCCGGCTGACGAGTGCCATTTGATCGCCGGCTCGGATGGGCCTGGAGTAGCTCAAAACCGGCCAAACCCGATCACCGGGCCAGCCTCGTCCGCCGCGGACTTACCAGGAGCTCATCGCGAAGGGGCAGAGCGCGCAACGGATCTGGCAGGACCTAGTCGAACTCCACGTTTACGCATACGGCTTGTGGAGGGGAAAGTCAATCTGCAGGGCCTGGTCGGACTTTTGCCCTCCTACAGCACGAGTCCGGTGTACGAAAGGGTCAACCCTGGGCACTCAACCACCACCCAGGAATCGTCGCAGTGTACGGACGCCTGCCGAGAAGAAGTTCACATCCCGCCTCCCCGCCGTCCCCCTCCACCGGCGAAGGCCAGTACAGTCGGGAGGATGGAGTTGTCGGCTGACCTGAAGGCGTACATCGAAATGCAACCTGCGGCCGCGTTGTGGTTCTCGGGTCACAGCCTTACCTGGATCAGGGCGTCCGGTGCGAATACGGCGGGGCGTCTCTCCGTCGTCGAACACATAGTTCCGCCTGGTTCGGCGTCCCCATGGCACGTCCACCAGACGGAGGACGAGTCGTTCTACGTGGTGGATGGACAGATTTCCGTCAAGATCGAAGGGCAAACGCGCATTTCACTTGGTGCCGGCGGCTTCGCGTTTGGTCCTATGGCTGTCCCGCATGGGTTTCGAGTCGAGAGCGAGGTTCCGGCCCGGATTCTGCTGATAACGAATGGGCCGGATTTCGCGGACTTCATTCGAGAGGCGAGCGACCAGGTGGATACGAATCGTCTGCCGGAGCCGTCACCAGCCGACGCCGCTCGCCTGAAGGCCGCGGCCGCGCGGCATGGCATCGCAATCCTGGGGCCACCACCAATGGCGGACGCGGCTGTCCCCTGATCCAGGTCGCCGCAGCCTGCCCCGTATTTGCTACGAAAACAACTTCCTCCAAATACGAGCGGCCTCGCTCACCGTCCCCCCGATTCTCGCTCCCGACACCGTTTTCATCACCACCCGGTGACGGCCCGCCGTCATGGCGGTTTCCTTAAGGATCCTCCTATGGACGTCAAGGCCGTTCGCGAGCCGCGGTCAGGACCTGGTAGATCTCGCGGGCGACATAGCGCTTCAGGCAACGGATGACCTCGGTTTTTGACTTGCCCTCGTTCAATCGACGTCGCATGTAGGCCTTTGTCTGGTCATGCCATCGCAGCCTGGTCATCACGATCCGATAAAGGGCTGCGTTTGCCTGGCGATCACCTCCACGATTAAGGCGATGCCGCTTGGTCTGGCCGGAGGAGGCGGGCAGCGGCGAAGAACCGCACAACATAGAAAAGGAAGCGTCTGACCGCAGGCGGGCAGGGTTGTCGCCGGCGGCGAGGAGCAACGCAGCCGCCGTATCCGGGCCGACACCAAAGCGACTCCGCAAGAGAGGATCGGTGGCTGAGGTCAGCTGGTCGATCTGCCTCTCCACGCACGCTAGCCCCCGCTCAGATCGAGCTCGTCGCAGCGACAGTTTCGGCCGCGAATGGCCGCTTCTATTGAACGTCCGCCCATTCGGTTGCACTCCGTGCGAGTGCCAAGGAGACAGGATTGCGTGTCAACTTACAAGCCGTGATATCAGGGGCAGTCGGAGCAGACACAGCGATCCCCGTTGGCGGCGCCCTGAGGCGTTTCGCGCGGGCAACGATCCTCGGGCCAGCTCAAGAACTGGACGCCGCGCGGGCCGAGCTGCTCGAAGAGATCGGTCCAGACGCCGTCGGGGACGCAGCTACCGTGGCGGCTTTCTTCAATGCCTATGATCGAGTGGCGGATGCCACCGGCACCATCAGCGATGAAACGATGCGCGAATCAATCGCTCATCTGTTACCCGGCGTCGATGTAGCCGCAGCCATCGGAGTAGAGCCGCGGTGAAACCGGGCGATCTAGGTGCGTGCCGCATTGCTCCTATGTGGCCGAACTCACGCGCTACGCCAACGAGTTGACTGGCCAACGCAAACGGGACAGCTGGCCGCAGCGGTCGATACGTGTGATTGGCGAATTCATCCGCCGGAACTTAGACGGAGGCGAACCGGAGGCGCGTGCCGACGCTGCTCTGCACGAAGGCTTCGGGCATCAGCCGGGCCAGCGCGTGGGTCGCCTTCCAACCCGTGCAGTGGCCGGGCACGATCCAGTCCAGACCCAACTTGACGAACTCCTCCATGGTGCGGGGGATGACCGGCTCCATCAGTGCCCCGCTGAGATGGCATCCGCCGATGAAGGCGTGAACATGGTCCACGCCGGTGATCTGCCGAGCGTTGAGGATCACGTTGACCACGCCGGCGTGACTGCAAGAGGAAAGCACGACCAGGCCCCGATCACGGACGTTAATGATCACGCCCTGATCGTCGGCGACCAGGAAGTCGGGCTCCCAGCCGTTCGAGCTGCGGCGGTATTGAATCGGGAACCCGGGCTCGAAGTCGGTCACCCGCTCGACCTGGCCCGTGATCAGGACGTGGTCGTCGAGCAGCAGCGTCGGGCCCCGTTCCTCGATCAGCTGGACGCCCTCCCGGTCGAGGTCCATCCGGCTGGGTGGAGGAGCGGCCACTTCAGTCCCGTCAGGAAAGATGAGCTTGCGGTCGAGCCAGGCGTCCGGGTGCAGGACCAGCGGCAGGCCGCGACGCCCCACGCGGGAGACCATCCCCATGAGGCCGCCATGGTGATCGGCGTGGCCGTGCGAGAGCACGATCGCGCGCAGGTGGTTCACCGGCTGCTGGAGCACGTCCAGGTTGTGGATGGCGGTGTTCTTGGTGAACCCGGCGTCGTAGAGGATCGTCTCTCGGTTTCCCGCCACCCCCACGGTTACCAGGACCGAGTAGCCATGCTCAGCCAGCAGCTGGTCGCGGTCGCAGTCCAAGGTCAAACGGGGACGGGCAGCCACCGCCGTGGGAGCTAGCAACGCGTCACTGACGTTATCCACGAGGATCGTCACTTCGACGCTGTCAACGGGCGCTAACTTCCGGGTCACGTCAGTAGACGCGATTGTCGGTTGTGGCTAGGCGGGGGGTCAACCCTCCCAAAGCGGCACGGCCTGAAGAGCAAGGTAGCTGGGTTCTGGAGAGTGCGCTATAAACCCATGGTCGAGGTGGTAGAAAGTCCCGGCGGGTCACCAAGGGCGACTGCCCCCTACCTCGGACGGCGCCTGGGTACGATCGACAGGCCGATATTAGGGACGCGAAGGGAGGTGTCGGGTGCACTAATGCTGGCCTGGTGCTGCAGCTGTCGATGTAGGCCGATAGCAGGAGGTCAGTGCGGGCCGCGGAATGTCAGGCGGCGACTGTCACCGTAACCAGGCGGGGCGCCTCGTGCTCTTCGGGCACGGCCTCGCCATCGGCTTCTAACCCTGCGATGTGCACGCTGATGGCCTCTGCGGCCCGCTCCATGGCTTCCTCGACTGTCTTGCCCTGCGTGAAACAACCCGGCAGGGCCGGCACGATGACGGCGTAACCTCCTCCCTCCTCCGGTTCGAGAACGATCGAGTACTTGCGTTGCTTCGTGGGCCTCCTAGATTAGAGCGCCGATCGGAACTCTTCAACTGACAGTCCCGCGCCTGGTCAAGACCTCCAGGTGCGAGTGTCTCGACCTTCTGATCATCACCAGCGAGCGGCATCTTGTCCGCGTCCTCGCCGAGTTCTACCGCCACTACAACCATGCCCGTCCGCATCGCAGCCTTGAGCTCGAAGCTCCGGATGCGATTCCCATGCCCGCAGCCGGCAAGATCGTGTGCAGCTCACGCCTTCACGGGATCATTAACGAGTACCCGCGCGCGGCATAGCTCGGTCGCAGTCCGCGACGAGCTCATCGCCACTTGCTGCTCATCCCGATTGAGCCCGGCGATCCAACTGAAGGAGGGCAGGACCCGCTCGCGGCTGCAACCTTGGCGCTACTGACATCAAACGGTTTATGCCCGGCAGCCGTCGCGATCCGATTGAGTTTTCGCGCCGCACACTCGGTCAAGCCACTTCCCGATCTACCGAGCGCTGAATGCCGGAGGCACGAACGTGCTGCTCGCTACTCCTGATCTCTGAAGCCTAGAACAAGTTCCAGAGGTACTGGTTGGTGACCTCATGGTGGAACTGGACCTCGGCCACCTTGATCTGCGAGCCGAGGGCCGTGGGGCAACGCTCGGCGGAGGCCAGCTTGAGCTCGGCGAACCTGGCGTGGACTTCCTCGCCCAGCACCTGGCTCGCGAACTCGCTGGCCTTGAAGATGCGCAGGGCGTCATGGATGTTGTCGGGGAGAAAGCGGGTGCGGCTGCGCTCGCCCTCGGCATCGGCGGCGTCGTGCTTCGGCCCTTCGAGGCCCGTTTTGAGCAAGGTGTAGATGGCCAGGTAGGGGTTGACGTCGGGGGCGACGGAGCGCACCTCGATGCGGGCCGAATCCTCGTTGCCCAGAGGGATGCGGATCATGGCTCCGCGGTTGATGGGCGAGGCCTCGATCCGGTTGGGCGCCTCGAAATGCGGATCCAGGCGACGGTAGGCGTTGACGCTGGAGTTCAGGATCAGGCAGGTGTCCGGGGCGGCCGTGAGCAGCCGCTCGATGAAGTCCCAGCCCAGGGCCGACAGGTTGTCCTCGCCTCGGGGATCGTAGAAGAGGTTCTTGCCCCCGCGCCTCAGCGACATGTTGGTGTGCATGCCGTTGCCATTGACACCGGTCACCGGCTTGGGCAGGAAGCAGGCGCTCAGGTCCATGTTCTGGGCCACCTGGCGGCAGAGCAGCTTGTAGAGCTGGATCTGGTCGGCGGCGATCAGGGCCTCGGTGTACCCGTAATTCATCTCGAACTGCGACGGCGCGACTTCTGGGTGGTCCTTCTCGTTGCCGAAGCCCATGGTCCTCTGGACCTCGGCCGCGCTGTCAATGAATCGCCGCAGCTGGTCCCCGGGGAGGGAGTGATAGTAGCCACCGGTGGAGACGAAATCGAAGCTGCCGGTCTCGTGGTAACGGCGCTCGGCGTCCTTGCCCTTGAAGATGAAGCCCTCGATCTCGACCGCCACCAGAGCCTCGGTCCCATCCTTAACGAACAGTGACTCGGTATAGAGCCGGAGCCGGGTGCGTATGTCGGCGGGGTAGGGCGAGCCGTCTCGAGACCTCACCTCGGCAAAGGCCAGCACTTTGCCCGGGCCGAAGACGTCGGCGGGGAGCCAGTAGAAGGCACGCCAGTCGACCACCAGACGCAAGTCCGACTCGTGTTGTTGCGTGAAGCCGCGCACCGAGGAGCCGTCGAAGGTGAGGTTGTCGGCGGCCCTGACCAGAAACTTCTTGTCGTAGTCCAGCATGTGGAGACGGCCCTCGAGGTCCGTGAAGCACACGGTGAGCGCCTTGATGCGTTTCTCGTCGGTCAGGTACTTGAGCCGCTGCTCTTTGGCGGCGTCAGGGGATATCCTGGCCAGGCGCTGGGCCTTGACCTCCAGGTTCATCTCCTCGAGCTTGTCGTAGGGGATCTCGAGAAACGCGCGCAGGCTACCTGGTTCCATCTCGCCTCCTCAATGCAGGCACAGGCGCGATCTTAGCCCAGGCAGTCGGATCAACTCGGGCTTGGGCAGATGATTGAGAGCACAGTGAGCTTGAACCTGACCGCTCAAGACCATGGCGATGGCACCGAACTGGTGTGGGGTTCGAAAATCACGTCACGAGTGCTCACAGCATCGGATTCGGCCGACCGGAAGCTCCCCGCTTAGCAACGCCAACCAGTGAGAGCGTCCGAATTTGAAAAAGCTCGTCCCACCGATCAATTCGCAGGCTGGCTCAAAGCTCCCCCACCGGTAGCGGTCTTGTCGGTCGTTGCTCTCGGTAATAGACAGTAATCAGCAGGACTCTGGCTTCAGACCTTGTTAGAGGAACGCATTGACAGCACCCGAATACAGAAGGTCAAGGCCCTGGGCTACTTCAGTCGATCGGAATTGGGGATCCCAAACTAGATCCGCCAACGAATCGCTGACCGCGAAAGCCGCTGCAAATTGGACTCCTCGGTACTCCGCAACCGAAGCCAGAGCTGCAGCTTCCATGTCGACGGTCAGGACTCCCTCTGTCTGATACTGCTTTAGCTCTTCCACGGTCTCGCGGTAAGGAGCATCGACGGTCCAGGTTGTTCCCGCATGAGCGGCCACGCCCTGTCTCGTGAACTCATCCTTGAGACGTTGGGTCAGGGCCGTCGTCGGATGCGCATACTTTGCCGGGGCAACATAGTGATGGGAAACGCCTTCATCACGAATAGCGCGATCGCATATAACGATGTCTCCAATCTGCAGATCCTTCTGCACGGCGCCGGCCGTGCCTATAGCGACGAATTTGTCCACGCCGACTGCAATCAATTCCTCCATGACAGCCGTGGCCGCTGGCGAACCGATTCCAAATCCGCCACTGAGACCAATGGTCGCTTTCTTCCGCGCGACCAGGTGGAATGACAACAGGGAGGCGGGCACCTTGTGCTTCAGCAGACGCCCTTCAGCTACTTCGTTGTCCACGACCTTGTCAAGAAACCAGCGCTGGTAGAAGAGGACAACCCCATGAGGTACAGGAAAGTCTTCCCACAAGCCGTGCTTCTTAAGGTAGGCAATGAAGTCATGAGGGCCAAACATCGCCTCATGGGCGTGCTTGCCCTCGACGTTCGGAAAAGGCACGCCTCGATTATCGGACTCCGCTACTAGGTCTAGGAAAATCGGGAGAGCCGCAGTTCGTGATACCTGAGAGGGTTATCGACAGCATCGCTACCCATCTGTTTGGCGCTCACCAATGGTGCAAAGATCGAATCGCGAAAAGTGTGGAGCTCGAGGCTTGGTCGGTGACCTTTAGCACCCTTTATACATTGGGTGTAAGAGACGAGTGTTGGGATTGGACCCGCTCGATCCCGCTCTTAGACAGCCTCAGTACGCTTCCTGCAGGCCGCCCCGGCGCGCCTGGTTCTCGAGCCAGATGAATAGCGCATAGCCGATCACCGCATACACCAGGCCGACGGCCAGCTCGCCGGCAAGCAGGCTCGCCATCTGGTTCAAGCCCCCACCTGCCACCGCCTCGCGGGCCGCCTGCACTCCACGGGTCAGGGGCAGCGCGTCAGAGATGACCTGCGCCCACACCGGAAGGCGGTCGACCGGGAAGTTGATGCCGCAGAAGACGAGCAGCAGGTAGTAGGCGGCGTTGGCGATGAAGAAAACGTCGCGCATGATCAGACTGAGACTGCCGAACATCAAGCCGAGGCCCGCCGTGCTCAGCGAGATGATCATCACGCAGGCGGCGAGGAGCCCGAGGTTAGCGTGGCTGAGGTCGAGCCCGAACATCACTGTCGCGAGGGCGAGTCCCACCACGACACCGGCCATCCCGTCCAGCACGTGGACGAACGCGCGGCCCACGAACGTGACCAGGCGATTCGCAGGTGAGGCAAGCAGGATTGGGAGGGTCCCGAACTGGCGCTCGTTGCCCACCGTCGAGATGACCCCGAAGATGCCGTTGATGGCGGTGAGCTGAAGCGCGTTGCCCAGCGCGAAGTAGAGCGCGTTCGAGCGCCCGGTCGCGAAAGTGCCAAGCTCGGTCATGAACAGGATCTGCGAGATCGGCAGCAGCAGCTTGTATGACACGTAACCGATCGGAGTTGCCCAGTTGAACATCGCGAGGTACTGGAACCAGCACGTCCGCAGAAAGATCCTGAGCGCATTCATGCGAGAGCGAGCTGGCCGGACACTCGCGCTCTGACGTCGACGAGTCGGAAACCGAGCCATCCGCAGAACAGGTACGCGCAACTCAAAGCGATCGAGATGGCCCACCACAGGAGATAGTCGTGGCCGTATGACTGGCCGGTCGCGGCATAGAGCGAGCGGGTGGCCCAGCTCGGAGCGAGGGCGGATGCCATGACCTGCAGCCAGCCGGGCAGCTGCGTGATGGGAAACATGAACCCGCAGATCACGTAGAGGCCGATCTCGAAACCGTTGGTGAGCGCGAAGGCCCATCGCCACAGCGTGTAGACGGGTGCCAGGGCCATCGCGGTGCAGAAGAAGGAGAACGTGAGCACGGCGAACGAGACCGCGAAAGGAATTGGATCGATGTGGTTAAGGCTCTGGTGAAACCCGAAGTAGGCGAGTGCGATACCAGGCAGGAAAGCCAGGATGCCAACCGCGAGGCTCGACGCGAGCTTACCGATAACGACGAAGGCGATCGGGGTCGGGCAGCCCATCAGCTGCTCGAGCGTGCCCGACCAGCGCTCGTCTTGGATGTTGTTGCCGCCCTCGAGATAGGCCATCCCCCAGTAGGCGATCAGGCCGCCGCCCAGAATCGCATAAGCGCTGCGACTGCTTTCGCTGGGCGAGAGCAGGATCAGCCCGAGGACGGAGAAGATGAGCGGGAATACGAGCCAGCTCAAATACCAAAAAGCGTTGATCACCCGCATCTTCATTGACATTTCGAAGGCGCGCAGCATCACCCGCAGGTATTTCATCCGGACACCAGAAGCACGTACGCGTCCTCGAGCGTAGGTTCGCGCACGGAGACCTTGCGCACCGCGATGCCGTCGAGGAGAGTGGCCAGGCTCGCGGCGACCTCGCCGGGCCGCGAGCAGTGGATGGTGACTACCTGCGAGAGCTCGCGGTCGTCGACGATCACCGTGGTCACTGCTTCCAACGCTCGCAGCGTTTGGATACGCTCGTCCGGCACGCCCTCGGCCTCAAACTCGACGACGCCCTGCTCCTCAACCCGAGTCTTGATGCTCCCGGGAGTGCCCTGCGCGACGATCTCGCCCTTCTTGATCACCGCGATCCGGTCGCAGATCTCGTCCGCCTCCTGCATGTAGTGGGTAGTCAGGAACACTGTCGTGCCTTCGCTCGCGAGCCTACGGACCAAGACTCTGAGCTCGCGCGCGCCGACCGGATCCAGGCCGATCGTCGGCTCGTCGAGGAAGAGAATTTCCGGCGCGTTGAGGAGCCCGCGAGCGAGATGCAGGCGCTGCTTCATGCCACGCGAGTAGCCTTCGACCTTGTCTTTCTCCCGGCCTTTCAGGTCGAGGATCTCAAGCAGCTCCGCAATGCGCCGGCGCGAGACGTCGGGTGGTATTTGGTAGAGGTCGGCGAAGTAGCGCAGGTTGTCCAGCCCGGATAGGCGCCAGTAGAGGCCGCGCTCGCCGCCGAAAACGAAGCCGATGCGCTTGCGTATCGCCCAAGGGTCTTTGACCACATCGAGGCCGAGGATCCTCGTCGCTCCCGAAGTAGGCAGCAAGAGGGTCGTGAAGATCTTGACGATCGTCGTCTTGCCGGCCCCATTTGGACCCAATAGACCGAATAGCTCGCCGCGAGCGATGTCAAGGTCGACGCCTTGCAGCGCCGCCCGCTCCACGCGCTCACGGCGGAAGACCCCACGGGTCGTGGTGTAAGTCTTCTTGAGGTCCTCTGCCTGGATGGCGGAGATACGCATCGCCACCCGTAAGGCTAACGATTAACGGCTAACCTTCTGCTCGTATGCGCCCCGAGTTTGCCGCGGGAGCCCGCAACGCGGTGCGGACCTGCTTGAACATTGGCCCGAGAGACCGGGTCTCCATCATTCGGGACCGGTCTCGAACTGAGATCGCCGAGGGCATCGAGGAGGAAGCGCGAGGGACCGGCGCGTCGGTTCGTGCCTGGACGATGGAGGACCACGTCGAGCGCCCGGCGACCTCTTTCCCACGCTCGATCGCAGATGAAGTCATTC
>Ga0307372_10014010_pt1 | contig 10309 bp, 10 predicted proteins | sample OX1MG_FD_202533 | JGI IMG/M metagenome (GOLD analysis project Ga0307372, IMG submission 202533) | Soil microbial communities from Risofladan, Vaasa, Finland - OX-1 | ecosystem: Environmental > Terrestrial > Soil > Coastal area > Acid sulfate soil | place: Finland: Risofladan, Vaasa | collected... | reverse complement strand
TGCTCCTTCGAATTCGACTACGACCGCTCCGACCACCAGTACTTCGGGTCCGCTCGCGACCACTTGCAGCCCCAAGGACTTCCGGGGCGTCTTCAACCAGGGTCAAGGGGCGGCGGGCACTATCTTCGCCAGCGTCACCATCACCAAGACCACCGCGGGATCGTGTTCGATGAAGGGCTGGCCACTCATAACGCTCCAAGACAAGCTGGGCGCGGTACTGCCCACGCGGGCCATCAACGTCCCCACCAACAAGGATGGCTTTTCGTTCCCCACAGCCGCCGCGGACGCGATGCCCCAGACGTTGCGACTTTCGCAGGGCTCGATCGCCAATTTCTCGATTGCCTACAGCGACGTTCCGACGGGGTCGGCGAGTTGCCCCAATGCAGTCACCATCAGCGTTCAGTTCCTGCCCAATAGCGCGGCGGTGACCGTCACCTCGCTGTATCCGCTCGTGGTCTGTAACGGTGGCTCGATCTGGGTGAGCCCCTTTTATTAATTAGGCGCGCGGGTCCACGAGAACGCGACCGCGCAACGTTCCTTCGCGCACCGACTGCAGCGCGACGGGCAGATTTTCAAGCGTCGTCGTGTGATCAATGAACGCGTCAAAGTCAAGTGCGTCGGCCGCCGCGCCGAGCGCCTCCCAGACCCGCTTTCTCGTCGTCCAGCTTGCCTCCACGCTGTCAATACCCAAAAGCGCGACGCCGCGTGTGATGAAGGGATAGACCGTCGTCACCAATTCCGGGCCAGCGACGAGTCCGCTGGCGGCGACCGCAGCACCGTAGCGAAGCGACCGCACGATTTGGTGCAACGTGTCGCCCCCCACACAGTCAATGGCGCCGTCCCAGCGTTCGCTCGCGAGCACTCGATCGGGTTTGTCGGCGATGTCGTCTCGTCCGATCACCGCGACCGCACCTCGTTCGAGCAGCCACGGCGCTTCGTGCACCGATCCCGTCGAGGCGACGGGGAGGTAACCGCGAGCGGCCAGGTAGCTCACCGCCTGGGAACCAACACCGCCCGTCGCGCCGGTGACCAAGATTCGAGCCAGCGGGGTCAAGCCGTGATCTTCAAGGGCGAGGATGCTCTGCATGGCGGTGAATCCCGCGGTACCTATTACCATGGCGTCACGCGTCGAGATCGATGACGGCAGGATGGTCATCGTGGCCGCCGCCGCGTAGGTCATCTCGGCAAATCCACCGTCGCGCGCGACGCCGAGCGCTCCGCCGTGGATGGCCACGCGAGCATCCTTTGGCAGCTCTGGGTTCGAAGACTCGACCACGATGCCCGCGGCATCGACACCCCCTACCAATCGCTCGAGACGACGAACGCGGCTCTTGGCCTGGGCGACCATCGCGTCTTTGAAGTTGATGCCGGAGTACTCGACTCGCACGAGGATGTCGCCAGCGTCAATGGCTTTGGGCTCGATTTCACCTACGAAGGTTGAAAACTCGCCAGTTTCGTCAATAATAAATGCGCGCATGGTAATAGGTTAGAAGCGCGCGGCGCCGACCCCTACGATTGTGCGGTGGCCTACGCGGACCTCCTCGGACAGCGAACGTGGTACCAGCCGGCCAAGGGGCGCGGTAAGTCGGTGGTCTTACTGCACGGCGGTCTCTCGAACACCAATTCAATGTGGCGCTCGATCGGTCCAGGACTTCGCCAGAATTTCTCCGTCAGTGGTTTTGACCGCAGAGGTCACGGCCGCACTGGCGACACCGACGCTCCCTTTTCTTACGAAGCCATGGCTGACGAGACGATTGCCTTTCTGGAATTCCTCGGCCGGCGTAGTCATCTCGTGGGTCACAGCGACGGCGGCAACGTCGCCCTCGCGGTGGCGCGACGTCGCCCCGACCTCGTTCGTCGGGTCGTGGCGATCGGGGCCAACTATCACCACAGTGGTCTGATGGCGATGGTGCCCTTCACGCCCGAGAGCGCCAGTTTTGCTGAGTTCGCTGAAAGCTACGGTGCGCTCGCACCCGAAGGGCCGGCCCACGCCGCGGTGGTGGTGCAAAAGTCACGGCGCCTCGTTGAAAGTGAGCCGCGCTGGACGACCAAGCATCTCACCGCGATCGAACGGCCCGTGCTGATCATGGCCGGCGACGACGACGTCACGACGTTTCGCCACCTCACGACGATGTACGAAGCGCTGTGTGACGCCGAGCTCGCGGTGGTGCCCGGTTCGTCGCACGGCGTCTTGAAGGAGCGGACGAAACTCGCCACGTTGCTGATCGTCGAGTACCTCAAGAGTTCGCTCCCTCCTCGTACGAGGTCCCCTATTCGACGCGGGGAAGTGGCGCCGTGACGGTCAACGTGAGCGAGCGCGTCACCACGTGGGCGCCCCGCGGCGTTCGGGTGCGTGATCGGGTACGTGAGCGCTGGGCGTCGCTGAGCATGCTGAGTCGCGACGCGACGCTCTACATCGCCGCGGGCGTGTTCGCTTGGCTGCTCGGCGCCTATTCGTCCCAGCCCGCCCAGTGGCAGTGGGGTTATTTGACCGTGACCCCCTACCTCGGGGCGGGGGCATTGGCGCTCGTGGGCCATTGGCGTTGGCCCGCGCGAACGCTCATGATTCGTGTGGTCTTGCTCGTCGTCGTTTTAATCGGTGCGGTCGCGGTACCCCTTGGACTCGAAGCCCGGTGGCGCCACGCCCAGCCAGAGGTTTCGGTCATCGAGCGATCCGGACAAGCTCTGGTCAACGGGCAGGATCCCTATCGCGTCTACGAGAGGCATGGGCATCTGGTAAATCAGGTCCCCGGCGTTCCGGCCTTCGAATCGTTCTTCCCGTATTTTCCCCTGATGGGCGTCTTCGGGCTTCCCTCGGCTGAGACCAAAAAGAGCAAGGGCCTCACGGACGCGCGCATCGTGATGACGTTGTTGACGCTGATCTTGAGCGGCTGGGCCCTCAGACTTTTGCGCATCGGTCAGGACGCGAAGATTCGCGTGGCCCAGGTTCTCCTCGCGTTGCCGACGGGGGCGCTCTTCCTCTCGACCGGGGGAGACGACATGCCGATATTGGCGCTCTCGCTTCTGGGAGTGGCCGCGCTTCAGCGACGAAGAAGCAATCTGGCTGGCCTCTCGCTGGGTGTGGCGGCGGCGCTGAAACTCACGGCGTGGCCGCTGGCGATGGGTTCACTGCTCGTCGTTCGCAACGGGCGTGATCGCTCGACGTGGATTCGCGTCTTCACTTGGATCACGGCAATTGTCTTGGTCACGGTGGTGCCTTATGCCCTACGGGCGCCGCACGCCTTCGTCGCGAACGTCTTCGCGTTTCCGCTGGGCTTGGCCGGCGTCACCTCTCCGGCCGCGAGCGCTCTTCCAGGGCACATCGTGGCGACGTGGTGGCCCATCATGGGACACGTCTTGACGCCCGCCGCGCTGCTCGTCGGGGGATACTTCGCCGCGCGTTACGTTCAGCGCCACTGGCCCCTCACGTTGTCTCGTCTGCTGGGACTCTTGAGCCTGGCGTTCTTCACGATGATGTGCGTAGCCTCGGCAACTCGAGTGGGCTACGTGATCTATCCACTGAATTTCGCGCTCTGGGCCAGCGTCTTGAGCGAACGCCCCGTGGTCGCGAACGAAGAAGCGCTCTAAATCGCTTCGGAGTTTTGGTAGAGACGAAACTTCCAGAACGTCGATCCCGCGACGTGGTTGGTAATCGTCACACCGATGATCCAGTAGAAGCCATCGGAGCCCGACTTTTGAAAGAGCGACTGCGGTGCGCCGGAACTGGTCCCACGTGAGAAGAGGCTCCAACCTCGCGTCGTGAGTTGTCCGCGAAAAAAACTCAGTAGTTGCGCCGGGTTCGCTTTCGCGGTGACGAAAGGTTCTACGCAGTCGAAGTCGCCCGCTCCTTGATTCAAGATGAGTCCCCCAGGACGAACCGAGCTATTCGTGGGGGCCACAATGCCCGACAAGACGTTCGACGGAATTGACCCAGTCGCGTTGCACAGAACTCGCGCGGGGCTTGCGGGCGCGACGTCGAGTCCGCCGACGACGACGGCGATCGTGGTGGGGGTCAGTTGCACCCTCGGACTCGCGATGACGTTGACCAGCATGAACCCGGCCAATACCACGACCGCTAAGCCCAGTACGACGCCCGCGGGCCACAGACTCGTTGTGGTCGTGAGAGGCGGGCGATCGTCCGGTGTCACTCACGCACCCCAACCAAAGTGGTCAACGGGCCCGTGACCCTCGCCCAGGTGCCAAAGACGCGCGCCCTCCAGCGCGGCGAGCAGGTACGATTTCGCGTCACGGGTCGCGTCGCTGATGGAGCGTCCCAAGGCGATGCCCGCGGCAATGGCCGAGGCGAGTGAGCAGCCCGTGCCGTGATCGTTGAGCGTGTCGACGCGTGGCGAATCAAGAACGGTGAGACCGCCAGGCCCTAAGAGCAGGTCCGTGGCGTGTGCGCTGGACGGGCCCCCGGCCGGAGAGTGACCGCCTTTCACCAAGACGTAACGCGCGCCACTACTCAGCAGTTCGCGTCCGAGCGCGGCCACGTCCTCGGGGGTGCGCACGTCAAGCACGTCGACGCCACAAAGGAGTGCCGCCTCGCGCAGGTTCGGGGTCACGATGTCGCAGAGGGGAATCAGCGCTTGGCGATAGGCGTCAATGCCGCCGTCGCTCATTAGGGAATGCCCGCTCGTCGACACCAAAACGGGATCGACGACGAGCGAACCAAAGAGGCCGGCCCTCTTCAGTTCGGCCATTCGTTCGACGGTGCCGGGTTGGGCGAGCATGCCGGTCTTGACGGTACGGACGTCGAAGTCGTCGACAACGGCGCGCACCTGCGCTTCGACTTCGTCAACGGGGATTGAATATACCGAGCGAACGCCCAGAGTGTTCTGTGCGGTGACGGCCGTGACCGCGCACGTGCCGTGCACCCCAAAAGCGCTGAAGGTGTGTAGGTCGGCTTGGATTCCGGCCCCGCCACCAGAATCTGAGCCCGCAATTGTCAAGACCGTCACGGGTTGCACGGAATTAACCTAGTAGCCCTCGTGAGTACGATGGCAGTCGTGAACGACACCTTTACGGTCGGTTCGGTCGAGACGTCATCGCGACTCGTGATGGGTACCGGTGGCGGATTTCGGTCGCTCGAAACACTTCGCGAGACGCTCTTGGCCTCGGAGGCGACGATCGCGACCGTGGCGCTTCGCCGGGTGGACCATACCGTACCCGGGTCCATCTATGAACTTTTAAGTGAGTTGGGGATCGCGCTGCTCCCCAATACTGCGGGCTGTTACAGCGCACCCGAAGCAGTGCAGATCGCCGAGATGGCTCGCGAGGCCTTCGAGACGAACTTGGTCAAACTCGAGATCATTGGTGACGAAATTACGCTGCTGCCCGACACGACCGAAACCTTGAACGCGGCTCACGAGTTGGTACGTCGCGGCTTCGAGGTATGGGCCTACACCTCGGATGACTTGATCGTCGCGGAGCGTCTCGAGCAGGCCGGATGTGTTGCCGTCATGCCCCTGGGTTCGCCCATTGGATCGGGTCTTGGTATTCGCAATCCTCACGCGATCGCGCTCATCACCGAGCGCGTCACGGTGCCCGTGCTTTTGGACGCTGGCGTCGGCACGGCGTCGGACGCCGCCTTGGCCATGGAACTGGGCTGTGCGGGCGTTCTGGCGGCCTCGGCGATCAACCGGGCGCTGGAACCGGTTTTGATGGCGAGTGCCATCCGCGACGCCGTGCGCGCCGGGCATCAGGCATTTCGCGCTGGGCGTATACCGCCGCGGCGTTACGCGGAGGCGTCGAGCAGCGCCCTTGGCCGACCCGATCTCTTCACGTCCTAAACGCCTTCGTTGGATTACCCGAGGGGCGGGTGAAAATCTAACTACATCGGTGTAGTCCGGCGGGTAGTCTGGGTACGCCTCGGTCGGGAGGGAGCCCATTATGACTGACTTGATTGCGAGGGGATTCAGTGGCCCCACGGTGTGCCGCTTGACGGGCGTTACCTATCGTCAGTTGGACTACTGGGCGCGTACCGAACTCGTGACGCCCTCGATCACCCCCGCCTCGGGGAGCGGATCGAAGCGGGCTTACTCCTACGGCGACCTACTTGAAGTCAAAGTGATCAAGTCCCTGCTGAACGCGGGCGTTTCCCTATCACGCGCTCGCCACGCGGTGGAGTGCTTGCGCACGTCCTTGGGCGCCGATCTCGCCTCAAGTTCGCTCGTACTGAGTGACGCCGGTTCGGTGCTCGCTCACGACGACGGCGAACTTGTCGACCTCATGCGCGGTGGTCAAGGTGTGTTCAATATTGTTCCTCTCGCGAACGTCGTTGCCGAACTGTCGACGACGCTGCGCCTTCATCACTCAACGTCGGAGGGGGAGGCCGCTTCGGCGTGATCGCCTCAACATCCGACGCCGCGTCCCAACGGCGTCATCCCAGCGCCCTCGTGTCGCGCAGCGACACGTTTGCGCACCCGAGTGAAAACCTCTTTGCCAAGTTGCTCACGCTCTACGGACACGAGTGGTACTACGAGCCATTGGAGTTTCCACTGGCCTGGGACGACCAGGGTCGTCCCACGAGAGGCTTTCGACCCGATTTCTATCTTCCCGCCCAGGGACTTTTCGTCGAGCTGACGGTACTTGAGCAGCGTCTCGTGACGAAAAAGAATCGAAAGATCCGCGAATTTCGCGAGCTTTATCCGGAATTTCGCCTGCTCGTCGTCTATCAGCGTGACTTCTTGGAATTGGTCGCTAAGCACGAAATCCCCTTCGATAGTGGCCGGGCGGCCTGATGAGCGTGGAGAACCAGCGTCCCTTCCTCTACGACACCCACGTTGAACTGGGTGCGAGGATCGTGCCCTTCGGTGGCTGGGAGATGCCACTGCAGTACGAAACCGGCACCGTCGCTGAACATTTGGCGTGTCGCAGCGACGCGGTGGTCTTCGACGTCAGCCACCTGGGGACCGTTCGTTGCAACGGACCTGAGATGTTCGACGCGCTTCAACGTACCTTGACCAACGACCTCACGAAGATCGCTCCCGGGCGCGCGCAGTACACCCACCTCTTGAACGATGACGGCTTCGTCGTAGACGACATCATCGTCTGGTGGCTCAGTGAGGACGAGTTCGACGTCATGCCCAACGCCTCGAACACGTTGGGCGTGACCTCGGCGTTGCCGGGGGTGGACGTGACGAGTGAGCGCTGCGTCTTGGCCGTGCAGGGCCCCAACGCGAGGTCCCGGGCGTCGCTGATCGATCCACGCTTTGGCGAGGTCGGTCGATTTCGCGTTACCAGATTCGAGTTCGAAGGTGCCGAGGTACGCGTCGCGGGAACGGGTTACACCGGTGAGGCGGGAATCGAAATCGCGGCACCCCACGAGGTCGCCGAGACGATCCTTCGCCGACTTATCGCGGCGGGCGTTACCCCCGCGGGTCTGGGTGCTCGTGACACGCTGCGTCTCGAGGCGGCGTTGCCCCTCTACGGCCATGAGCTGACGACGAGTTCAACAACCCTTGAAGCGAAGTTGGGATGGGTGCTTGGCTGGGCGAAGGAGTCGTTTCGAGGTCGCGAGGCGGTCGAACGCGAGAAGGATCGTGGCGTCGCTCGATTTTTAACCGGCGTCGCGGTGGCGGGACGTCAGCCTCTGCGCGACGGTGCTGAGGTATTCGTCGGCGCGCGCTCCGTTGGCTCGCTGAGTTCGGGCAACTATTCCCCGACGCTCGAGCACGGCATCGGTATGGGACTGCTCGAGCAAGATCTCGCGCCCGAGACGCCGCTCACGGTGCGTCTGCGCGGCCGCGAACTCGCCGCGTCGGTCGTGGCGTTGCCCTTCGTTCGAAAGGAGTCTTAGTGGCCGACTATCTGCCTCACACGCCAGAAGAAGTGGCTGAGATGCTGGCGTTTCTTGGAATGTCGTCCCTCGAGGAACTTTTTGCGCACATTCCAGCTGCGGTGCGGCTCACTGGGGGGCTCGAAACGCCCGAGGGTCGCAGCGAACCTGACGTCGGAGCCCAGTTCGCGGCGTACGCCAACGACAACGCCGCCACCTCGCAAAAGCTTTTGTGCTTCGCGGGCGGAGGATCCTACGACCACGAGGTCCCCGCGGTCGTTAAAGCCCTCGCGAACCGCTCCGAATTCGTCACCGCGTACACGCCGTATCAGCCAGAGGTCGCCCAGGGGGTGCTCCAGGCGATCTACGAGTATCAAACACTGGTCGCGAGACTGAGCGGCCTGGCCGTCCCGAACGCCTCGCTCTACGACGCCGCCACCGCGCTAGTCGAAGCCTTGAATATGGCCCACGGGGCGAGTGGTCGCTCCAAGATGGTGATTTCAGCCGGTGTACATCCGCATTGGCGCGACGTCGCGGCGACCTTCGCCCGGGGTACGGGTCACGAGATCGTCGTCGCGCCCCTGCGCGATGGGCTCACGGACTGGGCGAGCGTCGACGCCAGTGGCGCGGCGGCCATCGTCGCGGCCTATCCGAACTACCTGGGTATCGTCGAGGATCTGAGTGACGCGAAGGCGCTCGCGGTGGGGCACGACGCGCTCTTCGTGGTGGGCGCTGACCCCGTGGCGGCGGGGGTTCTAAAGACCGCGGGTCAGTGGGGCGCCGACGTTTTCGTGGGCGAGGGCCAGCCCTTTGGCACGGCGTTGTCCTTTGGGGGACCGTACCTGGGCCTCTTCGCTTGCACTGAGGCCCAGGTACGACGCCTGCCCGGGCGCATCGTGGGCGAGACGCTCGACGCCGAAGGACGCCGCGCTTTCGTGACGACGCTTCGCGCGCGCGAACAAGACATCCGCCGCGAGAAGGCCACGTCGAACGTCTGCACGAACCAGACGTTGATGGCCGTCACGGCCGCGATTCAGTTGGGCTGGCTTGGCACGCACGGACTTCGAGAGGTCGCCGGGCGTTGTGCGCAGGGCGCTCACTACTTGTACGACGAACTCCTGGGCGTCAGTGGCGTTCGCCCCTTCTCCGCGCAGCCCTTCTTCCGCGAATTCGCGGTGCAACTGCCGGCGAACGCCTCGGAAGTGATACTCGCGATGGCCGAAGAAGGCGTCCTGGCCGGACTGGCGGTTTCAGCGCTGACGGGTGGACCCGATCCTTCATTGGAGGTCGATCCTTCTGGTGTGTTGCTCGTGACGGTCACTGAGCGAAGGACGCGCGAGGAGATTGACCACTACGTCAACGTGATGCGAAAGGTGGTGCACTCGTGACCCTGTCTGGAGGACGAGCTTCGTCCGCTCCCTTAATGGGCCGAGAAAGTGAGCCGACCCTCTTCGAACTCTCTATCGAGGGCCGCAGCGCCTTTCAACTGCGCACGACCGGCGTACCGGCCCGACGCCTTGATGAACTGATCCCGGCGCAGCACCTCAGTGACGACGTGGTCGACGTGGCCGAAGTTTCTGAACGCGACCTGGTGGGTCACTTCACGAGACTCTCGCATCGCCAGTTCTCGGTAGACCTCGGGATGTACCCACTGGGATCGTGCACCATGAAGTACAACCCGAAGTTCTGCGACGCGGTGGCGGGCGACCCGGGGCTCAACGGCGTGCACCCCGGCGCGCCGGCGGCACTCGTGCAGGGTTGGCTCGAAATACTCGTGACCCTCGAAGAGCGCCTGTGCGCGATCACGGGTATGAGCGCGGCGACGCTGCAGCCCTCCGCCGGAGCGGCCGGGGAGTTGACCGGACTGTTGATGATGCGCGCCTACCATGAGTCGCGCGGGGACGTTCGTCGACGCGTCTTGATTCCCGACTCGGCCCACGGCACGAATCCGGCGTCGGTGACCCTGGGCGGCTACGAAGTGACGACCGTGCCGTCCAATGAGCGTGGCCTGGTCGACCTGGCCGCTTTGAAGGCCGCCCTCGGACCCGACGTGGCGGGCATCATGCTGACCAATCCGAACACGGTGGGACTCTTCGAGGAAGAGATCACGGAAATCGCGGCGGCGGTGCACGAGGTGGGGGGACTCTTGTACTACGACGGCGCGAACCTGAACGCCATCGTGGGCGTCGTGCGCCCCGGTGACATGGGTTTTGACATTGTGCACATGAACCTTCACAAGACGTTCGCGACTCCCCATGGTGGAGGAGGTCCTGGCGCGGGTCCGGTCGCGGTCGCGGCCCACCTGGCCGCGTTCCTGCCGGGGCCAAAAGCAGCTCGGGTGGAAGGGCATTTCGACTGGGTCACGCCCCAACACTCCATTGGCCGCGTGCATGGTTGGCACGGGAACGCGCTGGTGCTCGCGCGAGCGCTGGCCTACATTGACGTGCACGGCGGTGACGGGCTCACGCGCGTCGCCCAACACGCGGTCTTAAACGCCAACTGGCTTCGTCATCGACTGCGTGATCTGCT
>Ga0307372_10014007_pt1 | contig 10311 bp, 10 predicted proteins | sample OX1MG_FD_202533 | JGI IMG/M metagenome (GOLD analysis project Ga0307372, IMG submission 202533) | Soil microbial communities from Risofladan, Vaasa, Finland - OX-1 | ecosystem: Environmental > Terrestrial > Soil > Coastal area > Acid sulfate soil | place: Finland: Risofladan, Vaasa | collected... | reverse complement strand
CGGACGTGACGGTGACCACCACTGCCGGCACGTCCGCGACCTCCGGCGCCGACCAATTCAGCTACGCGAACGTGCCGATCTTCCAGGCGATCGGAACGCCGACGCCCTACACGACGAGCGGCTCGGTCACGGTGAACTACCCGAGCGGCTCCCAGATCGGCGACCTGCTGATCATGGTGGCCTGCATCAACCAGGAAGACGGAAACCCGTTCCCCAACGGCTTCACGAGCGGAGGCGTGACGTGGACGCGTGACGTGGATAGCGCCGCGATCGGCTCGAACGGGGCGACGAACAGCATGCACTGCAACGCCTATCACGCGACTGAGGGCGCCAGCGACACGTCGGCGACTCTGACCCTCTCGTCCGGTCACGTACCGACGGCCGGCGGCGAGGCGTGGGTGATCGACTACCGCAAGCCAAGCGGAGCTTTCACCTTCACGAGTGGGACTGGATCGAATGGCACGATCACGGCGATCACTCCTACGGCAGTGAACGTGGCAGCGGCACCCGCGAACGAAATCGAGTTCGCGGTCAGCCTCGCGGCGACGAGCCTCAGCTTGAGCACCCCGGGTTCGTTCAGTCAGGAAGGAACCACCTCCACAGTCACGCCAACGGGTGGTGTCACGGTCTCCCTAGGCGTAGCTGACGCGATCCGGGCCGCCAACGGAACCCCGACCGCAGCGACTTGGACACCGACGGGATCGACAGGTGCCTGGTTCGGTGTGACCGACCTCGTCCGCTAGCGGCGGTCGACGGACCGTCGTACCGCGCCTCGGGCTGCCCGGCGACCCTTGCTGGCCGCAGCCCCCAGAAGCCGGTCTCCGGGACGAGGGCTGCTCAGCCGCTCGACCGCCGTTACCGGCGACGCAGTCGGTGTCGCCGACTAGTTCCTAGCGACCGCCAGCACCCCGACCCCACCGGCGTGGCGCCTCGTGGACCCGGGGTCAGGTCTTGCAATCCGACAAATCTGCGCGGAGCACCGGGCCGGGTGAACACCCACCGCAGACGCGAGGCCACCGGTTCCGCGGGCCGGTGACTCGAGGTCGCCGTGGGCCCGCGGTGCGGATCGCTGGAGCGGCACCGCGGCGATCGTCCCGGAACGGCGGGCTTGCAGTGCTACGCGGGCTTCTTCGCGGCCTCCAGCTCGGCCCTGATCCGCTCCTCGTGCGCGCGTAGCTCGCGGATGCGAGCCTCTGTGCCTGCCGCCAGGCGCGCAACTCGCAGGCGCGAGCGCGAAGCGCGTGCGGCCCAGCCCACTGTGGCGGCGAGTCGTCGACTCGCGTCCCGGCTGAGCTTCCACTCGACTGGCGGAGAGGCCGGTCCAGCCGGCTCAAGGGCTGGCACAGGAAGCCGGACTGGATGGACACTCCACCTCCGCGCGGATTCCGCCCACGGCCTGATCGGCGGTGACGTTCGAACTTGGAAGGCCGCCCGGGACTCGGGTCGGCACGCCGACGGTGCTGCCGTTTGGGTTCCCGTTCGGTCAGCTGGAGCTGGCGCCGGGGCGCTACGAACTGCGACTCACCATCGCGGACGAGCATCGCGAGGACCGGTATGTGGCGTTCAACCTCCAGGCCGCTCAGCCTCAGGGGCGGCGTAGGAAGCGCGCCATGATGGAGAGAGGCCACCCAGGCGGCCCCTCCTGTTTCGCAGGTGCATCTCGCTAGTGCCCCCGACAAGAATCGAACTTGTGCACGTGGTTTAGGAAACCACTGCTCTATCCACTGAGCTACGGGGGCGCGGCGACATTGTGCCGCGCGCGCCCGCGGACTAGCGTTCCGCGCCGACGTACTCCATCGCGCGGCTGAGCGCCGCGTCCACGTCGAGCCGTGCGACGAGTCTCTCGCCGCGTTCCGCCACGTAGACCGCCGCCGCACCCATGCCGAGCGAGAGCGCCATGACGGCAGGGCCGTCGAGCTCGATCCCGAGCTTCGCGTCGAGCGACAGCGAGCCTGGGCCGCTATCGGCAAGCGCGGCGAGCGCCGCGAGGACGACTGCCGGATGCTCGAAGCCGCCGTCCGTGATCCACGGGCCGTTCTTCCCGTGGACATGGCGGATCGCGTCCGTCATCACTCCCGCGAGCGCGCTTGCGGCGAACGGCGGGAGGAGGCCGAGCGCGAGCAGCGCACCGCCGCCCGTCTCGGCCGCGCCGGCGAGGTGCGCGTTCTCGCGGCCCGGCCGCAGGCCGACCGACTCGAAGAACTCGCCGGTCCCTTCCGGCCCTTCTCCCCCGAACCAGCCGGTGAGCTTCTGCAGGCCGTGCCCGACGAAGTAGCTACCGACGGTGGCCCGCAACAGGAGCTTCCCGATCCCTCTCATGCAGGTGGACCCGGCAGCTCCGAAGGAAAACGGGCGGCTAGAGTCAGCCGAGATGGCCGAGTTCAGCCTCGCGGAGCTGCTCGAGTCCCGCCGCGGCGAGGATCTCGACCTGTGGGCGCGCACGATCAACCCGCAGTTCGCCCGCGTCCTCAAGACGATCGGCTTCGACCGCACGTGGGCGCGCGCCGAGGGCGCGTACCTCTTCGACTCCGACGGCAACCGCTACCTCGACATGCTCGGCGGCTTCGGGATGTACAACGTCGGCCGCAACAACCCGCGCATCCGCGCCGCGCTCGTCGAGGCGCTCTCGCTCGACACGCCGGGGATGCTCGCCATGGGGACGACGCTCCTGCCCGGCCTGCTCGCCGAGGAGCTGATCGGCCTCGCCGGTGGGCGGATCGAGCGCTGTCTCTTCACGAGCACCGGCACCGAGGCGGTCGAGGCGGTCCTGAAGCTCGGCCGCGCCGCGACAAAGCGCACGCGGGTCGTGTCGTGCGCGCACGGCTTCCACGGGCTCACGCTCGGCTCGCTCTCGGCGAACGGCTGCCCGGAGTTCACCGACCGCTTCCAGCCGCTCCTGCCCGGCTTCGACCGCGTCCCGTTCGGCGACCTCGCCGCACTCGAGGAGGAGCTGCGGCGCGAGGACGTGGCGGTGTTCCTCGTCGAGCCCATCCAGGGGAAGGGCGTGCACCTGCCCCCGGACGGCTACCTCGAGGGCGCGCAGGAGCTCTGCCGCCGCTACGGCACGCTCTTCGCGGTCGACGAGGTTCAGACGGGCTTTGGGCGCACCGGGAAGGTGTTCGCGTTCCAGCACTGGGGGCTCGAGCCGGATCTCGTGCCGGTGGCGAAGTCGCTCTCGGGCGGCTACGTCCCGGTCGGCGGGCTGCTCATGTCGCGCGCCGTCCATGAGGCTGTCTTCGACTCGATGGAGCACGCGGTCTCGCACGGCTCGACATTCGCGCCGAACGAGCTCGGCATGGCGGCCGGCCTCGCGACGCTGCGCGAGCTCCGCGGACAGCGGCTCGTCGAGGCGAGCGCGCGTCGCGGCAAGCTCCTGCTTGAGCTGACGCGACCGCTCGTGGAGGAGTTCGACGTCGCAAGCGAGGTGCGCGGCCTCGGGCTGATGTGGGCGATCGAATTCGCGGAGCCGCGATCGGGGCGCCTCTCGTGGCGGATGATCGAGCGGATGCAGAAGGGCCTCTTCGCGCAGCTCGTGGTCGGGCCGCTCTTCTCCAAGCATCGGATCCTCACCCAGGTCGCCGGCCACAACATGGCCGTGGTCAAGGTTCTGCCGCCGCTCGTCTTGTCGGACGCCGACATCGAGGAGTTCGCTGCGGCACTCCATTCGACGATCGCCTCCGCGCAGCGGATGCCCCGCTCGCTCACGAAGTTCGCGCTAGCGGCGGCCGCCGGCGGCCGCCGCTAAGAGCTCCTAACGGAATGACCACGCGCTGACTGGGCGTGATGGGCGAGTGCGATGCAAGGACGCAGGGAGCGTGAATAGCAGAGCTATTTGCGCGACCGAGGACGCAGCAGCGCGCCGCCCAGCGCGGCCAGGCAGCCCGTGCTTCATTGCGTTAGGAGCTCTAAGAGCTCTAGGGCGCGGATCCTCTCCCGCTCCTCCTCAAGCACGTTCGGATCGGCGAGGCGGTGCTCGGCAGCGAGGGGGACGTGCGCGAGCAGCTCGTCGCGGTCGAAGTACGAAAGGAAGACTTCGACGAAATCGCGCCCGAGCCGGCCGGTGCCGTTGCTCGTTGCGACGATGATCCACGTGTAGACGACGTCGAGGAGTGACGCGCCGCGTCGCGCGTTCGCCCAGTCGATGACCACCGGCCCGGCCGGAGAGACGATGACGTTCGCCGGGTGGAGGTCGAGGTGCAGCAGACGGTCTCCGTCGCCGAGCGGCCGCAGCCCATCGGGCGCATCGATCCGGTGCAGCCGCTCGTGCAGCTCGACGAGAACCCGCGTCTGCTCGGCAAGCGTCGCGGGCTGCTCGAACACCGCCTCCAGCATCGTCGGCCCATCGATCCGTTCGAGCACGAGGGAATCGGCCGCGACCTCGACCACCTCCGGCACCGGAAAGCCGCGCTCCCGCGCGTGCCGCATGACGAGCGCCTCCCGCTCCGGACTGCCACCGCTCTTGAACCGCCGCAGAACGCGACCGCCGCCGAGATCGAGGATCTCCGACGCCCGCCCCTCTGCGATGAGTCGCGGCTCAGCCACGCTCGCTCGGCAGGCCGCGCTTCGACCATTCGCTCCACGAGCCCGGATACAGCCGGCCCTCGCGGCCCGCGAGCCAGGCCCGGTGGAGGGTCACACACGCGGTCACGCCCGACCCGCAGTAGGCGACGAGCTCGCCCGGCGGCAGCTCCGGGAGCGGCTCGTTCCACGGCGCGTTCGCGGCGCCCGGAATCCGGCCGGGCGGGTCGTCGATCGGGTTCGGCTCGCCACGCCAGCGGTTCGCGGTCCGGCTGTCGACGAGCGTGAGCGAGGGATCAGCGAGACGCCTGGCGATCTCGTCTGCGTCGATCGTGTCGTCCCTCGGCGCGCGGGGGACGAACTCGCGTGGCTCGATCTCCTCCTCGCCCGCGCGCAACTCACCGCCCCACGCCTCGATGCCTCCGAGCATGACTGCACAGTCGTCGTGGCCGAAGTGGCGGAGGAGCCACCACAGCCGTTCCGCTCCTCCCATCGAGCCGTAGACGACGACGAAGGCGCCGGCCCCGATCCCGGCGCGCCCCGCGGCGGCGGCGAACTTCTCCGCCGACGGAAGCGGGTGGCGACCTGCGTCGGGGACGGAGAGGTCGGAGAGGTCGGCGTCCATATCGAGGAACGACGCCCCCGGGACGTGGCCGGCGCGATACATGCGGCGGCCCGCGTCGGGATCCGCGAGCTCCCAGCGGCAGTCGACGAACTGGTATTTCACGCGCCCGTCACCGGTTGCAGTTCGCGTACGACCATCACCTGACCGTAGCGTTTGATTCGCTTTCCCGGATGAACATCTGGACAGACGACTGGGGCGAGCAGGGCGAGGACTGGAGCGGCGGCGGCGCGCTCGTGAAGCGCCTCGTGCCGAGCGGCCCGTTCCTCGGCGCGAGCCTGTACGAGCTCGGCCCGGGCAACTTCGTGATCTTCCACTTCCACCACGGATCCGACGAGCTCCTCGTCGTCCTCCGCGGCACGCCGACGCTGCGCACGATGGACGGCAAGCGCCGTCTCGAGGAGGGCGAGGTCGTCCACTTCCCGCCCGGACCGGCCGGTGCGCACGAGCTGCGCAACGACACCGACGAGACGGTGCGCTACGTCATGGCGGGCACGCGCGTCTCGCCGGAGGTGGCCGAGTATCCGGACCTCGGGCAGCTCACGGCGCAGTCACGGCTGCCGAACCAGAACGGCGAGCAGCTGTTCGTGATCCACACTCTCGACGGTTCCGACTGAGAAAGTCCCTCCATTTGGGCGCTATTTGACGATCCGTGTAAAGCGCCGTAGCCTGGGGATGTCATGTTGCTGACGAACGAGATCGCACGGAAGCCGGTGGGCGGTAGTCCCGTCCTCACCGGCCCGCGGGACCTTTAGGTCCGCGCGCCGCCTGCCCGGCGGCAGTCCGTCTCTCGTTTCGTCCACTTCGATCTTTTGAAGGAGCAGCATGTCCAGACTGGCAACATCCACATCCGAGATCGTCGCCCGCGTCGGCAGCGAAACGCCGGCCGTCGAGGTGCGCGACCTCCGCAAGACGTTCAACCGGAAGGACAAGAAAGCGGGCCGCTTCGCCCGCAAGCGTCCGTGGCCGGCGCTCGCCGACGTCACGTTCTCGATCGCCCGTGGCGAGTGCGTCGCCATCCTCGGCCAGAACGGCTCGGGGAAGTCGACGCTCGTCCGCCTGCTCTCGACGCTGCTGATCAACGACGGCGGCGAGGCGCGGATCTTCGGCCACGACGCGTTCGAGGAGACGTCGACGATCCGCCGGCTCGTCAACCGCGTCTCGGTCGAGGCCTCGTTCTTCAAGAAGATGTCCGCGGCCGAGAACCTCTCGTACGCGGCGCGCTTCTACGGGATGACGCCGAGCCAGACGCGCGTGGCCATTCCCGAGATCCTCGAGCAGGTCGGCTTCCCGGCGGACCGGCGGAACGAGTCGATGGAGAACCTGTCGCGCGGGATGCAGCAGAAGGTCGCGCTCGCACGGGCGCTCCTGACCTCGCCCGTCCTGCTCCTGCTCGACGAGCCGACGACGGGTCTCGACCCGCGCTCGAAGCTCGAGGTGCAGGAGTTCATCCGGCGAGTGCGGCAGGAGCACGACGCGACGATCCTCCTCTGCACGCACGACATGAACGAGGCGGAGATGCTCGCCGACCGCATCGGCCTGCTCGACCGCGGCCGGCTGCTCTTCCTCGAGCCGGTCGAAGACGTCAAGCGGCGCTTCGGCGTCGAGACGCTCGAGCAGGCGTTCTTCGCTGCGACCGGCCGCGAGTTCGAGCAGGACTCGGACGACGAAGACGACGACGAGTACAGGGAGGTGTTCGGAGGATGAGTAGTGCCTATGCCATCGAGGCGCGGCGGCAACTCGTCGGTCTGTTCGGGATCGTCGAGCGGAACGTCTACCTGACCAAGCGCTACATCCTCTGGGATCTCGCGTTCATGGTCTGGACGATCGCGAACACGCTCACGATCGTGTTCATCGCGCGCGGCCTGCATCTCAGCCCGGCGAAGGTGAACACGGCGGAGACGGCCCTGCTCGTCGGTGCGACGATCTGGGCGTTCCTCGGGATCATCTTCGAGTTCATGACCGAGATCGTCGCGTGGGAGCGCTGGGAAGGGACGATCGAGTACACGTTCATGGCGCCGTTGTCGCGGCTCGCCCACCTGTTCGGACAGGGCGCGTTCGCGGTGCTGTACGGCCTCATCCGGGCGACGATCCTCTTCTTCGCGGTCGCCGCGTTCATCGGCCTGCACATGCCGGGCGCGAACTACGGCGCGGCGTTCTTGCTCCTCGCGCTCGCCTCGCTGTCGTTCATCGGCATCGGGATCATGACGTCGGTCCTCCCGCTCATCTCGCCGGAGAAGGGCGCGCAGCTCGGCTTCGTCGCGCAGGGCCTCATGCTCGTGGTCTCGGGCGTCTACTACCCGGTGAACGTCATGCCGGAGTGGATGCAGTGGCTCGCGAAGATCTCGCCGGCGACGTACGCGCTGCGCGGCGATCGGGCCTCGATCATCCACGGCGCGGGGATCGCGTGGGCTGACGTCTGGCCGCTCCTGATCATCGCCGTCCTCGCGACGCCGATCGGGCTCGCGATCTTCAACCGCGGCGAGCGCTACGCGAAGAAGCACGGCAAGCTGAAGCGGGCCGGCTGATGAGCGGCTGGTTCGCAGAGGACGCGGGCGTCCGCTACGACGAGTCGACGGGCGACGAGTTCGAGCCGGCGACGATCGAGGCGACGGTCGACTTCCTCGAGCCGCTCGCCCGCGGAGGAGCTCTCGAGCTGGCGGTCGGCACCGGCAGGATCGCGGTGCCGCTCGCCACTCGGGGCATCCGCGTCGCGGGGATCGACTACGCGCCGCCGATGATCGAGCAGCTCCGCCGCAAGACCGACGCCGTCGAGGCGGTCATCGGCGACATGACGACGACGCAGGTCGAGGGAACGTTCTCGCTCGTCTACCTCGTCTTCAACTCGATCAACAACGTCACGACGCAGGAGGGGCAGACCGCGGTGTTTGCGAACGCCGCGGCGCATCTCGAACCCGGCGGCTGCTTCGTCGTCGAGGTCGGCACTCGGCCCGCTACGCCCTTGAGCGTCTTCGACCTGAGCGACACGCACGTCGGCGTCGACGAGTACGACGCGCTCACGCAGCGGCTCGTCTCCCATCACTTCTCGCTCCGCGACGGCGTGTGGCACCGCGCCGCCGGGGAGTTCCGCGCCGTCTCGCCGCCCGAGCTCGATCTGATGGCCCGGCTCGCCGGAATGAAGCTGCGCGAGCGTTGGGCCGACTGGGCTCGCCCGCCGTTCACCGCCGAGAGCCGCAAGCACGTCTCCGTCTGGGAGAAGACGGCATAAGGATCGACCTCCCGATCGAGCCGGGGCCGCGCCGCCTCCGAACCCGTCCCGAACAGCCATGTCCGGTACCTGCTACCGGACATGTCCGAAAGAGCCAGTGCGAGGCCGCTCCGCGTAACGCTCTCATTGATGTGGATGCGGAACGATTTTCCAGGGCTTTCGGCGGCAACATCTCCCGGAGAGACATGTCTGAAGCGGCCACGTCCGGTACCTGCTTCCGGACGTGGCTTGGTGGGACAGGTCGCTAGCGTGCACGCGTGACCCAGCGCGCGCGCCGCTCCTGTCTCAGCGTTCCTGCCTCGAGTGAGCGGATGCTCGCGAAGGCGCCCTCGCTCGGAGCGGACGAGGCGATCGTCGATCTCGAGGACGCCGTCGCGCCCGAGGACAAGGTCGCCGCGCGCGAGCTCGCCGTCGCCGCGGTCCGGAACGGGCCGCTCGCGCGCACGACCGCGATCCGCGTCAACGCGCGCGGTTCGGAGTGGTGGGAAGACGATCTGCGCGCGGCCGTGAAGGCGAGGCCCGACGTCGTCGTACTCCCGAAGGTCGAGTCCGCGCAGGACGTGGCCGCCGCAGCCGAGTTGCTCCCTGCCGGCATAGGGCTCGAGGCGCAGATCGAGACGGCACGCGGGCTCGCGAATGCCCACGCCATCGCCGCAGCGGGGCACGGTCTCGAGGCGTTCGTCTTCGGTCCCGCGGATCTCGCCGCGTCGCTCGGCATTCCCGTCCTCACGATCGGGGACGGCGCGAACGACTACGCCTTCGCCCGCGTCGTCGCGGCGGCGCGCGCGTGCGAGCTCCAGGCGATCGACGGCCCGCACGCGCGCCTCGGCGACGACCTTGGCCTCGTCGTCTCTGCGCGCCGCGCGTTCGAGCACGGCTACGACGGCAAGTGGGTGATCCACCCGAGCCAGATCGAGCCGGTGCATCTCATCTTCACGCCGTCGCCGACGGAGGTCGAGCGCGCGAAGCGCATCCTCGCCGCGCCGCAGGGTGCCGTCCGCTTCGAGGGAGAGCTCGTCGACGAGGCCTCGCGCCGCCTCGCCGAGTCGCTCCTCAGTAGGGCCGACCGGCTCTCCTAGCCGCCTTCCGCCGTTTGACTTCCGGCACCGCGAGCACACCGCGGTACCAGAGGTGTAAAACAGCTACGAGCCCGACGGCGAGCCCTCCCGCGATCAGCCTGAGGCGCGCCATCGAGGCGAGCGTAGTCCAGCCGACTCCCTGACGACACTGATTCCACCCCGCGACGAAAGGACTCTTTGAGATGAACACCACGAAGGAAAGGGTCGCGGACGCGAAAGCGCACGTCCGCCCATACGTCGAGCGCGCTCTCCGCGACGAGGAGCTGCGCCAGAACGTGAAGGAGGCGTACACCTCCGCGCGTGCCCTGTACGACCAACTGCTCGCCCGCAACGACGTCAGCCACGTCGCGACGAAGCTCGTGAGCGACGAGGACGTCCAGACCCAGTTGCGGAATGTCGTCTCCCAGCTGCGCAGCGCCGCCGGCCGCGTCCAGACGGCACAGGAGGAGACGAAGAAGGCGTCGGACCGCAGCGCCCGCACCAGCCTCCTGCTGGTCGCCGCGGTCGCGCTCGGCCTGCTGCTCAACCCGCTGACCGGCCCGTCGCTCCGCGGCTGGCTCAAGAAGAAGGTGTTCCGCAGCGGCGACGGCTTCGTCTACCACGACGGCAACGGCACGCCGCTGAACTAGAGGGTTGATGTGAAATCGAGCCCGTTCGGGGCCGTTTCAGGCGCGCCGCGCCTGCAGCGGCATCCGGACGCCGCTCCTATTTCGCATCAATCGTCTAGAGGCCACTGAGGGTTACCCGCGGCCGAGGATCTCGCGCGCGAAGGCGCGGAACCGGTCGCGGGTGCTCTCGTCCGGGGCGATCGGCTCGTCGTCGGCGTACTGCGGGTCGGCGGCGATCTCCTCCGCGACCGTCCG
>Ga0307372_10014004_pt1 | contig 10311 bp, 10 predicted proteins | sample OX1MG_FD_202533 | JGI IMG/M metagenome (GOLD analysis project Ga0307372, IMG submission 202533) | Soil microbial communities from Risofladan, Vaasa, Finland - OX-1 | ecosystem: Environmental > Terrestrial > Soil > Coastal area > Acid sulfate soil | place: Finland: Risofladan, Vaasa | collected... | reverse complement strand
CGAATCCGCAGTGAAGTTTTCCAGGGCTCGGCGAATGGCGGGAATCAGCTCATGCGCGTCTGATTTCTGCACCACCGCCTGAATGCCAGCTTCGCGGGCCGACGCAACTACCGCAGCCGATGGAAAAAGAGTGGCCAGCACTATGTGCACATCGGGAAGGACCGCGCGAATTTTCCGCGCAGCGTTGATTCCATCCAGTTGCGGCATGAACAGATCGAGAACCACCAGGTCCGGCTTCAGAGCGATGGCTCTTCCATCGCACTTTGGCCGTTGCCGGCTTCTATCCGGCCTTCTACCCACAGCGGCTATGCCGAAAGGCGCCGAACGCCGGCACTGCGCGGTCTCTCTCCCGCGGGAATGCAGCGCGCCGTGAATTTCGGGACGCTTGAGTAATTAGCCGGGCGGGCGTATAAGGAAGCGCCGCGGGGGTGGGACTCGCGTACATCCAAATCGCCGCGCCGAAGTGTGCTGCTGCGCTTTTCGGCCGCGAAGCGGGTATTTTTTCGCGCAACCCGTTTTAGGGCAGCCGGATTGAGCGCAACCCAAGGAGGCACCATCATGAGTCCGAAAGCGAAGGCGAGCGCGGGAAAAGCAAAGGCAAAGAAGGATTTTCGGCGGATAGCCACCGAAGAGGCGTTCTCTACTCCTGAACAGATGGACGCCATGCGCGAGATTCTGGCGAAGCAGACGCAATATCATCCCGATCTATTTCTTTGGAAAATTCAGACCGACCCCAGCGGTCCGGTGAATAAAAGCTTGCTCGATCTGGAGGGCCAGCGCCTCAAGATCATGGACCACGACGGCGTGGACATGCATCTGCTGTCGCTCACGTCGACAGGCGTGCAGATGATGGAAGCGGGGCGCGCGCTGGACGTAGCGATTGCTGCAAACGACCGGCTGGCCAACGTGATTCAGAAGCACCCCACGCGGTTTACGGGCCTGGCGACCGTGCCGCCGCAGGACGTGCCGGGTGCGATCAAAGAAGCAGAACGCGCCATCAACGACCTTCGATTAAACGGCGTCATCATCAATTCGCACACCAACGGCGAATATCTGAGCGATAAAAAATACTGGCCGCTGCTGGAAGCGATAGCCGGGCTGAAGGCGCCGCTCTATATCCATCCGCGCTCGCCGATTCCGGCGATGGCGGATGCCTACCTTCCCGATCATTTGGAGCACGCTATCTGGGGTTACCAGGCGGAGACCGGGCTGCACGCGCTGCGGCTGATCACCAGCGGAGTATTCGATGCGATTCCGAACCTGAAAATCGTCCTCGGGCACATGGGCGAAGCGCTGCCTTATTGGCTCTATCGCATCGATTACATGCACGGCATGGCCGTGATTCAATTCGATCGCGCCAAACTGAAGAAAAAGCCCAGCGAATACTTCAGACGGAATTTTGCCATCACTACCAGCGGCATGAACTGGCATCCGGTGCTGAAGTTCTGCATCGAGGTGCTGGGCGCGGACAACATCATGTGGGCGATCGATTATCCATACCAAACTTCGCCGGACGCCGTAAAATTCATGAATACCGCGCCAATTTCGGACGTCGACAAGCACAAAATCTTCCACAAGAACGCAGAGCGCATCTTCCACATCAAGCCGGAGTAATTTGGCAGATTTCGGGTGACCGGAGTAACGACGAATGGCATCGAGAGCGTTAAGCGTCGGCGAAGTCATCGACCAGCGTCCGCTTGGCGCATATCAGATTTGGACGGTTGTGCTCTGCGGCCTCGTGCTGGTGATGGATGGGTACGACAGCTTCACGATGTCTTACGTCACCTCGCCGGTTTCGCAGGCGATGCACATCCCCATCCATGCTTTCGGACCGATTCTTTCCGCCAGCTTGATCGGACTGATGATCGCGTCGCTGGCGACCGGACCGATTGCAGATCGTATCGGCCGCAAATGGGTGATCATCTTTTCGGAACTGACGTTTGCCGTGTTCTCATTGCTCACGGCTCATGCGACTACTTACCACGAGCTGTGGATGTACCGCTTTCTCACCGGATTGGGCCTCGGCGGAGCGATGCCCAACGCGGTGGCGCTGGCGTCGGAGTACTCGCCGAGGCGCCTGGTGGCGCCAGTGGTGGCAACGCTGTTCGCCGGGATGCCAATTGGCGCTGTGCTGAGCGGAGTGGTGAGTTCGGCGGTAATCGGGAGTTGGGGATGGAGATGGGTGTTTTACATCGGCGGAATTGTGCCCGTGGCGCTGGCGTTGGCGCTGGTGGTGAAACTTCCGGAGTCCGCTCGGTTCATGGCGGCGCGAAAAAAGGATCCCAGGCGAATCGAAACGATCCTGGCGCGGATTGCGCCGGACGTGCCGCCGGCGCAGATCGATTTCACCGCGACCTCCGATGAAACGGCGCGAAAGGGTGTTCCGGTGAAGCATTTGTTCACCGAAGGCCGTGCCGTGGGCACGATTCTGCTGTGGATTCCCTATTTCATGAACCTGATGGGAATATATTTCATGAACAGCTGGCTGCCCTCGCTTCTGAAGGAAGCCGGCATGACGGTGTCGCACAGCGTATTGGTGACCGCGGGTGTGAGCTTTGGGGGCATTTTTGCTTGCTTCGCCGAGGGCCCGCTGATCAACGCCGTCGGCGCATTTAACGCGCTGATCGGAGAATTTGTGCTTTCGGCAGTGTGCATCCTGGGAGTCGCGGAAGTGGCTCGGTCGTTCGGGCCGGCGCTGGTGATCGGCTGCGTCATGGGATTTCTGCTGATCGGAGCGCAGGCTGGCTTGAACGCAATGGCCGCCAAGTTTTATCCCACGCCGATTCGTTCAACTGGCGTTGGCTGGGCGCTGGGTGTTGGACGCATTGGCTCGGTTGTGGGGCCCCTGGTCGGCGGTATGATGCTGACCGCTGGTTGGAAGCCGAAGGAAATCATCATTTCCGGAGCGGTGTGCGGCGTGCTTGGATGGCTCGCGATTCTATTGAGCAAGCACGCGCGCGGCGTGGCCACGGCATATGACCGCGATCCGCGCGCCATCGAAGCGAGAACCGCGAGCCACGTTTAGGCGTCGGGCCGCGCCGCCAGATAAGCGTCCCGCGCGTTGGGTCCGGATGCTTAAGTCGATTACCGCCGTCCGTCTTCCCGAGCAGTAGTGACTCGCCCAATCGCAATATCAGCAAGCGCGCCCTTGCCGCGTAATCGCTGAGCGCCTAAGCGAGTTGTCATTCTGAGGAGCGCACCGGGTAGCTTTCATTCCTGTGCTCCTTTTTGAGAGTTGAGACCCTCGGTTCGCAGGTGCTCTTTAGCTGAACTTAGGTGTTACCAAGTGAGTAGAGCGGCTCCGTTGCGCTGCCCATTGCGCGCCGTTATTGGGTAGGATTGACTGTGAGATGCGAGACCCTTCCACGATAGTGCCGTTGCTCGCCGACGCTGGCATCCCGATGATCGTCCTGACGTTTCCTGCGATGGTCACGCTGCTCATTCCAGTGATCGTCATCGAGGGCCTTCTGTGTAAGAAATGGTTGGGGCTATCAACGTGGCAAGCTATGAAAAGCAATGTTGTCTCTAATTTGGCCTCCACGATAGTCGGAGTTCCTCTCGCATGGGCGATCATGCTTGCGGCGGAATTTGGAACTATGGGCGTCGTGGACAAGAGTCAGGCAATTCAAAATTGGCATAGTCCCATCGCGAATGTGATTTTCTTTTTTTTCAGTTCGGCGTGGATCGCGCCGGTCGAAGGAAAAAACGCCTGGTTGATCCCGGCGGCTACGCTTGTTCTCTTGGTGCCCTTCTTCTTTGCCTCTTACGCCCTGGAATATCTCGTCATGAGGTTCATGGTCGGGATGCCAGAAGGGGGACCACCCAACCTGGCGTATCCCCATGTGCGAACCTCGGTTCGCAATGCCAACCTCATAACCTACGGGGCCATGTTCGTCGCCACATCCGTGTGGCTGTTGTTTTCTTTGAGAAACCATTAACAACATGAAGCGAAGGCTCCTACTGATCGTCGGTCTAGTCGTCGCTGTTCTCGTCGTCTGTCTGGTCGTTCGGCATGTCTGGGAACAACGGATGCAGCACAAACGTGAAATTGCGTATCAGACGGCTCTCCGATCGTATTCAGCAATTTTCAGACCTGGAATGATGCGCAAGGAGGTCGAAACCCAACTGAGAAATAGGGGGCTAGCCTTCCAGCAAATCTGGGGTCCGATTGACGGACAGAGGTCATCTGTCCCCCTTGATCTCGTGCGAATCGGCAGAGAATCGGCTCCCTGGTATTGCAGCGAGCAGGACGTCTACATCGCGTTTGAATTTGTCACGACTGGACCTCGCGCGTCATTGGACTTCCGCGACTCTGATGTTTTGAAGGCCGGTACCGTCTACAAATGGCTTCAGGGATGCTTGTAGTGCCGATCGCCCCAAGAGCGTTTGCAGGCCGAGAGATGGATACGCGAGCGACTGGCCATCCCGGTGGGCGGCCTTCGAGTTGACGAGGACATCAGCGAGGCAAGAAGCGTCTGACCGAAAATACTCCCAAGTAAGCCCTCATGACTGCCCCCCGGCTAATGCTTCAAGCCCCTTTTCAAAGCCGTAGGTCTCGAATGCCTCGCGCCGCTTGCGGTTGTCGAGCGGATCGTTCGTGTAGAAGCAGTAGCTCTTGGCGTCCACTTCGAGATTTGCAACCTTCGCGAGTTCTGGCGTCTAAGTCGGAAATTCCCGACATCTCTCTTCCAGTGGCAGTTCGGACGACGAGAAATTCGTCGTCCAATGGTCGGGGGCTCAGAATTACGCCAGTGCTTGTGTGGAGTGCGGCGGCTTGCCGCCGCTGTTTCAGGTGCTCGAGTGGAAGCCCGCTAACTGGTGCGCTTGCGCGATGATCGCTACGTTCGCTCGGAGTCGCTCGGTGATCCTGCGTTGCTGTGCTCGCCGGCCACTTCGCGTAGACGGCGCGCCAGATAGCGGCGCTCGCTCTCGTTGCTGGTCAGAGCGAGGGCGCGGTTATAGCTGACCGCCGCTTCAGCGCTCGATCCCATGCGACGAAGCAGCTCGGCTCGCGCGGCATGGAACAAGTGAAAATTTTCCAGCTCACTGCTCGATTCTAGTTCATCGAGGATGTCGAGCCCGGCGCGCGGCCCCTGCGCCATTGCCACGGCCACGGCGCGGTTCAGGGCTACCACCGGCGAGGGCCGCACTCTCGCAAGCAAATCGTAGAGCTGCAAAATGCGCGGCCAATTTGTATCTTCGGCGCGCGCCGCTTTGCAATGTTCCGCGGCGATGACAGCTTGCAGCGCGTACGGGCCGGGATTCTCGCGGAGCGCTTCCGCTATGAGCGGCAGCGTCTCGGCGATCTGTTGCTGATTCCAGCGGCTGCGATCCTGCTCCTCGAGCACCACGATGTCACCGGATTCGTCGGTTCGCGAGCCGCGCCGCGCGTCGTGGAGCAGCATGAGCGCAAGCAGGCCGGTGGCCTCGGATGGCGGGCTCGGCGCCATGAGGTTTCTCAGCAACTGCCCGAGCCGAATTGCTTCGCCGGTCAGCTCGGTGCGCAGCAGTTGCTCGCCGCGCGTGGCGGCGTAGCCCTCGTTGAACACCAGATAGATCACGGCCAGCACGGCGTCGAGACGTTCAGCGATTTGGCGCGCTTCTGGGACGGTGTAGGGAATCCTGGCGTCGCGAATTTTTCGTTTGGCGCGCACCAGCCGCTGCGCCATAGTGGCGGACGGAACCAGAAACGCGCGGGCGATCTCGTCCGTTTCCAGACCGCACAGCGTGCGCAGCGTCAGGGCGACTTGCGCTTCGGGCGCGAGCGCCGGGTGGCAACAGGTGAAGATCAGGCGCAGGCGCTCGTCGGGAATTTCGCTGTTGTCGTATTCCGGCTCGGCTTGCGCTACGGGCTGCTCCGCCGCGAGCTGCGACTGGATTTTTTCCGTGAAGTGCGTCTGGCGGCGCAGGCGATCGATCGCTTTGTGCCGCGCGGTTTGGATGATCCAGGCGCGCGGGAATTCCGGGACTCCACTCGCGGGCCATTGCGCCAGCGCGGCCGCAAACGCTTCCTGGGCATATTCTTCCGCCAGCTCGAAATCGCCGAAAAGCTTGATCAGCGTGGCGACGATGCGGCCCCAGTCGGAGCGGTATACGGATTCGACGGCTGCTGCTGCGTCTGTGGGCATGGATGGCCTTGTCGATATTTTCGACTAAGTGTCGATTTTGCGTCAACGCATTCGATTCACGAATGAAGGGCGCGCTGCGGATCATCTATCTGTTATCTGCGGCAGATCGAATCGCGGAAATAAATGCTAGCGTCTTCCGCATCGCCAGGTCCTTTACAATCCGCGGCCGTTCCGTTATCACATGGCGGTAGGTCGCCACAGGAGGAACCCCTTGCAATACATGATGCTCATTTATCTTGACGAGAATTCGTTGAGCGAACAGGTGCGCAACAAATGTTACGCGGACTCCGCTGGTTATGCCCGCGAGCTCCAGGCGAAAGGGAAGTTGCTTGCGGTGGCTCCGCTCCAGCCCACCGGGACCGCGACCAGCGTTCGCCACGATGAGGGCAAGCAGCTGGTGACAGACGGCCCGTTCGCGGAAACGCGCGAGCAGCTCGGAGGCTTTTTCTTGATTGACGCGAAAGATCTGGATGAAGCCATCGAGATTGCCGGGCAGATTCCGGCCGGCCGGTGGGGAACCGTCGAGATCCGGCCGTTAGTGGAGATTCAGGGCCTGCCGGCGGTAGCTGGCAGCTGACGCTGTCGATTTCGCCTAATCCCGTTCGATATAGATGTGAAGCAAGAACTGAGACGCTGAAAAAAGTGTCCGCCAATTTGACAAAGGAGTAGAGGGAGCCAACATGCAACTCATGGCGTATCTGGGTTTCAACGGGCAATGCGAAGAGGCCTTCAAGTTCTATCAGAAGTGCCTCGGCGGGAAGATCGAGGCCATGGCCACTCATGAAAGCACACCGGCGGCGCAGCACGTTCCGCCGGAATGGCTGAAGAAAGTCATGCACGCCAGGCTCAACATCGACGGCCAGTTGCTGATGGGCGCCGACGCGCCGCCCAACTCGTACAACCCTCCAAAGGGTATGTCCGTAATGCTGTGGACCAAGGATCCAAGCGAGGCCGAGCGGATCTTTCACGCGCTTGCCGAAAACGGCAAAGTGGATATGCCCATCCAGGAGACTTTCTGGGCGGCGCGGTTCGGAATGCTTCGCGATCAGTACGGCATTCCGTGGATGGTTAACTGCGATTAAGCCGCTTGATCGCCGAGTAGGTAAAATTTTCGCAATGGCAAATTTGAAAGAAAGGAAAAGGACCGTGACAAATATCGCGGCAGTAGCGAACGCCGGGCCAAATGCCCGCTCCACATCCAATTCGAAAGTTGGGCTGTGGACCGGGCGCGGCATCACCGCTTTGGTGGTGCTGTTCATGATTTTCGATGGAGTCACGAAAATTTTAAAAGTGCCGCAAGTGGTGCAGGCGTCCGCGCGGCTTCATCTATCGATTGCGGACACCGTGGGGATCGGGATTGTGCTGCTGGTTTCCACGCTCATTTACGCGCTGCCGCGCACGTCGATTCTCGGCGCGATCCTGCTTACCGGCTATCTCGGAGGCGCAACCGCCATTCAATTGCAAGCCGGCAGTCCGGCATTTGAAAACGGATTCCCGGTGATTTTCGGCGTTCTGGTTTGGGCTGGGATTTTCTTTCGCAACGCGGAAGTCCGCGCCATGATCCCGCTGCGCGCCCGCGCCGCGCAGCGGTAACCTCTCAGGACGTTAGGAGCGACCATGCAAAACATCTATCCATGCTTGTGGTTCGATGGCAACGCCGAAGAGGCCGCCAACTTTTACGCTTCGATTTTCAAGAATTCGAAAATTGGCAGCATCAGCCGATATAGCAAAGACGCCGCGAACGCTTCCGGGCAGCCAGAGGGCTCTGCGATGGTGGTGATGTTCCAGATCAATGGCCAGGATTTCATGGGCCTCAACAGCGGGCCGCAATTCAAGTTCAATGAAGCGATTTCGTTCGTGGTGAATTGCGAAACGCAGGAAGAAGTCGATCACTATTGGGAGAAACTTTCTGCCGGCGGCAGAAAACACAGGTGTGGGTGGCTGTACGACAAGTTTGGTCTTGCGTGGCAAATCGTTCCGACCGCATTGGCTAAACTGATGAGCGGCCCCGACCCTGAAAAAACAAATCGCGTGATGCAGGCACTCCTCCAAATGGACAAACTCGATATCGCCACGCTACAAAAAGCGTACGACGGAGCATCTTCTAAGTAATAGTGTTTACGCGATGTGCGGAGTGCGCCGTTCGCCGCGAGCGCGCGACGTCCGCTGCTCGAATCAGCCGATGATTTCAATGGCGTCCGGCGCTTCCCCTCTGGCAGAATCTCCAGCTCAAGTTATTCCATCTCGGATCAAAGGTATCTGCGTGAAATTGCCATCGCTTTTGAATCGCTTCGCGCTTTTGTTCCTCGCGGTAGCCGTGCTCGCGCCAGCCGCGCTCGCGCAGCAATCCGCGCCCAACATGACGCTGGTTCTCGACGAATCGCAAGCGCCTCGCCGCATCGCTTTCGTCCATGAAGAGATTCGCGTGCAGCCGGGCGCCATCGTGCTTGCATATCCGAAATGGATACCGGGCGAGCACGGCCCCACCGGCCCCATCGAGGATTTGGCCACGCTGCGGATTCACGCCGGAGATGCCACTTTGCCGTGGACGCGCGACACCGGAAACATCTTTGAATTCCAAGTCGTCGTCCCGCAGGGAGTGGATCGCATTTCCGTCGATTTCGACGAACTGCTGCAAGGCACGATCTCCGCGCATCAATTCCTGGCGCCGTGGAACGCGTTCATTCTCTATCCGCTCGGCATCGACAAGCTCAAGCTGATGGTTCAGCCTTCCATCATTTTGCCGGCCGGATGGAGGCAGGGCAGCTCGCTCCAGGTTACCGGTCAATCTGGAGACCGCATCGACTTCGCGCCGCTATCGCTCGAACGGCTGATTGATTCGCCAGTGCTCGCGGGAGAATACTTCCGCGCCGTGCCGCTCGCGTCCACCTGGCCCGCGGAGCTCGACATAACCGGCGATAGCCAAGCTGCCGTGGACGACGCTGACAAAGCGCATGCGTTCGATCTTTTCGCGCAGTTGATCGATCAGGATCGCGCCATGTTCGGCTACCGGCATTGGGAAAAGATGCACATCCTCATCTCGCAGAGCGCGTCCGATCCATACGACGGGCTCGAGCACGAGGACTCGCCCTGGAACGCGATCACCGACGCCGGTCTTTCCAAGAAAATCGTGCTGGAAACGTACGGCTGGCCGCTTCTGGCCCACGAGCAATCGCATTCCTGGGACGGAAAATACCGCCGCCCGGCCGAGCTGTATTCCAAGTCCGATTTCCAAGGCCCCGAGCGCACCTCGCTGCTGTGGGTCTACGAAGGCTTGAACGAATACATCGGCATGTTGCTGGCCACGCGCGCGGGCTTCAACGATCCCGCGTACATGCGCGAATATCTGGCGCGCACCGCCGCCGATTTCGCCGAAGAGCCCGGCCGCAAATACACGCCGCTGGTCGATACAGCCACGGAGAACTGGGTGATTCGCACCGTCGATAGCGGCTGGTCATCCCTGCGCCGCAGCCAGGACTACTACGACGAAGGAGCGCTCATGTGGCTGCAAGCGGACGTCCTGATCCGCGAACAATCTCATGGCCGCAAATCGCTCGGAGATTTTCTGCGCAGCTTTTTTGGCCAGCGCAACACCGGCCCAATCGTAGTGCCGTACACGCGGCAGGATGTGGAAGCCGGGCTCAACGCGGTGTGGCCCTACGACTGGCACTCGTTCATTCAGAAGCACGTCTACGTTGTAAATTCAGCGCCGCCCACCGACGGCCTCGAAGCAGCGGGCTGGCGGCTGGTCTACAATTCCACTCCCAACGACGCGCATTACACTTCCGATGTCGATCCCACCGAATACTATGGCTCATATTCGATCGGCGTGCGCGTCGACAAAGGCGGCTCGATCGCGGACGTGTGGCAGGGAAGTCCCGCGTATGCCGCAGGACTCGGTCCGCACATGACGATCCTCGCCGTCAACGGCCGCGCCTATTCCGTCGACGCGCTCAACGAAGCCATCGCGCATCCGCAAGACGGCGAAATCACCATCGTCGCCAAGAATTTCAATTCCGTGCAGACTTACGTGATCCACTATGCGGGCGGCGTCCGGTACCCGCACCTCGAACGCATCCCCAGCGCCCACGATTACCTCAGCGATATTCTGAAGCCGCAAAAGTAATTCGCGACCCCTTGATCTCGTACTGCGACCGCCGTAGTCTCATCGCTGTTGGTAGAA
>Ga0307372_10014001_pt1 | contig 10313 bp, 9 predicted proteins | sample OX1MG_FD_202533 | JGI IMG/M metagenome (GOLD analysis project Ga0307372, IMG submission 202533) | Soil microbial communities from Risofladan, Vaasa, Finland - OX-1 | ecosystem: Environmental > Terrestrial > Soil > Coastal area > Acid sulfate soil | place: Finland: Risofladan, Vaasa | collected... | reverse complement strand
TCTCGCTCAACGTCGCGATCCGGTCCCCGGGAACCAGACCAGTGCGCAACAACGCGAGGGCGAGCTCGCTCGAGGCCTCCTCGAGTTCGCGGTAGGTCATCTCGCGGCCCATGAATTCGAGCGCGGTCGCTTCGGGGGCGACGAGCGCGCGCTGCGCTACCCAGTTGCCCACCACCACCGCGTCGCCCCCGTCGTTGCTCACGAGTGCTTCGCTTCACCCGTGCCGAGCATGCGCGCGATCACCAGCATCATCTCGTCAAAGATCTCCGGGGGCATTTCGTGCGACTCATTCCACACGATCCAGCGAAGACCGATCGCTTCGCCGACGGCCGTCAGCGACCAGGCGAGGACCGCGGGGTCCACGCTCGCGATCTCACCGCTGGCCATCGCTTCGCTCAGAAAGGGCACGTAGTTCTTGATGATGGTCTCGTAGTGGCTGCGCATGGCGCGAGGTGAGACGAACTCGGCCTGGCGGATCACGCGATAGAGCGCGGGGTGTTCGGCGGTGAATCGAAAGAAGCCGCCAAAGCCCAGGCGCTCGGCCTCGAGGCGCGTCGTCGCGCCGCGAGCGGCCTCGGACATGGCGTGGCGTACGCGTTGGTTCAAGTCGGCGACCACCTCTTCGAAGACCTCGAGCTTCGACGCGAAGTAGAGGTAGAACGTCCCCTGGGCGACGCCAGCGCTTTCGGTGATCTTCACGATCGAGGCGTCGTAGTACCCGAGCGTGCCAAAGACCTCCTCGGCCGCGTCGAGCAACGTGCGACGAGTACGCAGGCCCTTGCCCTTCAGTTCACGTTTGCGCGACTTGGGCGCCGTGCTCTCGTCGACGTCGGGTGGCCCGAGGGCGCCTTCGGGCGTGGCTCGCTCCACGCTCACGAGACGTTCCACCTCATCGGCGCAGTTGCGCTAATCCCCGCTGAGCTCATCGCCACGAGACTACTGAGCGCTTCTCGCGCGCGGGGGTAGCCACGGTTTTCTTGGCGCGTGCGTCGCTTCGTCGTACTGGGCACCTTTAAAAGCCCCCTTTTTGCCGATGCTCTCTAGTCCACCAGGGCCGCGTAGACGAGTTGTTGGAGCTCACGGCGAACGGGGTAGGTCCAACTGGGAAGCAGTTGCGTGTAGAGACCGACGCTCAGCTCTTCGACCGGGTCCACCCAGAAATAGGTCGAGGCCGCTCCGCCCCAGGCGAAGGTGCCCACCGACGCCAGGCTCCTGTTACGGGGTTGACTCTCGATGACCGAAACGCCGAGTCCAAATCCCACGCCCGTGTGGCCCACTTCGCTAAAGGAGTCGCGCGCGAATCGATTGAGATCCATCCCCTCAGGCAGGTGGTTCTGGGTCATCAAGGAAACCGTTCGATTCGAGAGCAGCCGCACGCCGTCGAGTTCACCACGTCGAAGCATCATCGTCATGAAGCGTTGATAGTCGTGCGCCGTGGAGACCAGACCGCCCCCGCCCGCGAGCAGGGTCGGCGCGCGCGTGGCCTCGCCCGCGAGCTCGGGCGTCACCACCGAGTCGCCGGCGCTCGCCACGTAGAGCTGGGCCAGGCGGTCCCATTTTTCTTCGGGGCAGTGCCAGTCGGTATCGAACATCTGCAGGGGGTCAAGGATTCGTGTGCGAAAGAAGGTGTCGAGCGTCTCACCACTCCAGATCTCAATGAGTCGGCCCAAGACGTCGGTCGCGACCGAGTAGTTCCAGGCGCTGCCCGGCTCAAAGAGCAGCGGCACGCTGCACCAGTCGCTCACGGCGCGCTCCAGCGTCACGCCTTCGGGGTAGGTCAGGTCGTAGCCCTTGTCGCGGTAAATCTCGTCGAGGACGCTGCGGCGCTGGAAGCCGTAGGTGAGTCCGCTCGTGTGCGACAAGAGGTGATGCACGCGCACCGGTTCGCTCGCGGGGGTCGTCACCATCTGCTTCGCCGGACCACTGACGTAGACCTTGGGCGAAGCGAGCTCTTCGATCCACTGACCGACCGGAGCGTTCAGGTCGAAGCGTCCCTCTTCGTAGAGCATCATCACCGCGACCGCGGTCAGAGGTTTGGTCATCGAGTAGAGGCGCCAGATCGTGTCGTCGGTCACGGGCAGAGCGCGTTCGCGGTCACGGTGGCCCCCGCGCCCGACCCAAGCGAGCTCGCCGCCTCGCGCGACACTGACCAGCCAGCCACTCAGTCGTCGATCGGCGACGTAGCCATTCAGGTGAGTGGCGACTCGCTCGAGGCGCGACGCGTCGAGACCGACCTCGTCGGGTTCCCGGCGAATCTCGAGTTGCTTCATGACCTCGTCCCCCCGACCACCAAGTCCTTGGCGACTGAGCGACACGATAGCGCAAAAATGAGAGGTGAGTCACTTGACATTTCTCTGAAGACCTGTTTAACTCAGACACGCGTGGCGACGGGCTTCGCACATTGGGGAGGAATCTATGCGACGGACTCTACGAAGGGTCGCGGTGCCGGTGGCACTGGCGACCATGGCGCTCAGCGTGACGGTGGGCATGGCGCCACTGTCGGGCGCGGCCACCAAGCACAAGGCGCCCGCCGCCGTCAAGGTCGGCATCGTCACCGAAAAGACGGGCATCTTCGCGTCGTACACGACCGAGTGGCTCCAGGGCGTGCAGCTCGGACTCGCCTACGCGACCAAGGGCACCAATAAGGTCAACGGGCACAAGATCAAGCTCACGACCGTCGACGACGCCGACTCTCCCACCACCGCCGCGACCGACTTCAAGAGCTTCGTCGGCGCCGGCTACAAGATCATCGGTGGCACCGTTGACTCAGGGATCGCCGCAGAACTCGCGCCGCTCGCCTCCCAGAACAAGGTGCTCTACATCTCGGGTCCGGCCGCGGCCGACCTCGTGACCGGCGCGAACCGCTACACGTTTCGCTCGGGCCGCCAGACCTACCAAGACGTCCAGACCGCGAAGTCCTACATCCAGGCGTTGGGCACCGGCAAGTCGGTGCTCGTCTTGGGGCAGGACTTCGCCTTTGGTCAGTCCTACGTGACCGACGCCACCCAGGCCTTTAGCGCTCTGGGCGACACGGTGACGAGCCAGTTGGTGCCGCTCACCACGACCGACTTCACGCCAACGGCCCTGCAGATCAAAGCCGCGCACCCCGACATCATCTTCTTGGCGTGGGCCGGGGCGACCGGGGCTCCTTTAGCCCAAGCGCTCGACCAGCAGGGAATCTTCGCGAGCTCCAAGGTCATCACGGGCCTCGCGAACACGGCGACCTATCAGTTCTACGGAACGGCCGGTTTGAAGTTCAACTACCTCTCGCTCTACTACTGGCAGGGACCCCACAACGCGGTGAACTCGTACCTGGTGAAGAACATGCAAAAGACCTTCGGCGCGGCGCCGGACCTCTTCACCGCGGACGGCTTCGTCTGGGGCCAGATGGTGGTGCGCGCGATTCAAAAGGGTCAAGGCACCAACGTCAACAAGATGATCAAGGGACTCGAGGGGTGGACCTTCCACGCGCCCAAGGGCATGCAGACCGTGCGCGCTTCGGACCACGCGATGCTCCAGCCGATGTTCCAGGTGCAACTCGTCCAGACCGTGACCGGCGCCTATCAGCCCGCCACGCTCGCCACGCTCACGAGCGCCCAGACCGCACCCCCGGTCGCGGCGCACTTCGGGGGCTAGGGACTAAACACTCTCCATGAGTAGTTCCCCCGCGAAACCCCAGCCCGACCTCCTCCTGGTCAACGGGCTGGGGTTTCGCGTGGGCGGCGTGCAAATCCTCGAGGACGTCTCCTTGACGTTGAGCGAAGGAACGCTGCTGGGCATCATCGGTCCCAATGGCGCCGGCAAGACCACCTTCTTAAATCTCTTGAGCGGTGTGTTGTTGCCCACCTCGGGCGCCATTCACTTCGACCAGCACGACGTCACGAAGTACGCGCCCGCCAAGCGCGCGCGCCTCGGACTGGGGCGCACCTTTCAGACCTCGAGTCTCTTTAACTCACTCAGCGCTTTTGAAAACGCCCGACTCTCGGCCCAGGCACGCTTGGGCGGGAACGCGCGCTTCTGGCGCCGGCCGCGCGCGAGCGACGAAGCGAGCACCGTCGCCCTCGAGGCACTCGCGACCGTCGGTCTCTTCACCCACGCGAACAGCCTCGCCGGAGCGCTCAGCCACGGCGACAAACGCAAACTCGAACTCGCGATCTTGCTGGCCGCCGAGGCGCGGGTGCTCTTGCTCGACGAGCCCATGGCCGGCGTCAACGCCGAGGACGTACCGGCACTCAGCGCACTCATCTCGAAACTGCACCACGAAGGACGCACCGTGTTGATGGTCGAGCACCATATGTCCGTCGTCGTCGGACTCGCCGACGCGATCGCGGTCTTTGACTCGGGTCGACTCCTCGCCGTCGGCGGCCCCGACGAGGTCATCGCCAACGAGGACGTCCAAAACGCGTACTTGGGTCAGCCCCTATGAACGCACTACAAGTACGCGACCTGCACGTGACCCTCGGCGGCAGCCACGTGCTCCAGGGGGTCTCCTTTGACGTTCCGACCGGTGGTGTCACGGCCCTGCTCGGTCGCAACGGGGTCGGTAAGACCACCACGTTGAAGGCGCTGCTCGGGATCGTCGCGAGCACGGGCGATCGCAACGTGCTCGGCACCAACACGAAGGGCCTCTCGACGCATCGCGTGGTGAAACTCGGCGTGGGCTACGTCCCCGAAGACCGCGACGTCTTTGCCGGCCTCAGCGTCGAAGAGAATCTGCGCCTGGCCGAACAGCGCGACGATCCGCGCTACGACGAGGTCTTCGCGCTGTTTCCCGAGCTGAAGAGCCGCGCGCGCCAGCGCGCGGGAACCTTGTCGGGCGGTCAACAACAGATGGTGTCGATCGCGCGCGTGCTTTTAAACGGATGGCCGCTCTTGTTAGTCGACGAGCCTTCGAAGGGTCTCGCGCCCAAACTGGTCAGTGAACTCACCGACGTGCTCGAGCGCGTCGCCGCGACCTCGACCATCTTTCTCGTCGAGCAGAATCTCGCGGTCGTCAAGCGCCTCGCGTCGCGGATCATCGTTCTCGACCACGGCGAAGTCGTGCACACCGGCACCGCCGACGAGCTCGCCGACGAAGCGCTGGCGCGGCGCTTCCTCGGCGTGGCGGGTGCGCGATGAACATTTTTCTCGCACTCACCTTTAGCGGCTTCGCCCTCGGGGGGGTCTACTTCCTCGCCGCCTCGGGCCTCTCCTTGATCTACGGCCTGATGGATATCTTGAACTTCGCCCACGGCCTGTTCATGACGCTCGGTGCCTACGCGGCCTGGGACGTCGCGGCGCACTTGCCCGCCTCGTGGGGGGCGTCGACACTCTTTGGCATCGCCCTGGTCTCGTCGGTGCTCGGCGGTGCGATCGCGGCCGGACTGACCGAGTTTTTCATCATTCGCCATCTCTACGCGCGACCGGTCAGCCAGATTCTCGTCACGATCGGGCTCGACCTCGCGGTCGTGGGGCTCTTGCTCGGCGGCTTTGGCAGTAACTCCTTGGCCGTTCCGGTGCCGCTATGGATCATGGAGGCGACCAAGGTCGGCTCGATCAATCTGCCCAACGCCGACTTCGTCGCGCTGTTGGCCGGCGTGGTCGTGCTCGTCGTCCTCGAGTGGTTCTTAGCGCGCACGAGGTACGGCATCATCATTCGCGCCGGGGTCGAGAACCGCACCATGGTCTCCGCGCTCGGCATCAACGTCGGCAAGGCCTTCACCCTGGTCTTCGTGATCGGCGGGGCGATGGCTGGGCTCGCGGGACTGTTGTACTCGGTCGTCTTCGCCGGCGACCTCATCTCCCCCACCCAGGGCGACAGCCTCTTGATCTTCGCCTTCATCGTCGTCGTGATCGGGGGTCTCGGATCGATTCGCGGCTCGGCGATCGCGGCGCTGATCGTGGGCCTGACCCAGGACTACACCAACTTCTACCTCGGCGGCCACCCCGGCCTGGCCGAGATCGGCAACCTCTCGGTCGTCTTGCTCTTGGCCGTGGTCTTAGAGTGGCGCCCGCGCGGACTGTTGGGCCGGGCGCTATGAAGATCTCTCGTAGCGCGCTCGTGGTCGCCGCGGTGGCACTCGTCTTCTTCGCGGTGGTGCCACTCATCTCGCTGCACGTGCCCTGGATACTCCCCGGCACGCTCGACGTCGTCAATTCGACGGGCACGCTCGAAGTACTGGCGCTTTGCTTCATCTTCGCGGGCGTCGCGCTCGGCTACGACGTCATCTTTGGCTTCACTGGACTGTTGTCGCTGGGACCGGTGATGTACTTCGCCATTGGTGTCTACGTCTTTGACATCGCCATGAGCCACTGGAACTGGGCGCTCGTGCCGGCACTGGCGCTCACCCTTGGCGTGTCGCTCGTCTTCGCGCTGGCCTTTGGCGCGTTGGCGCTGCGCGTGAAGGGCATTGCCTTCACGATGGTGACCCTCGCTTTTGCCCAGGCCTTCTACTACCTCGTCGAGGACAACCCTCACGGCCTCACCGGCGGCGACACGGGACTCGCGCTCGTGAGCAACCGCCTGCCGAGCTTCTTGTCGGGCGCGGTCTCTAACACCCGCAATCTCTACTGGATGACGCTCGGGTTTCTCGTTGTGTCGTACTTCGTCGTGTGGCTCGTCACCGAGTCCTCGAGCGGACACGTCTTGGTCGCGGTGCGCGAAAACGAAAGACGCCTTGAAGTCATGGGCGTGCGAACCTTCCCCTACAAACTCGGCGCCTACACGCTCTCGTCGCTGGTGGCGACCGGCGGTGGCGTCGCGTATATCTTGTTGATCGGCACCGCCGTGCCCGCGGCCGTCGCCTCGACGACGGTCTCGCTCGCGGTACTCGTGATGGTGGTGCTCGGCGGGGCGGGCACGCGCTGGGGGGCGGTGACCGGCGCGCTCGTCTACGTCTATCTCCAGCAGTATCTCTTAAAGGTCGCGAGCGAACCGTCCTTCACGACGCTGCCCGCGGTGCTTCGCGTGCCGCTCTCCCAGCCGCAGTTTCTCCTGGGCACGCTCTTCGTGCTCTTCGTCATCTTCGTGCCCGGTGGCATCGCGGGCATCGTGGCGCGACTGCGCGGTCAGTCAGTGGCGGCGTCCAAGCGATTTAATTGGCGAAAGAGTTTGCGCGTGAAAGAGGACGACCAATGATGCTTCGGGGCAAGACGGCGCTGGTGACCGGCTCGACGAGCGGCATAGGACTGGGCATCGCGCGCGCGCTCGCGAGCGAAGGCGCCAACGTCGTCGTCAATGGCTTGGGTGACCCCGACGTGATCGCGAAACTCGGTGCCGACCTCGCGAGTGAGTTTTCCGTGCAGGTCCACTACGACGACGCGAACCTGGCGAACCCCGGCGAGGTCAGCGCACTGGTGCAACGGACCCACGAACGCTTTGGGCGACTCGACGTTCTGGTGAACAACGCGGGCATTCAACACGTCTCGCCCATTGAAACGTTCGACGCGGCCCTGTGGGACCAAGTCATCGCGATCAACCTCTCGGCCGTCTTTCACGCCATGAAGGCGGCGATCCCCCTCATGAGAAGTCAAGGCTGGGGGCGGGTCATCAACGTCGCCTCGGCCCACGGCCTCGTCGCGAGCCCCTTTAAGGTCGCCTACGTCGCCGCCAAGCACGGCGTCGTCGGTGCCACGAAGGTCGCGGCCCTCGAAACCGCCAACGACAACCTCACCGTCAACGCGATCTGCCCCGGGTGGGTGCTGACCCCATTGGTCGAGCGCCAGCTCAGTGATCGAGCCGAAGCGAACGCGACCAGCGTCGCGGTCGAATCGAGAGAGCTCTTGCGCGAGAAACAGCCCATGCTCGAATTCACGACCCCGGAGGCGATTGGCGCGATGGCGATTTATCTCTGCAGTGACGCCGCACGAACGATCACCGGCGCCGCGCTCTCGATCGACGGCGGCTGGGTCGCGCAGTAAGGCCCCGAGCGCTCGTGGCGCTCGGGGCCTTGCAACCTACTGCGAGTGCCCGACTAGAAAGCGCCCAAGCCGTTCGGCGAACCATTGCCGGTCGGCGCGTCGTAGCCCACTTGGGCGGTGCACAGGTACGCCGGCGAGCACGTGCCGTTCGATCCCGTCGTCACGTCGTGCAGGGAAGTGGTGTTGGCGTAGGCGTTCGAGCCGTAGTTAAGCGCACTGGCATTGCCCGCGAGCGCGTAGGTCGCCCCCACCAAGGGCGACGAGAGGCTCGTGCCACCGACGGTGAACCAACCCGACTGGCCCTGATAGCGAACCGAGTCATAGACCGCCGCGCCCGTCGCCGGGTCGGCGTCGGCCGACACGTCACCGACCGTGCGGCTCGCACAGCCCGTGTCGAGCTGCCAGGTGGGCTTGGCGATATAGGCCGAGCAGCCCGAGCCGGTCTTGGCCCAAGCGGCTTCGCTCTGGTAGGTGTTGTCCGCGTTCAGGTACAGGGTCGTGCCGCCGACGGCCGTCACGTACTGCGAGGCCGCGGGGAACTCGACGCCGTAGCCGCCGTCACCGGCCGACACGGTGATCATGGTGCCGGGGTGGTTGAAGTAGCTCGAGGAGTCGGCGACTTCGCCCGAGTACTCGCTCGACCCGTAGGAATTCGACACGACGTTGGCACCGAGTTTGACGGCCTCGTTGACCGAGGCGCCCAAGTTCGCCATTGAATTCGAGTTCGCTTCGACGAGGAGGATCTTGCAGTTCTGGCAGATCTCGTGCGCGGTCTGCACGTCAAGGGAGATCTCGAGCGACCAACCCGAGTTGCTCTTGGGCAACTTCGAGGTACCAGTCTGACTGACCACGCTCAAGCATCCGTTGGCCACCGTGCACGACGGGAGTCCGTAGTAGCTGTCGTAGGTCGCCAAGTCACTGGCGACGTTGGGGTCGTTGTAGGCGTCGACGATGCCGATCGTCTGGGCCGACGACGAGGTCGTCGGCAAGGCGTAGGCCGTGTGGAACTGGGCCGGGCCGTACGCGCCCGCCGCGGGCGTCGAGGACGCGCTCGGGTTGCCTTGCGAATCGGTCACGACCATCGCGTCGCAACGCGCGCTGCCCGCGGGCACGCCCGCACAGACCGCTGCGTAGTTGGCGTGCGCGTTCGCCGCGCCCGCGCCCATCGATGACACGCCTGCCATCACCGCACCCGCCACGACCAACGTGAACGCGCCACCTAAGCGCACGAGCTTTTCTTTCACGACCACACCTCCCCACGAGCGAACCGCCATCGGTCCGACGTCGTCACGATAGCCAGCGCACGTGCCTTTCGCCATCGCTCGAAAGCGCACGTCTTAGGGAGTCTTAGGAACTGCGCCGCATTTCTTGGCGCGTCAGTGACGCCTCGCGCGCCGCTCCACGAGCACCTCGACCACGGCCTTGCCGTTGGCTTGGCCCTTGGTCAGTTTCATGACTTGGCCAATGAAGAACTGGGTGAGCTTGTCGTCGCCTTCAACGTATCGGCCCCACTCCTGGGGGTGGGCGCTGATGAGCCCGTCGATGGTCGTCGCGAGTGAGTCCTCACTCAATTGCTCAAAACCCTTGGCCTTCGCGATTACCTTCGGTTCGCCGCCGTGAGCGAGCAGTTCGGCGAGCACGGTCTTGGTCTGGGTGGCGGAGAGTTCACCGCGCTGCTCCATGAGGAGCGTCTCGCAAAAGGCCTCTTCGCTCAGCGCGTCGACACCGGTCTCACTGGCGGCGAGTTCATTGGTCGCTCGATTGAGCGCCAAGACCAGGTCGACGCCCGCGGCGTTCGCCGCGCGCACGAACCGATCGAGGTCAAGGTCAACCGCCAAGGCGATCGACTCACCCGGCGCGTCGCCCTCGAACAGGCTCGCCAACTCGTCGCGGCGCTGCGCGGGCATCGGACCAAGGCCGCTCTGCACGCGGGCCTGCCACTCCTCGCTCGGCGCTAAGTCCACGAGGTCAGGTTCGCGAAAGTAGCGATAGTCTTCGGCCTCTTCTTTAAAGCGCATCGTCGAGGTCTCGCCACGGTTCTCGTCCCAGTGGCGCGTCTCTTGGCGAATCGAGCCGCCGGCCTCTAAGACTTCAATCTGGCGAAGGGCCTCGAACTCGATCGCGCGCACGAGACTGCGCAGCGAATTGAGGTTCTTGATCTCACAGCGCGTGCCGTAAGGCTCGTGGGGCCGACGAACCGAGACGTTCGCGTCCATGCGCATCGAGCCCTCTTCCATGCGCCCGTCCGAGGCGCCGGTCGCGATGAGAATCCCGCGCAGTTCACTGGCGTAGGCGCGCGCCTGCGCGGCGTTACGGATATCGGGCGCCGAGACGATCTCGACGAGCGGCACGCCCGAGCGGTTGTAGTCGATCAAGGAGCGGTCCGCCCCCTGCAGACGCCCCGTGCCGCCCAG
>Ga0307372_10014000_pt1 | contig 10314 bp, 8 predicted proteins | sample OX1MG_FD_202533 | JGI IMG/M metagenome (GOLD analysis project Ga0307372, IMG submission 202533) | Soil microbial communities from Risofladan, Vaasa, Finland - OX-1 | ecosystem: Environmental > Terrestrial > Soil > Coastal area > Acid sulfate soil | place: Finland: Risofladan, Vaasa | collected... | reverse complement strand
ATCGCCGGATCCTGCGTGCGTCGATTTACCGGTATCTTCTTCGAGGTGAATGCGGGTGAGACGGCACGATTTCATCGTTCCGTCCTCGAGCCAGTACTTCACGACGCCGCCCTGGGTGAGCGGCATATCGAACTGCGAGATCTGGTAATCCTTGGGCATGTCGGGATAGAAGTAATTCTTCCGGTCGAATTTAGAGAAAGTCGGGATCGCCGCTTCGACGGCGAGGCCGGCGCGCACCATATGGTCGATAGCCGCGCGATTCGGAACCGGCAGAGACCCCGGCAATGCGAGGCACACCGGGCAGACTTTCGTGTTCGGCTCGCCGCCGAACTCGTTGGGACAGCCGCAGAACATCTTGGTCGCGGTCTTGAGCTCCACGTGGCATTCGATACCGATGACGGCTTCGTACTGCATGCTAGCGCGTCGCCTCCATCGCAATGACGGGCCGTTGCGCGGCGGCGTGCCCGGTCGCGCGCTCGTATGCGTGCGCCGCGGAGAGCAGCGCGCGTTCCGCAAAGAGCGGTGCGGTTAATTGCAACCCCATCGGCATCGGCGATGCGCCCCCGGGCGGCGTGACCCAGCCGCACGGTACGCTGAGCGCCGGCAGCCCGGCGAGGGACATCGGAATCGTGTAGTAATCCATCAAATACATGCTGTACGGGTCGCTCTTTGCATTGAATGTAAACGCGGGCGAACTCGCGGCCGGAGCCGCGATCAGGTCGCAGGAAGCAAACGCTTTGGCGAAATCTTGAGCGATCAACGTGCGGGCCTTCTGCGCGCGAACGTAGTACGCATCGTAGTAGCCGCTCGATAGCGCGTAGGTGCCGATGAGGATGCGACGCTTCACCTCGGGCCCAAAGCCCGCCGCGCGCGTGCGCTCGTACATTTCGTGCACGTTCGCTCCTTCGACGCGCAATCCGTAGCGGACGCCGTCGAAGCGTGCGAGGTTCGAGGAGCACTCCGCGGGCGCGATGAGATAATACGTCGCCAAACCGTATTCTGCAGTCGGCAGCGCGACCTCCACGAGTTCGGCGCCGAGCGCCTCTAAATCGCGATACGCCTTGGCATAGAGCGCGTCGATCTCCGGGCCGAGTTCCTTGGTTGCGAACTCGCGAACGATGCCGACGCGCACGCCGCGCAAATCGGTGCGCAATCCATCCGCGGTGGTCTCGAACGGGCGGTCGATCGACGTCGCGTCCATGGGATCGTGGCCACCCATCGCGTCGTACGCCAACGCCGCATCTTCAACCGTGCGCGTGAGCGGGCCGATTTGGTCCAGACTCGATGCGAACGCGATCAGTCCGTAGCGCGAGACGCGGCCGTACGTCGGTTTAAAACCGACCAGGTTGCAGAATGCCGCAGGCTCGCGAATGGAGCCGCCGGTATCGCTGCCCATGCCGATCGCGGCTTCGAACGCGGCCACGGCCGAGGCCGAGCCGCCGCTCGATCCGCCCGGGACGCGCCCGAGGTCGTAGGGATTGCGCGTGACGCCTAACGCCGAGTTCTCGCACGAACTGCCCATCGCGAATTCGTCCATGTTCGCCTTGCCGACCGGGATGCAACCCGCATCGAGCAACCGTTGCACGGCGGTGGCCGTGTAGGGCGCGGTCCAATGTTCGAGGATTTTGCTCCCACAGGTGGTGCGCGTGCCTTCCAGGCACATGTTGTCTTTCACCGCTAACGGCACGCCGGCGAGCGGCAAGCGCTCTCCCTGTTTGATGCGTTCGTCCACGTGGGCGGCCGTGGCCGCGGCGCGTTCGTGCAGCACGCTCAGATACGCGCCGACCTGCGGTTCGGTGCGATCGATGTGCGCGAGCATGCCGCGCGTGAGTTCGGCGGCGGAGAACGCCCCGCTGTTGACGCCGCGGGCGATGTCGGCCGCGTTGCGTTCGATAGAGTCTGACACGTCGTTCGTTCCTATGATTCCGGCGGTTATTCGGCGATGATGCGCGGGACGCGAAAGAAGGCGCCTTGGCGCGCCGGGGCCTGCGCGAGCACCACTTCACGATCGAGGCTCGGGGCGAGGATGTCGTCCCGCTCGACGTTGCGCGATTCGACCACTTGCGCGGTCGCGGCAACCGCCGACACATCCAGCTTCGCGAGCGCGTCGACATGCTCGAGCAGATCGCCGAGTTGCGCGCCGAAACGCGCCACCTCGTCGTCGGTCAGGGCGAGCCGCGCCAGCGTGGCGACGTAACGAATATCAATTTTCTCGGATGACAAAATCGGGGTACTCCGATGGTTGAACGGCAAGGGGATCGTCTTCGGGCCAACTCGGGATGGGTGCATCCAGGAACGCCCGGTCCACCGCCTGTTGCGCGACGTGTGCCTCGCTATACAGGGTGACCAGCGTCTCGACGTGTCCCGTCTGCGGGAACATGTCGAACGGCTGCACGATGCCCAGCGTGTATCCTTTGGATGCTAAGAACTTCAAATCCCGGGCGAGCGTTGCGGGGTCGCACGAAAGATACCAGACGTACGGCACGCCCGCGGCCGCAATCGCGCCCAGCGTCACTTCGTCGCTGCCTTTGCGCGGCGGGTCCAGGAACACGATCTCGGCCCGTTCCATCGCCGCGCGCGCCGCGGGCGTCAGCACCGCTTCTTCCACGCGGCCTTCATGGAACTGCACCAGCTCTTGCGCGCCGTTGAGCGCGGCGTTAGCCAGCGCTTCTTCCACCGCGAGCGGGCTCTCTTCGATGCCGTAGACGCTGCAGCCGTGCTTGGCAAAATAGAGCGAGAACGTCCCCGCCCCGCAGTACAGATCGACGATCGCGCGAGGCCGCTCGAGCGCCGAACGCAGAAAATCGAAGATTCGTCCGACGATTTCGACATTGATTTGAAAGAACGACCCGGCCGAGACGCGATAGCGCACCCCGTGAATCTGCTCCTCGATCTCGGATTTGCCCGCGATCACGGTATGGTTGCGGCCCATGATCGCGTTCTGTGAATTCAGCCCGTAGGAGTTCGTCAGACCGACCGCTCCCGGCAGTTGCGCGAGCAGCGCCGGGCCGGCCTGCGCGACCTCGGGCGAGGCCTGCGCCGTGGTGATCGTGACGACCGCTTGCCCGGTCGATCGCGCGCTGCGCGAGACGACGTGCCGCGCGGGCATCAGCGCGGGCGCCGTCTCCGGCTGGAGCCGCGCGCGGTTGATCCGGGCGATGAATTCGTTCAGCTGCGGCGTGACGATCGGGCAGGCGTCGATCGGCACCACCTCGTGCGAGCGCTGCTGGTAGAACCCGATGCTCGGGATCGGCGTCGAGTGGTCGACCACGAGCGACATCTTATTGCGGTACCCGCGCGCATGCACCATCCCGACTGCCGGACGGATCCGCAGCTCGCTAAAGCCGCCGATGCGCTGCAGGGCGTTGCGAACGATATCGGTTTTCCAAGCCAACTGCGCCGGGTAGCTCAAGTGTTGGACCTGGCACCCTCCGCACGCGCCGAAGACCGCACAGAACGGCTGAACGCGCTCCTTAGAGCCCTCGATCAAGCGCACGAACTCGGCCACGGAGTATTTGGGCTTGATCGCCGTGATGCGGACGCGAGCCCGCTCGCGCGGCAGGGGCCCAAAGCAAAAGACGACCATGCCGCCGGCCCGGCCGACGGCCTGACCATTGGCGAGCAGATCGGTGAATGCGACGTCGAGTTCGGTACCGACGCGAACGGCAGACGCCGGTTTAGGCGCTGTGTCTTTGTTCGTCAAGCGTCTTGAGCAACTGATTGGCCTCGTCGATCAGCGTCTGGATGCGCTGGCTCGTCGGGTCGTCGGGCCGTCGGCTCGCAAGGGTGCGCACGACGGTAACGGCGAGCGCGGCGGTAAGGCCGGCGATGCCGATCCACACCAATGCCCGCGTGAGGTGATGCTCGTGCGGCTGCTGGGGCTGGGCGGTTTCAGGATTGAATTCGGGCTGGGACAACGTGATGGTCTCCGGTGGAAAAGCGCTCCCGCGAGGTTCGCTCCTACGTCGCCGGTCCCCCCGGGCCGGGCCGGGGCGTGGCCGCGCTACTTTTCGAGCCTGGAGGCGCGCTGAGAGTACTCTGCCTAGCCCGCACCGTACTTTAGGGCCCGATGGTACCCCCCCGGCGCGGCAACCGCAGAAGACGCGTGCTGCTTTGGGCGTTGTTCCTTTCGGCGACGCTCCACGCGATTCTGATCCCGCTGCTGCTCTGGCTGACCGGCTGGAACTTCTTCATGCCGCATCCGCAGAAGCGCGAGTCGGTGGTGACCTCGACGTCGCTGCGCATCGAACATCGGACGATACCGCAGCCGGAATCGGCCGCCGGCCGGCAGCCGGCGCATAGCACGCCCAAATCACCGCCCTCGTCGCAGCGTCCGCTGCCCAAAACCGTCGCGCCGCAACCGCAACCGCACGAACTCGCGCGCGAGATGCCCAACGCGCCGCCGCAGCCGCAACGGCAACGTCGCGCACCGAGCCGGCAGGAGACGCTCGCGCAGCAACTCGCCCAGCAGCAGCAAACGTTCTCCAAAGAAGTCGCGCGTTTGAACGCGGGGAATAATCCGCACTCGCTTGCGACCATCGCCCCGCAGCCGCCGTCGGCCAACGAGCGCTCGTATTACGACCTGAACGGAAAGGTACGCCCGCAGGATCGCGTGATGGTGCTCCTCACACCGCTGCAGCATTGGATAACCGGCACGGCAAGCTGTTACTACGTGCATTACGCCGCCGAGTTCTCATCGGGCGGCACCGACGACGGCGACATTCCGTGGCCGGTCTGCTACCCGCGCTCCAACGATCCGATCGCGAAAGCCCCGCCCGGCATGGGATCGATCCCCGTACCCGTCCCCGTCCCGCCGCACAACTACGTGCTGCCGAAAGGCACGTATCTCACCCCATTGCTGGAACAGATCTATACCGGAAAAATCAAAAACTGAAGTTGCGATCCGGGCCGAGCGGCGTCGGCCGTCCTGCAGCATCGATGGCAACCATCACGAATCGACTCGTGCTGCAAAGACGGCGCTCGCCCGTTAATAAGTTTTCAGAGAAGAGTTCGGTCTCGACCGTCAGCGACGTTCGCCCGCGCGAAACGACGCGCCCCACCACCTCGGCGAGATCGCCTTGACGGACCGCTTCACGAAAATCGGTCCGGTCCACCGAAGCGGTGACGACGGCGTGCCGGCACGACCGGCTCGCTGCGATGAAGGCCGCTTTATCCATGAGTTTGAGGGCCTCGCCGCCGAAGAGCGTTCCGTAGTGATTCGCTTGGTTCGGAAAAACCATCTCGGCCACGATGACATATCCGTCAGAATGATTCATCAAAACGAACCTCACCCTCAACGCCGACGCGGTAAGCAGACGGGCGGCGCTCGAAAAAATTCGTCAACTCTTGGACGTCTTGAAGAGCCATGAAATCGAACGGGTTCTTGGCCCCGTACCGGCGCGCGTAGCCGAGGTTCTCAAGGCGCGAGTCCGCAACATACTTGAGATACTGCTCCATGTCGACGATCGAGAGGCCGGCCACGCCTTCGGAGAGGACGTCGCGCGCAAAAGACAACTCTGCTTGAACGGCATCGTCAAGCATCTCTCGAATAGAGACTTCCAGCGTTGCATCGAAAAGATCGGGATGCTCGGCTCGGACTGTCTCGACGACCGAAAAGGCGAAACGCATATGCATGCTCTCGTCCCGGAAGACCCAATTCGTCCCCGAAGCCAGGCCGTTCAGTAAGCCGCGCGAGCGCAGGTAGTAGACGTAAGCAAAAGCCGCAAAGAAAAACAGCCCTTCGACGCCGGCGGCGAATGCAATCAGGTTCATCACGAACGAACGGCGATCGTCCGCGGTCTCGATACGATTCAGCCCGTGAATCGTATCGATCCATTTGAAACAGAAGCGCGCTTTTTCTTTGATCGATGGAATATTTTCCACCGCCGCAAACGCTTGCGCGCGTTCTCGCTCGTCGGGAACATACGTGTCGAGTAGCGTCAAATAGAACTGGATATGCTGTGCTTCTTCGAAGAGTTGGCGCGAGAGATACATCCGCGCTTCCGGTGCGTTGACGTGCTTATAGAGATTGAGTACGAGATTGTTGGCCACGATCGTATCACCGGTTGCGAAAAACGCGACAAGACGCCCGATGAGATGCCGCTCGGCAGGCGTAAGGCGTTCGCGCAGATCCTGGATATCGTTCGAGAAATCGATCTCCTCGACGCTCCACGTATTGGCTATCGCGGCGCGATACATCTCATAGAAATGCGGGTAGCGCATGGGCCGTAAGGTGAGTTCGAAACCCGGATTCAAGAGCGAGGTTGTTGTCGCGTTCATTGGCAGGCCTCGCAATTCTCAGGGTTCTCAAGCGAACAGGCGATCGCGGTGGCATCGGTTGCGACGGGGACGGTCGTCTTCGCAATTGCGGATGCCGGCCGCGATCGAAGATAGTAGCTCGTCTTGAGCCCGCTCTTCCATGCGTAGAGGTACATCGACGATAGCTTGCCGATGGAAGGGTTCTCCGAGAAAAGATTGAGCGACTGGCTCTGGTCGATGTAAGCGCCACGCGAGGCCGCTAGGTCGATAAGGCCTTTCTGCGGGATCTCCCACGCGGTCCGATATCGTTCGCGAAGCGATTCCGGAATCTCGACGATGCCGGCAATCGAACCCTCCGCGCGCGTGATGCGATCGCGGATCCCGTCGTTCCATAGACCCAGGCGCTTGAGGTCCTCGACGAGGTACTTGTTGATCTGCAAGAACTCACCCGAGAGGGTCTCCCGTTTAAAGAGGTTGGAGATCTGCGGCTCGATGCATTCGTAGCATCCGGCAATCGAAGCAATCGTGGCTGTGGGTGCGATCGCGATCAACAGCGAGTTGCGTAATCCGCTTTTTTGGATGCGCGCGCGCAGGGCTTCCCAGCGCTCCGGGTCCGTCGGCGTAACGCCCCACGCGTCGAATTGTAGCTCGCCGTGCGCGGCGCGTGTCTGCTCGAACGATGGATGGGCTGACTCTGCCTCGGCAAGCTCGCAGCTCGCCAGCAGTGCCTGGAAGTAGATCTCTTCGGCGATGCGAGTAGAGAGCGTACGTGCGTCTATACCGTCGAATGCGAGCCCAAGTTTGAAGAAAACGTCCTGCAGACCCATTACGCCGAGCCCGACAGGCCGCCAATCAAGATTTGACGCGGCTGCCGATCCGGTCGGATAGAACGTTGCGTCGATAACGCGATCGAGCTGGCGGATAGCCAGGCGGACCGTGCGCGCGAGCTTGGAGTAGTCGAAGGTGTCCCCGGTAACGTGCTGCGCGAGATTGATCGATCCGAGATTGCAAACGGCCGTGCGCCCCGAGGAAGTCACCTCGACGATCTCCGTACACAGATTGGAAAGATGTACGACGTTGCCGAGAGCGCCCGTCTGATTGCATTTGCGATTGCTGGCGTCTTTGAAGTTCATCCATCCGTTGCCGGTCTGGGCGAGCGTACGCATCATCTTGCCGTATAGTTCGCGCGCGGAGAGCTCGCGTACGGCCAACCCGGCGGCTTCGGCGGCGCAGTACGCCGATACGAATGCCTCGCCGTACAGGTCGGTAAACTCCGGGACGTCTTTGGGGTCGAAGAGCGACCATGGCTCGTCTCGCTCGACACGCTCCATGAACAGGTCGGGGATCCAATTTGCGAGGTGTAAGTTGTGCGTGCGGCGCGCTTCTTCGCCGGTACTGTCGCGCAGATCGAGAAATTCTTCGATGTCTGCGTGCCAGGGCTCGAGATAGACGCAGCACGCGCCTTTGCGCTTGCCGCCCTGATTGACGGCGGCAACGGACGCATCGAGCGTCTTGAGGAATGGAATGATCCCCATCGACTTGCCATTTGTGCCGCGAATTAACGAACCTCGGCTGCGAACGCGCGTGAAGCTCAAACCGATGCCGCCCGAGAATTTCGAGAGGAGCGCGACGTCGCGATAAGCGCCGTAAATGGCTTCGAGATCGTCGGCTGGAGAATCGAGCAAGAAGCACGAGGAAAGCTGAGCGTGTGTCGTCCCCGAGTTAAAGAGCGTTGGCGAACTCGGAAGATAATCGAGAGACGAAAAGAGATCGTTGTAAGACAGCGCCTCGGGCGCGGACTTCGCAACGCCGCACGCGACCCGCAGGAAAAAGTGTTGGGGGGTTTCGAGCACCGATCGCGTGTGAGGATGCCGCAGGAGGTAGCGCTCGTAAACCGTCCGTAAACCGAAATATTCGAAACGATCGTTACGTGACGGATCGATAGCATCGTTGAGTTTGCGGCTGTTCGCAAGCACGAAGGCGGCCAGATCTTCTGAAATTAAACCGGCTCGATAGCCTGCGGCGACGGATTGTGAGAACGAGTGAATCTCTTGGCTCTCAACCTCTTTGTCGATATAGGTCGCGAGTAATCGTGCCGCGAGCAGTGAGTACGCAGGTTCTTCGGCAATGAGCATCGCCGCAGTTTGAATCGAAAGCCGATCGAGTTCTTGGGTGGTGGCACCGTCGTAGAGACCGCTGATGGTCTTGGTCGCAACGCGCAGCGGATCGACGGCGGGAAGACCGTCGCAGCAGCGGGCGACCGCGCGCACGATCTTGTTGACATCGGCTGGTTCGAGCGTACCGTTACGCTTGCGAACCTGCATCGCAACGAATGTGGATGTAGAAATCGTGTCCATGCCTCTCCCTCGGAGGACACCGTCGGGAGAGACGCAAATCGCGCCGCCGAACACCGGCCGCACGCGAAACACGTCTCGCCTCCCTCGGGCGAAGTGTTGATCTCGTCAGGCAGGTCTTCGGACTTGAGGGCATGGCTTGCGCCACCTACTAGCCACCCCTTCCCAGCCGATTCGGCCAGTGTGTTTGGTGGCGGTCGTTCCCTCTTACCGCTGCGGGGCAGTCCCGGGTTTGCACCGGGTTCCCTATTAAGACGCCGAGGCGTCGCCGGTCGAGTAGCACTATATATTGTGCTTTTGAGGTCTTCTGGACACTATATATCCGATCCTTTCGCTATGCACGCGACGATGCTAGTGAAAATTGCGGGGGCGGACTCCGTCGAGGAGGCCTTCGCCGTCGAAGGCCCAGATTTGGCGAGCGATGACGTCGATGGTGCCGCCATCCTTCTGGAGTTTGCCTTCGATGACGAGCGTCGACGCGCTGCGGATCGTGCGCCGAAAGCGCGCGTAGATATCCGGACGCACGATCACGTTGACCAATCCCGTTTCATCCTCGAGCGTGAGAAAGACGAACCCCTTGGCGGTGCCGGGTCGCTGACGCGTAATCACCAAGCCGCCCACACGCGCGATGAGGTTGGCGGGCATCTGCGGCAGGCGCGCTGCGGGGATCACGCGCTGCGCATCGAGCATCGGGCGAAAATGTTCGATCGCTTGGCCGTGCGGCGTGACCCCGGTCGCCCAGAGATCGAAGCCCGATGACTGCTTGGCGGTGAGCGGCGCGAATCGCACCGCTGGTTCCCGGACGTCCATCAGTTTGCCCAGGCCGCCGCGCGCCTGCCGTTCGTCGATGGCGCGCAGCGCCCACATCGCTTGGCGGCGCGAGCGAAACCACGGTGCGAAGGCATCGGCGATCGCAAGATTCTCCAGCGCCTCGCGTTCGAGTTGCGTTCGTTGCGCGAACGCGAGGATATCGGCGAACGGGCCGCCTGCCAGCGCGGTTTCCAGCCGTTGCTGCTGCGCCTCGCCTAAACCGCGAACGAGGTGAAAGCCCAAACGCAGCGCGCCATCGGGTTCCACGTGCGAACGGTACTCGCTCGCATTGACCTGTATCGGGCGCACGACGACGCCGTGACGCTTTGCGTCGTTAACCAACACTTCGGTGGAGTAAAAGCCCATCGGCTGCACGTTGAGAATCGCCGCCGTAAATATCGCCGGATGGTGGCACTTCACATACGCCGACGCATAGGCTAAGAGTGCAAAACTCGCCGCGTGCGATTCGGGGAAGCCGTAGTCGGCAAACCCTTCGAGCATGTGAAACAACTGCTCCGCCGCGGGGCGGTCGATGCCGTTCTGCACCATGCCCTCGACCAACCGCGGAAAGATCTCGCGCATCCGCTCGTGCGAGCGTTTGTGCCCCATGGCGCGGCGCAATTGGTCGGCTTCGCCGGCGGAGAATCCGGCGGCTTCGATCGCCATGCGCATGCCCTGCTCTTGAAAGAGCGGCACGCCCAGCGTGCGCTCCAACACCGGCTTTAATTTCGGATGCGGATACGTTACCGGTTCCAGCCCCGCGCGACGGCGCAGAAACGGGTGGATCATCTGCCCTTGAATCGGCCCCGGCCGAATGATCGCCACCTGCATCACGATATCGTAGAAGCAGCGCGGCTTCATGCGCGGGAGCATCGATTGCTGGGCGCGCGAT
>Ga0307372_10013998_pt1 | contig 10314 bp, 9 predicted proteins | sample OX1MG_FD_202533 | JGI IMG/M metagenome (GOLD analysis project Ga0307372, IMG submission 202533) | Soil microbial communities from Risofladan, Vaasa, Finland - OX-1 | ecosystem: Environmental > Terrestrial > Soil > Coastal area > Acid sulfate soil | place: Finland: Risofladan, Vaasa | collected... | reverse complement strand
AGCCACCCCAGCGGCGATGGCTTCTTGACCGATAGAGAGATGGCTGGTCCCCTTGACGAAGTTCTCCAAGAACAGGTCGTAGGCGCGCTTCTCAAACTGACGCAGCGCGTATTGACTTCGATACAGGTCTAACTTGTCGTGAAGTTCCAAAGGGGCCACAACGTCGGTAAGCATGTCTCTCCTTAATAAGGGTTCGCCACCATCAACTCCTGCGCTGGAAAGCGCGTGAGTATGGTGGGGCCGTTGTCGGTGACGACAACCTCTTCTTCGATACGCGCCGCGGAGAAACCGTCGGACGCCGGGCAGTAGGTCTCGAGTGCGAAGACCATGCCGACTTGCAATTCAATCGGATCGTTGAGCGAGTTCAGTCTCGAGATCACGGGACGCTCGTGCAGGCCAAGTCCGAGGCCGTGTCCGAATTGCAGTCCAAAGGCCGCCATCTCGTCGGCGAAACCAAAGTCCTGGGCCGCCGGCCAGACCTTCGCGATCTCGTCGGTGCCGATTCCGGGGCGCACCAAATCGATCGCCGCGTCCATCCACTGGCGAGCGCGGGCGTAGGCGTCGCGTTGCGACGCCGTGGAGCTGCCGACCGACAACGTGCGGTAGTAGCAGGTGCGGTACCCGTTGTACGAGTGAATGATGTCAAAAAATGCCTGTTCACCAGGTCGGATAATTCGGTCCGTGAAATTGTGTGGATGGGGGTTGCACCGTTCGCCCGAGACCGCGTTGATCGCTTCAACTTGGTCTGAACCCATCTCGTAGAGGCGCTTGTTGGCGAGTGCGACGATCTCGTTCTCGCGTACCCCAGGCTTTAGGGCTTCGAAGATGTCCTGATAGACGCCATCGACCATCGCGGCCGCCTGGCTGAGCAGCATCAACTCATCATTCGACTTGATCTGACGCGCGTCGAGCATGAGCTGTTGGCAGTCGCGAATTTCAACTCCGGCCTTTTGCAGTTCAAAGAGGAACGGCAACTCGACAATGTCAAGGCCAATCGGCTGGCCCAGGACGCCGTGATCGGCCAGTAGGCCCACGATCTCACGCACCGCGGACTCAAAGAGCCCCGCGCGCGGCGCGATGGCGCCACGAAGACCAAGCATGCCCGCGCGGCAGTTATCGGGCTCGAGCCACGGCGCGAAGATTTTGTGGTGCCGCGCGGCCGATCCGAAGTCCCACACCATCGGTTCGTGATCACGCGTCAAGAGGCAGTACCGCGTCATCTTGTCGCCGAGCGCGCCACCGACCCAGGTGCCCGAAACGTAGCGAATGTTGTAAAAGTCAAAGAGCAAGACGGCACCAAGATCACTTGACTCAAGCGCGGCTTTCGCACGCGCGAGTCGGTAGTCCCGCAAACGCGCAAAGTCGACGCGGGTCTCAAAATCAACGCCCATGTGTCCGGGCGTGTTGATGATGGGGCCGAAGCCTTCCATCAGCCCGCGCCTCCCAAACCATCGTCGAGCGCAATGTTCTCCGCCACCAGCGTCATGCCCGCGCTTCGCGCGGCCTCGAGAAGCAGCACCGCAAAGTCCTCATTCACGTAGCCCGCACCGATAGAGCTCTTGACGATCTCCGTGCACAACGCCGTGACCGGCATCGAAACGCCGAGGTGCTTCGCCTCGGCAAGTCCAAGGTCAAAGTCCTTCTTCAACAACACCGGCGTGAAGGTCGGCTTGAAATCAAGGTTCACCAACGCCGGTGTCTTGTAGCGAGAGAACATTGAACCCATCACCGAACCGTTGACGAACTCGAGAAAGGCGCTTCGCTTTACGCCACCCTTTTCCGCCAACACGGTGACCTCCGCGAGGCACTGAGTGACCACGCCGAGCACGATGTTGTGACAGATTTTGACTAAGCGCGCCACCTCTCCGTCGCCGACGTAGGTCGCGCCCTTACCGAGTTGGTGGAGATAGCCCTTCACCGCGTCGAAACCTTCCACCGTCCCTGAAACAGCGAGGGTGAGTTCACCGGCCGACACCACTTTGGGGTTTCCGCTCACGGGGGCGGCCAAGAAAACGGTGCTGCGTGCGGCGCAGGCGGCGCGGACTTGCGCCGAGGTCTCCGTCGAAACGGTGGAGCAGTCAACAATAATTTTTGGCGCCCGATCGGGGTCCGAGAGCACACCAACGGGCCCCGTGGTCACTTCAACGAGATCGTCGTTACCCGACACCATGATGAAGACAACGTCATTGCCGGCCAGGTCGCGCGGGGTATCGACGACCGTCGCGCCCATGTCGCCCAGTACTTCAGCTTTGGCGCGCGTACGATTCGTGACGCTCACGTCGTTTCCGGCTTTGATCAGGCGTGAGGCCATCGCCGTTCCCATTCGGCCGCAGCCAATCCAGCCCAACGTTGACTCAGCCATGCCGGTACACCTTTCGATTTTCGGTCACGAAGCCGCCTCAATCGTTCCGCCCAAGTACAGCGCGCCGATTTCGGGATTATGCAAAACTTCGGGGCCTGTGCCGCTGAGGCGGACCTTACCGTTCTCCAGGACTACTCCGTGCGAACTCATTTTGAGCGCCTGGCGAGCGTTTTGTTCAACGAGCAAGATCGTGCGTCCCGCGGCGTTCATGGCTTTGATGGTCGCGAACATGACGCGAAGCGTCTTCGGGTCAAGGCCCATCGAAGGCTCGTCGAGGACGACCAGGTCCGGCTCGAGCATGAGACACCGAGCGAATTCAACCAGGCGCTGCTGGCCCCCCGAGAGTGCCCCCGCCTTTGTCTTGGCCCTCTCCGACACGATCGGAAACATCTCACGGATATGATCCATCCGCTGAGCGATCACCTTCTTGTCCTTTTCCAGGAAAGCCCCGAGCTCGACGTTCTGCTCGACGGTCATCTCGCGAAAGAGACTGTGATTTTGAGGAACTTGGACAATTCCGAGTTTCAAGATTTCGCGGGGTGACTTGCCGACCAAATTTTGGCCCTTGAAGATAATCTCGCCGAGGCGCGGCTTCAAGAGGCCGCTCACCGTCTTTAGGAGCGTCGACTTACCCGACCCATTGGGTCCGACGATCGTCGTTACCCCACCTTTTTCGACGTCGACGTTGACGTCCTTTAGGACGTCGGCGCCGCCGTAGCCCGCGAAGACGCCGGTGAATCGAACAAATGCATCATCAGCCATTGATCACCTCATCGGCCTCCTCGTCATCGCCGCCGCCCAAGTAAGCGTCGAGCACGAGCGGATTCGAACGCACTTCGCTCGGCGTTCCCGCGACGAGATTCGAGCCCTGATGCATCACCGTCACCGCGTCGCAGAGACCCATCACGAATTCCATGTTGTGCTCGACGATAAGAAAGGTCTTGCCTTGAGAATTAAGCGTGCGAATCTTCTCAGAAATCTGATTGATCAAGGTCAAGTTCACGCCGCCCGCAGGCTCGTCGAGCAAGATGACGTCGGGATCGGCCACCAGGACGTAGGCGAGCTCGAGAAGTTTGCGCTGGCCGTAGGAAAGCGAACCCGCCTGCAACGAGGCGAGCCGCGCAATGCCGACGAAGTCGAGCCACTCCATGGCGTTGTCGACGTCCGCGACGGAAGACTTAGAACGAGTCATCGAGCGCAGCCAACCTTCGTCGTGTTGAGTGGCCACGAGCATGTTTTCAAGCACCGTCATTCGAGCAAAAATTCTCGTCAGCTGGAACGTTCGTCCGATCCCGCGCGCAAAAACCCTGTCCGGCTCGAATCCGGTGATGTCGTCGCCTTCGAACGTCACCGTTCCGCTGTCAGGGCGAACGTAGCCGGTCATCACGTTAAAGAGGGTGGTCTTGCCCGAGCCGTTAGGCCCGATGAGTCCGGTGATGCTTCCCTGGCGCACTTCGAGGTTGCAGACGTTGAGCGCTTTCAAACCACCAAAGGAGCGCGATATGTTTTGCGCGCTGAGCAGAACCGTCATTGTCGCGAACTCCCCGTCAGCGCAACTTCGCTCGTCCCCGCGTTCGCCTCGGTCATGCTCGCCAGGTCGGCCTTCCTCGAAAGGCGGTCGCGGACGTAAACGACGATTCCCTGAGGCATGAAGAGGATGACCAACAAGAACAACGCACCGAAGAGAATCAGGTAGAGCGAGCCATTGGAGAATGAGACCGTGAGCCACTGCTGACTCGACTCCAAGATGAGGGCTCCGAGCAAGGGGCCGGTCAACGTGCCCAGCCCGCCGAGGAACGTCATGAGCGCGATGCTGACGTCAAAGACCGGCGTGAAAACGAACTGGGGGTAAATCTGACCCTGTTCCATGGCATAGAGTGCTCCGCACATGCCGACCGTGAACGCTGAGAGGGTGAAACCGACAATCTTGACGGAGGTCACTTTGACGCCAAGTCCAAGAGCCCGGTCCTCGTCATCGCGAATCGCCAGCAACTGCAGACCGAATCGAGAGCGCCGTAAGGCGGCCGAAATAATCGTCACGAGGATCACCAAGCCGAGCGCGACGAAGTAGAAGGGCACGAAGTAATACGACGCTCCCCAGGTGATGTAGGGAAGAGCGAGCCCCGACGTACCGCCGGTGAAAGAGAAATTGGAAGCGCCCAACTGGAAAATGAAAAAGACCGCAATCGTGATGACGACGAAAGTGTGACGACGCACGCGAAGGGCGATCCACCCGAAGGGCAGGGCAATCACCATGGCCGCGAGGCCTCCGAGCGGCACCAACCAGAACATCGCCCCACCCGGCGCCATGTTGGCGTGGATCGAGATCAAGCTCATCGTGTACGCGCCGGTACCGTAGAACACTGCGGACCCCAGCGAGATGTAGCCCGAGTAACCCGAGAACATATTCCACGACGTAGCGCACGCCATGTACACCAGCGTGAAAAAGCCAATGGCCATGTACGTCGGATTCTTTTCGACGACGGGAAAGAGCGCTAGGGCGGCCACTGCCCCGATCCACCACAAATTTTTCTTTTGAAACATTACGCAACCCTCACTAAAGGCTTGCCAAAGAGGCCCTGGGGGCGAACCAACAACACGAGGGTCAGGACAATGAAATAGGACATCGATGACCAAATCGGTGACCAAATCACGCCCACCATGTCACCAATGAAGACCATCCCTACCCCCGCGAGCATGGCGCCGCCAAGGCTTCCCATGCCGCCGAGCACGATGATGGTCAATAGCCGAGAAATGAGGTCGTAACTTGTTGACGCGTTGAAGGAGTTCGTCGCTCCGTAAATCATCCCGCCGGCGGCGGTCACGGCGACTCCAATACCGAAACAAATAGTCGACACGCGCTTGACGTCGATGCCGACCAGCGCCGCGGCAGTCTGGTCGGCCAGAGAAGCGCGGATACTCGCGCCAAAGCGCGTGCGATAGAGCATGACGTAGAGGGCACTGAGCAGTATGGCTGCCAGAAAGAAGCCCGCCACGTAGATATAGGCAAAGTGAACGTTGCCCAAAGCGAACGACTTGTCGACGTACCAGGCGTGGAGTTGGACATCGTTCGTCGAAAAAACCATGTTCAGAGTGCCCTCGATGAGGAGCGACACCGCGTAGGTCACCAGAATCGACATCGCGGTCTTTTCAGGGCCTTTTAAGCGTCCGATGAAGGCCCGCTCAATCACGATCCCGACGAAGAACATCGTCGGGATCGTGATGAGCAGACCAACAAATAAATCAATGTGCAAGTGAACTTGAAGCGCATAACTCAAATACGCACCGAGGATTACCAAGATTCCTTGAGCGAGGTTGATGATGTCCATCACTCCGAAAATCAAGGTGAGGCCGGTTGCCATCAAGGCGTAGACCGAACCGGTCATTAAGCCGTCTTTGGCAGCGCTGAGTATTGCGGTCGAGTTCAAGGCTGTTTACCAAGCCGGCTTCGGGTAGAGGACTTTGACCGAGTTCGGGTCACTCACCGGGTTGACCTGAACGAACTTGCTGCCCTGCCACTGGAACGTGAAGGCCGTAGGCGTGATGTTCATGCCGAGCTTGTTGAACTTCACCGGTCCTTGAACGGACGACATCGTGTGATTGCCATGCAGGTACGCAATGATCTTCGCGTTGTCGAAGCCACCCGTCGCCTTCACGGCTTGCGCGACCACTTCACCGACCGAGTACGCCTCGGCGACGTCGCTACTCACGCCCGCGGCGGTGCCGCCGTACTTGGCGATGTACTTAGCAACCATCGCCTTACTAAGCGGGTTCGCCGATCCGCCGTACCAAGCGTTCGGCACCATCATGCCGTTGGCGTTCTTAAGGCCAACCGCTTTGATGAAGGTTGAACCTTGGTCCGGACCACCGGTCGCGACGAACACCTTGGGTGTGTAGCCAGACTGCTCAAAGGCCTGCATGAAGGCAGACACCGTGGGCACGTCGACGGAGCCGAGCACGACGGCCTGAGGCTTCGCGGCGGCCACCGCGTCAGCGATCGGCGTGAAGTCGGTGACTTCAGCTGGGAAGACGTGGTTGTACACGCTCTTGATTCCGGCCTTGGTCAGTGTCGGGATGATCGTGGTCACCTGGGGCTGCGTGAACGGGTCGTTCGAAGTCACGTAGGCCACCGTCTGGGGACGGCTCGCTGCGGGCAGCGACGTCACCCAATTCGCGAACGGCACCAGGTCATTCGCCACAGGCAGCGACACGTCAAAGAGATTGTTAAGGCCAGCCTGGAAGACCGAAGGAGCGCCACCGGCGCCTTCGACGAGGGCGTAGCCGTAGCGCGAGACGGCCTTAGCCGAAGGAAGCGACAACAACGACGAGAACGGACCGAAGGTCAAGTTCACGTGGTCGCTCGAGATCAGCTGCTGATAGTTCGTCACGACCTGCGTCGGGTCCGACGCGTCCGAGACGATTTTCAGCACTACCTGGTGTCCTAGGAGACCACCCGTCTTATTGACGTCTGCCGCCCACAATTCATAGCCCTGCTTGAAGGCTTGGCCGTCAGCGGAGAAGTCACCCGAGAGTGACAGGGAAATTCCGATCTTGACCGGTGCCCCCGCCGCGAGCGAACTTCCGCCCGACCCACTCTTGGACGTCGTCGTCGTGGACGCCGCGTTGGGTTTAGCGGTGCCACATGCACTTAAGACGAGCGCGAGCACGGCCGCAACCGACGTCGCTGACAGCGTCTTAAAGAGTTTCCTCTTCGTATTCATATTCCCCCCTGCGTTGGTGCGCCCGTGACTTCTCCCCAACCCGACGAAGTCAATGACGATCACTCGGTGAGTGATTTGGTAACCCTAACGACGGGCTCTCGAGCCGTCAAGCGCGAAACGGCCGAAAACCCAGTAATTTCAATGAAAAGAATTCAAAGCACGTACGAAGTTTGCGCCACCATGATGGATGGACGCACTTGTGAAGTTTGAGGCAAAGGGGGGCTCTATGGCAGACGCGTTGCTCGCGACCGCCGTCGCGAATTGGGGGCCGCGTTTTACCGCCAATGGCGTGGACGCGGCAGATTACGCGCGTATCACGAGCGGACTGGAGCACTGGGACGACTGGTGCGCCGCCTGGTGCGATGCCGCAGAGATACACGTTGACCTGGGTGAACGCGCGCTAGAGCAAGAGCGCTTTCGCAGCGCGGGTGAGGCCTTCGCACGCGCCAGCGTCTACTTTCACTTTGCGAAATTTCTCTTTGTCCACGACCTCGATCAAGCTCGCCGGGCACACGAACGAGCCGTCGAAACCTTGACACTCGCCCTTCCCCATCTCGATCCCCCGGGTGCGCGTCACGTGATTTCGTTTGACAATGCGGCCCTCGTGGGCATTTTCCGCTCTCCCGACCCCGCGAGGGCAATGCCGACGGTTCTCTTGATCCCAGGGCTGGATTCGACCAAGGAGGAGTTCCGAGAAGTGGAGAGAACCTTTCACGAGCGAGGTATGGCGACGTTCGCTCTTGACGGTCCTGGTCAAGGAGAGGCCGAATGGGAGTTGCCGATCCGCCCCGATTGGGAGGTAGTGGGCGAAGCCGTCTTTGACTACCTCGCCCGACTCCCGAACGTCGACGCGACACGTGTCGGAGTATGGGGGGTCAGTCTCGGTGGCTACTACGCTGCTCGAATCGCGAGTGCGAATCTGCCCTTCGTGGCCACGATTGCCCTCTCGGGGCCCTTCAACTTTGGTGACGCCTGGGTCAACCTCAATCCTCTGACGCGCCACGCCTTTCAAGTGCGCTCCTTTTCGACGACGCCTGAAGAAGCTGAGCGACGTGCCCAGACCCTCAGTCTCGAAGGTCTCGCCCAAAAGATTTCGTCGCCTTTGCTGACGGTCATGGGCGAGCGCGACCGACTCTTTTCGTGGAAGGAAGGCGAACGTCTCGCGAACGAGGCGACAGGGCCTTCAGAGTTGCTCGTTTTAGCCGACGGCAACCACGGTTGTGCCAACGTCGTCTATCGTCATCGTCCTTACGCCGCCGATTGGATGGCGAAGTATTTGGTGGACGAACATCACGACCCCCAGACAGAAAGTTCGAGGTAATCATGGCTGACGTTACGATGCCCCAACTCGGCGAAACAGTCGCCGAAGGAACCGTCACGAAGTGGTTCAAGAGCATTGGCGACTCCGTCACGAAGGGTGAGTCGCTGTTCGAAGTTTCTACCGACAAGGTAGACACAGAAATCCCCGCACCAAGTGACGGCGTCTTGACTGCCATCCTCGTTCAAGAAGGCGAGACGGTAGACGTCGGAACGAAGTTGGCGACGATTGGTACCGGGGCTGATGAGGTCACTTCCCCAGTCACGGCCTCGGTGACGTCGGTGCCTGCCGTCGCGAGTCCATCAACGAGCGCCCCGACGTCCGCTCACGATCAATCCAATCGACGACTCTCGCCGGTAGTGCGACGTCTGCTCGACGAGCATGGAATCGACGAAAACGAGGTCACCGCGACGGGGCCTGGCGGGAGGCTCACGCGCGACGACATCATGAACTACGTCGCCAGCGCCGCACGGACGCCGACCGTCGCCGCTCGTGCGGGCTCGCTTTCTCCCGTTGTTCGTCGCCTACTTGACGAACGAGGGCTGCGCGCCGACCAAGTAGTGGGTTCGGGCCCCCACGGACGACTGACCCGGCGCGACGTTGAAGAATACGAGGCCGCGGGTCCCGCGGCGGCGGTCTCGGGCGATGAAGTAATTCCCTTCACCAAGTCTCGCCGCTTGACCGCTGAGCATATGGTGCGCTCCAAGGCGACCTCAGCACACACGCTGATGGTCCGTGAGGTCGACTTCGAGAAGGTCGAAGCCGTGCGTCGTCGTGAAGGCGGGGGCTTCAAGGATCGCGAAGGCTTCACGTTGACCTACTTGCCGTTCATAACGCTGGCCCTCTCGCGGACAATCCGGGAGTTCCCGTTCATCAACGCGTCGGTCGGCGACAACGAGTTGATTGTCCACCATGACATCAACATCGGAATCGCCGTCGACCTAGACGGCAGCGGGCTCGTCGTACCCGTGATTCACCGCGCGGATGGCTACGGTCTCCTTGGCATCGCGAGAAAGATTCGAGAACTTGCCATTGGTGCTCGCACCAAGAAGCTACGGCTCGACGACATGGAACGCGGCACGATCTCCATCACCAATCCCGGCCCTTATGGAACGTTGATGACGGGAGCGATCATCAACCAACCCCAAGTCGCGATACTCGCGACCGACGGTATCAAGCGTCGACCCGTGGTCGTCACTTCCCCGAACGGCGAGGAATCGATCGCCATTCATTCGATGGGATACCTCACCTTGACGTTCGATCACCGCGCCATCGATGGAGCGTACGCCGCCCAATTCCTCGCTCGCCTTGATCAGGAACTAAATCGTGACGATTGGTCTGTCCTCGAATAAGTCCTTCTCGTCGTAGCAGTACCATTTTCTCCATGACGCGCGACAAGATTCTTGAGGCCGCCTCCCGCGAGATCGAGAAGAACGGGATGACCCAATTTCGCGTGAAGCGCGTCGCGTACGACGCCGGGATTTCAGTCGCGCTGCTCTACAGCTACTTCGACGATCGTGAAGACCTCATCGCCGCCACGATCGTGCACCGTTTTCGCGAGATTCTCCTTGGCCTCGCCGAGACGTTCACGCGACCCATGCGCAACGTCGAAACCTGCGACGACCTGCGCAAGGCCATGCGCGAGGTCATCGCTGAAGCTCAGACGCCCGCGCGTACGGAGGCGCGCTTGGCGCGCATTGAGTCGATGTCGTTTGCCCGTCACAACCCCTCTGCCTCGCTTGGCATCGCCGAGGCGAAGCGCGAAGCCTCGTCGCTGATTTTGGGCGTGGTTCAGCCTCTCGAGGATAAGGAACTGCTCGCCAACGGTATGAGCGCGGTCGCTTTCGCACGAATTTGGTACGCACTGTTCTTCGGCCAGATTGAACTCGAGGGTGAGCACGCACTCGCCGTGG
>Ga0307372_10013996_pt1 | contig 10314 bp, 8 predicted proteins | sample OX1MG_FD_202533 | JGI IMG/M metagenome (GOLD analysis project Ga0307372, IMG submission 202533) | Soil microbial communities from Risofladan, Vaasa, Finland - OX-1 | ecosystem: Environmental > Terrestrial > Soil > Coastal area > Acid sulfate soil | place: Finland: Risofladan, Vaasa | collected... | reverse complement strand
CCGACGTGAAGCATCGCCTCGGCATCGACTACGGAACGCTCCAGGCGATCAACCGGCGGCTCGTCTATGCCAGCATTTCCGGCTTCGGCCAGGACGGGCCGTACAAGGACCGGCCGGGCGTCGATCAGATCGCCCAGGGCATGTCGGGACTGATGTCGGTGACCGGCGAGCCCGGGCGCGGGCCGATGCGCACCGGCATCGCGCTGGCCGATCTCTCGGCCGGCATCTTCGCTGCCTTCGGCATCATGGCCGCGCTCTACGAGCGCCAGCGCTCCGGCGAGGGCCAGCGGGTCGAGACCTCGCTGTTGCAGGCGCAGATCTTCATGCTCGATTTCCAGGGCGCGCGCTATCTGATGAAGGGCGAGGTGCCGGGCCAGGTCGGCAACGACCATCCGACCGGCGCACCCACCGGCACCTACCGCACGCGCGACGGCTATATCAACATCGCGCCGACCCCGCCGATGTGGCGCCGGTTCTGCGCCGCGATCGGGCGGCCGGACCTGATCGACCATCCCGACTACGCGACCGCGGCGGCGCGGCGCAAGAACCGCGCCAGCCTCAACGCGCTGGTCGAGGCGATCACGGTCGAGGCGGATTCCGCGGCGCTGATCGACACGCTCAACGCCGCCGGCATTCCCTGCGGCCCGATCTATTCGATCGACCAGGCCTTCGCCGACCCGCAGGTGCGCCATCTCGGCATCGCGCAACAGGTCGCGTCGGCGAGCCTCGGTCCGATCACGCTGCTCGGGCAGCCGGTATCGTTGAGCCGCACGCCGAGCCGGCTCGCCACGGCCGCGCCGGAATATGGCGAGCACGGCGACGCGATCCTCGCCGAGCTTGGCTACGACGCGGCGGCAATCGCCGCGTTCCGCCGCGCCGGCGCGATCTGAGGGGCCGGACGCGCTATGCCGCGTCCGGCTTGGCGATGACGCGGTTGCGCAGCGTGCCGATGCCGGGGGATTTGACCTCGACCGTGTCGCCGGGCTTGAGGAAGCGCTCGGCCGAGGGCGTGCCGTCCGCCAGCAGCGGGCTCGAATCGGCGGCGGTGCCGGCAGCGGTGCCGCCGCTGATGATGTCGCCCGGATAGAAGGTGAGGTCGCACGACAGGAACTCGAGATACTCGCCGAACGAGAACACCATGTCGCGCGTGTTGAAGTATTGCCGGCGCTCGCCGTTGACGAGGGTCTCGACCTGGAGGTCGAGCGGGTCGAGCTCGCCCACGACGATGCACGGGCCGAGCGAGACCGAGGTGTCGAAATTCTTTTGCATCGCAAAGCGCAGCGGCCCCGGCTCGGGCGCGCCGCGGATGCTCCAGTCATTCACCAGCGTCACGCCCCAGACATGCGATTTGAGATCGCCTTGCTTGAGGTCCTTGCCCGCCTTGGCGATCACGATCGCGGCCTCGCCTTCGTAGTCGAGCCGGCGCGCGCGGGCGGGATAGATCACCTCGCCCTCGGGATCGAGCGCCTCGCGCCCCACCTTCCAGAAGCCCCAGATGCCGGTCTTGCGGATCTCGTCGCGCGCATTGCCGGAAAAGGCGCGCATCTCGCCGCGCGCGGCGGCGCGCTTGGCCATCGCCTCGGCATGATCGGCGAAATTGCCGCCGGCCATGGCGATCCGCGCGGCCTCGGGGCGCGGCGCGTGCAGAATCGCCTCGCTGGCGATGTGGATGATCTGCTCGCCGCGCGTGCCCTGCTGGTCGTGCACGTCGCCGAAGAGGTAATCGACCGCCTTCTGCGTCTGCTCGAGCGCGCGCGGACCGGCCGCGATGAAGCGCGCGAGATCGGGCGGCGCGAGCGCGGCGGCCAACGCGCGCGGATGGGGTTCGCCCTGGCGCTCGTAGAGGAACTTGGCAACCGCGTAGGAGACGTCGACGATGGTCTCGTCGCGCAGGATGCCAACGCGCTTGTCCGGGCCGAACACGACGACTTTCATGGATTCCTCCTCGATTTCAGCGTTCAAGCCTGGCGTCGCCGCCGCCGTCTTGCCGCCTCGCGTCGGCGTCGACCCGGAGCTTTTGCGCGAGTCCCGCTCTGCGGTCAAGCCTCGCGCTCGGCCGGCGTCGGCCAACCATGCTCGAATTTCACCGTCTTCACCACTTCCTTGACCACGCCGCACATCGGCACGCTCACACGCATGCGGTCGGCTTCGGCGAGGACGATGCGCATGTCCTTTTCCGCCCACGGCATCGGCGCTTCCTCAGGGCGGGTCTCGAGCGCCCAATTGCCGGCGCTGCTGTCGATCAGGGCCGCGCGCAGGCGTTCGCGATCGACGCCGAGCGTCGCGGCGAGCTTCAGACCCTCGTGATTGGCCGAGATGCAGGACCACAGGATGAGATTGTTGACCATCTTGCCGACCTGGCCCGCGCCCAGCGCACCGAGATGAAAAATGTCGTCGGCGAAGCTCGCAAGCGCCGGCCGGCATGCGGCGAAGACGTCTTCCTCGCCCCCGGCCATGACCAGAAGCTTGCCCGATTCAGCCGCGGGTTCGCCGCGCATCAGCGGCATGTCGATGAGCGCCACGGCGCCGCCGACGCGCTCGGCGAGCCGCACCATGGTGTGCGGCGCCACGGTCGAGGCGATGCCGACGATGAGGCCCGCCGGCGGACCGGCGGCAATGCCGTCGGCGCCGAACATGACCTGCTCGACCTCGGAATCGAAGCCAACCACGATGATGACGAAATCGCTCGCAGCGGCGAGCGCGCGCGGCGTCGGCGCGAGCGCGATGCCGGCAGAAGCCGCCGCCGCGCAGGCCGCGTCGCTGGCATCGTGGCCCGCCACGTGGAAGCCGGCGCCGGCGAGGTGGCGCGCCATCGGCAGCCCCATCTTGCCCAGCCCGACGATGCCGACGCGGCGAATGGCGGTAATGCTCATGATGCGGCCTCCCGGGTGATGACGCGGCCAGAATGCCGCGGTCGCGGGCGCCGCGACAAGGGTGCGCGCGCGGCGCAGCGTTGACACCCCGTCACCCCTATGCAGAATTGCCGCACGTGGCGCGCCGCCGAGGGAGTTCGCCGTGTTCCGTTCCGTCGATGCCCTGCTGCGGCCCAAGGTGATCGCCATCGTCGGCGCCACCGACCGGGGCGGCGATGGCTGGTCGAAGGCGATCTACGACAATCTCGGCCATTGCGGCTTTCCGGCCAAGGTCTATCTCGTCAATCCGCGCCGCGAAGAATTGTGGGGCGAGCGGGTCTATCCCAATTTCGCCGCCATCCCCGAGACGGTCGATCTCGCGCTCACCATCATTCCCGCGCCGTTCATTCCGGACACGCTCGCCGAAGGCGCCGCGAACGGGCTCAAATGCGCGCTCATCTATGCCGCGCGCTTCGGCGAGGGCGGCGACGCCGAGGGGGCGGCGCGCGCCGCCGCCGTGCGCGGCCTGTGCGCGCGCCATGGCTTGCGCGTGTCGGGCCCCAACTGCATGGGCTCGGTCGCGCTGCGCGAGAAGCTCCTGATGTATCCTGCCGCGCGGGTGCGGGCGCTGCCGGTGGGCCCGGTCGGCGTCGTGTTCCAGTCGGGCGGCACGTTCCAGTTCTGGTTGCAGCAGGCGGCAACGCGCGGGCTCGGATTCTCCTATGCCGTGTCGAGCGGCAACGAACTCGATCTCGATCTCGCCGACTACATCAACTTCCTGGTCGAGGACGAGCACACGACGATCATCGCCTGCATGGTCGAAGGCGTGCGCCGGCCGGACGCGTTCATGGCGGCGGCGGCAAAGGCGCTCGCCGCGAAGAAGCCGCTGCTCGTCCTCAAGCTCGGCCGCAGCGAGCGCGGCCGCGCTGCCGCGGCGAGCCATACCGGCGCGCTCGCCGGCGACGACCAGGTCTTCGATGCGGTGTGCCGCCGCTATGGCGTGCTGCGCTGCCCGACGCTCGACGATCTCATCGAGGGATGCCTCGCCTTCAGCGCCGGGCGTCTGCCGCGCGGGCGGCGGATCGCCATCGCCGGGTATTCCGGCGGCGCCAAGGGCCTGCTGCTCGATTACGCGAGCCAGGAGGGGGCGGAGCTTGCGGTGCTCGCGCCCGCGACCGCGGCCGCGCTTGGCCCCCGCATCGATCCGGGGCTGCCGCCCGAGAACCCGCTCGATGTCGGCGCGACGACCGGCGTGCAGGCGCAAAAATTCAGCGCGATCTGCCGCATCATCGTCGCCGATCCCGCGGTCGATCTTCTCATCATCCAGGGCCAATTGCCGTTCACGGCGGAAGAGAATTATTCGCCCGCTCCGTTCCTCGATGTCATGGCGGCGACGGAGAAGCCGGTCATCGCCTATGGCCGCACCGCGCAGAACGTCACCGAGCCGGGCCGCGACTTCCAGCGCAAGGTCGGCGTGCCCTTCATCCAGGGCCTGCCCGAGACCGTGCGCGCCGCGCAGAACCTCGTTCGCTATGCCGAGGCGGTGGCCGCGGGCGTGGCGCCGATCGCGCCGCCCGGCGGCACGGCGGCATCGCTCGACGGCGCCGCGTTCGCCCGGCTCCTGGCCGCGCATGGGCTGAGCGAGCCCAAGAGTGCGTCCGCGCGAACGCCGAACGACGCGGCGCAGGCGGCCGGTTCGATCGGGTTTCCGGTCGCCTTGAAGCTGCAATCGGTCGATCCGCTGCACAAGACCGAGCTGGGCGGGGTCGCGCTCGGGCTGGGCGATGCGGCGGCGGTGCGCGGCGCGGCCGAGGCGATGCTGCGCGCCATCGCAGGCCGCGCCGAGGCCGCAGCGGTCACGGGCTTCCTGGTGCAGGAGATGGTCCAAGGCGTCGAGATGATCGTCGGCGTGCGCGAGGATCCGCTCTATGGTCCCTTCATGGTGGCGGGGCTGGGCGGCGTTCTGGTCGAGGTGCTGCACGACGTCGCGATCCGTCTCCTTCCGGTCGACGAGGCGGAGGCGGGCGCGATGCTGCGCGCGCTCAAGGGTGCGCCGCTGCTCGGTGCGTTCCGTGGCCGCCCGGCCCGGGACGTGGCGGCGCTGACGCGGGCGATGGCGGGCCTGTCGCGGCTCTTTCTCGAGCACCGCCCGTTCCTGCGCGATCTCGAGATCAATCCGCTGATGGTGCTCGCCGAAGGCCAGGGCGTGCGCGCGGTCGATGTCCGGCCGGTGAGGAGATGAGCCGATGGACGGCATGAATTTCGAGCTGCCGGAAGAACTCCGCATTCTCAAGGACGCGGTGCGGCGCTTCGTCGACCGGGAGCTGATCCCGATCGAGCGAACCGCCTGCGACGGGCCCAAGCTCAAGCCCGACATCCGCCGGCATCTCGAGGTGAAGGCGCGCGAGCTCGGCCTCGCCCAGTACGACGTGCCGCGCGCGTATGGCGGGTTGGGCCTCGGCCTCCTCGCCAAGGTGGTGGTGTGGTCGGAGATCGCGCGGAGCATCGCGCTGCCGTCGCGCGCTGCCGAGATCTTCGGCCCCAATGTCAGCCCGATCCTCTATCACCTCGATCCCGAGCAGAAGGAGCGTTATCTCCTGCCGACGATCCGCGGCGAGCTCAAATGGTGCTTCGCCCAGACCGAGCCCGATGCCGGCGGCGATCCGGGCGGCATGCGCACGACCGCGACGCGCGCCGGCGACCATTACGTCATCACCGGCATGAAGCGCTTCATCACCGGCGCCGACGAGGCCGATTACGCCCAGGTCTTCGCCGCGACCGACCGCGCCAAGGGCTCGCATGGCGGCATCTCGGCCTTCATCGTCGACATGAAGGCGCCGGGGGTGAAGCTCCTGCGCGCGCAGCAGACGATGATGGACGACCGCCCGTGGGAGATCGCGTTCGAGGACGTGAAGGTTCCGGTCTCGAACCGCATCGGCGCCGAGGGCGACGGCTTCAAGCATGCGCAGAACTGGATCAATGCCGGCCGCGTCCGCCACGGCGCGCGCGGCATCGGCGTGATCGAGCGCTGCCTCGAGCTCGCCACCAGCTATGCCAAGCAGCGCGTGACCTTCGGGCGGCCCTTGGCCGATCGCCAGGCGGTGCAGTGGATGCTGGTCGATTCCTACATGGAGCTGCACATGCTGCGGCTCATGGTCCATCACGCGGCGTGGAAATACGACCAGGGCGAGGACATAAGGACCGAGGCCTACATGGCCAAGATCTTCGGCGACACCAAATCCTTCATCGCCGCCGACCGCTGCATGGAAATCCACGGCGGCATCGGCCTCACCACCGACCTCCCGATCGAGAAGTTCTGGCGCAACCAGCGCAGCTTCATGATCACCGAGGGACCGATCGAGATTCTCAAGATGACGCTGGCGCGGCACGTGCTGCGCAGCTTCGCATGACCGACGAATGACGGGAGACGCCGAGATGACCGACTACAACTACGAATGCGTGAAGGTGGAGATCAAGGACGGCATCGGCTGGGCGATCATGAACCGGCCGGAGAAGCGCAACGCGATGAGCCCGCAGCTCCATTACGATATGGACGACGCGCTCGCGAATCTCGAGGTCGATCCGGCGGTGAAGGCGGTCGTGGTCACCGGCGCCGGCGGCAATTTCAGCGCCGGCCAGGACCTGCGCAAATTCTTCCGCGAGCTCGAGGGCAATCCGCGCGAGCGCAAGCGGGCGGCCGAGGCGGCGAACCGCTGGCGCTGGCAGCGGCTCTACAATTTCGACAAGCCGACCATCGCCATGGTGCACGGCTATTGCGTCGGCGGCGCCTTCATGCAGCTGCTCGGCTGCGATTTCGCCGTCGCCGCGGAAAACGCGACTTTCTCGCTGTCGGAAATCAACTGGGGCATCCTGCCCGGCGCGCTGGTGTCCAAGGTGGTGGCCGACATGGTGCTGCCGCGCCATGCGCTCTATTACGCCTGCCTCGGCAAGCCGTTCGACGGCACGGAGGCGGCGCGCATCGGCATGATCAATTTCGCCGTGCCCGCGGCCGAGCTCGAGGCGGCGACGATCGAACTCGCCGGCGAGCTGATGAAGAAGAGCCCCAACGTGCTCCGCGCCACCAAGCAGGCGATCAAGCACGTGCGCACGATGGATTTCGACCAAGCCTACGACTATCTCGCCGAGAAGGGCAAGGCGATCCGGGTCGGCGACAAGGAGGATTCCTACAACACCGGCCTGAGCCAGTTCCTCGACGACAAGAGCTACAAGCCGACCTACGAGCCGTTCGCCCTCGGCCGGAAAAAGAAATAGCGCCGGCTCACGGCTTGCGGTCGGCCGTGGATTTCCAGCCGACCACCTGCATGAGGATGTTGACGGCCTGGCGGAAGGGCGGCGAGCCGACCGGGATGAGCGCGGCCTCGAGCGCCTCGAGAATCTCCTGCTCGCTGCAGCCGAGGCGAAGGGCGCGTTCCATGTGCGCCTTCACGCCCCACATCCGCGCCTGGCCGATCATCGCCCCGATCGCCACCAGCTCGCGGTATTTCGCCGCCAGCGCCTTGCCCTCGCGCGGCACGCCCTCGTGTAGCAGGCCGAGGCCCGAAAGCCGGTTATAGGCCTCGAGAAAGACCGGGTCCCGCTCGGCCAGATATTCCCATTCGGGATAGCTATACCCGCGCGCGGCGCCGAGGCGGCGGGCGGTCTCTTCCGGTTCTTCCTGCATGCGTTCCTCCATGATCGGGTGGCTTGGTCTTGGGCGGCCGCGGGCGCGCCCGGCCGGCGGTGGCGCCTGACAGCGCCCGCACGACGCCGGCCGATTTCCCGACCCAGCCGAATATGCCGCCCTGGGCCTTGATCATCGCCAAGGCCGCGGCGTGGAAGTCGGGGAAATACGAGCCGACGCAATCCTCGAGCACGAGGCAGTCATAGCCGCGGTCATTGGCCTCGCGCACGGTCGTGTTGACGCAGACCTCGGTGGTGACGCCGCAGACGACGAGCTGGCCGATGCCGCGGCTCTTGAGGATGGCGTCGAGGTCGGTGGCGAAGAACGCGCCCTTGCCCGGCTTGTCGATGACGGGCTCGCCGGCGCGCGGCTGCAATTCGTCGACGATGTCGTGGCCGTATTCGCCGCGCACCAGGATGCGCCCCATCGGCCCCATGTCGCCAATGCCGCGCTTCAGCCGGCCGCGGCGCCGCTTGGCGGGCGCGAGATCGGACAGGTCGGGGCGATGGCCCTCGCGGGTGTGAATGACCAGCATCCCCGCGGCGCGCGCCGCCGCGAGCACGCGCCGCGTCGGGCCGAGCGTGCGGCGCAGCAGTGCGACATCGTTGCCGAGCGCCGCGCCGAACCCGCCCGGCTCGAGGAAGTCGCGCTGCATGTCGATGACGACGAGGGCGGCGCCTTCCGGCTCGAACGCGAACGGATAGGGTTCTGCCGCGATCGCACGTGTCATGTCATCCCTCTCTTGCCCGCGCCTTGCCGCAGTATCGCACGCAGGCAACGGAACGACCACGGCCACGCCGCCCATTTCTTAGGCAGTGCGCCGCGCACGATGGCGAATTTACGGGCACTGCGCCGCCGCTTGCGGCACGGAGACGGCGACAGCCAGCCGCGCGGCGAGCGCGGCGAGCCGGCGGTCGGCGAAGGCCGGCGCCATCACCGTCACGCCGAAGGGCGCGCCGTCGCGGCGAAATCCTGCCGGAATGGCGAGTGCCGCGAGGTCGAGCAGATTGACGAAATTGGTGTAGCGGCCGAGCTGGACGTTCCGGCCGAAGGGATCGGCGGCAATCTCGGCGGGCGTGAAGATCGTTCCGGCGGTGGGCAGGAACAGAATGTCGACCGCGCGCCACACCGCCTCGGTCTCGCGCCGCAGCGCCGCCAGCGCATAGGACGCACGAAATGCGTCGAGCGCGCTGAATTGGCGGCCGCGCTCGATGATCGTCCGCGTCATCGGCAGGAGCGCGTCCGGATCGCGCGCGAGCAGCGCCTCGGTCGCCTCGAGCCGTTCGGCGAGCCACGGACCGCTATAGAGCAGTTCGCTGACGCGGCGAAACGGCGCCAGCGGAATCTCGACCGCCACGCCGCCCGCGGCGCGACATCGCGCCACGGCCTCGCCATAGAGCCGCGCATAGTCGCCATCGCCGAAGAACTCGCGCTCGTCCGGCGCCGGCACGCCGAAGCGGAACGGCCCGGCCGCGTCCGGTACGGCGTCGCCGCAGGGTTGCGCGCGCGCGAACGGATCGGCGTCGTCAAAGCTTGCCGCGACCTCGAGCACGTCGCGCGCGTCGGCGACGGTCGCGGCGAAGATCGAGACGCAATCGAGCGAGCGGCACGCCGGAACCACCCCGCGCGTGCTGACGAGGCCGCGCGTCGGCTTGAGCCCGACGATATTGTTGAAGGCGGCGGGCACGCGGCCCGACCCCGCGGTGTCGGTCCCGAGCGCGAAGCTCACCAGGCCCGCGGCCACCGCGACCGCCGCTCCCGAGCTCGATCCGCCCGGGATGAAATCCGGCGCCACCGCATTGCGCGGCATGCCATGGGGCGAGCGGGTGCCGACGAGCCCGGTGGCGAACTGGTCCATGTTGGTCTTGCCGACCAGCACGGCGCCCGCCGCGAGCAGGCGCTCGACCACGGGCGCGCTCGCCGCCGGCATATAGGCGAATTCCGGGCAGGCGGCCGTCGTCGGCAGCCCGGCGGCGTCGATATTGTCCTTGATGGCAAACGGAATGCCGAAGAGCGGCAGGCGGTCGACGGCGCCGTCCACGGCCGCGAGCGCGTCGAGCGCGCGGGCGCGCGCCGCGAGCGCCGCCGCCGCGGGCCGCGCGATCCAGAGCGCCGGATCGTCCCAGGCGGCGATGCGCGCGAGCGTGTCCGCGACCATCGCCTCGACCGTAAGCGCGCGCCGGCGATAGGCATCGCGCAGCGCCGCGATCAGCATCCGCCCATCCTCACGCCGCGACCGGCGCCGCCGCGACGCCCGCCTGTTCGAGCGCGAAGGCCGCGCGCAAGGCGTCGGCCTCGCGCCACGGCGCGGCGATGACCTGAACGCCGATCGGCAGCCGGCCCGGCCGGTGCACCGGGACGGCGACGATCGGCAGGCCGATGAACGACAGCGGCTGCGTGAACATGCCGAGATTGGGGCGCACGGCGATCTCGGCGCCGCCCACATTCATCGTCGCCTGACCAATCAGCGGGGCGGGGATCGGTGTCGCCGGCGCGAGGATGATGTCGACGTCGCGGAAGACCTCCATCATGCGGCCATGGAACCAGCGGCGGAAGCGCTGCGCCTGAAACACCCAGGCGGCCGGCGTGAGCGCGCCGGCGAGAAAGCGGTCGCGCGTCGCCGGATCGAAATCGCCGGCGCGGCGCTTCAAATCGGCAAGATGCCGGCTCGCCCCCTCGGCAGCGGTGATGACGAAGGCGGCGGCACGCGCGCGCGCCGCCTCGGGAATTTCGACCGTGCGCGCCGCACCGAGCGCCGCCGCCGCCTGCGCCAGCGCCGCC
>Ga0307372_10013994_pt1 | contig 10315 bp, 13 predicted proteins | sample OX1MG_FD_202533 | JGI IMG/M metagenome (GOLD analysis project Ga0307372, IMG submission 202533) | Soil microbial communities from Risofladan, Vaasa, Finland - OX-1 | ecosystem: Environmental > Terrestrial > Soil > Coastal area > Acid sulfate soil | place: Finland: Risofladan, Vaasa | collected... | reverse complement strand
CGGTCTTCCCCAGGAAGAATCGATTCCACTCTCGCAGCTGACGTTATTCAACAACGTCACGATCGGCGGTGGGATTGCCCCGGCCCGGGCGTACATCGCGGAGCTGCTGCCAGACGTTCTCGCCGGCCGGATCGCACCGGGGCGGGTCTTCGATCGGGTCGCGCGCCTCGACGGGGTGCCGGACGGCTACCGGGCGATGAACGAACGGGAAGCGATCAAAGTCCTGATCGAGTTTTGAAAGGAGGCGCCACCATGGCTACTTGGGCGGGCGATGAGCTCAGCACGATTGGGGCCGCGGACGAGGTGCGGATCGCCCCACTCGGCCGCGACGGCACGCCGCGCAAGCCGGTGATCGTCTGGATCGTCCGGGTGGGCGACGACCTCTACGTCCGCTCCGTCAACGGCGCTAGCGCGGCCTGGTTCCGTGCTGCCCAGGTGCGCCACGAAGGGCGACTCTGGGCCGGCGGCGTCGAGAAGGATGTGACCCTCGTCGAGACCGATGAGGGGAACGACGAAATCGACGCTGCCTACCGCGCGAAGTACGGCCGCTACCCAACAATCGTCCCCCACATCGTCACCCCCGAGGCGCGAGCCGCCACGCTCAAGCTCGTGCCGCGATCCTGAGATGGAGGATAAGCGAGGCCGCTCACCGATCGGCGGGTGCGCTCGCGGAGCCGGCGAGCGCCTCGGCGATCGGGTTGAAGAGGTAGTAGACGTGGATCAACGCAAAGAGCGCGAGGCTGAGGGGAGCGCTGAAAAAGGCGACGACCATCGCAAGCGGATACGCTAGCAGGCTGATGTCTGATCGTGGGGTCGCTGCGCGCGCCCGCGCCTGGTCAACGAAGCTCCGAAGCAGACCGCGGCGGACCGCGTGGATCCAGAAGCCCATGAACCCGATTCCGATCACCGTCGCGGTACCGGCGTAAAGGACCGCCGCGACTCGCGCGTCCGGCTCGGACTGGATGTAAGCGCCGAGCAGAGCGGTGGGATACGGGAGAAAGGCGACGCCCAGCAAGTGAATCAGGTTCATCACCAGCATCGGACGGTCGACCCGCGCGATGAGGCGAACGATCGCGTAGTGGTTGATCCACATGTTGCCGATGACGAAGAAGCTGACAACGTAGGTCGCGTAGGACGGCCACTGCGCGAGGAGGGCCCGCGCCAGCTCGCCACTCGGCACGCGCGGAACCGGAAAATTCAGCACCAGCAGTGTCATGGCGAACGCGAACACGCCGTCGCTGAAGGCTTCCAAGCGGCCCATCGGCATCGTGGCGGCCACTCGACGCGACCATCCCTCTCGCGCCGAGGTCTGACCATACCCTCACAGGAGCTTGTCCAGCGTGATCGGCAGGTCGCGGACGCGGATGCGGGTCGCGTGATAGACGGCGTTGGCGACCGCGGCGGCCGTGCCCACGATCCCGATCTCCCCGATCCCCTTCGCGCCCAGCGGGTTGACGTGCGGATCGTCCTCGTCGATCCAGGCGACCTCGACCGTGCCGACTTCGGCGTTCGTCGCGATGAGGTACTCCGCCAGGTCGTGGTTGACGTAGTCGCCGAAGCGCGGGTCGAGGAGGCTTCCCTCGAAGAGTGCCATCGAGAGCCCCATCGTCATCCCCCCGAGGAATTGCGACCGAGCGGTCTTCGGGTTGATGATCCGACCCGCGGCGAAGACGCCGAGCAGGCGCGGGGCGCGGATCTCCCCGGTGTCGATGTCGACCCGCACTTCCGCGAACTGCGCCCCGAAGGCGTGCATCGCGAAGCGCTGCGCCTCGGGATTCTCCGCCCCGATCCCACCGGATGCTTCAAGGCCGGCGCGTGGGATGACGCCACCGTATTCGTCGCGCAGGCGGGCGCGGAGCTTTCGCGCCGCCTCGACGATCGCCGACCCCCAGCACGCCGTCCCCGACGAGCCAGCGGCCGTCCTGTCGCGTCCGCGGCGTTGGGTCGCGGGGCGCCCAGCCGAAGCGCCGGGCGCCTTCGCGCAGGCAGGCGACGAGGCCGCGGCTGCTGAACGGGAGACCGGTTTCGGGGTCGACCGCGGGCTCGTTGCGGACGCGCAGCTCGATCGGATCGAGGTGACCGGCGATCGCCAGCTCGTCCATCGCCGACTCCAGCGCGAACATCCCCGGACACTCGCCGGGCGCGCGCATCCAGGACGGCACTGGCAGGTCGAGCCGCGCGAGACGGTGCGTCGTGCGGCGGTTCGGCGCCGCGTACACCATCCGCGTCGCGACGGCCGCCTGTTCGGCATACTCGGTGATCGTCGCGGTCTGCTCGACGACGTCGTGGGCGATCGCCGTGAGCCGCCCATCGCCACCTGCTCCGAGGCGCAAGCGCTGGATCGTCGGCGGCCGATAACCGGCGACCGCGAACATCTGCTCCCGGGTGAGGGCGAGCTTCACCGGCCGTCTCGTTACCCGCGCGGCCATGACGGCAAGGATCGCCGGCGGGTGGGGGAGAGCCTTGGACCCGAACGCGCCCCCGACGAAGGGTGCGATGACGCGGACCTGCTCGAGCGGGAGGCAGAACAGCCGGGCAACCGTATCGCGGATGGCATGCGGGCCCTGGTCGGAGTTGTAAAGGGTCACGCCGTCGTCGCGCCACACCGCGACCGTCGTGTGCGGCTTGAGCGGGTTGTTGTGGTAGGCCGGCGTGGTGTAGGTGTGGTCGAGCGCGACGGCCGCCGACGCGAGCGCGGCCTCGACGTCGCCGCTCATGGTGTCGGTCTCGTAGCCGCCGCCGACTTTCGCCGGCTTGTACAGGTCGGCACGGTTGGCGTCGAGCTCGACGTCCGGCGGCTTCTCCGCGTAACGAATGACGACGAGACCGGCGGCGTACCGCGCGGCCTCGGGCGTCTCGGCGACGACGGCGGCGACGAACTGGCCATCGTAGGCGACGACCGCTGACTGGAACAGCGCGAGGTCCTCATCCGGGGGAAACCCGGGGAAGGGAGGGGGGACCGGCGCGAGGCGCGGCGCGTTCTCGTGCGAGAGCACGCTGAGGACGCCGGGCACCGCCTTCGCGGCGCTGGCGTCGATCGCGACGATCCGGCCTTTCGCGATCGTGCTCTGGACCGGAAACACGTATGCCGCGCGCTCGACGGCGTGCTCGTAGGCGTACATGGCAGCGCCGGTGACCTTCGCGGGGCCATCAGCCCGGTCGAGCGGCATTCCAATCGCGCGCGTGGTGAGGCTCATTGGTAGCCCTCCGTGAGGTCGAGGAGTGTCCGCACGATGACGCGGCGCGCGAGGGGGACCTTGAATGCATTGCCCGGAAGCGGCTGTGCGTCGGCGAGCTCGGCGTCGGCAGCCCGAGCGAAGGTCTCCTCGGTCGCCGGCGCGCCGCGGAGCGCGACCTCGGCTTTGCTCGCCCGCCACGGCACGGGAGCGACGCCGCCCAACGCGATCCGCGCGTCGCGCACGATACCATCGGCGACGTCGAGCGCCGCGGCCACCGAGACCAGCGCGAAGGCGAACGACGCCCGGTCGCGGACCTTGCGGTGATGTGAGTGTGTCGCGTAAGCCAGCGGCGGGACCTCGACGGCGGTGATCAAGTCGCCGTGCTCAAGGACGGTATCACGCCATGGCTCGTCCCCCGGCCGGCGGTAGAAGTCGCCGAGGGAGATCGTCTGCTCACCCTTCGGCCCCTGGACGTGCACCACCGCGTCGAGGGCGGCGAGAGCGACGGCCAGATCCGAGGGGTGGCTGGCGATGCACGCCTCCGAGGTGCTGAGAATGGCCAGGTTACGGTTGTATCCGTCGCGGGCGGAGCAGCCGGCGCCCGGGGTGCGCTTGTTGCACGGCTTGGTTAGATCCTGGAAGTAGAGGCAGCGGGTCCGCTGGAGCAGATTCCCGCCGGTCGTTGCGAGATTGCGCAGCTGGCCCGAGGCGCCCGCGAGCAGGGCCTGGGCGAGCACGGGAACGCGCTCGCGAATCGTGCGATCGGCCGCGAGGTCGCTGTTGCGCACCGCGGCGCCGATGCGAATGCCCCCGTCGGGCAGCCGCTCGATCTGGTTAAAGGGGAGGCGGCTGACGTCGACCAGCGGATCGGGCGTCGCGACCCCGATCTTCATCCGGTCGACGAGGCTGGTCCCACCGCCCAGGAAGGCGGCGTTGGGCGCCCTGGCGAGCAGCGCGACGGCGGTCGCCGCGTCGCTCGCCGGTTCGTAGCGGAATGGGTTCACGACGCGACCTCCTGGATGGCCGGGACGATGTTCGCGTAGGCGGCGCAACGGCAGAGGTTGCCGCTCATGCGCTCGCGGATTTCGTCGGCATCGAGGGTAACCTGGTTGGCGGTCAGGTCGAGGCTGACCGCACTGGGCCAGCCGGCCTGGGCCTCACACAGCATCCCGACCGCCGAGCAGATCTGGCCCGGCGTGCAGTAGCCGCACTGGAAGGCGTCGTGCGCGATAAACGCCTGCTGGAGCGGGTGCAGGTTCTCCTGAGTACCCAGTCCCTCGGTCGTCGTGATCTGGGCATCCTGGTGGGCGACGGCGAGCGCGAGGCAGCTAGTGACGCGTCGACCGTCGAGCAGGACGGTGCAGGCGCCGCACTGCCCGCGGTCGCAGCCCTTCTTGGGACCGGTGAGACCGAGGTGTTCGCGGAAGGCGTCGAGCAGGGTGATCCACGGCTCAATGGTAAGAGAGCGGTCGACGCCGTTGACGTGGAGCGTTACGGTCACCACGCCCGGTCGTGGTTGGGCCACCGCCATGGGGACGGGCGTCGCGACCGAAGGCGGGTCGCTCGACCGAGCAGACCCGAGGTTCTGGCGCTCGCGGCGACTCACGGGGACCTCCCGACGCTGACGTCGGAGACCGGAAGCTGGATGAATCTGCTCCCGGCGTTCTGACGCCCGGCTGCACGTTCCGTGCCGAGCGCACAGCCCTTCGCCCCTGCGGCCGGGCGGGGATAGCCGCGCGTGGACGCATTTTGTCCTCCGTGACTGCACCGCCCAACCGTCAGATGACACGTCACGGGAGGACCGTGGAGCGCTTCGTATTCCACCGCGAGGGACGCGAACCGACGCGAAAGCTACGAGAATCCCCACTGACTTCGGGCCGTCTGGCTGGTGACAGTTGGGCCCACGCTACCGAATCATCCGAATGTCCAGGTCAAGGCGGAGTTGCTGCCAGCTTCGATCGGCGGTGAAGACCGGGCAGCGCCGCTGCAAGCCAAGCGTCAGGCAGGCCCGGTCTCCCAGGGATAAGCCAAATGCGCGGGTCGCCGGCCAGAGCAGCGCGGTGGCTTCCGCATCCTCGGCGGTGAAAGGCACGACTCGAAGGCCCACCGCGGACAGAACGTCCAGTAGCGCGGCCACGTCCAAACCACGCGCAAGCCCTTTCTGAAGCACTTCGGACCAGTTCACGGTTGAGATCGCGGCCCCGGCGAAGAGGTTCGCCACGACCTCGCGCCCCGGCTCCTGCTGTAGATAGGCCAGAACCGCAGACGCGTCAAGGACGTGTCTCGTCGGCAGCTCTTCACTCAAGCTCGTTCTCTCGCTTCGCTTCGGCGCGTCGTTCGGCAATCAGTTCATCGGCCAGATCGACGCCGTCCGGGAGGTCTCGAAATCGTTCGCGGATACGGGCAAGGATCGCCTCCGGCTTCTCCAACACCAGGCGGCCGTTCTCCGAGCGGGCCACCAGCGTGTCCCCCACGTCGATCCCCAGCGAATGCCGGAGCGCGGCCGGAATGACGACCCGTCCTTGAGGTCCAACGCGAACCCTGGCGGTATCCAACGTCTTCAGCACGGGCGACCTCCTTCCTGGACCTTGAGAACGCACCGCGCCGCGTTCCAACCCGCTGAGGCACGTCACGGCGCGCTCTTCATGCCACGATTCTAGCCACCTGCCACGCGGGCGTCAAATGTACATGAAAGCCAAGCCGAGTCGCTGTCTCGCGAGGCAGCGACTCGGCTTGGCTTTCAGATCCGAAAAGACGCTCAGTCCCCCGCCGGGCCGCTCTGGAATGGCAACTGCTGGCCGGTTTCCAGGAGCGTCTTCAGGCCGCTGAGCACCTCGGCCCAGCCGCCGCCGGCGCCGGTGGCCTCGCCCTCGCCCGCTAAGACGGCCGCCCAGATGGGCGCTCCGGTGACGTCGTGAGTGACCGTCAGCTTCGTCACCCCGCCCCGGACCGGCTCGATCTCGCAGGTGAAGCGGGTAAACGCCTCGGCTGCCAGTTCCGGGGACATCGTCATCCGCCAGGTCTGGACCAGCTTGCGTGGAGGGTCGGCCTCAATCACTTCGCCATCGCTGATGACGTCGGGACACCCGAACGCCTTCATGCCCTCATTGGCGTGTGCGCGGAACTTGCCACCAGAGCGCAACTCGTAGTCGAGCAACATGGCGTAGCCGTACTTCACCGTCCACTCGGGCCTGGTGATCGCGTCCCAGATCGCCTGCGGCGTGGCTTTGATGTACACCCGGTACATCTGGACAGTCTTGGTTTCCGCGGTTGGGTTCATACGTTCTTTTCCAACTCCGTCTTGAGATTCGCCAACGCTGATACCTGACGCTCGGTGTATTTGTCGATCCACCGATCGTGGATTAACCGGATCGGCACCGGGTTCAAAAAGTGCAGCTTCTCCCGCCCGGACCGGCGCGTGAGGACGAGCCCCGCGTCTTCGAGCAGCCGCAGGTGCTTCATGACCCCGAAGCGCGTCATCTCCAGCTTGGACTCCAGCTCTTTGAGCGTGCGGCCGTCACGCTCGAAGAGCTGGTCGAGCAGGAAGCGACGCGTCGGGTCGGCCAGCGCCTTGAACACTCGGTCGTCGTCCACGTCCGGATTATACGTTACCAAACAGTCACGTGTCAAGACACGGTTTCAGAGCCAGCCCAGCAAGATCGCTCTCGGCTCGCAACGACGAGCGGAATCATCGGATCGAAAGGTGCATGACCACTCACCACTTTAGCGGTCGTCTATTGAATCCGACATAATCGCCGGTGATGGTCGCCGTAGGGGCAGACCCCCGTGCATGGGTTACAAGTTAAGCTCCTGGGGCCACGTGTCAAGGCGAGCCCGCGCGCGGGATTTGCGTTGGCGTTTGACGATGCCGAGATCGGATTGGGCAGCGAGGGAAGCGACCGGATCGCTCGTCTCGCCGCGCTGGGCGGCCAGGGTGAAGTGATCCAAACCGCGGGAGACCATGTCGAGCGAGATCTGCTCCAAGGGAAGGTCGAGTTCTTGCGCGATCGCATCACGCCGACCCATCAACACGCCGTCGAGCAACCAGGTCGCCCACACCGGCAAGGCGATGCCGTTGAACGCCCCGGTCCACCGATAGGCCAGGCCCAGGAGACGCTTGGTCAGCAAGAACGCCTCCTCGATCCGCCAGCGGGAGCCAGAGAGTTCAGCAACATCGCGGGGCGAGAGGACCGCCGGGTCGCGGGCGTTGGTGAGGTAGCGGTGCCAGACCCCGCCGACGTTGATCTCGACCCGGCGCAGCGGGTGGGTGCAGGGGTGGGAGCGGTACTGGCCGAAGCGCACCAGACCGTCGCGCACCTGGGAGCTGTTGGTGAAAAACTCGGTGATCTGGGAGGCGCCCAGCGTGCGGGCGCGACTGACCAAGCTGACCTGGTGGTCGGTGAGCCAGTCGAAGAACGGGGAGGCATCGAAGCCCCGGTCGAAGAGGACCAGAGTGCCGGCGGTCAGGATCGCCTTGATCGGAGCGACGAAACTCTGCTCGTTGGCGGCGGGATCGGGATCCAGCCACAACCGGACCGGGAGCTTGCTGGGCAGATCGAGGACGCCCATGAGCTTGCCGCCCAAGGGCGCCCCCGCGACCTCGCGCCAGAGCCCCACCTTGCCTTTGTCATAGACGATTGTACCCGTTCTTCCCATCACTTGACAACCCGTCCTGCCCTCTCACTTGTAACCCATGGTGGTGAGGCCACGCCGTCCGCCCCACGACGCTGCGATATACCCCCTTCCCTTCCGCGGACCACCTATAATTGAAGAGGGCATCGAGAGGAGCGACGGGTGACACGCGAACGCACTGACGGCGCTCTCACCGCCGCGGTCAAGCGGCTGGCGCGGCAGCACGGGTTTCCGCTGGTCGGCATCGCCAGCGCCGATCCGTTCGAGCGCGCCGAGAAGAGTTTGCTCGAACGGATCGAGGCCGGTCTCTTCTCTGGCCTCGCCTGGTTCACCGCCGACCGCGCCCGCTTCTCCTGCGATCCACGCAACCACCTCGCGGACGCACGCTCGTTGATCGCGCTCGGCATCAGTTACCGGGCGCTCGATCCAGAGCCGCCGCCGGACGGGCACGGGCTACGCGGCAAGGTCGCGCGATACGCCTGGGGCCGTGATTATCACGCCGAGCTTGGCGAGCGGCTGAAGGCATTCTGTGTGGACCTGCACCGGCTGTGCCCGCCCGACGTCAAGCTGAAGACGTTCGTGGACACCGGTCGATTGGTCGATCGCGCGGTCGCCGAGCGCGCCGGCCTGGGCTGGTATGGCAAAAACAGCAATCTCCTGACTCACCAGCTCGGATCGTGGGTCTTCCTCGCCGAGGTGCTGACCAACCTGCCGCTGACCCCCGACGAGCCGCTCCGCACCACCTGCGGCTCCTGTCAGCGGTGCATCCCCGCCTGCCCGACCGGCGCGATCGTGGCGCCGGGGGTGATCGACAACGATCGGTGCATCGCCTTCCTGACGATCGAGCTGCGCGGGCCGATTCCGCGCGACCTGCGTCCGCTGATCGGCGACTGGGTGTTTGGCTGCGACATCTGTCAGGAGGTCTGCCCGGTGAACCGGAAGGCAGCGCCGGCCGCGCCGCCCGCGTTTCAGCCGAGCGAAGGCATCGGCGCCCAACCGGACCTCCTGCCACTGCTCGCGTTGTCGGAGGCCGAGTTCCGCGCCCGCTTCCGCCACACCGCGCTGATGCGGGCCGGCCGCCGCGGGCTGCTCCGGAACGTCTGCGTCGCGCTGGGAAACCTCGGCGACGCCAGCGCCATCCCCGCCCTCGGCCGAGCGCTCGACGACGCGGAGCCGCTGGTCCGCGGTCACGCCGCCTGGGCGCTGGGGCGCATCGGCGGTGAGGCGGCGCGACGGAGACTGGTGGAGCGTCAAGCCGTCGAGACAGACCCGTGGGTCGGCGACGAGATCGACACGGCGCTGGCGTGATCGGTCAAAGCCAGGCGAGGCCGCCGCCGCTCGTCTTCGTCGAGAGCCGCAGCGTCTGATGGCCCTCGGCATCGACCAGATAGAGGCCGACCTCGCCGGCGAAGGCGACCCACTTGCCGTCGGGCGACCAGGCAGGGATCGGCGAGTCCTCCTGGACGTGGGTCAGGCGCCGCAGATCGCTCCCGTCCGGGGCGACCGTCCAGATTTCCCAGGCAATACCGTGTGCTTCGGCCACGGCGGGGCGAAGCAGCGCCAGCGGCGAGACCAGCCCGCTGCTCTTCGCCGGCGTCGCCACCGGCGGACCGCCAACTGCCCCGAAGGCGATCCGGGTGCTGTCTGCCGAGAGGCGCGGGGCGCGGATGTAGGTAAAGTTCTGAGTCCCGAGCAGGTCCTTCGCCCCGGCGCCCGACGCAGCTCCAATCCAGAGCTTCGAGGTAGCACCCTGCTGATCGACGGTCAGGTAGGCCAGGTGCTTACCGTCGGGCGACGTAGCCGGACTCTGCGCGTCGGCGACGACCGCCGCGGGTCCCGAGCCGTCGAGCCCGATGCGGACGACCTGGACTTTCACTCCCTGGTAGTTCCCCTGGTTATACACAGTCGTTCGCTGCGTGCAGAGAATGCCGCTGCCATCGGAGGTCCAGCACGGCTCCTCGAAGCTGACGCCGGGCGTACCGTGGGCGCGCACGACGCGTGGATCGGCGCCGGTCACGTCCATCAGACTCAGGTCGCTCCCGCCGAGGTCGCTCTCATTCTTGGGCAGAACGTAAAAGCTGTAGGCTACTTTGCTGCGGTCGGGCGAGAGCGAGGGTGACGCGGCAAACGAGTCCTGCGGAAAGTGGGTGAGCTGCGTCTCGCGCAGCGTGGCGAGGTCGAAGTCGAAGAAGTTTCCCTGGGTGGTGATCAAGAGCTTGCCGGCGACGGGCGCGGCGGTCGCCGTCGGCAGGTTGATCGGGGCGATAATCGTCGGCGTCGGCGGAACGGCAGCCGCTCCGCAGCCGGCGACGGCGAGCGTCGAGGCGACGGCGGCGCAAAAGCGCCGCCTGGTCAATGGTTGCACGGGGTTCAACGGTCGACGAGTTCCCTTCAGTGCGCGTGGCGATCGGTCGCGTTCGCCTACCCGAGTATTATACCGAATTCGGCTGCACGGCACGGAATTGCCGCGGTGGGCCCGGGCAGGAGGTGGGAGCAGGCGTGAG
>Ga0307372_10013991_pt1 | contig 10316 bp, 5 predicted proteins | sample OX1MG_FD_202533 | JGI IMG/M metagenome (GOLD analysis project Ga0307372, IMG submission 202533) | Soil microbial communities from Risofladan, Vaasa, Finland - OX-1 | ecosystem: Environmental > Terrestrial > Soil > Coastal area > Acid sulfate soil | place: Finland: Risofladan, Vaasa | collected... | reverse complement strand
CTGCATTCCGTGCTTCCCGGCCAGCGCCACCAGCCCGCGAAACTTCTGGCCGGCTTCCTCAAGTTCTTTCACAACATTGATGAACTTGTAGCGGTAGTAACCCGGCTTCACATACGGGATGGAAAGCTTGCTCGCCGTGCTCATGATCGGCTCCGCCGTTGGATCATCCGCCTCCAGCAACTCCGTGGTGATCATCGGCACTTCAAGCCCTTCTCCCCGGATTGCCGCAACCGCTTTGGGAAGATCGACCGCAACGCGCTCTGGAAGAACGTGCCCGGCCCGTCGGACCGTTAAATCGATTCCGCCGAACCCCGCACGCTTGGTGCTCTGCGCGAGTTCCCGCCAGTTCAATTGCGGAACGGGCTTCGAGAACAGGCAAAGCGTGCCTCTGAACGGGCCCCGCGCAGGGGCCGGTGCGGCCCCCGCGTTCCCCGCCGCCAGCGCAACAGCACCCGTGATCGCAGAGGCCGAAGACACTTGAAGAAATTCACGCCTTGAAACATTTTTGTTCATGGTGTTCTCCTCCTTCATGGCAAACCAAAGCAGAGAATATTCGGGCCCACCGCAAGCGCGATATACTGTTTTCCGTTCACCGTATAAGTCATGGGAGAGGCTTTGTTCTCTCCACTGGCGGGAAAGTGCCACAGCGATTTTCCCTTGCGGGCATCGACAGCCACAATGTCGCCACTCGGGTCGCCGTAAAACAGAAACCCGCCCGCCGTCGCCAGTACTCCCGCATCTCTCTTGCCTTCGATCGGCCCGAATTGCGGGACTTTCCACGCAATCTTTCCAGTGTCGATATCCACCGCCGCCAGGTATTTCGTTCCGGCTTCCGCCTGGGGATGGCCTTGCTTCCAACCTGCAGGCGAAGGCTTGACAACGCACTCATCGATCGCCATGAGGTAATAGAGACGCGTCACCGGGCTGAAGGCAGTCGCATTCCAGTTCGCGCCAAAATGGCCTGGACAGACGACGCCGTTCGTCGGCAGAAGTTTCGGACGCCCATCGGGACCAATACCGCTGGCCCAGGTCACGCGTACAAACGGGTTGGCCAGCAGAACGTGGCCGGTGGTCCGGTCCAGGACATAGAAAAAGCCATTCTTGTCTGCATACAACAGGAGTTTCCGTTGCTCTCCCTGATACTTGGTGTCAACCAGTACCAGTGGCGCATTCGCGTCCCAGTCGTGGCGGTCGTGAGGCGTTACCTGGTAATACCACTTCAAATGGCCGCTGTCAGGATCGAGAGCCAGGATGCAATTGGTGTACAGATTATCTCCCGGCCGGGTCTGGTCCTCAGAGTGCCGATAAGGATTTCCCGTGGCCCAGTAGAGCGTATCGGTCTCCGGATCATACGAGCCGGTCAGCCACGTGGCGCCTCCACCTGTTTTGGGCGGATCGCCGTTCCAGGTCTCAGCACCAGGCTCTCCCTTCGCGGGGATGGTCCAATGCCGCCACAGGCGTTTGCCGTCGGAAGCTCTGTAAGCGGCCAGGAATCCGCGCATGCCCCAGTCGCCGCCGGAAACTCCGGCGATTACCATGTCCTTGACCACCAGGGGTGCAGCTGTCGAACCATAGTGCATCGGTTCATCCGGCATCACCTCTTCCCACACCAGTTTTCCCGTGGTTCGATTCAAGGCGATCAGATGGGCGTTATCCGTCGCCATAAACACTTTGTCGCCAAGAATGGCCAGCCCACGATTTGTGCCCAGTGTTGCGTCTCCGCCCACCAGGTCCGCAGCGCGCGGGCGCGAATACGTCCAGATCTCGTGACCGGTGTGGGCGTCCAGCGCGAAGGCCTGGGACGGGCCCGTCCCGTACAGAATGCCGTCAGCAACCAGAGGTGTTACCTCCAACCCGAAGTACTTCATGTTTTCATTAAAATAGGAGGTGTCAGGAAGGAACTGCTTCCAGAGAGGAACTGTAAAAATCCACTTCAGGCGCAACTGGTTTACATTCGTGGAATTGATCTGCGCCAGTGTGCTATACCGATTCCCATTCAAATTGCCGTTATAAGTCAGCCAGTCACCCGGCTGGGGATGAAGAATTCTCGAGAAGGAAATGTCGCTGGGTTCGGAGGGTCCGGTAACCTTGGCGGCTCCCGGCTTGACGCCGGTCAGTCTGCTGAGATAAGCAACAAGGTTCTGCAGTTCTTCGGAGCTTGTTTTGACCGGTGGCATCACCGACTGCTTGTCTTCGCTGACAGATGAAACGGCATCCTCCTGTAACAGGTGAAACTGCCCCTTCAGATCCTGCACGACCATCTCAAAATTGCTCCGGCTTCGGGCAAAGCCACGAAGGGTCTTCCCATCGCGCAAGTGCACCGTCATCGTTTGGTAGCCGGGAGTGAGGTTTGCGCTCGGCTGCAGTAGTGACGTTCGAATCCCCTCGACCGTCATCTCGCGTGCTACATCCGACAAGTCCGGACCCACCGCTGATCCCATGCCATGAACCATGTGGCAGGAGGTGCATTGTCCCTTGCCGAAAAAGTATTGTTCTCCGGCTGCGCGGTCGCCGCGCACGAAGCTTTCCGCAGCGGGCGAATTCAAGGCGTGAACAAAAGCAGCAAGGGCATCAAGCTCGCCGGCAGACAGATCGAACGCCGGCATGCCTCCTGAGGCAATGCCGTTGTGGATCACGTGACGCAACCAGGAGATGGATCGCCCGCGAAGCCTGCGGACCCCGGCGAGCGGGGGAGCATGGTCGGTGCCACGAGAGTCATCTCCGTGGCAGCTCGCGCACTGCACGCCATATAGTTTTGTGACTTCGGTCGTATTCGACGCAACAGCGGGGGAATTTTGACCGCACAACAGGGCGGGACTCAGGGACAGGACCACAAGCAACATCGCGGTGATCGATCTCTCGGGCCAACGTAACCAGACAGCATTAAAGCAGGAGTAATTACAAGAGACGGTCACGCGGCTTTTCCGCTTGTTGGTCACAGGTCCAGGTCCCAAATGTTGGAAACGCATCAATCAGCGCTCATTCTAATACACATTCAGGAAAGGTCGAAGCACTCGTCCTGTGACCAGCCTCCTTTTTCTGTACCAATCATCATGCGAGTTCCGGGGTGTCCCTGAACTTTGGCAGATTCAGGGTGCGACGGGAACTCCCCGGGTGATCCATTTCACGCCGAAGCAAAGCTTTGGACACACAGGCAATTGGCGGAGGAACTGTCGAAGGGATTTGATAACTCTTGACTTGGTATTAGAGATGAGAGAACGTGAGGAACCGTCAATGATAATTTGGCGAGTTGAGTATGTTTGTCTCGGCCGTTCTTTGGCCATCTACTGATGATTACAAAAGAGCGTGACATTCATCTTCTGTAGCGGCGTTCTGTGAGCGCCGAAAAACCGGCGGTCGCAGACCGCCGCTACAACATTTGTTGTCACTCACTTTTGCAATCCCTATTAAGCAGGCTGTCATTTTAATCGAAAATGAATTAAAGGGGTGACAACATGGGATTAAAGACACGGCGCGACTTCATGCGCGATGGAATTGCCGCAACAGCAGGAATGATGCTGCCCACCCTGGCCTCTGCCCAAGGGGTATCCAAAGGTCCGAGCAAGGCTGCGGGCAGCCGGCCTAATATCGTGCTAATCCTGGCTGACGATATGGGGTTCTCGGACCTGAATTGCTACGGTTCAGATATCCAGACTCCAAGCCTGAACAACCTGGCGCAAAAGGGTCTGCAGTTTACCCAGTTTTACAATAATCCCCGATGCTGTCCGTCACGGGCCTGCCTGATGACCGGCCTTTATCCACACCAGGCAGGGTTTGGACTAATGGCGAGTGATTACGGGAAATATCCCTACCCCTCCTATCGAGGCGATTTGAGCGATCGATGTGTAACGATTGCCGAGGCTCTGCGGCTTGGAGGCTATCACACCGCGATGTGCGGCAAGTGGCACCTCACCCCGCCGACAATGGAGTTCAAGCACAACTGGCCGCTGCAGCGGGGTTACGAAAGCTACTTCGGAACGATCGCTGGCGCCTCAAATTATTATGATCCCCAGACTCTGACACGGGATAACACGCCCATCAGGGCGAAGGGTAACTTCTACTATACTGACGCGCTCACTGAAAATGCGATGAAGTATATCGACGAGTATAGCGGCAAGAAAGAGCCTTTCTTTCTTTATCTGGCTTACACGGCGGGACATTGGCCCTTGCAGGCTTTGAAGGAAGATATTGCGAAGTACGAGGACCGGTACCATATCGGCTGGGATGCGGTGCGAGCCCGGCGCCATTCTCGCCAGATCGAAATGGGCATCGTCGAGGAGAAATGGGGGATCAGTCCCCGGGATCCTCGAGTGCCACCATGGGAACTGGCTCGTTATCAGGAATGGGAGGCGCGGCGTATGGCGGTCTATGCGGCCCAAATCGACCGCATGGACCAGGGGATTGGCAAAATTGTGGCCAAACTGCAGCAACTTGGCATCGACCAGAACACGTTGATCATGTTCTTGTCTGACAACGGAGGAAACTACGAGGAACTCGGCCGCCCGGACTCGAATGACAGACTCCCGTTATTTGCCGGCCCCCACGAAACTCCGGATGGCCGCCTGGTGCGTATGGGCAATGACCCCTCGATCATGCCAGGGCCGGAGGACACCTATCAGAGTTACGGAATTCCATGGGGAAACGCCAGCAACACACCGTTCCGGTTATACAAGCACTTTGCCCACGAAGGGGGAATTTCCTCGCCCTTCATTGCTCACTGGCCAGGAGTCATTCAAGCGGGAAAGAGTCTTACCCACCAAATCGGGCATGAGACGGACGTGATGGCGACATGCCTGGACGTGGCCGGCGTGAAGTATCCCGAACAGTATCAAGGCCGGGAAATGATTCCCCTGGTGGGCAAAAGTCTGGTTCCCATTTTTCAAGGGAGGGAGCGCAAAGGTCATAAAGCGATTTTCTGGGAGCACGAGGGTAACAGTGCGGTGCGCATGGGGAAATGGAAGCTGGTGTCCAAGTATCCGAATTACTGGGAGCTGCACGATATGGAAGCGGACCGCACGGAAATGCACGATCTGGCTGACCAGTACCCGCAACGGGTGAAGGAGATGGCCGCGATGTACGAGACGTGGGCGAAGTATGTTGGGGTCCGCTCCTGGCCGCTGCCCGGGATGCGATTGGCGCCTCCTGGTGTGCCGGAATATTTGAAAAGATAACGTAATATTCGCTTGTCGCTTGCGAAACAGGATTTTGGCAGGATACAGCACAGGGTTGCGCATCCGTGTCCAGAGGTGATATGGCTCCAGAAGAACATTGGAAGGGACTTTTTCAGACTACGGCATGTGCTGAGTACACGACGACCAGGTCATCGCCCGTGCTTGCAAACGGATCAACAAGGCTAACGACCAATAAGTTTTCGTAACGGAGGAATCCAAGATGGTGCAACGAAGAGAATTCCTGAAGGTGGCTTCGCTTGGAGCCGCGAACGCAGTACTTCCGATGTCCAAGTTGGCGGGGGCTTCCGCCCCGCCCCCTGCCACAAGGCCCAACATTCTCATAATGATCTCGGACCAGCACCGGGCGGGACTGACCAAACGTTCCGGCTATCCCCTGGATACCAGTCCAATGCTCGACGAGCTAGCCAGACAGGGAGTCGGCTGTGACCGGGCATATGTGACGTGCCCGGTCTGCATGCCCAGCCGCACAACCATGCTGACAGGACGATGGCCGGAAGCCCACCGCGTGCGGCAGAACAGCGGAGCCCGAGACGTCGTTTTTGAAAAAGACATCTTTGATGTGGTCAAGGCGGCAGGCTACAAGACCGGCCTGGCGGGGAAAAATCACACTTACCTAAAACCCGAGAAGCTGGATTTCTGGCGCGAATACGGTCATCTGGGAGGCTGGAAACCGACCAACGCGCCGAAAGAAATTGTCCAGTATGACGACTGGCTGCAACGATTGGATTTCGGTGATTCTCAGGTGCCGACGCCATTCCCTGTAGAGACACAACTGCCCTACCGCATCGTTTCGGATGCCATGGCGTTTATGGAGCGTTTCGGAGACCAACCGTTTGCCCTCGAAGTCAGTTTCCCTGAGCCCCACAACCCGGAGCAAGTGCCGCATCCGTACTGGGACATGTATCCGCCGGACCAGGTGCCGCCCCGTTGTATCGGACCCGAGGCGCTGAAGGATAAGGGCTTCCGATGGCAATGGTTGTATGGACTTGAGCAAGCCACTTACCCGGGTTATGAAAAGCAATGGCGGCGGTATAAATCGAATTATCTAGGGATGCTGCGGCTGCTCGACGACCAGTTGACGCGGCTCGTCAGCTTCATGAAGCAGAGGCATCTGTTCGAGAACACGATCATCGTGTACCTGGCCGACCACGGCGATTATTTAATGGAATATGGCCTTGGCCACAAGGGCGTGGGGATGTCCGAGGCGTTAACCCGGATTCCAATGGTCTGGTCAGGATGCGGAATCCAGGGAGGCCGTCCGCACGAGCAGGCGTTTGTATCCAATGCCGATGTGATGCCGACGCTCTGCGAGGCAATCGGCGCGGAGATTCCGCGTGGAGTTCAGGGGCGGAGCCTGTGGCCGATTCTGCAAGGGAAGGACTACCCTCAGGAAGAATTCCGAAGCATCTACTCCGGGGTAGGGGTTGGAGGCTTATATTATGAAGCGTCCGACAACGTTCCCTACCGCATTGCCCAATTCAAGGGCAAAGGAACTTCTCATCGTGTCTTGAAAGGTGAGGGATGGTCCTTTGATGAACTGGATCCGGTCACCCAGGCCGGCTACATGAAGATGGTCCGGATGGGAGACTGGAAGTTGATTTATGACATGATGGGCTATGGCCAGCTCTATCACCTCGCTTCGGACCCTTGTGAAATGAAGAACCTGTTTGGCGATCCTTCCGCAGCGGATGAGCAAGCCAGGCTGATGGCAGAACTGCTGATGTGGACGATTCGGTCTGAAGATACCTTGCCGACCAATGCGTACAAAACGAAATGGCCGGGAAAGCACAATTGGTACTCGCCCTATCGGCACGGAAAGGCGCCCGAGGCCTTTATCCCGTAGCGTTGTCATGCCAGTTCGGTTCGAGGAATGGGCCCGAAGGTTTCCGAACCCATGAATGATAAGGATCGCTCCCATGCGTCTTCTATTCTCGACCCTTCCAGGAAAGAGCGCCTGGAATTATGGCATCTCACTCATACGAACTACACTGATGTTGTTCCTGCTGGTTTCTTTCCTGGCGGCCAATGCCCGCGCGCAAAGGATATCCACCTATGTGCGGTCGAGTAATCGGGAAGCCTCCATAGAGGTGCTCGCTAAGAAAGAACGGGCAGGGGAAATTACGAGATCCCCAGGGAAGCGGGAATCCTTTTCGCCCATTCCGGCCACGTCCTTCGCTCTGTCGCTTCAAAACGGCTATCGCCGGATATCGCCCGCGCATCAGCCAGACTCCACACGGCGCCGTCTTCATGAAAGACGCCACTCAGCGTCCCTTTCTTCCGTTGCGCAAGCAACCACGCGGGTTTCAGCATGAGACTCCAGAAGAAGTTGCCAATCGCATAAGACCTTACAATCGGGGCCAGCGACGCATAATCAGGCTCCCACTCCTTCCCGCGAAGCGGCTTGATTCCCCACCCCGTGCCGCTCGGTCGGATTCTCTGCCATTCCGTCAGCCAGACAGGCTTTTGAAGAACCTTCTCGGGATTTACGATTTCATTTGCAATGAATTTTCGAACGAACTCCGCCGAAGGAGGAAAGTTCTCATGACTTTCGAGGACATCCAGACCCGCGTCAATAAAGAGGAGGCTTTGCCTTAGCTTTGTTCCGCCGAGGGTGAGAGGCACGGAACCTTTCCGCTTCGCCGCCTGGACCACCATTGCTCGCGCAAAAACCTCGCGCGCCACCGTGTGCGGCTCGTTCTGAACCTCGATAGCCAGCAAGCGCTGGTCATTCCGGAAAAGGTCCATGAACCAATCCACATACTCCCGCGGCCCGTTCCACTGCTTGACGTCATCCACAATCTCTGAGGACGGTGACAGTACGGCCGAAGCCTCCAAGGGGTTCGTGTCGGCCAGGTTCGCCGGCGTGGGCTCCACACCGACGCCCTCAAAGAGGACCGGCATAACCCTGATTCCCCTGGCGGAGCAGTTCTGCAAAAGGTTATCGAAGCCTTGCCGGAACGCCTCGCGGTGCTGGCGCCAGAACTCATAACTCAGCCACAATCGAAAGGCGTTCAAATGAAGGCTGCGAGCGTATTGTGTGTCCCGTTGGATAATTCCGGGATCATAATCGCGCCACATCTGGAAAGCGTTATAGGCCCGCGCCGGGATATAGATCGACCCCCGCGGAGGTTCGCCGCCCGGCTGAGATCGCCCACCGGCGGATTTCATGCCGGGCGTTGGATCTTCCTTGCCAGGATACGCCGATGCTGAGACACCGCACGTGGCAGCAAGCAGGCCGGCTGACTGCTGGAGGAAACCTCTGCGGGCAAGCAGCTTCTGCCGTCTGGTTTTTTCGGAAATAGGCATCAATCAATCCTCTCCGGTTGCTTTGCTTGGGCTCGGCTGACAATGACACCGGTTTTGAACAACGTTTCGAGACTACCGTCCGCGCGCGGCGGCTGTAGGCAAGGGCGGACCGATCGCCCAACGCCGCCAAACGGCACGGTTGGAGAGCATTTTGATGAAGATTCCGCCAACCACGGAACGAGCCTGGAAGCCGACCTGCGTTCCGTCCGTTGTCCAATACCAATCGGTCAGCGGGACGCGGCTGGACGATTCGTTTACCCAAGTCCAGACCGGGGCAATTAAACGGTTCCATGCCTCAGTGGAGCGTGCGAGGGTTGCCGACCAGATTTCCCAGTCGAGCTTGGTATAGGCCGCCCGGTTGTCGAGCGGGAACCCAAAACGATTTTCTTTCTCCTCGTAGTACCGAACCTCCTTCTCGCTGACTTCGGGAGGAAACAGATGGAACCCGAGAATATCATCCCACACCAGGTTATACTTCTGGCTCCACGTTCCGGGTTTGTCGAACGCAAGGCGATAGTGGTCACCGTCATTCGCCATACTCTGCCACCTGCGCGCAAAATCCTCGGCGGCGCTGTGGTATTCGGCCGCCGTCTGATCGTGATGTAACATTCGTGCAAGTTCGCCATAGGCGGCCAGAGCTTCAATGGCTTTGGCAGAAAGATTGGCACTGTGAGCCAGGAAACCGGCGAAATCATCCGTTGAAAGCTGATTGCCCGGGTCCAGTCCGTTTTGTTTGAGGTAGTCAGCCCACTTCGTCAGCACCGGCCAGTGCTCAGCCGCGAATCGCGCGTTTCCCTCAATCGAGGAGAGTGCCGCCACCATCAACAGCATATTTCCGGTCTCTTCAACCGGCATCTGCCGGTTTCCGGCGTGCGCCCGCCTGCCATAAACCTGCCCGTTGGCCAGTGGGTAGGTTCCCAGGTCATGCGGCGCAAAGGGGAAGGACCAACGGCTTGACTCTGCGTATTCCAGAACCGGCAGAAGTGAGGCTTCCACCAGTTTGGGATTAAACAGCAGCAGAATCGGGGATCCTGGATAGATGACATCCACGGTTCCAATGCAGCCGTTACTGAAGTTCTCTTTCGGCAGCATAAAAGGTTTTCCGTCGGGGCCAGCAACAATAATCTGCGCCGCGAGGGCCTGGCGATAAGCCAGCGAGGCCAGAAGGCTATAATGCTCCCCGCCGATTTTGGCCAAGTCCGTCATCAGCTCATGATCAAACGTCTCGGAATCGCGAACGATGGACGGATAGCGCTCTTCGGCATCTACCAGGAGCTGTTGGGCGCTGTTCCGATGCAGGCGCCAGTAGGGACGCAACTTCTGGTGGAAATATTCGATCGAGTCGAGTTGGTCATAAGCCAGGATGAGATGATGTTCTACGGGCGTGGGACCGACCATGCCGCAGTCAAAAACGAACGCCATGGCGGGCATGTGAACGTCCGGCGTCTGTGGCATCTGGTGATCGAACGGCGGCAAGCTGCCGTCACCCTCGAATTCTCGGAACGCCGCCGGCAAGTTCGCAACGACACTGCGAGTGAGGTTGCCTGCCGGGGCGGCCGCGTAAAGATAGCCCCAATCAATGCGCAGGTTGTCACCCGATTTCTGCAAGACCGGCTGGGACTGCGTTCCCATCCGCAGCGTTTCCAGACCGTTCACTGTCTCGTTGCTCCACACCACAGCTTCGTCTTCGGTGTTCACAACAAGTTGGGCCGTATTGTCGTAGTAAATCGAAACCTTGTGTTGCCTGCCGTCCACAGAGTGAATGCGCCAGATAAGATAGGTGACTGGCCACGACATCATATCGATATTGTGGGGGAA
>Ga0307372_10013990_pt1 | contig 10316 bp, 12 predicted proteins | sample OX1MG_FD_202533 | JGI IMG/M metagenome (GOLD analysis project Ga0307372, IMG submission 202533) | Soil microbial communities from Risofladan, Vaasa, Finland - OX-1 | ecosystem: Environmental > Terrestrial > Soil > Coastal area > Acid sulfate soil | place: Finland: Risofladan, Vaasa | collected... | reverse complement strand
CAAGGTGCCCTGCCCCGTCACATCACGCCAGCGCTACAAACCTCCTGCTCCCCAGGTGTACGAAAACTCCGGAATCGGTGTACGGATTCGTCCGGAATGGGTGTACGAAAACCTCCGGCGCCCACACCTGACACCATGGACGAGGCAGAAGCGGCTGCCGACACCGCCCTACTGCGGGTGGGAAACAACGCCCAACTCTGTTTCAACTTCCTTGCACACACTGGTCTCTCTTTGTGACCAAGTAGTCACTGTATTAGCGAAATATCTTTAATAGGCCTTGCAGCGGCCCCCCAAAGCGTCGGTGGCGTCCAGTACTTCTCCTTGCCGGCGCTGTCGATGGGCTGGTACAGGGTCGGCTATCCGGGCGGACGAGACCATCCTGCCGTCTACGGGGTCATACATGTGAGTCCCTCTGCGGCCCGGCCTGTGCCGATTGACAATCCCCAGTCGCCGACGATGGTGGCCTACCCCACCGTCATGAGGGTGAGCAGAGACGTCGGCCTGGTGGCCTTTCCCCCGAGCCACGGGGTCGTGACCGCCGATGACGTTCGTCAGTTCAACCAGGGACTTGCGCCGTCAGTCACGATCCAAAACTGGGATGGAGACGCTTGGGTAGCCCTGACGACCTTGTTGGTACACCAGGCGAAGCCGCCGCTATCCAACACCGAAGAAGTCGCTGTTACCCTGCCAACGCTGTCTCCGGGGGCGTACCGGATCGTCCGCCACAGCACGACGGCGGGTGACCTGGCAAGAGTGGTCTGGGTCGTTCGCAATCTTCCCCACACACCGGGTCATTGATAGTGGCCGACTGCCCTCTTCCGGCGCTTCGCACCAGCTCCAACTGCGCTACGCGCGCATACGAAACTCTTCTTCAATACGACTGATGAGCAACTGCTGCCCTCAGGACTTGTAGGAGAGGACCCAGATCAGCGCTTGACGGAAGCCGGTCATCGTCCAGGTGTCGATGTCACTGGCTTTGATCTCGCCGCCCCAGATGGCCAGCAGAGTCCTGTCGGTGCGCTCCAGAAGCTCCTGGGCGGCCTGGCGCATGGTGATGCGGTCAGTCGTCATCGTCGTCCGACCGCCGGCTGGGACGACTTTGCTGTCGACGGGCTGGCCGCAGGGGCTCGGGTACTGGATCTTCTTCCAGGGCTCCGGCCTCGTACGCCAGCAGTAGCTCAGGTTGCCCGTCGTCACTTGAACGTCCGTCTCAAGAAGCAGATCGGGATCCACAGCCAACTCGGTACGACCACTGCCATAGCCACTGGCGGCGATCTTGTCGCTGAGGTCCATGAACCGAACCACATCGCGCGAGAAGGCAAGGGCTTCTTCGTTCACCGGCGGTGGCGACGAGGTGATGGCCACCTGCCTCGGTGCCTGCACACCCATCAGCACAGCCTGCTCATGGATCAGCCTGATGATGATGTTGGCCAGCCGCGCTCTCTCCCTGGGGGAGGCGTCGTCACTATGGAAGAAGAAGGCATCTCGGAATGGGGCCTTCAACATCTCAAGTTCGGCGTACAGCTGCCGGCGGATCCCGTCGGTGCCGGCCTCCTCCAGGGCCTGGCCAATGGACTCGTTGACAATCTCCGTCACCCGCCTGCGGCTGATGCCGGTCAGATGGGCAATCCGGTCGGTGTTGAGGCCAGCTCGGTAGAAGGTGATCACCGTCTGCCGTCGGGACGACGACTTGGTCCGCGTCCGTGAGGACGACGACGGTGGAGGTGACGGCGATGGCGACAGTACGAGGGCCAGTGCTGTCACCACGCCTCCGCTCCCCCGGTCCGGTTGGGCTCCAGGTTGTCCAGGATCATCCTGAGATCCCTGCCGATGGTCGTTGGATGGACATGTAGCTCCCGGGCGATCCGGACCCGTACGCCGGGCCTCAGGCCGTACAGGGCGAGGAGACGGACGACTTCGGTCCTGCGGTATGAGGCATCGACCTGCCGGCGGAGGTTGAAGGCGCGACGACCGGCGGCGCGACGGTAGGCCTCGTCGGCGGAGACAGGACGGGACCACTCGGCGGTCATCGTTCGCGCCATGGGCTGGTCGTGCTCCATACCTCCAGAATGGGGCCGGATGGCGTCGGAGTGGCGTACGCGCTGGCGAACAAGGTCGACCATCCGAAGACCGTGTATGTAAGGGAGGACGTAATAGTGCCCCGGCTCGACGCATGGCTCGCCACCCTCTTCGACCCCGAGAACCTTGACGCGACGTGCGAAGCTCTGGCCATGGCAGACGGGGTGGACGAGGCAGCGGAAGCCCAGCTGGAAGCGGCACGGCGGAAGACTGCCGACTGCGACTCGCGTCTGGCCAAGTACCGGGCCGCCCTCGACGCCGGGGCCGAAGCAGCCGTCGTGGCGGGCTGGATGGCGGAGGTGCAGGGCGAGCGGCTCCGGGCCGAGATTGACCTGGGGGCTGCGGTCCCCGGCGAGCGGATGACAAGGGAGCAGGTGCGTACCCTTGTGCTCGCTTTGCACGACATCGCATCCGTGCTCGCTACGGCTGACCCGAAGCTCAAGGCCGAGGTCTACGCCGAGTTGGGTATAGGCGTCGCCTACGACCACGAACGCCGTGTGGTCACGGTCGAGGCACGGCCGGAAGTCGCGTGTGCAAAACAACGTGTCGGAGAACCGACCTGCACGTTCTCGTACCACCAGACATTGGCGGCTTGAACCTTGGCCAGTCGCTGACACAACCCCATGACAAGCTGGTGTTGTGGACGATCCGTCTACTCCGGAGCCGTCGGCCAGAGTCCAATACCGCCTTGAGGAAGCATTCGAGCTCCTCGCCGCCCTGGAGGAGGCCCGTGATGCCCTCATCACGACAGACCACCTGGCCGAAGCCGTTCAGGTGGAGCACCAGATCCAGCGACTCGGCCGTAGACTGGGCTTCGACGAACCGGGAGGCGACCATGGCTGAGGACCAGCCGCTTCGGGCGGCTCAGGCAGCCCGGAGGTTGGGGATTCCCACGAAGGAACTGCTCCGCCTCGTTTACGAGCGAAAGATCCGCCATGTCATGGTGGACGGCATTGCTCACGTCCCTATCGATGCCGTGGAGGAGTACCGTTCCAAGGCATCTTGACTCTCCATCGCTGCCGATTTCGAGCCGGTGTCGGAGGGTATTCGACCATTGCTACACGGACTTGTCAGACGGAATGGGCGGCTTGAGGCAGGACACCATTCCCTATCGTCGACACGTGGCTTTCGCCGAGTCGTCGTGCTGTTTTCTTACGAACGACGGTCATAGAACTACCGAACTACCAGGGCATCGGGCGAGCACGAATCGTAGGACGGCGCTGACAACAGAAGCGAGGTTCACGAAAGTCTGGTTCCGCACGCCCCAACCACTGGTAAAGAACTCAGAGCGCCGTCTGGGTGCCAATCACCTCAAAGGGCTGCCCGCCAGGTTGCCGATCGGTGGATCGAAGCTAACCTCAGTCACTTTGGACGTCAGGAGATGCCAACTCCATCGAAATGTCGCCGTTCACCTATGGAGAATTTAATCGTCGCCCATCTCGACCCTGAACACCTTGACGTCACGTGCGAAGCTCTGGCCACGGCAATTGGTGTGCACGAAGCGGCGGAGGACCAGCAGGAGGCGGCAGGGCGCACGGTTCTGGACCGCGACTCGCGTTTGGTAAAAGAGGGCCGCCCTGGACGCCGGAGCCGACGCCACACGATGGCTTGTTCCTCGGATCGGCCGGGACCTCGGGCAAAGCGTCGCCCGCAGCGGTCCCGCAGCCACGCCCTGTCTCGGTTTTCTGCCAATGAAAGGTGACGCGAAGACATCGATCGGGCACTGACTCCACATGCCGGGGCGGTAGGCCAAGGTGCGCCGTCGAAATCGAGGAGAACGTTGCCTACGCCCTCGGTATCGTAGGCGCCCCAATGGGATCGGCGGCTCGCTGAGTCCTCGCGACTACGCTCGCCGCCCGTGACCGCATGAGACGTGCTCGAACCCTCACCGGGCGACAACTCTCCACCCTTGCCGGTCTGGCCCTCCTGGCCGGCGGCCTGGTTCTCCTGGCTACGCGCGACGGGGTCTCGGTCTCGGGCGACAGTTCCGTCTACGTCGGCGTGGCTCATAGCGTGGCCGACGGCCACGGGCTCAATGTGCCGATCCACTATTACCCACTCGGCAACGTCAGTATCGGCACCCCGCCGGCCGGCAGCTCGTCTCCCCTCCCGACGCCGCTCGTGGTCTACGCCCCACTTGAGCCGGTTCTCCTGGCCGTGGGCAACCACCCGATCGGCGCCGCCCGCGTCGAGGACACCATCTTTCTGGCCCTGACCGTCCTGGTGGTCGGCCTTTTCGTTCTGGTGGTCACCGGTGAGCTGTGGTTGGCGGCCGTGGCTCAGCTCATCGTGGCCTTCTCTCTGGCCGGCATCGATGCTGTCAACGGCGTGAGCACCGAGACCACGGCTCTCTTCTTTACCGTGGTCGCCTTGGTCGCCATCATCCGCCAACGGGTCCGGGGCGGGACACTCTGGTTGGTCGTGGGTTCTCTGGCCATCGGTGCGGCCACCGTCGAATGGTTCGCCGCCGGCGGGCTCATCGTCTGGGGTGTGCTGGCGCTGCGACACCGGTGGCGGCAGGCCTTGGCCCTCCTGGTCATGAGCAGCATGCCGCTGGTGGTCTGGATTGTCTACGAGCAGGTCTCGGGGAGGAGTACAGGCCACGCCCTCGGTTTCCATATCGTGAAGACGACCGTGCGCGCCGGCATCCATTCCGTGGCCTGGTGGATCCTGCCCACGAACAGCCCAACGTCGGTGGTGGTGCTTGGGGCCATCGTCATAGCGGTGCTCGTGGTCCTGGTCCTTCGTCGGAGGCCGGGAGCGGTGCCGTCACTGCTTATCTTGTTCGCCGTGGTGCAGATCGTGGTCCTGGAGGTGGCAATCACCTTCTTCGACGCCGGGGTCAATCTTGAACCTCGTCAACTCATTCCCGTCTTCGTGGCCGTCGTCCTGGCCGTGGCCTGCGGAGTCGACCGGACCCGGCTGATGAAGGTCCTGAGCGTCGTCCTCGTGGTCGGCTGCGTAGTGCGCTTCGGACTGGACAACGCCGCCAACCCGACCAGCGACTACACCACGGCGCGCTGGGCCCACAGCCCGATCATGGCCGACATCCGAGCGCTCCCGAACAATGCCATCATCTATTCCGATGTGCCCGACGTCATCTACCTCCTCGACCACCGCGCCACCTCGAGTGTTCCCGAGACGGTGGACTTCTCCACTTTGAAGACGAACACCCGGTTCCACGCTCAGATCGAGGAGATCCGTCACACCTTGCTGACCCGCGGCGGCTACGTCGCCTACGTCCGGGGGCTCGGGCGGGACAGCTTCCTACCCACCGAGGCCTCGCTCCGGAGTCTGCTGTCGTTGCAATTGGTGCGCAATACCAGCGACGGCGCTATCTACCGGATCGCCGGCGAGCCTGCGACTGACGGGAGATACGGCGTCGCCTCCTCGAACAGCGCTCGGGCCGCCTCGTAGTCGCCTCTCCGTTGGCTGCCGGGGGCACGACGGGGCCCAGGTTGGTTTGCTTCAGGAGCGTGAAGTGGCTGAGCCGGCGACCGGCATCGGCGATGATGTTGCTCTCGTCAGCCTCCTCCCCGGGAGCAAGCGAGACGATCGGCGTCACCCGCTGAGCGAAGCGCGCGTGACTCCGACCGACCGAGCGACCACGCCGTGCTGGCCGCTGCCCGGCGCTACCTCGGCGTCGGATTCGGTGAACAACCTTGACCCTCCGACGGGGTGAAGCCGGCGGTGAGGACGATATTGCCGTCATCGACACGGCCACCCCAACCTGCCTCTCGCTCGACGAGATGTAGTCGAGGACCAACGTCTGGGGAAGAGGATCGAGAAGGTCGGCCTCGGCCGAGAACATGGCACTTCAACTTGGCCATTGACATGGCCCCCGACCAACCGAAGATCTAGAGCGACGAGGTGTCGAACGGATGCCCGCCGTCGTGCGCCAGACGCAGACTGGCGGCAACCATAAAACCTGAGGGGCTTACCCGACTTGGCACCAAGTGGTGCTGCGGGCGGTCCGAGCCTGTCACGTCCGATGACCTGGGTTCCCACGGGACCGATCCGGTTCTGAAAGCCGAGGTCTACGCGAATTGGGAGTCCACGTCGTCTACGGCCACGAGCGACGCGTGATGTCTGTGACAGCGGCCCAAGCCGGTGTACAACAGAACGTGTCGGAGAGGGGACGTCCTCAATCTCCGACTGGAGGATCCAGGCCTGGCGATAGCGCCGTTCTTGGCCAAGCAAAGTACCGGTGAGAGGCGGGTTGGCCAGGATCACCTAGCCGTCGTCCCCGGAACCAGTACATACGCTGGAATCAGCAGCGACTGGCAGTGGGGGTTTGACGTTCGCAGCGAGAGTGTAAGAAGGACCGGTGGGAATATTGGGCTGGGGAGGAGTTGCGCCTTGAAGCAGAGCCGTGATCTCCACCACGGAATCGATGAACCATTCATCGTTGCGGAGGTCAAAGACGACTGCATAGCATCGCCCGTCGTTGAAGATCAGGAGGCCGCCGTTCTGGACGGGAGCTCCGGCTGTCCCGAAGGGCTTGAGGGTGTAGGCAGCGGGGTCCGGAGCTGGGAACGCTCGGAAAGCAGACAGCGAATGGGGTGCATCGGGATTCGGGCAGACCGGATCATTCGGACCGCAGTGCTCGACGAGTACGACATCGCCCCCCTGTGAAGGTTTCGTGGATGCAGTGCTCACTGCGTTCGCCCAAGTGCTGGTCGAGGCGTTGTAAGAACAGAAAACCGTCGGGAAGACCTCCGAGATGCCCTGCTGGGGGCCGTAAAACTGCTGGATCGTCGACAGGTCTGCTGACGAGAAGAACTGAGGGCCACAGGGGGCGGTCAAGTTCGAGACCACGTTGGTAGGTCCCGCTGGAGGGCTGGTTGCGATTGTCGATGAGGAAGCTGTCGAAGTACTGATGTCCCGTGATTCTCTCGGGGAAGTCGAGACCGACCAGATCGACGCAGCCGCGGTGAGGACCACTAGACCGGCGAGGGAGGCCCACGAAACCCAGCGTCGACGTGACACGGGATCAGACTACGCCCGCCCAATGGAGAACGAAATGGCAGCGTCGAGGAGCCGGCGAGGAGCGGCGGGTGCGGATCCTGTATCACAGCACCCGCAAACTGCATGGCTCGCTGACGAGGTCGGTCAAGGCCTGCCGAAGGCTGCCGAAGGGGCGCCTTGAGGGACCGGTCACGGACGGTCGAGATACTGTCTGGAAGGCCGGCAGGGCCGGCCTCTTGATGCGGATCCCGGACCTCGGTACAACTACTCGCTAGACTGCGAGTATGACAACACCTGACTTCAGGTCTGATCGCATGGATACGGTCGAGGGCAAGGGGCGGGCCCGGCAAGTCTGGGACAGCTACCGCCGGGCCATCGACAAGACGGTGATGCCCGTGGTGCTCCCCGTTGCCCGGCCGGGCGCTGAAGCTCTGGCCCGCAAGTGGATGGTTGATCTCCTTGGGTTCTGGATGCTGTGGCACCTGTACGGCGGATTCGAGGGCCTCGAGGAGTTCGGGATGCACCCGTCGACCATCTGGCGCAAGGTGAGCCGGTTCCGCCAGGTCTTTGGAAAGCACCCGGACGAGTTCGAGTTTCCCGGCGTGACGATCGACCCGAAGGCCTACTGGGCGGCGGCCGGGATCAAGGGCCGAAAAGGATCGCACTCGTAGAGTTGCGAGTTACACCGATGTAGTCCTATACTCGCTGATATGCAAGTACGAGAGGAGTCGGCGAACAGCGAGGGCTTTTGGGAGTTGGCCTCCGGGATTGACGCCCTCTACCTCTCGGGGCGAACCACGATCCCAGGTGAACTGGCGGCTCGGCTTCAGGCGATCCGGGCCGAGGGGGACGACACCGGTGGCCGGATACCCCTGGTGCTCGGGGGTGTCGAGTTCGAGGTCGCTCCCCATGGGTGGGGGAAGTACCGCTACTGCCTCAAGCATCGCAACGGACAGATCGGGCTGACGCCCAGCAAGAGCCTTCCGGCGATCCGGATCCAGCCTCGGGCCGAGTTCCTCCATGGCGTCGGGCCGGAGGTGGTCGTCGGGTGGTTCCGGAACGTGCTGGAAAGGGAGTTGCAATTCGTGCGGCTGACGGTGAGCCGGGTTGATATCTATGCCGACTTTCAGGGCTGGAGGTTGGAGGTCGATGACCGCTACCGGTTCGTGAGTAGGGCGAAGGATCTAGCGACGTACGAGGAATCTGAGGAGTTCAACGGGCTCCAGTTCGGCAAACGAGGCTCCCAGACAGTGAGCGCTCGGATCTACGACAAGACGGTCGAGTCGGCCAAGAAGGGGTCCGCCTACTGGCGAGACATCTGGGGAACGAGGTACGTGGACGGTCTCCCGGTCCTCCGGATCGAGTTCGAGATCGGGCGGCAGGCGCTTCGTCAGTACGGCTTGGACACGCCGGAGGAGGTCCTGGAAGCGTCGGGAGCGCTGTGGGCCTCGCTCACATCGGGCTGGCTGTCTTATCGGGTCGGAGCGGATGATCAGACGAAGGCACGGTGGCCGGTGGCCCCGGAGTGGGAGCAGGTGTGCCGAGCTCGGGTGGCTGACGGCGCCTTCGGGATCGAGCGCATGTACGCCGGTAAGCGCCGGGGAGATCTGCACAAGCTGGCGCCGGGCCTGGTGGGCTACCTGTCGAACTTCGCTGCTTTGACCGGACACGAGTCATTCGAGGAGACGTTCGACCAGCTCGGTCGCTTCGTGTGGTGGTACGGAAAGGTGACGGGCCAAACATTCAAGGAGCGGACGGCGGAAAAGCAGCGGCGGTACGCCCTGCCATGAGCGAGGAGCCTGACTACGACCGGGTCGCCGATGTCCTGATCCGTGTCGTGTTGCGGCTGGTGGGGAAGGATGACGGACCAAGAGGAGGAGGTCTCGGTGCTGACGTTGGCGTACTGCCGAGTGTCGACGGAAGAGCAAGCCGCAGAAGGATTCTCGATCGAGGGGCAGGCGGACCGCCTCCGGATCTACTCCGATTTGCGTGATCTCGGAAACGTAACGGTCGTCAGTGATCCTGGGCGATCGGGGAAGGATATGGACCGGCCCGGGTTGCAGCAGGTCCTGGCGGCGGTCGAGGCCGGTCATGTGTCTCATGTGCTGGTGTGGCGCCTCGATCGGCTGTCCCGGAACCTGGGCGACCTGATTCTTCTGGCGGACATGCTCGGGGAACACGGCGTGGCCCTGCACTCGGTGCAAGAGAACCTGGATCTGTCGTCGGCAGCGGGCCGGATGTTCTACAACATCCTGGGCACGTTCGCTCAGTTCTTCCGGGAGCAGCTGGCTGAGAACGTGAAGATGGGCAACAGGCGGGCGGTCGACGAGGGCAAGTGGATCAACCGAGCCAAGACTGGCTACAGCATGATTGGCGGGAAGTTGGTGCCGAACGAGGACGCCAGTCGAGTGCAGGAGATCTTCCGCCTCCGGGCCCAGAATGTGAGCCTGCGGGAGATCGAGACGCAGACCGGCGTCCTCTACTCGACAGTGGGCGCCATCCTCCGGTCCCGCATCTATCTCGGGGAGGTCCTGCACAACGACGAGTGGTATCCAGGCCAACATGAGGCGATTTTGACCGAATCCGAGTGGCAGGCGGCGAACCGAGGATTCGTTCGTGGCCGGCGACGGAGCAAGGACATCTTGTCCGGTCGGGTTCGCTGCGGGCTCTGTGAGAGGCGGATGGCCGTCGCCCAAAACGGCACCGGCCGGCTCATGTACAGGTGTCACCATCGGGGTCAGGGGTGCAAGCAGCCGGCTCGGACCAACATCGGGCTGGCCAAGGCTGTTGTACTGGGTCTGCATCTCGTCGGTCAGGACAAGCGGCTGCAAGAGGCGATCCGCCGGCAGCTGGCCGGGGACGGGCGTGGTGAGCCCGCCAGGGCTCCCCGCCGGCGCTGGCCTGCTCCGGCCGACACACTGAAGGCGCTCTCGGAGAAGCGGCGGAAACTTCTCGATCTGTACTACGGGGAGAAGATCAGCGCTGACGGATTCAAAGAGGAAGGAGAGCGTCTCCTAGCAGCCATCGAGACGGCTCGGAGTCAAGCGTCAGACGAGCAAGCCGAGGATCGCTCCCGCAGCCAACTGGAGCAGCGCTTCGAGGAGGTCGCCTGCATGCTCCGAGACTTGGACATCGTCGAGGGGTAACCAGTCAGGTGTTCGTCACGGTTGCGAGCTGAGCTGCAGACAGGCGTAGATCGGCATCCTTGAAGCGGCCGATGGGATGTTCGAGGCGGACGATCCATTTGTCCCCGTCCTGGGCGACGACCC
>Ga0307372_10013989_pt1 | contig 10317 bp, 9 predicted proteins | sample OX1MG_FD_202533 | JGI IMG/M metagenome (GOLD analysis project Ga0307372, IMG submission 202533) | Soil microbial communities from Risofladan, Vaasa, Finland - OX-1 | ecosystem: Environmental > Terrestrial > Soil > Coastal area > Acid sulfate soil | place: Finland: Risofladan, Vaasa | collected... | reverse complement strand
AATCCGGGAGGATGGCTGGGGGGAAGTGAAACTAGGCTGGATCTTCAAGGAAAGTGAATGCATGGAGGTGGGGCAACAGCGAGGCTGGATAAGGAATTCGATGTATGAAGCCTATCTGGGCAGCAGTAAGACCTTTACCCGGCGGTTTGAACAGAAGCTAGATCCATACCGGGGTCTGGGAGAAAAGCTGATTTTCATTATTGATGGGGCTATATGGATAAGAAACTCAGGTAACAGATGCCTACCCCCTGGCCACACAGATATTAGATTGGTATCACGCCTGTGAACACCTGGGTGATTTTGCCAAGGAATATTTCATTGATGACACGAAAAAGAAAAAATGGATCGAAAGGCAAAAAGACCTCTTGTATGACAGCCAGATTGAACGGGTAATCAAAAATATAGCCCGATTAGCTGAAAAGCAGAAAAGCGTTGAAGAAGCCAGAAATAACTTACTCCAGTATTACCAGGATAATAAGGACAGGATGGATTACAAAAGATACCGCACTATGGGAGCAGGGCTGATAGGATCAGGAGCCATAGAATCAGCTCACAGAACTGTAATCCAAAAAAGGATGAAACTATCAGGGCAGAGATGGACCAGGAAGAGAGCCCAGAACATGCTGGCCTTGAGGTGTACCAGACTGAGCGGCAAGTGGGATAAGGTTATTGACCTAATCTGTACCCAGAGGGAGGCTGCCTAAGCGACAATTTGGTATGCACCCGTCTACCCCCTGATTATCCCTATTCTTTATAAAATGCCTTAAATTCATCGGCCGATTAAATGATTTTCAAGGCCATGAACAGAAAAATAAAAAAAATAGCGGTCCTGGGTTCCGGCGTGATGGGATCCCGCATTGCCTGTCATTTCGCAGGAGCAGGTCTTCAGGTGATACTGCTGGACATAGTTCCCGGCGAACTGAATGATGCGGAGAAAAAAAAAGGGCTCACCGTAGAATCCCTTTCTTTCAGAAACAGGACCGTCAATGAGGCGCTGAAAGCCGCTTTGGCATCCAATCCTTCTCCGGTATATAGTCAGGAGGCCATCAGCCGGATCACCACGGGGAATTTCACCGACAATATGCGGGATATTGTCGGCTGCGACTGGGTGATAGAAGCAGTGGTGGAAAACCTGGACATCAAAAGGAAGGTCTTCACGGAAGTGGAAAAGTTCAGGAAGCCAGGTTCCCTGGTCAGTTCCAATACTTCGGGCATTCCAATCCGGCTGATGGCAGAAGGCAGGAGTCCGGATTTCAGGGCAAATTTCTGCGGCACCCACTTTTTTAATCCGCCCAGATACCTGAAACTGCTGGAAATCATTCCCGGCCCGGACACAGATCCTGGTATTGTGGATTTTCTCTTGCATTATGGTGATCTGTTCCTGGGCAAGACCACGGTGCTTTGCAAGGATACTCCTGCATTTATTGCCAACCGCGTGGGCGTTTTTTCCATCATGGCCGTTTTCCATATCATGGAAATCCTTGGCCTGAATGTCAATGAAGTGGATGCCCTGACTGGCCCTGTGATAGGAAGGCCGAAATCAGCCACTTTTAGGACCAATGATGTCGTGGGTATTGACACCCTGGCCAGGGTGGCTGCCGGGGTGGCTGAAAACTGTCCGCAGGATGAGGCTGCTCCCCTTTATAAAATACCCGGTTTCCTGCGGGAAATGCTGCAACGGAACTGGCTCGGAGATAAAAGCGGTCAGGGATTTTACCGTAAAACCGGGAAAGGGAAGGACCGGGAGATCCTGACCCTGGACTTAAAGACTTTGGAATATGGACCGGGGGTCAAGGCTAAATTTCCATCCCTGGACGCAGTCAAGGGAAACGAAGACCTGCGTCAGCGGATTAAAACGCTGGCTGCTGCCCCAGACCTGGGAGGCGAGTTCATCCGGCAGTTCCATTACTACCTGTTCTCCTATATCTCTTTCCGCATTCCTGAAATTGCCGATGACCTGTACCGGATAGATGATGCCCTGAAAGCAGGTTTCGGATGGGAGATCGGGGCCTTTGAGACCTGGGACCTCCTGGGAGTCAGCCAAACCCTGGAACTGATGAAGGCAGGAGGATTCCAGGTGGCACCATGGGTGGATCAGATGCTCATTGCAGGCCATAAGACTTTTTACCAGGTGGACAAGGGGGTAAAATCATATTATGATATCCGCTCCCTGGCTTACCAGGAAATACCGGGAGCAGGGGCTTTTTTAATTTTGGAACAGCTCAATGCGCCGGTATGGGAGAATAAGGTCTGCCGCCTGATGGATACCGGGGAAGGGATTGTTTGTGTGGAATGGAAAACCCGGATGAACACTATTGGAGGAGATGTACTGGAAGGAATCAACAAATCACTGGACCTGGCAGAAAAGGATTTCCGGGGTTTGGTGGTAGCCAATGAGGGCATCCATTTTTCAGCCGGGGCCAATGTGGGTATCCTGTTCATGCTGGCTTCCGGACAGGAATTTGATGAACTGAACCTGGCCGTGCGGGTATTCCAGAACACCAGCCTTAGGATAAGGTACAGCAGTATCCCCGTCGTCGTGGCTCCTCATGGGCTTACCCTGGGTGGTGGCTGCGAACTTTGCCTGCATGCGGACAAGGTACAGGCTGCTGCAGAAACCTATATCGGGCTGGTGGAACTGGGGGTGGGACTGATCCCGGGGGGAGGGGGGACCAAGGAATTCACGTTAAGGGCCAGCGATGCTTATTTTGAGGGGGATATCCAGTTACCCACCCTGCAGCATCGATTCCAGACAATTGCCATGGCTAAAGTTTCCGGTTCAGCTGAAGAAGCCTATCCGCTGGGGATACTCCGGCATGGTACAGATGAGATAACCCTGAATCCCCGCAGGCTGATCACCGAAGCCAGAAAAGCTGCGATTAACCTGGCCGAAAAAGGATATATCGCTCCCTTACCCCGACTGGACATTCGGGTACTGGGAAGGACGGCCCTGGGGGCCCTGCTGGCTGGTATTAACGGCATGCTCAGGGGAAATTATATTTCTGCACATGACGCTAAAATTGCCGGCAAGCTGGCATATGTGATGTGCGGGGGTGATCTGACCGAAGCATCCCTGGTCAGCGAGCAGTACCTGCTGGACCTGGAAAGAGAAGCCTTTCTCAGCCTCTGCGGGGAAAGAAAGACACTGGAAAGATTGCAAAGCGTCATCAAGCAAGGCAAGCCGATCCGAAACTAAAAGCCATGGGTGAAGTGGAGTTAGACATCCCAGGCGAAAGGCTTTGGATCCGGTCGGATATCATTTGCTATGGCGATGAAGCCAACAATGATCTTTCTCAACGAATAGCCCGGGAGATCAGTGGTCTGTGGAATGCAGGGAAGTTCTCAGTCAGGGTTGGCGGAATATCCTATCTGGTACAATTTGAAATCCAGGGTTTTTACCGACCTGGTACCGGACCTGACGAAATACATGGAAACCTGAACCCCCGCCTTAATTTTTTCCGGATTGAACAATTCGTCCGTGGGGATATTTCCTTTGTCGATGAACTGGGTTCCAACACCGGTTATTTTAAACTCGATAACCTGCAAAACGGATCCGGTACGGCAGCACATGAATATGGCCATAGTCTGGGGCTGCCTCATCCCGGGATCATGGATTACAGGGGGCAGGGGCAACCTGGCATCATGCATCCCCGGGGAACCTGGGTGGATCCGCCTTTCCAATGGGATCCGTCAGCTTTACCGGGACAACCGGGGGGAACCTTAAACCCGGCTAAACGAAAAGTCCTGCAATCGGATATGGATAACCTGAATCTGGATAAACTGGTATATAGCAGCGAAGGGAAAGGGGTCATCGGGGAGTTCACGAATTTGTTTCATGATCGGCAATAGCAAATTTGCATAGTTCCCCCTATCTTTGAGGCCCAAAAATAACTGATCAGGTATGCCGCCAGTGTTGACTTTGCAGGGTATTTCAAAAAATTACGGATCCATCCGGGCCCTCAATCTGGTCTCCTTTGAAGTACCCGAAGGATCTGTTTTCGGCATATTGGGGCCTAATGGAAGTGGTAAAACCACCTTGCTGAGTATTGTCATGGATATCCTGGTTCCTACTTCAGGAAGTTTCCGGCTTTTTGGGGAATGGCCCACTGAAATACAGCGCCGCCGCATCGGGACCCTGCTGGAAACCCCTAATTTCTATCATTATCTATCTGGGAAAGATAACCTGGTAATCGCTTCCCGGATTAAAGAGAAAGGGTTCGGGGATATCGATAAAGTCCTGGAAATAGTGGGGCTCACGCAAAGGAGGAATTCCCGGTTCAACACTTATTCCCTCGGGATGAAGCAGCGACTGGCCATTGCTGCGTCCCTGATCGGGGACCCCTCCGTGCTGGTGCTGGATGAACCGACCAACGGACTGGATCCGGTGGGAATTGCTGAGATCAGGGAACTGATCCGTCAGTTGGCCCAGGAAGGGAAGACCATTATTATGGCCAGTCACCTGCTGGATGAAGTGGAAAAAGTGTGCACCCATGTGGCCATCCTCAAAACAGGTGAACTGCTGGCTGATGGACCTGTGGATGAAGTGCTGGTCAATGAAGACCTGCTGGACATCGGGGCAGCAGATTTAGGTAAGCTCAAAGAGGTGATGCAGGATTATCCGGGTCTCGGATCCCTCAAAGAATCCGGGAACCTGTTAACAGCCGGATTTACATCAGGTATTTCTCCGGGTGAGGTGAACCAATATTGTTTTTCCAGGGGAGTGGTGCTTACCCAGCTCAGGATCCGGAAAAGAAGCCTGGAATCCAAATTCATCGAACTCATCAGCTCCCCCAAAACCCGATGACCATGGGAAACCTGCTTCGGATAGAATGGTTGAAAATAAGGAAATACCGGACCTTCTGGGTCCTGATGGGATTATTTGTTTTTGCATTTCCCGGAGCCACTTATATATTTTATTATCTGCAGACACAGATACCCAGGCAGGGACGCAGACTGCTTAATGCCCGGCATTATTTTCAGTTTCCGGATATCTGGCAGAGCGCAGCTTGGCTGGGAAGTTTTACCCTGGTGCTGCTGGGTATGCTTGTCATTACATTGATCACCAATGAATTTGTATTCCGGACACACCGGCAGAATATCATTGATGGGTGGAACAGGATGCAGTTCATCACTGCCAAATGGTCCATGGTGGTAATTTTTGCCCTCATTGCCACCCTCTGCCTGATATTAACCGCCCTCACTTTTGGCCTGCTTACCGCCGACCAGTTGTATCTTTCGGATATCCTGGAAAGCAGCCGGATGATCTGGTTTTTTTTCGTACAATCCCTGGCCTATTTATCCGTAGCTTTTTTATTCGGTATCCTGTTTAAACGGGCCGGGCTCGCCATAGGATTATTTTTCCTATATGCGCTTATTCTGGAGAAAGTGATCTTCGTCCTCATCAATCATTTTATCGGTCCCTATGGAAAATTCCTTCCCCTGGAAACTACCAATCACCTGATTCCCAGTCCCCTTTTGCGAGCCATACCAGGCCTTAAACCGGACAATACCAATCCGTACATTTATTTTGTCCTGGCATTAATATATATCCTCCTGTTTGTGTTTATCACTGTCAGGCAGATGCGAAAAGCTGACCTGTAAGTATCCATTGAAGGTTCTCCATTACCTTTGCCCGGATGAAATCCCCAAAGGGTAAGACCCCGCTACAACGCACAATACTGGTTACCAATGATGACGGGATAACGGCACCGGGGATCAGGGCCCTGGTGAAAGCGGTCAGCCCGCTGGGAAAAGTGGTTGTGGTGGCTCCTGAAACCCCTCAGTCAGGAATGGGTCATGCAATCACGATCGGTATTCCACTGCGACTGGATCCTGTGGATATCTTCGGGGAGATAGAAGCTTATCGCTGCTCGGGCACCCCCGTTGATTGTGTCAAGCTGGCCAAGGACAAGGTGCTGGGCAAAGCTCCGGATATTTGTGTCAGCGGTATCAACCATGGGGCTAACCACTCCATCAACATCATTTATTCTGGTACCATGAGCGCAGCCATGGAGGCTGCCATTGAGGGCATTCCATCGATTGGATTTTCCCTGCTGGATTACCGGTTTGATGCTGATTTCAGGGCATCAATGGTTATTGCCCGTCAAATTACAGCGCGCTTGTTGAATAATCATATACCGGGCGGCGCACTCTTCAATGTCAATATACCTTCCTTGCAAACCCGCAGCCTTAAGGGGATCAGGGTCTGCAGGCAGGCAAATGCGAAATGGGTGGAGGAATTTGATGAAAGAATGGATCCTGGAGGAAAGAAATACTACTGGCTCACGGGGGAGTTCAGGAATTTGGACCAGGGAGAGGATACCGATGTTTGGGCCCTGGCCAACGGTTATGTTTCCGTGGTACCGGTCAATATGGATTGGACCCATTATGCGTTGAAGCAAGCTATTGAAAAGGAATGGAAATTAAATAAGCAAGGATGGCTAAAATAGGTGCTGCACTCAAAAAAGATACCACATGGCTGGGCTTGATCCTGGGTATTCTTGTCCCCTGGCTGGGTTTATATTTATATTATCTCATCCAGTTTTTACCGCATGGAGAATCTTTTTCCAGTTTCATCAATCTGATCACCGCAAACCAATACCTCATCCCGGCCGTGATGAGCCTTTGTTTGATTTTGAATGCCGTGCTTTTCTTTGTACTGCTCAGATTTCGCAGGGACCTGACTGCCCGGGGACTGCTGGTAGCCACGATCCTGTATGGCTGTGTGATCGTGGTATTAAAAATTACCTAGATGAGGTATTACATCATTGCAGGTGAGGCTTCCGGGGATTTGCATGGGAGCAACCTCATCAGGGCACTTCGCCGGCTGGATCCTGGTGCTGTGATCCAGGGATGGGGGGGAGAACTGATGGCCGGAGCGGGTGCTGAAATAGTAAAAAATTACCGTGACCTGGCTTTCATGGGCCTCACCGATGTGCTGTTGCATATTCATACCATTCTGGCCAATTTCAGGTTTTGCAAGGGGGATATCCAAACCTTTAAACCGGATGTCCTGATCCTGATTGATTATCCCGGATTCAACCTCAGGATGGCGAATTGGGCCCATAAACAGGGACTGAAGGTTGTATTCTATATTTCTCCCCAGGTATGGGCCTGGAAGGAAAACCGGGTGGATAGCATTAAGGCATCCGTGGACAAAATGCTCGTGATCCTGCCTTTTGAACAGGAATTTTATAAAAAATGGGCATTTGATGTGGAATTTGTAGGCCACCCCCTGGTAGAAGTGGTCCGCAGTAAACTGGAGTCATCCGGGCCAGTTATTCCAGGAGATAAACCCCTGATCGCACTGCTCCCCGGCAGCAGGAAACAAGAAGTGCTCAGGAAACTTCCGGTGATGTTGACCATGGTGAAGCATTTTCCTGATTACGAGTTTATCATCGCCCTTGCCCCTGGTCTGGAAGATCAATTTATTGAAAACATTATCCGGAATTTTGGAATGGTCCGGTATTTCAAGGGGCGGACCTATGATATTTTAAAACAGGCTTCGGCGGCCCTGGTTACTTCAGGAACTGCCACCCTGGAAACAGCCCTTTTCGGGGTGCCGGAAGTGGTTTGTTATAAAACCAGCTGGATCAATTACTGGGCGGCGCGTCGGCTGATCCGGATTAAATACATTTCCCTGGTTAATCTGATTATGGATAAACCGGTGATCTGCGAACTGATCCAGGGTGATCTGAATGAAACCCGGCTTAAAATGGAACTAAAGGCTATCCTGGGGGATGAAGAGAGGAAAAAAGAAATGAAAAGAGACTTTGCTGCTTTATGGACCAAACTCGGCGATGGCCATGCCTCTCATCTGGCAGCGGAAACCATTTTTTTATACCTCAAAAACGGAGAATCAAGGAACGAAAAAGCCTGAAAAGTAAAATAAGGAGGCAAACCAGGAAAAGAAGGATGGAAATCCGGTTCATCCCATGCATCATTTTAACATAGGTTGTATGAGGTGCATTCGGATCCCTCTTCTTTAGGAAAAGATACCGCAGGATCTGGTCCCATAGTTTTTTCATGGAACAAATATATGTAGGACAAGTATGGAATTGACCGATAAATAATATATTTGCATGTTTGTCATGAAGATCAGTTTGAAAATTATCGGGTATTTAATTCCTTTCACTTATAAATTAATGGGGGTTTAGCTCAGCTGGCTAGAGCGTTTGCATGGCATGCAAACAATCATTAATTATATTTATCTATTGATGCTTATTAAAATATTGAATATCAATATACAATAGATATTTATCTTTCTTTTCTTTCTTCTTATTTATCCTTTTTTATTAGATTTGTTTAAACCATGTTTAAACCAGGAAAATAATGGCATCTATTAAAATTGTCTTATTCACCTCAAAAACACTCAAAAATGGAGAACATCCGATTATGTTGAGGGTTACAAAAGATAGGAAAACAAAATATATTTCATTGCAACAAAGTTGCCCGACTGATTGGTGGGACAGGGCAGCAAATTTGCCAAAAAGGAAACATCCCTTATTCAAAGAGCTGCTGGTTAAAATTGAAAAGAAAAAATTAGAAGCCAATAAATTATTACTTGGCTTAGACAATGATGAAAAGGAAATTTCAGTTGAAGAAATAAAATTAAAACTTCAAAAGGAAGCTGTAAATAAAAAAAAGGTAATACAATATTTTGATGAAGTTGTAGAACGGTTAGAAAGAACTAATCGTTTAGGCTATTCAAGTGTCTTTAAGGCTACTAAAAATAGTTTGTTAACTTTTAAAAAAGGTAAAGACTTCGATTTTTCAGATATTACTCCAAGTTTTCTTTCAAATTATGAAGATGCTTTTTATGAAAGAGGGGTAGTAATGAATTCGGTTTTTGTATTTATGCGTACATTAAAAACCTTAATAAATTATGCTCGAAAAGACAATGTGGTGAGAAATGACTTTAACCCATTTAGGGATATAAGTTTCACGAAATTCAGACGTATAAAAACTAAAAAAAGGGCAATTACAAAGGAAGAGATTATAAAGATTGCTGAGTTGGAAATTAAAGACAATCCACGTTTATTAAATGCCCGAAACTATTTTCTTTTTAGCTTCTATAACCGAGGTATCAATTTTATTGACATGGCTTATATAAAATGGGAGAATATTAGGAATAATAGGCTCCAATACACGAGACGGAAAACAAAGGAAGACTTCACTATTGCTTTACTACCTCCAGCAGTTATTATTTTAAACCAGTATAAAGATTTTTATTACGAAAATGATAGTAGTTTCATCTTTCCTATTTTAAGTTATTCATATAAAACACCACGTAGCATTAATAACCGACTAGAAAAAATGCTTAGAATTGTTAATGGTGACTTAAAAGAAATTGCTAAACTTGTAGGAATAAAAGAAAATCTAACAACCTATGTTGCAAGACATTCTTATGCAACCATTTTAAAAAGAAGTGGCATTGCAACATCTGTAATAAGTGAAGCAATGGGGCATGATAGCGAAAAAACAACTAAAATATATTTAGATAGTTTTGAAAACAAAATTTTAGATGAGGCAAGCAAAGCAATTTTATAATTATATGAATCAATTTAAAAGGAAATTCATTAAGCATAATTAAGAACTTATTCCAAAGCTTAAAAGAGGTTATTTTCTGTACATTTTTACAAGTAGAGGGTCCATGGTTCGAACCCGTGTGCTTCCGCAAAGTATAGGTAAGGGTTTCAGAGAAAACTGCAACCTTTTTGATTGTGTGACAAGCATGACAAACACTATAAGGTGAAAATCCCGAACATGCCTGATAGTGGGAAGCGTTAGCTAAAAGTAACGGTTTCGCGAGTGACTGCGAATCTGAAGGAAACCCTAGGCAAAATCCTGGCCCTACGAACAGAAACTCCATACAGATGCAGACTTTATCCGGACGATGATGCAATCGAAGCAAAAGCCCTACACTATCCGGAAGTTACTACTACCTACTTAGGATAGGAGACATAATTAAAAAATGTTGTTTCTTGTGGTTGATGAAAAAAAAGATCAGGTATAAATCAACTAAGATAGACGGTCGGACTTTAAGTCACCCACAATGTGAGTATATTCGTCAACAGGCTGTTAAAATGGTAAGGGTGGATAACCAATCCCCAAAGGAAGTAATAAAAACATTCGGATTACTTTGTTCCAGCATTTACAAGTGGCTTAATAAATATGATAAGGGCGGATCTGACTCACAGTAAAAAATTGTTTGTATCTACCAATTGTAAATTCCGGAGCATGGTAACCCCTCATTCCGATTTATGGTAACCCCCTATTCCGGAGCATGGTAACCCCCTGTTTTGGTCGTTATTTCCC
>Ga0307372_10013986_pt1 | contig 10317 bp, 11 predicted proteins | sample OX1MG_FD_202533 | JGI IMG/M metagenome (GOLD analysis project Ga0307372, IMG submission 202533) | Soil microbial communities from Risofladan, Vaasa, Finland - OX-1 | ecosystem: Environmental > Terrestrial > Soil > Coastal area > Acid sulfate soil | place: Finland: Risofladan, Vaasa | collected... | reverse complement strand
CGCCTCGCCGAACTGGGTGACAACAGCCGCGCCACCAGCGAGACGATCGAGCGCGCCATCGCCGACGCGCCGGTGCTGCGCGAGGCCGCCGGCAAGGCGCTTTATCTGGTCGGCGGCGCCTGGCGGGCGATCGCCCGGCTGCACATGGAGCAGACGCATTATCCCTTGCACATCATCCACGAATACACGCTGGCGCGGCGGCCGGCGGAAGGCTTTCTCGACATCATCGCCAGCCAGTCCCGCCGCTCGCTCGAGCGGATCGCGTCGATCAACCGCCGGCGCCTCGAACTGGTGCCGCTCGCGGCGCTGATTTTGCGACGGCTGATCGCGGTCGGCCGGCCGGACCGGATCGTCTTTTCGGCGTTCGGGCTGCGCGAGGGATACGCCTATGGCCTGCTGCCGGCGGCGCCCGGTACCGATTCGCTGATCGCCGCCTGCCAGGGGATCGCTGCCAGCGCCAGCCGTTCGCGCGGCGACGGCGACCGTTTGCAACGCTGGACGGCGGCCATTTTCCCGGCGCTCGACGAACCCGCCCGCCGGCTGCATCGCGCCGCCTGCTGGCTCAGCGACTTTGCCTGGACCGAGCATCCCGATTATCGCGCCGAGCACGCCTTCACCCGCAGCCTGCGCATGCCGGTCGGCCAGCTCGGCCATGACGAACGGGTGTTCATCGGCGCGGCGCTGCATGCCCGGTACGGCGGCGCGTCGGATGACCCGGTCAGGGTGGCGACCCGGCCGCTGATCGAGGACGCCGCCGCCGCCGAGGCGCGCGTTCTCGGCCTGGCACTGCGGCTCGCCTACACGTTATGCGGCGGCGCGCTGGAGCTGTTGGACGAGGTGCGGCTGTCACGCGAGCCGCGCGGCCTGGTTCTCGAATTGCCGCGCGACGGCAGCCTGTTTACCGGCGAGGCGGTGCAGCGCCGCCTCGATGCGCTCGGCCGTGCGCTGAACCTTGAGGCGCACACCGTGCGGCGCCGCACGCCCAGTCCGGCGCTCGCCTCGCTCGAGGATATCCGATCGGATTGACGCGTCATTCCCGCGCAACCGGGAGCGGGGGTACGGCGGTGACGGTTCGAGGCGATGAGACCGCCGGGCAGGCGGCGGCTCGGGTGGCCCCGGGCGGTCTCGGGTGGATGGTCAGTATGTGGGCGGCTGGTCGTCGTCGGGCGCTGCCGTGGCGAGCGGCGGCATCGGCTGCATTTCGGCCTCTTCGTCTTCGGACGCCTCGCCGTCGCCGCCGGCCATTTCGAGATCGGCCGGGGTCGTCGGCCGCGGCGGGCCCTGTCCCTGGCCTTCGCCGGCCAGGTTCATGACGCGGAAATAATGCTCGGCATGCTGATAGAGATTTTCCGCCGCGACGCGATCGCCGGACGCCTGCGCCTCGCGCGCCAGCGCGACATAGCGCTCGAATACCTGATAGGCGTTGCCGCGGATCTTTACGTTGGGCCCGTTGCTGTCGAAGGTCTGGATGCGATGCGGCAGACGCGGCCGGTTGTGATGCGGGCCGCCGCCCCCGCCGCCGCCCCCGCTGCCCCCGCCCCCGCCGCCCCCGCCGTTACGACCGCGGGATCGCTTGTTCTGTCCTGGCCTCATGGCACCTATCTGATCTCGTGGATTAGAGTGGACCCCAGGTCCGATCGGAATGCCGCCGGGCGCGATTACCGCTGCCCGCCGGGCCTAATTGCGCCCTTATTTCTCAAGGCTGCGCGAGGTTCCCGAATGGCGGCAGCCTAGACGCGCCGGGGGTGCATTCCAACCCTTTTTTCGCCGCCGCGGGCCGCGAAATTTCTCGTACCTCGGGCGGCGAGGCGATAGCCTTCGCGACCGCACGCCGGAACCGCATCGAGCCGAGGGGAGATTGATGGCCAACACCGCTGCGACCAACCGCAAGAAGCTCCTGCTGCCGACGACGATGTCGAAATCCGGCTGGGCCCTCGTCGAGGCGCGCGACGATGTCGAGGGTGTCTCGTTTGTGCCGAACCTGCCGCGCGCCGAGTTTCATAAATTGCTGGAAGAGGCGAGCGGCATCGCGCTCGGCGTGCAGCCATTCAGCGATCCCGAACTCGATGCGGCGCCGCAGCTCGAGGTCGTCTCGCGCATCGGCGTCGGCTATGACGCCGTCGACGTGCCGGCGCTGACCCGCCGCCGGGTGCCGCTGATGATCGGCGGCACGTCCAATTCGGTCAGTGTCGCCGAGGCCGGCGTGTTCCTGACGATGTCGCTGGCCCGCAAGGGCGCATCGATGGATGCGCTGGTCAAGGAAGGGCGCTGGGCCGACCGCTACAAGGACATGCCGCTCGATCTCTACGGCAAGACCGTGTTGATCATCGGCTTCGGCAAGATCGGCACCCGCTCGGCCCGGCGCTTTGCCGCGATGGAAACCAACGTCCTGGTCTACGACCCGTACATGTATTCCGAGACGATCCGCGGCAGCGGCTACGAGCCGGTGCTGGATCTCGACGAGGGGGTGGCGCGGGCCGACTTCATCACGATCCACTGCCCGAAGACGCCGGAAACGATCGGCCTGTTCAACGCCGCCCGGATCGCCCGGATGAAGCGCAGCGCGTTTCTGGTAAACACCGCGCGCGGCGGCATTGTCGACGAGCCGGCCCTCTACGAGGCGCTGAAGGCGGGCCGCATTGCGGGCGCCGCGCTCGACGTCTTTGCCGAGGAGCCGACGCCGCAGGACAACCCGCTCCTGACGCTGCCCAACTTCATCGCCGCGCCGCATGTCGCCGGTGTCACGCGCGAGGCGGTCGACCGCATGGCGATCGTCGCGGTGCAGAACATCCTCTCGGTCATCGACGGCAAACCCAACCGCGAGAACGTCATCAACCCGGAAGTTCTATAATAGTGTACGACTAACGGTCCTCGTTATCCTGTCGGGCGGCGGGACGAGACATTTTATCAAAAATAAAACCGGCAGTACTGTGAGTAGAAATACTCATGGTACTGCTGATGTATTGCATGTCGATGCTTGCGACACCACCTGCCAGTTCGGGTCTTTTGGTCACCGCTTCGATAGCGGCGTGATCGGTCCAGTGGACACGGCCCGCCGTCGCTCAGCGCGTCGCTACTGAGACAACTCATGGAAAGATTAAACCGATGGAACTGATGTTGAATTATCGTGCGACCCCGAAAAATTGCGTAAAATCAGCGGCAGTTGCCACGACGGCGGTTGATAATGCCGGGCGCAGCGCTCGCCGAGGGCTGACCGCCGCCGTGGCGATCCTTGCAGCGGTCTCGCTGACCGCAATGCCGATCGCCGCCCAAGCCAGGGATCACGGAGGCGGTCATGGCGGGGGCGGTCATGGCGGGGGCGGCCATGGCGGGGGCGGTTACGGCGGGGTCGGCATCGGGCTGGGTGTGCTCGGCGGGGTCGTCGCCGGCGCCGCGATCGCCTCGACGGTCAACCCCTACTACGGCTCCGGCTACGGCGGGTACGGTTACGGCTATGGCTACCCCACCTACCCGTATTACGCGGCGCCGGCCCAGGGTTACTACTACGCGCCGACCCCCTACTATGGCGGCTACGGCTCCTCGTATTCGCCCTATACCAACTCGTACTATTACGGTCGCTGATCGCAATTAGCGGCAATCCGTTCGCCGCCGATCCGGCAAAGCTGAAGCTGCGCCCCGGCTGGGCGTGGCTTCAGTCGGCGCGCGCCCGGGTGGGAGGCTTGACTTCCGGCCGCTTAGCTGGCGGGATCGGGCGCAGCCCAACCGGGCATCACGGAGGATAGGATGGCGCGCGCGAACCGAGTGCGGGAGATCTGGGCCGAGGGCAAGGCCGTCGTCAACAGCTGGCTCGGCATCCCGTCGAGCTTCTCGGCCGAGGCGATGGCCCATGCCGGCTGGGATTCGCTGGTCGTCGACATGCAGCACGGCATGATCGACTACCAGGTGATGGTGACGATGCTGCAAGGCATCTCCACCACCAACACCGCGCCGCTGGTGCGGGTGCCGTGGAACGATCCGGCGCATATCCAGAAGGCGCTCGACGCCGGCGCCTACGGCATCATCTGCCCGATGATCAACAACAAGGCCGAAGCGGAGAAATTCGTCGGCTCGTGCCGCTATGCGCCGTTGGGCTACCGCAGTTCCGGGCCGATCCGCGCCTCGCTCTATGGCGGCGCCGACTATCACATGAAGGCCAACGACATCGTCCTCGCCTTCGGCATGATCGAGACCAAGGAGGCGATGGGAAACCTCGACGAGATCATGTCGGTCAAGGGGCTCGACGCGATCTATGTCGGCCCCTCCGACCTGTCGATCTCGCACGGCTACCCGCCCGGCGGCGACAAGCCCGACCCGTGGATGATGGACGCGCTGAAAAAGATCCTCGACGCCTGCCATCGCCACAAGGTGCAGCCCGGCATCCATTGCGGCGCGCCCAGCTATGCCAAGAAGATGATCGAGATGGGTTTCACCTTCGTCACGGTCGGCGGCGACACGCGCTTTCTGTCGATGGGCGCCGCGTCGGCCGTCGCCGAGATGCGCGACGCCCCCAAGCCCGGTGCCAGCAGCAGCCCCTATTAGGGGCTGCGATCCGCTGACCCGTTGATCCGGATTTACGTCGACGCCGACGCCTGCCCGGTGCGCGAAGAGGTCTACCGGGTGGCCGGCCGGCTCGGCGTCGATGTGGTTGTCGTGTCGAACGGGTCGCGGCCGATCCGCCCGCCGGGTCTGCCTTATGTGCGGATGGTGATCGTCGGCGAGGGGTTCGACGCCGCCGACGACTGGATCGCCGACCATATCGCCGGCGGCGATGTTTGCGTGACGGCCGACATCCCGCTCGCTTCGCGCGTTCTCGCCAAGGGCGGGCGCGTCGTGCCGCCGACCGGCCGGCCGTTCACCGAGGCCAATATTGGCAACGCGCTCGCCGGCCGCGAATTGGCGCGCCATTTGCGTGAGCTTGGTACCGGTGGGAGCGGTCCGCCGCCCTTCGCCAAAGCCGACCGCTCGCGGTTCCTCTCAGCGCTCGATGCCGCGGTGCGGGCGTCGCTGCGCGCGAGCAACCCCGGATCGTCTCAGCCGCCCACAACCCCCTGCGCTTCGACATAGAGGGCGTAGACCATCCCGGGGACGCCCGCAGCGGCGAGCCCGGGAGTCACGAACGCCGACCTCGGGAATATGGGTTGCGGGTTCGACGCTGCTGGCGTCGCCCCGGAACGACAGGCGCGCTACGAATTCGGGCCGCGCTCCATCGATACCGGTTGCCAGCGTTTGAGACCGCCCGCCGCCAGGACCGACGGGTTGACGCACGACATCGGCCATTTGCCCGACAGGGCCAGCGACAATTCGAGCCCCACGCGACGCCGCCGCGCCGGGTCGAAGCGGGCCGTCGCCGAGGCGACATGGGCCGTCAGGATGACGTTGTCCATCGTCAGCAGCGGGTTGTTGCCGCCCGGCGGCTCCTTTTCGAGGACGTCGAGCCCGGCGCCGGCGATCATGCCCTCGTCCAGCGCCTTGATCAGCCCGGCTTCGTCGGTGGTCGGCCCGCGCCCGGTCGAGATGTAGATCGCGGTCTTTTTCATCTGCCGGAAATGCTCTTCGCGAATGAGGCGATTGGCGCTTTCGGTGGCCGGCGTGTGCATCGAGAGGATGTCGGCGCGCGCCAGCAACTCCGCGAGGCTGACCGGCTCGACGCCGCGCTCGACCATGACGATCTCTTCGATAAACGGGTCGTAGGCGATGATGTGGAGGCCGAACGGCTTGGCTCGCTCGGCGACGGCGCGCGCGACGTGGCCGAAGGCGATGAGGCCCAGCGTCATGCCGCGCAGGCGGGGAAACTGCAGCAGCATCGGGCGGCCTTCCGACCAGCGCCCGTCGCGCACCAGCCTGTCCTGCACGACGAGGCGGCGATGAGTTGCCAGGATCAGCGTCATCGCATGGTCGGCGACCTCCTCGATGAAGGTGTCGGGGCAGTTGGTGACCGGGATGCCCTTGGCGGTCGCCGCCTCGACATCGACCGAATCGACCCCGACGCTGCCGAGCGAGATGATCTTGCAGCGCGCCATGCCGTCGATCATCTTTTTGGTGATCGGCCGGCCCTTGGCGTAGAGCGCGTCGGCGTCCTTGGCGGCGGCGATGAATTCGTCCTCCGAGCCGGCCGCGATCTCGTAGAACTCGGCGTCGATCGGCGTCAGCGCCTCCATCTCATACCCATAGCCGCCACCGGCGACGGTGAAGCTGGCGCCCGCCGGCGTTGCGATCCTGAACTTGGCCAATGACCCCTCCCTGCGCGAAATCTCGCGCGGATCACACCGTCGCCGGCGAGGCTTGTCAATCGCGCAGGACGTGCGGTCACCCTCTCATTCGTCATCCCCGGGCTTGTCCCGGGGGTCCACGCCTTGATCCACGCCTTGATCCACGTCTTGATTTACGTCTTGATTTACGTGGATGGCCGGGACAAGCCCGGCCATGACGAGAAAAGGGCGGTGCGATCGGATTGAATCGGAGCGGGCTCTAAGCAGAATTGCTTGGCGCGATCCACATTTCCCCTCGCCGCCCTTCAGGGGGGAGAGGGAGGGACCCACGCCGCAGGCGTGGGAGGGTGAGGTGGGTGTCGGCAAGCGCTCTGGCATCCCCCACCTCACCCCAACCCTCTCCGCCCCCCCCCATGGCCCACGGGGGCGGAGAGGGAGTGGACGAGGAAGGCTGACGATTTGTGCGCCAACCAACGAAAGCTTGCTTAGAACCGGTTGTGGGGGCGATCGACGTATTCCCAGCCGAGCCCCAGATAGCGGTTGACCGCCAGCTCGTTGGCCTTCAGCCCGAAGAAGACGCACAGGCCGAGCCAGATCACGGTCAGCCAGCCGTTGAGCATGCTGGCGCGCGCGCTCGGCAGGAACGCGACGATCAGCGCGACGATGTTGAACGCGACCATCGCCGCGCCCCACACCTGCAGCCCGAGGCGGAACAGCGGCAGCCCGAGAATGCCGCAGCCGATGCAGCAGCGCCAGCTCCACCCCTCGGCAAACACCTTGATCTCGCCGGTCCGCGGGTAACGCAGGGAAACCGTCATCGAAAATGCGCTCAGCCCGGGGCGTAGCGCTTTGGCAGCATGGCATGGATGCCCTTGTTGCCGTCGACCAGCTGGGTAACCCGCAGATCGACCGTCAGGCTCGCCAGCATATACGCATCGTCGGCGGCCAGCCCGAGGCGCTCGCCGATCAGCACGATCATCTCACGCAGCGCGGTTTTCGCCGCGTCGTCGAGATCGTCGTTGAACGCCATCGTGATGTAATGCGTCGGGGTTTCGGCGCGCGGCAGCCGAAATTGCAGGTCCTTGCGCAATGTCAGGCGAAAGCTGCCGGCCAGCGCGGTTTCGAGCGCGGTGACGCAAACTTCACCGTCGCCCTGCACGCCGTGACCGTCGCCGACCGAGAACAGCGCGCCCGGCGCCCATACCGGCAGATAGAGCGTGGTGCCGGCGACCAGCTCCTTCAGATCCATGTTGCCGCCGAACTCGCGCGGCTGGATCGAGCTGCAGGCGCCGTAGACCGGCGGCGGCGCCACCCCCATCACCCCAAAGAACGGCGCCAGCTCGACTTCCAGCCCCCATGGCAGCGTCGCCATGCCGCGCTGCCGATCGATGCCGCTGTGCCAGATCTTGGTGTACGGAAAATCTTCGGGCAGGGTGCCGGCGAGCGGCCGGATGCGGGTGTAGCCCCAGTTCTGCCGGCACTCGATCGCCAGGATGTCGATCTGCAACACGTCGCCCGGCAGGGCGCCCGCGACCGCGACCGGCCCGGTCATGATATGGGCGCCGAGCCGCGGGGTGAGCGCGCCGTGGATCGCGCGGTGATCGGCGAGAATCTCGAAACCGGGGTCGCCCGGCAGGATGTCGCGGCCGCCCGAGACGCAGTCGACCGCCACCGTGTCGCCCGAGGCGACGGTCAGGGCCGGTTCGAGGGCGGCATCGAAAAAGCCCCAATGGCAGTTCTCGGGCCGGCACGGCACGGTGTGATGCTCGGACATTGTTCCCCTCCCGCAAGGCGCGCTGCGTTGCTAGATACTAATTAGCGCGCCGGGATCATCGGCGACAGCCCGCCGTCGCCGGCAAGGCCGGTTATTTGCCGGTGCCGGCGGCCTTGTCGGCGTCGGCGGCGACCTGCATGCGGATGATCTTGTCGGGGTTCTGCACCGTGCCGTTGCGCGCCTGGTCGCCCTTCTTGATCTGGTCGATATAGTCCATGCCCGAGGTGACCTTGCCCCAGATCGTGTACTGCCCGTCGAGCGAGGGCGCCGGCGCGAACATGATGAAGAACTGGCTGTCGGCGCTGTTCGGGTCGGCGGCGCGGGCCATCGAGACGACGCCGCGCACATGCTTTTCGCTGGAGAACTCGGCCTTCAGCTTGTGGCCGGAGCCGCCGGTGCCGGTGCCGGTCGGGTCGCCGGTTTGCGCCATGAAGCCGGCGATGACGCGGTGAAACGGCACCCCGTCATAAAACCCGCGGCGCACCAGCGCCTTGATCTGGGCGCAGGTCGCCGGCGCCAGATCGGGGCGCATCGCGATCACCACCCGACCGGCGGGGACGTCCATGTAGAGCGTGTTTTCGAGATCAGCCGCCATCGCCGTGCCTCCGAGCATCATGTTGACGATCAACGGGGCCGCGATCAGCAGAACGAGCCCGCGCAATACTGCAATCATCGCTGAAAAACTCCCGCCGCGCCGAGCTTAGCCAAATCGTGCGGCCCGCAACACCCCGGTCAGATCGTCATCACACCGGGCGCTCGCGCGCGTACCAGCCGCCGTGCCGGAAACGGTCGAGATAGCTCGGCAATACCGCCTCGACCGCGGTCGGCGCAATGCCCAGCGTGTCGAGGGTCAGCGCGCTGCTGGACACCACATTGTCGCCCTTCAACAGCTCGACCTGGTCCGGCGTCAAGGGCGGGTTGGGCAACAGCGACATGAGCCGCGCCTGCAGGCTGGCGAGGCCGAACGGCAGATCGATCAGCAGCCGCTTGCGGCCGATCTCGGCAAGCATCAACTCGGTCAAGGCGCGCAGCGTATAGACCCTGGGGCCGCCGAGTTCATAGGTGCGCCCGGCGGTCGACGGATCATCGATGCAGCGGACGATCGCATCGGCGACGTCGCCGACATAGACCGGCTGCAGGAGCGTCACGCCGCCGCCGATCAGCGGGATCACCGGCGAGATCGCCGCCACCGCCGCGAGGCGGTTGAAGAACTGGTCCTCCGGCCCGAACACCACCGAGGGCCGCAGGATGGTCGCGGTCGGAAAGGCGTCGCGCACCGCCGCCTCGCCGGCTGCCTTGGTGCGCGCGTAGGCCGAACTCGAGCGCGGATCGGCGCCGATCGCCGAGACGTGCACAAAGCGCGCGACGCCGGCCTCGCGCGCCAGCCGGGCGAGCCGCGCCACCGCGACATGGTGCACCAGCTCGAAACGCTGCGCGCCGCTTTCGTGGAGGATCCCCACCAGATTGACCACCGCATCGTTATCCGCGACGAAAGCGGCCAGCCGCGTCTCGTCGTCGATCGACAGGTTGACCAGCCCGACCTGGCCAACCTCGCCCTTGAGCTTCAGGAACTTGGCGGCAGCGGCATGGCGGCCGCCGATGGTCAGCACGTCGCCGCGCTCGGCCAGTCGCTTCACCACATAACGGCCGATAAACCCCGACCCGCCGAGGATCGCCACCCGGTGCTGCTTCATGTCTGCTCCAATAGCGAGCGCGCGCATTAGCAAACCCGGCGCATTTGGGCAATAACGTCGGCAGGCGCTACCCTCGCCGGGCGTTACGGCGGGCGACAGGTTGTGAGGAACGGAATCGCATGGCGGCACCCGATCAGAAATCCGAGGCCGCGGCGTCGAGCGATGACCGGCGGCACCGCGCCGCCGCGTGGTTCGCGGCGCTGCGCGACCGGATCTGCGCCGCGTTCGAGGCGGTCGAGGACGATTATGCCGGCCCCGACAGCGCGACGACACCGAGCGGCCGGTTCGCGCGCACCCCCTGGCAGCGGGCCGGCGGCGGCGGCGGCACGATGGCGATGCTGAAAGGCCGCGTGTTCGAGAAGGTCGGGGTCAACGTCTCGACCGTATTCGGCGAATTCGCGCCCGAATTTCGCAGCGAGATCCCCGGCGCGGCGGAAGACCCGCGCTTCTGGGCGGGCGGCATTTCGCTGGTCGCCCACATGCGCTCGCCGCTGGTGCCGGCCGTGCACTTCAACACGCGGCATATCGTCACCGGCAAGGCGTGGTTCGGCGGCGGCGCCGACCTGACCCCGATCTATCCCGATCCCGATGGCGCTGCCGAGTTCCACGCCGCCCTCGCCGCCGCCTGCGCAACCTACGA
>Ga0307372_10013985_pt1 | contig 10318 bp, 8 predicted proteins | sample OX1MG_FD_202533 | JGI IMG/M metagenome (GOLD analysis project Ga0307372, IMG submission 202533) | Soil microbial communities from Risofladan, Vaasa, Finland - OX-1 | ecosystem: Environmental > Terrestrial > Soil > Coastal area > Acid sulfate soil | place: Finland: Risofladan, Vaasa | collected... | reverse complement strand
TTGGCAGCCAGTACTCGAGCAACTTCACGCTCGGACGCACCGACGCCCAGCGCGCCGCCGACCTCTTGAAGAGCCGCTTCCCGGCTCAGTCCGGTGACGTCGATCAGATCGTCTTCAAGACGCGCACCGGCACGCTCGCCGACGCGCGCGTGCGCGCGGCCGTGACGCCGATGCTGGCCGCCGTCGCCCGTCTTCCGCACGTCACCGGGGTGATCAGCCCCTTCGATCCGAAGGCGGGCCGGCGCATCTCGAAGGACGGCACGATCGGCTTTGCCACCGTCTCCTTCAACCAGCGGGCGAACGTTCTCCCGGTCTCGGCGATCAAGAAGGTGATTGCGCTCGCCGAGAGCATCCGCTCCGGCCGCCTCGAGGTCGAGCTCGGCGGCCAGGCGATCGAGCAGACGCAGTTCGCGCCGCCGAGCACGACGACGGGCATCGGCGTGCTCGCCGCGATCGTCGTCCTCTTGATCAGCTTCGGCTCCTTCCTCGCGATGGGGCTCCCGATCGTGACCGCGCTCTTCGGGCTCGGAACCGGCATCGCCCTGATCGGGCTCGGCACCCACGTCCTCGGCATGCCGAACTTCGCAATCGAGCTCGCCGGGATGATCGGGCTCGGCGTCGGCATCGACTACTCGCTCTTCATCCTCACCCGTTTCCGCGAGATCTACCGCGAGAACGGAGGCGACGTTCCGGAAGCGGTCGCCCTCGCGATGGACACCGCCGGGCGCGCCGTCCTCTTCGCGGGCGCCACCGTCGTGATCGCCTTGCTCGGCATGTTCGCGCTCGGGGTCAGCTTCCTCTACGGCCTCGCGATCGCCGCTTCGCTCGCCGTGCTGCTCGTGCTCACCGCCTCGATCACCCTGCTGCCGGCCCTGCTGACCTTCTTCGGACGCCGTGTCGGCGAGCCGGGCCGGCTCGCCCGGCTCTTCACGCGCCGCCGCCGGCCGAAGGGGCAGCGCCGCGGCTTCTGGACGCGCTGGATCGGCGTCATCCAGCGCCACCCGGCCCTTGCCGCAACCGCTGCGACCGCGCTGATGCTGACCCTTGCGGCGCCCACGCTCTGGCTCCGGCTCGGCTCGAGCGACGCCGGGAACGACTCGGCCTCGTTCACCACCAGGCACGCCTACGACCTGCTCGCCGCGGGCTTCGGCCCCGGCTTCAACGGCCCGCTCGCACTGGTCGTCAAGCTGCCACACGCAGGCGACACCGCCGCGCTCCGCACGATCGGCGCCGCCGTCGCCCAGGTCGCCGACGTGTCGGCCGTCGCGCCGCCACGACTCAGCCCCTCGGGCGACGCCGCCGTGATCAACGCCTATCCCGGCTCCTCGCCGGAAAGCGCGACGACGACAAAGCTCGTCGAGCACCTGCGCGCCACGGTGCTGCCGCCGATCGAGGCGAGCACCGGCGCAACCGTCTATGTCGGCGGCGCGACCGCCACCTTCATCGACTTCTCGAGCGTCCTCTCGTCGAAGCTGTGGCTCTTCATCGGCATCGTCGTCGCGCTCTCGGCGCTGCTTCTGCTCGTTGTCTTCCGCTCACTCCTGATTCCGCTGCAGGCCGCGGTCATGAACCTGTTCTCGATCGGAGCCTCACTCGGCGTCTGTGTGGCGATCTTCCAGTTCGGCTGGTTCCCCGGCATCTCGTCGGGGCCGATCGACGCGTTCGTGCCGGTGCTGATGTTCGCAATCGTCTTCGGGCTCTCCATGGACTATGAGGTCTTCCTCGTCTCCCGCATCCACGAAGAGTGGATGCTGCAACACGACGCCGGCGCCGCCGTCCACGACGGACTGATCGAAACCGGCCGAGTGATCACTGCCGCAGCCGCCGTCATGGTCGTCGTCTTCGCCTCGTTCATCCTGGGCGGCGAGCGGGTGATCGAGCTGTTCGGGCTCGGGCTCGCAAGCGCCGTCTTCCTCGACGCGCTCGTCATCCGCTGCATTCTCCTACCCGCCGTGCTCGAGCTGCTCGGTGCGCGGGCCTGGGCATTCCCAAGCTGGCTCGACCGCCGTCTGCCTCGCTTTGCGATCGAACACGACGGGCCGGTCCCGCACGCCCAGTTGAGCCGTCCCGCGATCGAAGACATCTAGTCCATGCTGGCCGAGCCAGAAACCGACGCACCGCTCCGAGGGCGCGCGCTCGCGACCGTCTTCATCGCGCTCATGCTCGGCATGTTCCTCGCCGCGCTCGACCAGACGATCGTCTCGACCGCGCTGCCGACGATCGTCGGCGACCTCGGCGGCCTCAACCATCTCTCCTGGGTCGTCACTTCCTACCTGCTCGCCTCGACCGTCTCGACGCCGATCTACGGCAAGCTCGGCGACATGGTCGGGCGCAAGCCCGTCTTCCTGGCGGCGATCCTGATCTTCCTCGCCGGCTCGATGCTCGCCGGGCTCAGCCAGTCGATGGGCGAGCTGATCGGCTTCCGCGCCCTCCAGGGGATCGGCGCCGGCGGGCTGATGGTGGGCGCGCAGGCGATCATCGGCGACATCGTCCCGCCGCGCGAACGGGGCCGCTACATGGGCCTGATCGGTTCGGTGTTCGCGGTCGCCTCGGTCGCCGGGCCGCTGCTCGGCGGCTTCTTCGTCGACAGCCTCTCCTGGCGGTGGGTCTTCTACGTCAACATGCCCGTCGGCGCGCTCGCGATCGTGATCGTGATCACGCGGCTGCACCTGCACACGCCCCACGCCCGCCACCAGATCGACTACTTCGGCGCCACCCTGCTGAGCGGCGGGGTCGGCGCGCTGATCATGCTCACGACCTGGGGCGGCAGCCAGTACGCCTGGGGCTCGCCGATGATCGTGGGGCTGGGAATCGCGGGCACGACGCTGATTGCCGTGTTCATCTGGTGGGAGACCCGCGCCGCCGAGCCGATCCTGCCGCTCTCGCTCTTCCGCTCCAGCGTTTTCAGCGTCTCCAGCGGCATGGGCTTCGCGATCGGCATGGCGATGTTCGGCGCGATCATCTTCATCCCGCTCTTCCTCCAGCTCGTCTACGGCGCAACGCCCACGAGCTCCGGCCTCCGGATGCTGCCGCTGATGGTCGGGCTGCTCGCCGCCTCGATCGGCTCCGGCCAGGCGATCAGCAAGATCGGCCGCTACAAGGTGTTCCCGATCGCCGGCACGGCGATCCTCATCGTCGGCATGTACCTGCTCTCCCGGCTGACCGTCGGCACGGCTCCGTGGCTCGCCTCGGTCTACATGCTCGTCGTCGGGATCGGAATCGGCCTCGTCATGCAGGTGCTCGTCCTCGTCGTCCAAAACGACGTCGAGCCGAAGGAGATCGGCGTCGCCACCTCGACCGCCACCTTCTTCCGTTCGGTCGGCGGCGCCTTCGGCGTCGCGATCTTCGGCACCATCTTCGCGACCCGCCTCAACCACCAGCTCGCCCAGTTCCCGCACGCTGTCGTCGCCCGCCTCGGCAGCGGAGTGCATCTCAGCCCGGCGGCGGCCAAGCATCTCCCTCCCGCAGTGCACGCCGACTTCCTGCAAGCCTTCGCGCACTCCCTGCACGGCGTGTTCCTCTTCGGCACAGCGATCGCGATCGTCCCGTTCGCCCTGTCCTGGTTCCTCAAGGAAGTGCCGCTGCGCACCACGCTGCACCGCCCAGCCGAGCGTGACCCCGGGCCGAGGGGGCTGCCGCCGCCCGTCAGAGAATCTTCGACAGGAACTGGCGCGTCCGCTCGTGCTCCGGATCGGTGAAGAAGTGCTCGGGTGTGCCTTCTTCGACGATCACGCCGCCGTCCATCATCACAACGCGGTCGGCGGCCTCGCGGGCAAAGCCCATTTCGTGCGTGACGACGATCATCGTCATCCCGTCGTGTGCGAGCTCCTCCATCACGGTGAGCACTTCGCCCGTCACTTCGGGGTCGAGAGCGCTCGTCGGCTCGTCGAACAGCATCAGGGCGGGTTGCATTGCGAGCGCGCGGGCGATCGCCACCCGCTGCTGCTGCCCGCCGGACAGCTTGCCGGGATAGGTGCCGTGCTTGTCCGCGAGCCCGACGCGAGCCAGCAGCCGTTCCGCGTCGGCGAGGGCTTCGCCCTTCTTCGTGCCGAGCACGCGCATCGGCGCCTCGACCACGTTCTCGATCGCGGTCTTGTGTGGGAAGAGGTTGAAGCGCTGGAAGACCATCCCGATCTGCGTCCGCTGACGCGCAATCGAGCGTTCGGAGTCCTCGACCAGCTTGCCGCGGTGTTCCCGGTAGCCGATCAGATGGCCGTTCACCTCGATCCGGCCACCATCGATCTTCTCGAGGTGGTTGATGCAGCGGATGAACGTCGTCTTTCCGGACCCGGACGGCCCGATCACGCACACGGTCTCGCCGCGCTCGACCTCCATGCTCACGCCCTTCAGCACCTCGAGGCGCCCGAAGCGCTTATGCACGTCCGTGGCGCGCATGACCGTGTTGCCGGTCATCGGGTCAGCCACGCACGCGAAGTCCAGTTCTCGACGATCCGCTGACGCATGCTCGGCTCGTCGCCGAGATCGCTGGCCCCGAGCCGGCGTTCGATGCGCGCCTGGATGAGACTCCAGACAGAGGTGAGCACGAGGTACCAGAACGCGACGGCCGTGAAGTACTCGACGGGCTTGAAGGTCTGCGAGTAGTGGATCTCGGCGTCCTGGAAGAGCTCGGTGACGCCGATGAACGCGAGCAGTGACGTCGTCTTCAGCATATTGTTGAACTCGTTGCCGAGCGGCGGCACGATCACACGTGCGGCTTGGGGCAACACGATCCGCCGCATGCCGAGCCCTGTGGTCATGCCGAGCGACTTCGCTGCTTCCATCTGACCGCGGTCGATCGAATCGATCCCGGCCCGAACGATTTCCCGCATGTACGCACCTTCGTTGATGCCGAGCGCGAGCATCCCGGCAAACGCGGCGCCCGATACCGTGAAGAGTCCGAAGTTGACGTTGTTCGGAATCAGCGTGAACCCGAGCAGAAGGTTGACGCCGAGGTAGATGTAGAAGATCTGCACGATCACCGGCGTCCCACGAAAGACGAGCGTGTAGGTGTTCGACAGTGCTCGCAGCACCACGAGCCGGGACATCCGCATCAGAGCAGCGAGGAGACCAAGCGCGACGCCGAGGATCTGCGCGACGACGGCGATATAGACGGTCCGCCAGAGCGCGAGCGCGAACGCGTGGTCCGGATGGAAGATCCGCTGCCAGAGGATGTGCCAGTCGAATGCTGCGAGCACTGTTCGATCACGCTCCTACTTCAGGGCGAAGGCCGACATGTGCCACTTGGTGAGGATGCGCTTGATCGTGCCGTTGGCATAGAGCGCATTGATCGCCTTCTGGATGCCGGTCTTCGTCGCCGGATCGTTCTTGCGGACAGCGATCCCGACCGGGATCGGGTTGACCGGACTACCGGCGAACGCGAACGACGAGTCCTTCTGGATGTAGTACGCGACGACTGGCGAGTCACCGAAATACGCGTCGACGCGGCCGGTCTTGAGTGCCGCAGCTGCATCGGTGTCGTGCGGGAAGGCCTGAATCTGGATCGTCGGCTTTCCCGCGGACTTCAGCTTCGCGGACTCCTGGTCGAGGAAGGCCTTGTTCGTCGTGCCGACCTCGACCGAGACCGACTTGCCGGAGAGCGACGCCAGGCTCGAGACGTGCTTCGGGTTGCCCTTCTGCACCATCAGCGACTGCCCGACCTTCAGGTAGTCGATGAAGCTGACCTGCTTTCGCCGGTCGGCGGTGTCGTTCATGCCCGAAATGACTGCGTCGCACTTCTTCGCAAGCAGCGCGGCGATGATCCCGTCGAAGCCGGTGTTCTGGAAGACCGCCGTCTTGCCGAGGCGCTTGGCGACGGCATTGCCGATCTCGATATCCGATCCGGCCGGCTTGGTGCCCTGGTAGAACTCTTCGGGCGGGTACGTGATGTCGCTGCAGAACGTCAGCGTGCCGCCGGCCGGTCGTGCCTGACCTACGGTAGCCGCGGTCAGAGAGACGACCGCCACGAGCAGCAACAACGGTGTCAGGTGACGCATTACGGGTCTCCTCCTTCTGTAGTGCCTGCGTGGGTGGATCATGTACCTGATGCGGCCGGGAGCCGCGCGAGAACCGACTCGAGCACTCGCCCTGCGCCGTAACGGACGACGTCGTCCGTGACGAGGCCCGTCGCCGCTTCCGTCTGGGCGATCTCGGCGCGCGCCGCGGCGTCACCGAGTGACGAGGTGTTCAAGGCGATCGCGAGCACCGGAGCGGGTTGGACCCAGGCGAGCGCATCCTCGTAGATCCGAATGAGCTCGTTCATGCTCCCGATTGGCGTATCGGGGTAGTCCTCGATGCAGGTTGCGCCGGCGCGGTGACAGAGCAGCAGCCCGTCCGGTCGCGATCCGTGCAAGAGACCGAGGGTGACGCCGGAGTACGCGGCGTGCAGAAGCGAGCCCTGGCCTTCGACCCAGAGGAGGTCGCCGCGCTCGGCGCCGTCGCGAACGAGCCGATCGGCTGCACCGGCGATGTAGTCGGAGATGACGTGGTCGACGGCGATGCCCCAGCCCGCGATCGCGATCCCCGTTTGACCCGTCGGTACGAACACCGAGTCGAGGCCGCGCCGCCGGGCCTCGCGGTCAAGCTCGAGCGTTACGCTCATCTTGCCGATTGCGCAGTCCGACCCCACCGAGTGCACAACGCGCACGCGTGGGCGCGTCGACGGATCAGCGGGCACGTTCAGGTCGTCTGGGGCAAGTCGCAACTCGCGCAACTCGACGCCGTGCCTGCGCGCGGCTGCTGCGAGCTCCTCGTCCTCACCGAGCACGACGTGCAGGCCGGACTCGACGTCGAGGCCGAGTTCGATCGCATCCAGGAGCGCAGACCGCCAGCTCGCGTCGAGCTTGCCGCCGGCAGGCGCCACGCCGACCAGAAGCACCGTCGCGCCGCGGTCGCGTGCCTCCCGAACGGTCGCGACGACCGGCGTCGGCTTCGCCACGTACGGCACCACGTCGTCGGCGACCGCACCGGCATGCCGTGCATCGACCACGGCGACGACCTCGCGCCCGCCGAAGCGGATCACGCCGTGCGCGGTCTTCGCATCGGAGTCGGCGAGACGCCCGGCGGTCAGGACTGCGATCCGTTCGCTCACGCGATGTTGTAGCACAATTATGGAGGTTCATACCACAATTCATGACTCTGGTGTTACAATCCTCGAATCGTCGTGGAGCAGGCACAGCCGGGCGGCAGCGCCGCCGAGCGCGTCGCCGCCGACTTGCGGCGGCGGATCTTCGACGGGGAGCTGACCCCGGGCTCGTCGCTGCGCGAGGCGGAGCTCGCGGAGCGCTACCGCGCGAGCCGGCATACCGTCCGCGCCGCCCTCCGCGCGCTGATCGGGGTCGGCCTCGTCGTGCACGACCCGCACCGGAGCGCGCGAGTGCGGGAGCTCGAGGCGCAGGACATCCGTGACCTCTTCTTCATCCGGCGCATCGTCGAGCTCGAGGCGGTGCGCCGGCTGATCGCCGACGATCTGCCGCTCGCCGCGATCGAGGAGGCGGTCGCACACCGCGAGGCCGTCGAGGCCGAGGCGATGGCGGCCGGCCGTGGCTACACCGTGGCCGAAGTCGACGCAGACCTCGCCTTCCATCGCGCCCTCGTGCACAGTGTCGGCAGCGAGCGGCTGAGCAGGACATTCGAAACGCTGGCCAACGAGCTCCGGCTCGCCTTCCTTGCCTACATCGAGGACTCCGGTGACCGTGGGGACCATCGCGCGATCTTCGAGGCGATCAGCGCCCGCGCTGGAGCAAGCGCCTCAGAACTGCTCGAAGTGCATCTCCGCGACGGGCTTCGCTACTGCCTCGCCGCTGCGGGAACCACCGTCTCGTAGCGATGTCGTCTTCGACGGCTCGATGGTTGCAGCCGTCAGGGGGTTTGCTGGAACGCGCGGCTGGCCTCGACGGTGCGAACGACGAGTTTCCCTGCTGCCTCGTCCGCCAGTTCGAGTGCGCGTGCCGGAGTATCGGCGGTAGCCACGACATACCCCCGCCGGTCGGCGTCGACCTGCAGCGGCCCGATCGTCGTGCCGGGCCCAAAGTACAACCCCGCCGCGAGCACACCGGGTGAGCCGCGTACCTCATCGAGGTCCTCGATCGCAGTGACGGTGCCGAGCGGAAGCACACCGGGGCTCGCTGTGAGGAAGCGGATCGCGATCGGCCTGCTGAAGCTCGGCGTGACGAGTGCGTCCGGCACCGTGTGCCCGAGCGCCTGCTCGATCGCGATCTCAAACAGGTTGATCCCGGTGCCAAACGAGACAAGGTCGGCCATCTGGCCCGCGGGAATCCGTGCTGCGATCTCGACGACACGTACGACTCCGCTCTCGTCGGCAATGAGTTGCGGAAACGCGATCCCGTCCTTCAGACCCAGAGCACGCACCGTTGCGGCTGCAATCGATTCCGCCTCGGCAAGAACGCCGGCCGGCAATGACGAAGGAAACGAATGGATCCAGCCGACCCCGAAGCCTGGACCGGCCGGTCGGAGACGATCGGAGAGAGTCAGAAGTGTGGGCTCGCCGTCCCGGGCGACGAGGAGGCCGTTCAGCTCGATCCCTTCGACGTATTCCTCGAGCATCGCCCGACCTGACCGCGAGAAGGCGAGAGCATCAGGCAGAAAAGTGTGGAGCTGCTCGACCGAGTTGATGAAGTAGATGCCGCGCTGCCCTCCCGAGTCGACGGGCTTCAACACCGCCGGCAAGCTGACCTGCTCGCACGCCTGCAGCAAATCGCTCTCGCTCGTCAACACGGCATGGCGAGGCTGCGGAATACCTGACAGCTCGAGGCGTTCGCGCATCAGTGCTTTGTCGGTCATCGCCCGCGCCACCTCGGCGCCGATTCCCGGCAACCCCAGCCGCGTCGAGATCTCCGCGGCAGGCGGAACAGCGCGATCCGTCGAGATCGCGAGAACACCCTCGACCCCGAGACGGAGCGCGTCCTCGGTCACGCGATCGACGTCGGTGAAGTCGAGGCTCCTCGCTACGTCGGCGAACGGGAAGGCAACAGCGTTCGGGTCACCGTCCACCGCGACCACACGATGTCCCGCTTCACGCGCATAACGAATCGCCGGCAACTGGGACACACTCGCCCCAAGAAAAAGCAGCGTCGCCATCCGTCAGCCGCGCACCACGAGGCGCTGTATCGGTTCCACCATCTTCGAACCTCTCCATCTGAGCGCCTGCCGCCGATGTCTGCGGAAGTATCGCTGCTCGCCCGGTTCCCTGTGGGCGAACTGGTGAGAATCGCGTCGCGAGACTGCCGCCCTCAGGGGCGCAGCGCCAGTGTGAGCGCTGCGAGCGTTTTCGGGCCGAGCACCCCGTCGGCGGGAAGACCATGCGCGAGCTGGAAGCGTTTGAGCGCCTGTTGCGTGGCTGCGCCGTAGCCGCCGTCGACCGCGCCCACCGAAAAACCAAGAGCGACGAGCGCCTGCTGAAGCAGCTTCACCTCTGGGCCGCTCGCGCCGGGTGCCAGCGTGCCGGTTGGCGGCGCTGGGACCGCAGCGGCCGGGGCCGAGGGCGTCGCAGGGACGGATGTGGCCGGAACGGTGTTCGACGTCGTCGCACGCGAGTTGCCTCCGCCGAGGAGCCCACTTGCGAGCAACCCTGCGACGAGCACGACGGCTGCCACGACGGCGACCGTGACCAGCTTGCGCGAGTCGTCCAGCAACCCGAACCTGCGGGCCGGCTCAGGATCGCCGTCATCGAGCCAGTCGTCTCCCTCGACAGACGATGGTTGGTGCGCCGCGACCGCATCCGATTCGGGGTCCCGCGAAGGCTGCACCTCGGAACGAGGCGCAGCGCCCGACGCTGACGACCACCAGTCGTCCTGGTCGGGAACCCTGGAGCCCTTACGCCCAGCCATGGTGACGAAATCTACTCCGTCTGCTCCGCGGCGAGCTGCCTGTGCTCATGGGTATGCCGCCGGTGGTGGGCTGCTGTCGCGTGTTGCGGCGATGAATGTGAGCAGCATCGATGGTGTGGTGCCGGCGAGCACGCGGAGGCGAGGGAGGCGGTAGGGGTCGGTCGTCGTGCTTGCCCAGCCGGGGATGACGGTCGTGGCGCCGCTGTAGCCGGCGGACTCGACGGCCGCGATCACCGTGCTGTTGTAGTGGCCCGACGGGTAGCAGAACCAGTTCACCGGCACGTGGAAACGGTTGCGGAGCACAATCCTGGCGCCGAGGACTTCGTGGCGCAGTTGTCTGGCGTCAAGGGTCGGGAGGTCGGCGTGGCTGAATCCTTGGGTGTCGAGCTCCCAGCCGTCGCGGACGAGCCGGCGCACCTGCCGGGTGGTGAGGCCGCCCTGCGAGGGCGGCAGCCCAGAGAGTTGGAGGTTCT
>Ga0307372_10013984_pt1 | contig 10318 bp, 5 predicted proteins | sample OX1MG_FD_202533 | JGI IMG/M metagenome (GOLD analysis project Ga0307372, IMG submission 202533) | Soil microbial communities from Risofladan, Vaasa, Finland - OX-1 | ecosystem: Environmental > Terrestrial > Soil > Coastal area > Acid sulfate soil | place: Finland: Risofladan, Vaasa | collected... | reverse complement strand
TCCCAGCAGCACCTCGTCCTGCACGTGCCAGAACCCCGCCAGGATCGGCTCGAGCGCCACGACCATTCCGGCCCGCAGCGGCCGCGCCTCTGACGGGACCAGCATGGGCTCCTCCTGGTGCCACCAGAGGCCGACGCTGTGCCCCACCAGCCCGGGCACGTCGGGGAACCCGGCCGACTCGAAGCGCTCACGCACGAAGCGGTAGACGTCACGCGCGGCCACACCCGGCCGGAGTGCCTGCGCGATCGTGTCGCGGTGCACGCCGAACAGGATGGCGTACATGCGCTCCTGCTCTACGCTCGGCGGGCCCATCACCGCCATACGCGAGAGGTTCGCCGCGTAGCCCTGGTAGTAGCAGACGTAGTCGGTCCGTACCGCCACGCCCGGGTCGATCGACGCCTCACCCTCGCCGCCGTAGGTGATCGGGTTGGTACTGGCCTGGAGCATACCGTGGGCGCTGTCGGCCCCAAGCCGCAACATCGCGCCGACCATCCGGGCGTGGAGGTCGCGCTCCGTGTCGCCGGGGCGCGCAGACGCGAAGACCTCGCGGTGCGCCGCGTCCTGGATCTCGGCCGCGATACGCAGCAACGCGAGCTCGCCCGGAGTCTTGACGTTGCGCACGCCCTCCAGCAAGTCCGTGCAGTCGACGAGCTCGGCCTCCGGCAGCGCCGACCGGAACTCCTCCCAGTGCGCGGCGCCGAACTCGGCCACCTCAACGCCGATCCGCGACCGGGCGAGCCCGCGCTCGCGGGCGATCGCCGCGGCCAGCGCGTAGGGCGACTCGCTGTACTCGGAGTAGGCGCGCACGTCCTGGACCCAGGCGTCGCGCCGGGCCAGGCCCGCCGCGATGTTACTGGCGACCAAGGTCGGCTCACCGGCCCGCGGCCAGACGACGAGCGCGGCGCGCGGCGCCCGCGCGAAGTCCTGCAGCCGGCCGAGGGTGCCGGGAAAGCGCATGCCGGACAGGTAGGCGACGTTGCGTCCGGAGCGCGCGACGATCGCGTCCAGCCCGGCGTCGGCGAAGGCCCGCTCCAGCTCGGCCCGGTTGTAGATCGGCTCGCGTCGCGGCATCGCGCGTACCTCCCAATCTGCGGGCTCCGCCAACTGCCTCGTGCTAGCGCTTCTGCAGCCGCGGGTCGAGTGCGTCCCGCACCGCGTTGCCGAACAGGTTGAAGCCCAGCACCGTGACGAAGATCGCCAGGCCCGGGAAGTTGATCAGCCACGGCGCGGTGGTGATGAAGGTCCGACCCTCGACGAGCATCGCGCCCCACTCTGGCGACGGCGGCTGCGCGCCCAGACCCAGGAACGACAGGCTGGCAGCGATCAGGATGGCAACCGGGAACTCGAGCGTCGCCAGCACGACGATCGGCGACAACGCGTTGGGCAGCACCTGACGGCGCATGATGTGTCCGTTGGGCGCGCCGACGACTCGAGCCGCCATCACGTAGTCCTGGCCCTTGACCGCGAGCACGCTGCCGCGGACGAGCCGGGCAAAGCCCGGCGATTCACCGATGCCCACGGCAATCATGGCGTTCATCAGACTGGGACCCAGCATGGCGATGATGGCCAGCGCCAGCAGGAACCCGGGGAACGCCTGCATGATGTCGATGAGGCGCATGACCAACAGGTCCGTGACGCCCCCGTAGAAACCGGCGATCAGGCCGAGCGTCACCCCGAGGCCCAGCGCGATCGACACCGCGATCACGCCCACCCGCAGGCTGATCTGCGAGCCGAAGAGCACCCTGCTGAACACGTCGCGTCCGGTCTCGTCGGTTCCGAACAGGTGGGTCGCCGATGGCCCTTCCAGGCGATGCGGGATGTCGATCGCGAGCGGGTCGTAGGGGGCGATCACCGGAGCGGCGAGCGCGACGAAGACCACCAGCAGAATGAGGACCGCTCCGAGCTTCCCCGCGATACTGCGCATCAACGCCCGCACAAAGTCGCCGACGCGCGAGCGCCGCCGCCAACGGCGTCCGAGATCTGCGGCGCCGACCGTGTCGGTTTGCCGTTTGGTTAGCTGTACCATGCTCCTCGCGCCCCGCCCCTCAGCGGTATACGATCCGCGGATCGACCGCGGCGTAGATCAGGTCGACGACCAGATTCACGAGCACATAGGTCGTCGAGACGACGAGAATTATCCCCTGGATGAGCGGGAAGTCCCGCTTCTGCAGGGCCTGAATCGCCAACTCACCGACCCCATGCCAGGCGAAGACGAACTCGATGATGAACGCGCCAGACAGCAGGCCGCCGAACTGCAGCCCGACGATCGTCACGATCGGGATCAGCGCGTTCTTGAGCGCGTGCCCGATCACGACCCGCGACTCGGCGATCCCCTTCGCCCGCGCCGTGCGGATGTAGTCCTCGCCTAGAACTTCGAGCATGCTGGAGCGGACGATCCGCGCGATCACCGCGGATGCGATGACACCCAGGGTGACGGACGGCAGGACGATCCCCTTGGGGGTCATCGAGCCCAATACGGGGAACCAGCCCAGGTCGACGGCAAACAGGTAGATCAGAACCAGCCCGAGCCAGAATCCCGGCATTGAGAGGCCCGCCAGGGCGAAGATCATCGAAACCGCGTCGATCCACGAGTCCTTGTAGACCGCGGAGAGGATGCCGGTGACCAGCCCAATCACGAGCGCGACACTCAAGCTGGCCACCGTGAGCACGACGGTGTACGGGTAGCGACTCTTAATGAGTTCCCCGACCGGACGCTGTGCCGTGATCGATGTGCCGAGATCCCCGTGGAGGACGCCCCCGACGTACTTCACGAACTGCACCGGGAGCGGCTGGTCCAGCCCCAGTTCGTGCCGGACCGCCGCCTTGACTATCGGATCGGTCTGCTGACCGAAGAACATGATCTCAACGGGGTCCCCGGGGACGAGGACACGCATCAAGAAGACCAGAACCAGGATTCCGAACCAGATCGGTATCAGGAGCAGCAGTCGTCGAATGATATAGGCGCCCACGGTTCCTTGCCTACTGCGACAACGAAACGTCGGTGTACATCGGGTAGCCGATGGCGTCCCACTGGTATCCCTTTACGACCGACCGCGCCGCGCGCACGATCCAGTCGGTAGCGATCGGCGCGATGATCGCCTTCTGCAGGATGTAAGTCAAAGCGGCGTGGACGCCATCGAGGCGCTTGGTTGGATCAAGCGTGGTGTCGGGCACGTTGAGCAACTTGTCGAGATCTGGATCGTGGGTCTGCTTGGTCCAGCCCGGCGTCTTGAACAGCAGGCTCAAGATGACCGGATCCGGCCAGGTCCAGCGCATCCAGTCGGCCTCGAAGTTCCCGGCGTTGAGCATGGGCAGTTCGGAACCGAACTCGATGATCTGGATCTTCATGTCGACGCCGATCTGCTTGAGCGCCGCCTGGATAATCTCCGAGGCCGTCTTGGCCGGCGCGGCGCCTGAGTAGACCAGCAACGTGAACGAGAGCGACTTACCATCCTTGGCCATGATGCCGTCGGCACCCGGCGCGTAGCCAGCGTCGGTGAGCGTCTTCTTGGCCTTGGTCAGGTCGTAGGCGTAGCCATACTGCTGACCGATGCTCGCGTCCCACCCCGCCACGCCGACCGGCATCGGCAGGAGATTCGCCGTCGCAAAGCCGTTCCAGGCGCTCTTAACGATTGAGTCCCGATCGATCGAATAGGCGATTGCCTGACGTACCGCAACATCGGTAAATGGTGCCTTATTAGCATACTCGATGAAGTTGTGGTCCGTGGCGTCTTTCCAGATGACAATCTGGTACTTGGGATTGTTCTGGATGGAGGTGACCTGCTGAACGTCGACATCGCTGACGTCGAGTTCACCGCTCTGCAGTGCCGCCAGACGAGTAGCCGCTTCTGCGATCTCCTTGAACTGGATGCCGTCGAGGTACGCGACCCCGGTGTTCGCTCCATCCGTCCGGAAGTTCTTCCAGTTCTCGTTGCGTACAAGGTCGATCGATTGCCCCGCGGTCCACTGCTTGAGCTTGAAGGGGCCAGAGCCGACCGGGTTCTTACCGAACTTATCCGCGTACTTCTGTACGCCGGCGGGCGAGACGATGCCACCGTAGCCGAGCGAGATGTTGGTGAAGAAGGGGGCATAGGGATCGCTGAAGTTGAATCGAACGTGGGTATCGTCCACCAGATCGACCGACTGCAACGTGCCCATCTGGGCCTTGGCCGGCGATGCCGTGACCGGGTCGAGGATGCGATCGAAGGTGAACTTGACGGCTTTACCGTCCAGGGCGGTGTCGTCGTGGAAGCTGATACCCGGGCGAATAGTGAAGGTAATCTGCTTGCCGTCCGGGCTGATATCCCACTTCTCGGAGACCCACGGATGCGGCAGGCGGTCGCGGCCGATGAAGACGAGTCGGTCGTAGATATTGACGTTGACCGAGTCGGCCTCGAGTTGGATTGTCTTGGCCGGGTCGAGCGCGTCTGGGTCGATCGTCAGTGCCAGGTGGAGCGTTCCGCCCTTGACTGCCGACGCGCCGGCGGCAGCCGCCGCGGGGGTTGCCGGACTGCTGACAACCGGGGTCGAGAACGTGCTCAGCGGCGTACCTCCGGTAGTGACCGGCTGGTTTACCACCGCGGTCGAGGTGGAAGTAGATGTGCTCGCCGGCGTGGACCCACCACCGCCGCAGGCCGCCAGCAGCGCGCCGAGCGCCGGCAGTCCGGCGGTGGCGCCGAGCAGCTTCGCCACCGTCCGGCGCGAGAACCGACGGGAGACCAGACTGGCGATCGGAAGATTGGTTTCGTCCACGTCACTCCTCCTGTTCGTGCCCGGCTCGCTGCCGGACAGGCCGCCTAACCTCGCCCCGCTAGATCCGCGCGAGACGATGACCCGCGGACCGATCCTCCCCACTCCTTTCACAGCCCCGGCGCCGGGCACGGCCCGGTGCGAGGACGGCGATCACTTCCTCACGTTCTCGTTCTCAGGGACCGGGAAAAGCGCCAGCAGCAGCTCCATACGGATCGGCTCGTTGGGGACCCCGGCGCCCGCCACCTCCCGATCGATCTCCTCCAGGGCAACGCGGATCTTCGCGGCGTGCTCGGCGGACAGGCGCACGACCCGGCGACTGACCATGAACGTGTCGTAGAGCTCGTCGATGCGCCCGCTGCCGATCGCGCGGCGCAGGTCGCGCGCGCCCGACTCGATGTGGGCGGCCAGGAACTCGCTGCCGGCGGCATCGCGTGACCCGCTGGCCTGGAGCAGCGACGGCGCGATGTAGTAGTAGCGGGCCGCGGCCCGGTAGTACTTGGCGAGGATGCCGGACTGTAGCTCGGTGTGGACCAGCCGGACCAGTCCGGTCCGCTCCATCTCGCCGACGTGGTAGTACAGCTTGGTGGAATTGATGCCGAGGGCCTTGCCGATCTCCTTGACCGTCCGCGGCTCCGCGACGAGGAGGTCGAGCAGGCTGATGCGCAGCGGATTGGCGATCGCGCGCAGTTCATCGATCCTGTCGATCACCTGTATATCCGCCGGCCGGAACTCCAGCCCCGGCAGCGTCTCCGTCTGCTCCACCATCTCCCCTGCCACCCGAGATCGGGCCTGAGCGTTAGAACACTCAAACTCCGTTGAATGGCGGCATCCTAGAGGCCTCCTGAGCCGCTGTCAAGAGGGGCCGACGAGATCATGCGCCGTGGGTCAAAGCCGCCCACTTACAGGTAGCGCTCGAACCAGCGGAGCGTGTGCCGGCGTCGCTCGAGCCGCGACCGCGGCCGGCCGATCAGCAGGTTGACGTGGCTCTCGCCGGGGAAGCGCACCATCTCGCAGGGGACGCCGCGGTCCTGGAGCGCGACGTAGAACTGCTCGCCCTGCTCGATCGGGCAGCGCCAGTCCGACTCGGACTGCAGCAGCAGCGTGGGCGTCTTGACGCGCGCCACGTGGCTCATCGGCGAGTGCGCCAGGTAGAAGTCGAGATTCTCCCAGAATGGCGGGCCCCATTCGCCGGTCAGCCAGTACCAGCCGATGTCCGCCGTGCCGTAGAAGGAGACCAGGTTGGAGATACTGTTTTCGCTGACGGCGACCCGATAGCGATCGGTCTGGGTAACGATCCAGTTGGTCATGAAGCCGCCGTAGCTCAGCCCGGTGACGGCCAGCCGGTCCGGATCGACGCCGCCCCGGGCGATCGCCAGGTCCAGCGCCTGCTCCTGCTCCTTCCAGTCCGCGCCACCCCAGTCACCGAGATTGGCGGTGGCGAACGCCTCGCCGTAGCCCTGGGTCGCCCGCGGGTTGACGAACAGCACGTTCCAGCCGCGACCAGCCCAGAGCTGCATGTCGAAGAAGAAGACGTAGCCAAAGACCGAGTGGGGACCGCCGTGGATGATCTGCACCAGCGGGTAGCGCTTCCCCGGGTCGTAGCCATCCGGCCGGATCAGCCAGGCATCCACCTCAAAGCGGCCGTCGAAGCTCTGAAACGGGATGCGCTCCGGCTGTTGGGTCGCGAGCCCGGCCAGCCGATCGGCGTTGATCGCGGTGAGGCGTCGCTCGTTCGCGCCGTCGTCGTCGGTGACGTAGAGGTCGCAGGGGTTGGTGAAGTCGCCCGCGACGTAGGCGAGCCGCTTGCCGTCGGCGGTTTGCGAGACGGCACCGACGGCGCGGTCGCCGCCGACCACCAGCGAGACCTCGCCGCGCGCGTCGGCTCGAAAGAGGCTCACCCGGCCGCGGTCGCAAGCGGTAAAGAGGAGAGCGTCGCCCTCGACCACCCAGCTGAGCGTGGTCGGCGCGTCGCGCGTGCCCCAGGTGTCGCTGAAGACGCCCACGCCGACGCCGCGGTCGAAGCCGCGCGTCAAGCTCTCGGCCGAGCCGCCCGCGGCCGGGACGACGAAGACCTCGTCGTTGCCACCTGCCGGCGCGTCGGCACGCAGACCGACGTAGGCGATGCGGCTGCCGTCCGGCGACCAGGCGGGGGCAGCCGCCTGCCGGGTACCTTGATCGATGCGCCGCGCGCGATCCGTTGCGCCGTCGGCCGGCGCGTCGGTGGGCACGACGTAGAGCTGCGATTGAAAGGTGAGGTCGGCACCGGTCTCGCGGTTGGAGACGAACGCGATCCGGCTTCCATCCGGAGCCCACGCCGGCATCACGTCGCTCTGCTGGCCGTAGGTCAACTGCACCGGCTCACCGCCGTCGGCGGCGATCACCCAGACATGCTGAAAGCGGTCGTCGACGTACCCGCCACCGTCGACGCGGTACACACGACGGCGGATGTGGCGGATGACGCCGCCCGGCGCGTCCCGCTCGGCGTCGTCGAGTCCGTTCCCCTCGGTCGAGAGGAACGCCAGCCGCCGGCCGTCCGGCGACCAGACCGGGTTGCCGGCGCCGCGCGCGAGGTTCGTGAGCCGGCGCGGCTCGCCTCCGGTGGCATCTACCAGGTAGAGCTGGGGCACGCCCTCGCGGTCGGCGCCGTCCGAGACGAGCGCCAGGCGGGTGCCGTCGGGCGACCAGCGCGGCGCGCCATCCCGCGCCTGGCCCGAGGTCAGCTCCCGCGTCCCGACCGGCGTCCCGTCGGGTTCGAGTTCGGTCAGCAGGATCGCCGAGCGATACTGGTTGTGCTCGAGGTCCGCGCGCTTGACGACGTAGGCGACTGAGCGCCCGTTCGGGGCGATCTGGGCGTCCGTGATCACGTCCAGCGCCAGCAGGTCGTCGGGTTCTAGGGGCCTCCGGGCCCCGCTCTCGACGGTGCGGCGGGTGTCGGCCATGGCTCATCCTCCTGCAGCATGGTGCGACGCGACGGGCTCGCGGCATTCTAGGAGGCTTGCCGGAGGGCGACAAGGCTGCCACGGAATCCCACGTCGTTCGCTGGCACATGTTGAGACGACCTTGACGCGGGGGATCGGCGGGGGTAGACTCCCCTCTTGCCGGCACGAGACGGCCCGCCGGGAACGGGGGGCAGGCTAGCGCCGGAATGCGATGACGAGCGCCCGACCTTGACGTCGTGGCCTCGATCGCGTAGAACGACAAAGCTTCGGACGAAGTGTTGCGCCAACAGCGAGCACGGACCAGCCGAAGCGGGCGCCGAGAGGCGAAGGAGCGGCACTCCGGGAGACTGGACGCGAGACGCGGAAAGTGAACTCGGGAGCCGCCCGCCAGGCCGGCGGGCACTTTTTTGGCCCGCGTAAGGCCGCCGCACCTTGACAACTGACGTGTAGTTCGTCTGCGAGCAGCGCGCACCCGAGCCGGGCGAGGAATCGCGTGGTGCTGGGGGCGCGAGACGCCGGAGACGGGAGACGGACTCGAGTGAGGGCGCCCCGCGACGGGGCAGCCGACCCGCGGCGACGGGGGTCGGGGAGCCATGATGGAGAGTTTGATCCTGGCTCAGGAACAACGCTGGCGGCGTGCCTAATGCATGCAAGTCGGACGGGAACCCCTTCGGGGGTCGACCGTGGCGGACGGGTGAGGAGCACGTGGGCAACCTGCCCGCGCGCGGGGGATAACCCCGGGAAACCGGGGGTAAGACCCCATGGGCTCATGTTCCGGCAGGGGAGATGAGCAAAAGCCTTCGGGCTGCGCGTGGAGGGGCCTGCGACCTATCAGCTAGACGGCGGGGTAGTGGCCCACCGTGGCGATGACGGGTAGCTGGTCTGAGAGGACGATCAGCCACACGGGGACTGAGACACGGCCCCGACTCCTACGGGAGGCAGCAGCAAGGAATTTTCCGCAATGGGCGCAAGCCTGACGGAGCGACGCCGCGTGGAGGATGACCCCCTTCGGGGCGTAAACTCCTTTTCGGGGGGACGAAGCCAGTGACGGTACCCCCGGAAGAAGCACCGGCTAACTACGTGCCAGCAGCCGCGGTAAGACGTAGGGTGCGAGCGTTGTCCGGAGTTACTGGGCGTAAAGGGCGCGTAGGCGGCGGCCCGCGTCGCACGTGAAAGCCCCCGGCTCAACCGGGGAGGGTCGTGCGAGACGGGGCAGCTGGAGGCAGGGAGAGGCGGGTGGAATTCCCGGAGTAGTGGTGAAATGCGTAGAGACCGGGAGGAACACCAGTGGCGAAGGCGGCCCGCTGGCCCTGACCTGACGCTGAGGCGCGAAGGCGCGGGGAGCGAACGGGATTAGATACCCCGGTAGTCCGCGCAGTAAACGCTGGGGACGAGGTGTGGGGGGTGTTGACCCCCTCCGTGCCGGCGCTAACGCAGTAAGTCCCCCGCCTGGGGAGTACGGCCGCAAGGCTAAAACTCAAAGGAATTGACGGGGGCCCGCACAAGCAGCGGAGCGTGTGGTTTAATTCGACGCGACGCGCAGAACCTTACCAGGGCTTGACATCCCCGGAACCGGGCTGAAAGGTTCGGGTGCCCGCAAGGGAGCCGGGAGACAGGTGCTGCATGGCTGTCGTCAGCTCGTGTCGTGAGATGTTGGGTTAAGTCCCGCAACGAGCGCAACCCTCGTGGCTAGTTACCGTCGTGTCTAGCCAGACTGCCGGGCACAACCCGGAGGAAGGGGGGGATGACGTCAAGTCAGCATGGCCCTGACGCCCTGGGCGACACACACGCTACAATGGCCGGGACAGCGGGCAGCCAAGCGGCAACGCGGAGCCAATCCCTGCAAACCCGGTCTCAGTTCGGATTGGGGGCTGCAACTCGCCCCCATGAAGGCGGAGTTGCTAGTAACCGCCGGTCAGCCATACGGCGGTGAATATGTTCCCGGGCCTTGTACACACCGCCCGTCACGTCATGAAAGCCGGCAACACCTGAAGCCGGTGGGCCAACCCGCAAGGGAGGCAGCCGTCGAGGGTGGGGCTGGTGATTGGGACGAAGTCGTAACAAGGTAGCCGTAGCGGAAGCTGCGGCTGGATCACCTCCTTTCTAGGGAGCGTGGTGGTGGCGACACCACCCATCCCAGGTCAACCGGACCGGTGGCGAGGCCCGGGGGGCGTCGCGGAGGCATCCGCCTGTGGAGGCCGGGGGCAACCCCGGTGGAGGGCGGTGCCGCGACGCGCACCCCGCGGCGGAGCCGGTCCGTTCCCGCGCATCCCGCCTCCCGCATCCCCGACGTCGTGGCTCCGCAGCAGACGAACTACACGCCAGTTGGCGAGGGGCGGCATGCCCGCCGGGCGCCAGCGGGGTAGCGCGCCACCGTTCCGGCGTCCGGCAGGACCCGGGGGTGGCGGCACCAGCTGTCGACCGGGGCGCCGCACGTTAACAGGTGAGGGTGAGGACAGGACACGAGCGCGCGGACCGGGGAGGCCGGGCCGTTCCGGGGCGCTGCCGCCGAGCGAGGGGGGCAGGGCGCCGGGGGGCGGGGCCTCTGGTGGTCCGGTGCGACTCCGCTCGGGCGTGCCGGAGCTCCCGGCGGGCGTCTGGGGGGCAACCTCCAGGGCGCGCGGGGC
>Ga0307372_10013982_pt1 | contig 10318 bp, 5 predicted proteins | sample OX1MG_FD_202533 | JGI IMG/M metagenome (GOLD analysis project Ga0307372, IMG submission 202533) | Soil microbial communities from Risofladan, Vaasa, Finland - OX-1 | ecosystem: Environmental > Terrestrial > Soil > Coastal area > Acid sulfate soil | place: Finland: Risofladan, Vaasa | collected... | reverse complement strand
TTCGTATAGCTGGCGGTATTCGTCGAGCGATTTGACGCGAGCGTTTTTGCTGAATTCCGGCGGCGGCGGAACGGCTGCTTCTTCCAGAACGTGCGGATCGAATTCCTGCATGGCTCCTCCTGAACGGTCGGTCGCGCCCATCACTTTAGCGGGCGCACGCGCCAAGACGGCATTTTTTCTTGCAATCGACCCCCTAAGTTAGGGTAGCGGCAGGCGTTGGTCAAGAACTGCGGCGAGGGAGGTGTTGCTGCGTGCCATCCTCAATACCCCAATTGTACGAGCGGTTCGCTTCTAGGAGGCCCGGCGTGAGGCGTGCCGGAGCCAACGGCGGGAGAGAGTTGCGAGTGCGAGTTGGTGTATCCTCGGACTCAAACCGTACGTCTAACGGATCACATCCACGCTCGTGACAAGGACGAGAAATGTCGGTAACGGAAGCCAGGCACGTGACGAATCAGCCTCAGATGGAACCTCCCGGCGACAATCACCCGAAAAGTCATCTTTGGGTTTGGGTTGCGCTGGTGTTGTTGGTAGTGGCCGGCGCGGTTGTGTATCAGGTCACGCATACGCGGACGTCTACGAAAAACGTGAACGCCGATCAGCCGATATCCGTTGGCGTGGCGCCGGTGGTTGAGAAGGACGTGCCGTACTACGTCACCGGTTTGGGAACGGTCACGGCATACAACACGGTGACGGTCCATTCACGGGTGGACGGACAAATCATGAAGGTGTATTTCCGCGAAGGGCAGTTCGTGAAGGCGGGCGACCTGTTGGCGGAAATCGATCCACGGCCTTATCAGGTGGTTCTGGAGCAGGCGCAAGGGCAGTTGGCCAAGGACGAGGCATCGCAGCGAGACGCGCAAATCGATCTGAATCGCTACCAAACGCTTTACAAAGAGGGGATCGGGACGCTGCAGCAATTCAATTCGCAAGAGGCTCTTGTCGGCCAGTACGCCGGAGCGATCCAATCGGACCAGGCGCAAATCGCCAGCGCAAAGCTGAATTTGAATTACTGTCACATCACGTCGCCGATTAGCGGGCGAGTAGGGCTTCGCCTTGTGGATCCGGGGAACATCGTCCACGCCACCGATACCAACGGGATGGTGGTGATCACGCAAGTGAATCCGATCGCGGTGGATTTTACGTTGCCGGAGGATGAGCTACCTGAAGTGGTTTCAGAAATGCGCGGGCGGCAGCTTGCGGTAGTTGCCTTGGGGCGGGATAACAACGTGAATCTGGGGACCGGAAAACTTCTGACCATCGACAATCAGATCGACCCGAACACCGGAACGATCAAATTGAAATCGGAGTTTTCCAATCCGAGGCTGGCACTCTGGCCGAACCAATTCGTCAACGTGCGCCTGCTGCTGAGCGAGCGCAAAAATGCGATCGTGGTTCCATCCGCGGCGGTGCAGAAGGGCACCGAGAGCTCCAGTTTCGTTTATTTGATCGGCAGCGACCACAAAGCGAAAACGCAAACGGTTCTAGTGGACTTCACGCAGGGGAATTTTTCGGTGATCCGCCAGGGGCTGCACGCGGGCGAAGACGTGGTCGTTGACGGGGGCGATAAACTGCAGCCGGGAGCCGTGGTGGTGACGCACACGTCGGAACCGGCGGGCGGACCGAACGGCGCATCCGGCGGAAGCACGGATTCTGGTCTGCAGCCGTGAGCCCGTCGCGGCCGTTTATCCTGAGGCCGGTTGCGACCTCGCTATTGATGCTGGGTGTGCTGCTGGTGGGCGCGGTGGCCTACCTGCAACTTCCCGTTTCTGCGTTGCCTCAAGTCGATTACCCGACCATTCAGGTGCTGACGTTTTATCCTGGCGCGAGCCCGGACGTGATAGCTTCGGCGGTGACCACACCGCTCGAACGCCAGTTCGGCGAGGTGCCGGGATTATCACAGATGACGTCCACCAGTTCCTTTGGGGCGTCGCTCATCACCTTGCAATTCGACCTGAAGGAAAATATCGACGTTGCCGAACAGGAAGTGCAAGCGTCGATAAACGCGGCCACGAGTTACCTGCCGCCCGACCTTCCGAATCCTCCCACGTACAGCAAGGTGAATCCCGCCGACACGCCGATTCTTACGTTGGCGCTGACGTCGCAAACGCTGCCGCTCGAAAGGGTGGAGGATTACGCGGACACCAACCTGGCGCAGAAGATCTCGCAGCTTTCGGGCGTCGGGCTGGTGACCATCAGCGGTGGGGAAAAGCCAGCGGTGCGTGTGCTAGCGAACCCGCTGGAGTTGGCCTCTTACGGCATGAGCTTGGAAGATTTACGCGTGGCGCTACAGACTGCCAACGTGGACCAAGCCAAAGGCAATCTGCAGGGGCCGCGACAATCGTACACGATTGAAGATAACGACCAGTTGCTGTCCAGCGCGAATTACACGCCGCTGATCGTCGCCTACCGCAATGGCAGTCCGGTACGGTTGTCGGATGTGGCGACGGTCGTCGACGGCGCGGAAAACAACACGCTAGCCGCATGGATGAATAAAGAGCCGGCGGTCATCGTCAATATTCAGCGGCAGCCTGGCACAAACATCATCGGCGTAGCGGATCGTGTGAAGGCGCTGCTGCCGGAATTGCAGGCTTCGCTGCCGTCGTCGATCCATGTGGTGACGCTGACGGACCGCACCACCACGATTCGCGCCTCGGTGAAAGACGTGCAATTCGAATTGCTGTTGACCATCGCGCTGGTGGTGATGGTGATGTTCCTGTTTTTGCGCAGCGCGTCGGCGACGATCATTCCCAGCGTGGCGGTGCCGCTTTCAATCGTCGGCACGTTCGGAGTGATGTATCTGGCGGGCTACAGCCTGGATAACTTGTCCCTGATGGCGCTGACGATTTCCACCGGGTTCGTGGTGGACGACGCCATCGTGATGATCGAGAACATCGCGCGATTTATCGAGGGCGGTGATTCGCCATTGCAGGCAGCGCTAAAAGGCTCGGAGCAGATCGGCTTCACCATCGTTTCGCTGACTGTCTCGCTGATCGCGGTGCTGATTCCACTGCTGTTCATGGGCGACATCATCGGGCGGCTGTTCCGAGAGTTTGCGGTGACGCTGGGCGTGACGATTCTGGTTTCCGCGTTCGTTTCGCTGACGCTCACGCCGATGATGTGCTCGAAGTTGCTGAAGCATCAAGAGAGCTGGAACCAGAGCCGATTCTCAAGAGCGTCGGAAACTTTTCTTAACAAGCTGAATCATTTCTACGCCCGAACGTTGCAAGTGGTGTTACGGCATCAGGCGGCGACGCTGTTGATTACCGTCGGCACGCTGGTCGCCACCGTGCTGCTTTACTACTACGTCCCAAAGGGATTCTTCCCAGTGCAGGATACTGGAGTGATCCTGGGCATTTCGGACGCGGCGCAAGATATATCTTTTTCGGCCATGGCGCAGCGGCAGCAGGCACTGGCGGCGGCGATCCTCAAGGACCCGGACGTGGTCAGCTTGTCGTCGTTCATCGGCGTGGATGGGACGAACATGACGCCGAACAGCGGGCGCATACAGATCAACTTGAAGCCGCGCGACCAGCGCAATGACAGCGCGTCCGACGTGATCCGGCGGCTCGAACCGCAGCTGGCGAAAGTGCAGGGCATCACGCTGTACATGCAGCCGGTGCAGGATTTGAGCATCGAAGACCGCGTCAGCCGCACGCAATATCAGTATTCAATTGAAGACGCGGACCCGCAGGAATTGTCGCAATGGGCGCCGAAGCTTGCGACGAAATTGCAGTCGCTGCCGCAACTGCGCGATGTGGCTACCGACCAGCTGGACAACGGCCGCGCCGAGGATTTGGTGATCGATCGCGATACGGCCGCGCGGCTCGGTGTGCTGCCCGCGGCGATCGATTCCACGCTCTACGACGCTTTCGGCCAGCGGCAAGTCTCGACCATTTTCACGCAGCTGAACCAATACCACGTGGTTCTGCAGGTGGCTCCTCAGTTTGCGCAGAACCCCGAAGCGCTGAAAGATATATACGTGGCGTCGTCGAATGGAACCGAGGTGCCGCTCAGCGCCTTTGTGCATTACCAGCAAAAAACGGAAGCGGTGGCGGTGAATCACGAGGGCCAGTTTCCGGTGGTGACGCTTTCGTTCAATCTGGCGCCGGGCGCGTCGCTGGGCCAGGCGGTCACTGCGATCGATAACGCCGTGCGCGAAATCGGATTGCCGGAGTCGATCCATCCTGCTTTCCAGGGCATGGCGCAAGCGTTCCAATCGTCGCTGGCCAATGAACCGCTGCTGGTGCTCGCGGCCATCGTGACCGTATACATCGTGCTCGGGGTGCTGTACGAGAGTTACATTCATCCGCTGACGATTCTTTCCACGCTGCCCTCGGCTGGAGCCGGAGCAATTTTGGCGCTGTGGGTATGCGGCCATGATTTCAGCGTCATCGCGCTCATAGGCATCATTTTGCTGATCGGCATCGTGCAGAAGAACGCCATCATGATGATCGATTTCGCGCTCGACGCGGAACGCAAGGAAGGGAAGCCGCCGGGCGAAGCGATTTATCAGGCGTGCTTGCTGCGTTTCCGGCCGATCATGATGACCACCATGGCGGCGCTGCTGGGTGGAGTGCCGCTGGCCTTGGGAACCGGAACGGGTTCAGAGTTGCGCCGGCCGCTCGGCATCAGCATCGTGGGCGGCCTGTTGGTCAGCCAGGTGCTTACGCTTTACACCACCCCGGTGGTGTATCTGGCGTTCGACCGGCTGGCACGACGCTTTCGGCACGCGAGCATCGGCAATGCGGCTGAATCCGGGGCGATTGTTGATTCCATCGATTAAGGCGTTACGCGAACTGGGCGCAGCGTAGCATGAATTTTTCGTCCATCTTTATTCGCAGGCCGGTGGCCACGTCACTGCTGACGCTGGCCGTGCTGCTCGCGGGTGTGATCGCGTACCGATTTCTTCCGGTTGCGCCGTTGCCCGAAGTCGACTTCCCCACGATTTCCGTGCAGGCGCAATTGCCCGGGGCCAATCCGGAGACGATGGCATCGTCCGTAGCCACGCCGCTCGAACGGCAATTCGGGCGCATTGCCGGCGTGACGGAGATGACGTCGACCAGCCTGGCGGGATCGACATCGATCACGCTGCAGTTCGATCTGAATCGCAATATTGATGCGGCCGCGCGCGACGTGCAGGCGGCCATCAACGCGGCGTCAGGCCAGTTGCCCGCGAACCTGCCCATGCGCCCCACGTGGCGAAAGATCAATCCCGCTGATTCTCCAATCATGATTCTGGCGATGCGGTCGGACACGCTGCCGCTCCGGCGCCTCTACGATGTGGGCGAAACGATCATCGAGCAGAAGCTTTCGCAAGTGGACGGGGTCGGGCAAGTGAACATCGGCGGCAGCGCGCGACCAGCGGTTCGGGTGGAGCTGAATCCCGGCGTCCTGGCGCAATACGGGATCGGACTGGAGCAGGTGCGCACGGCACTCGCGTCCGCAAATGCCGACGAGCCAAAGGGCGAAGTGGAAAACGGCATGGTGCGCTGGGTGCTGGAGGATAACGACCAGCTGTTCGATGCCGACCACTACCGCAAAGTGATCGTGGCGTACCACAACGGCGCGCCGGTGCGATTGGGAGATATCGCCAGCGTCAAAGACTCGGTCGAGAACATTTACGTGTCCGGGTTGCAGAACAGCAAGCCGTGCGTGGTGGTGATCGTCAATCGCCAGCCGGGCGCAAACATCGTCGGCACGGTGGACCGCATCGATGCGGTGCTGCCTTTCATTCGCGCTTCGATTCCCGCAGCGATTGATTTGGTGATTGCTTCGGACCGCACCACCACGATTCGCGCGTCGGTGAAAGACATTCAGATCACGCTGCTGATCACCGTCGGGCTGGTGATTCTGGTGATCTTCGTTTTTCTGCGCAACGTGTGGGCCACGCTGATTCCAGCGATGGCGCTGCCGGTCTCGTTGGTCGGCACCTTCGCGGTGATGTACCTGCTGGGGTATTCGGTCGATAACCTTTCGCTGATGGCGCTCACGATTGCCACCGGATTCGTGGTGGATGACGCGATCGTGGTGATCGAAAACATTACCCGCTATCACGAAGCGGGACTGCCAGCTTATGAAGCGGCGTTGCGCGGCTCGCGCGAGATCGGCTTCACAGTTTTGTCCATGAGCGCGTCACTGATCGCTGTTTTCATTCCTATCCTGCTGATGGGAGGAATCGTCGGCCGGCTGTTCCGCGAGTTCGCCGTTACGCTGAGCATTGCCATCGTGCTCTCGCTGTGCGTGTCGCTCTCGACCACGCCGATGCTCTGCGCAAGGTTTCTGAAGCCGGTGAAAAAAGAGGGCCACAACTGGGCCTACAAGCTCAGCGAACGCGGATTCGAAAACATGCGCTCCGCGTACGCGCGCGGGCTACGTTGGGTCCTGAATCACCAGCAGCTCACGCTGGCGATTACCATTGCCACGGTTGTTTTGAATGTCGCGCTGTATATCTACGTCCCTAAAGGATTCTTTCCGGAGCAGGATACGGGTTCGGTGGGCGGCAACATTCAAGCAGCGCAGGATATTTCTTTCGCGGCCATGGCTGCGAAACAGCAGAGATACAGCCAAATCGTTGCCGCTGATCCTGCCGTCACCAGCGTGATCACGTTCGCGGGTGGAACGGGCGGTACAAGCAACACCGGCCGTATGTTTATCACGCTGAAGCCTCTCTCCGAACGAACGGCCAGCGCCCAGCAAGTGATCGGCCGGCTGCGCAAGAAGCTGGCGGTGGTGCCGGGCGCCACTCTGTTTCTGCAGGCCAACCAGGATATTCGCGTCGGCGGACGCTCTAGCAACGCCGAATACCAATACACACTCGAGAGCGAAGATCTTTCGGCGCTGAATACCTGGGCGCCGCGCATGCTCGATAAGATGAAAACTCTGCCACAGCTGCGCGATGTCTCCACGGATGAGCAGAACCGCGGCTTGCAGGCGCGGCTGGTGATCGATCGCGATAGTGCGTCGCGGTTGGGGTTAAATGCAGCCACTATTGATAATTCGCTGTACGACGCCTTCGGGCAGCGGCAAGTCTCCACGGTGTTCACCGATCTCAACGAATACCACGTGGTGATGGAAGTGGATCCGAAATATCAGGAAAATCCCGATTCGTTGAAGGGCATCTATGTGCGGTCGAGCACGGGCATGGAAGTCCCGCTCAGCGCATTCACGCGTTACGAGCCGCTGACCACATCTCTGGCCGTGAATCACCAGGGACAATTTCCGGCCATCACGCTGTCATTCAATCTGGCGCCGAACGTCGCGCTGGGCGACGCGGTGGACGCAGTCACCGCGGCGGCCAACCAGATCGGGATGCCGTCGTCGATTAGCGCCACGTTTCAAGGCACGGCGCAGGCGTTTCAATCGTCTTTGAAGAACGAGCCGATGCTGATTCTGGCGGCGCTGGTGGCAGTTTACATCGTGCTCGGCATGCTCTATGAAAGCTACATTCATCCGGTGACGATTCTTTCCACGCTTCCGTCGGCCGGCGTGGGCGCGATTCTGGCGTTGCTGCTTTGCCGCATGGACTTAAGCGTGATCGCCATCGTCGGCATCATTCTGCTGATCGGCATCGTGAAGAAAAACGCCATCATGATGATTGATTTCGCGCTGGATGCCGAGCGCAAGGAAGGGAAGTCGCCCCTGGAAGCGATTCACGAGGCGTGCTTGCTGCGATTCCGTCCGATCATGATGACTACCATGGCCGCGCTATTGGGCGGATTACCGCTGGCGCTTGGCAGCGGCATGGGATCCGAGCTGCGCCGGCCGCTGGGAATCAGCATCGTCGGCGGGCTGATCGTCAGCCAGATGCTGACGCTTTTCACCACGCCGGTGGTTTACCTCTACATGGATCGTCTGCGGCCGGGCTGGGCGCGACGACGGCATCTCGCGTCGATTTCCGCTGACGGGGTGATCTCGCAAGTGTAAGCGGTGACGCGCGATTGGATGACGATCCGTTTTGCCGTGAGGAATCTTATCGAATCACTCACGGCAATTTCGGAGACCGAAGTCCGCTTACCCTCACGTCCTCGATTTCGAAATTCTTGTATGTGTCCGGCGTCTGGGGCGTCGACGCGTAGCGCATGTCGACGTAAGCGGAGGCCAATCCCCACGCGTACATCGCGGCCATGGCCGCAAAGCAAAACTTTGCGAGTTCGAGATAACGGTCAACCATTTGTGGGACTGACCAGCCGTACAGGGTGGTGAGCAGCCTGGGGTCGGAGAGGTTCACACCCTCGATCTCTCCAAACGGAATGTCTCCCCACGGCCCGGACCACGATCGGTAGACGTGCATGAACGCCAGCGCCCCGATCACCAGAAAACCCCAGCGGACGCCCCAACTTTTATAGAGCTTGCTGTCCCGAGACGCATAAAACGTGGCCATCAGGATCGTGGACCAGACCATTGCTCCGCCCTCGCCGCCAAAAGTGATTAGGGCTTCCGGCTTGAAAGGCGACAGGCTCTGAATGGCGATCTGCAGAATCAGCACCGCGCCGGCAGCGCAGACCCATCCCCAACGTTGCGCTCTCCAGGCGAAATATCCCCAGGAAAGGATTGCGGCGGTTACGGCCGCGACGATCATCCAGTGGCGATCCTGGCCGATCATGGTGACCCAGAACGTGGGAATAGCCCATCGTCCCGCGAGCCATGCGGTGGCGGCGTGACCGCACTCGTGCGTCACCATTTTGAGCATGCCTGCAACCATGTTGAAACCCGTGCTGGTGAGCCAGCGCGCTACGAGCAGTGCCAATGGCAGCGCCAGCAGCCGGTACTTGAATTCGGTGACGGCAGCTTGTCTGGCCGCAGCAGACGAGGGCAAGATTTCCGCATCAGGTGAGAGAGCTGTGGCCAGTGACGTGGCCAGCAACGAGACTGTCCCTGCGACTGCGGCATCAGGTTGTTTGGCGGGTACGTTCAGCGCTAGCGCGGGCGTCACTGGCGCGGGCGCTGCGACGCCAGGCTGCTGCGTGGGCGTCACCGGCGGCGGTTGGTACTTCGAGAAGACGATCCCGCACTTCAGACATTCGGTTGTCTGCAAGGGATGATCGAATTGGCACTTGGGGCAGCGCATCGTCAGTTTGGGCAGGGCATCAGGGATCTAGCCGCGGTTCCCGGTCAGCCGGAGAAGCGTCCGGAATGGCGGCTGGTCGGGATGGCGTACGTTAGTATCGTTAAGAAGGCGTAGACCGGTAGAAGGATAAAATTTTTAGTTCACTAATGATAATCGTGGGGGTTGGAGTGATTTCGGCGAGGGCCCGTTGTTTGGAAACGGCGCAAACGTTCGGCACGTGATTGAAAAGAATGGCGCGCCCGAAGGGACGATTTTAGAACTCTTCTTCCGCCGACTGTGGAAGTGTTTCGCGTGTCTAACGGCTTACAAGTCTAACCACTCCGAAATCATGCTCAGTTTTGTGCGGATTGGGGGGCAGGTCATAGGGCCGAGTGGATTTGAACCACCGACCTCCTGGTCCCGAACCAGAACACGAAAAACCATCTTGTTGGTCCGCTTAGCCTTGTTCTGCGTCGAACATCCTGATTGTGGCCGATATTCGGCAGTTAATGGACTCACATTGGGCTCGTTTTTTTTGTAGCGGCCAAATTCTCCGTATTCGCCCTCGCCGGTAGTGATCACCCCTCAGGGCATTTCTTGGCGGAACCAATCCCAGCGGCTAAACACGCGTTCGTAGATGACGATTTCGCCCGCACTAGGCGCGGATACTTTTATTCGCAGTTTGCCGCACTCGGGTCTCTTTTCGTCGAACTGGGCCACGATGCCGTTTTCAAGAGCCTCTTTCACCGGGAAGATAGACGGCGAACAGCCCCAGAATTGCTGTGGCCCTCCGATCGAAAATCCCACGTATTCCGGGGTTGGGGCAGGTAGCTGAAACGATAGAAGACCGTTTCGGTCAGTGAATGTCTTAACGATACCAAGGGGAAATGGTCTGTCGGGCTTCCCATTCGGCGGACCGTTCCAGGATTCAATTGATATAGGAACCTTTCGCAGCGGCTTTCCAGATTCCGCATTGAGTAGATGAACCGTAATGCTCGCGGTTTGAGTCGCCCGTAGTGATCGCGCGGCCGGCAAGCAAAAGAGTGCTAAGCAGCAGGCTGCGAACGCGATTGCAAAATGGTGCCAAGACTTCTTCGCCGCGCTCACTGACAACCTCCGCTTATCGAACACTGGATCGTGCCTAACCTGGATTATTCGTTGATTTCAGTAGCGGAAAAAGAAAGGATGCTCTAGAAGGTGCATGAACACTGGGTTTTCTGAGAACCCAGTACACCATTTTGGAGCATCCCAAAGGTGACAACTCGTCGTATA
>Ga0307372_10013980_pt1 | contig 10319 bp, 11 predicted proteins | sample OX1MG_FD_202533 | JGI IMG/M metagenome (GOLD analysis project Ga0307372, IMG submission 202533) | Soil microbial communities from Risofladan, Vaasa, Finland - OX-1 | ecosystem: Environmental > Terrestrial > Soil > Coastal area > Acid sulfate soil | place: Finland: Risofladan, Vaasa | collected... | reverse complement strand
GGCACAGCCGACCTGCCGCCGGTCAACAAGCCGGCGTAGCGACGAGTGCTCTACGCCGAGCGGCGCGCGCGCGGCAAAAGGCCGCTCGCGCGATCCTCTCGCTCAACGGCGACCGCAAGCTCGCCGGCCGCCTCAGCCACCTCCTCATACGCCACAGCCACGGCCACCAGGTCCGTCCCGGTCGCGGCACGGTTGAGCTCGCTCACCGCACCGTCAAACCGCCGCCACAAATCCTCAGGGCCACGCCGCCCCGAACCCGGCTGCAGCTCATACGGCGGCGCACTCGACGACGCTCGATGTGGCGGCCACGCCTGCGCCTCCGCCCGCGCCGCGGCAGCAAGACCCGTTAGGCGGACGCTGAAACCCGCATCAGGCGGCGCGAGCCGGTGCGCCTCAAGCGCGCCGCGCCAAAGCTGCTGAGCGCCACGGAAAGCTTCCTGCGCCGCGTTTTCGGCCGTGTCGACCATGGGGCGGATCATCGCATCGAGCTCGGTCGCCGCCCTTGGTCTCGTGCAGGCAACATGATCAGACCAGGGTAGCCAAACTCATATCATTTTGCTAGTTTGGTCTATTCCTACCATGAGCCTCCCACAGTGCAAAGACCAACCGGGCGAGTCCGCCGCCCGCGGCGCCGTCGAGCCGAACCCGCGCCTCCTGACCTCCGCGCAAGCCGCCGAGTTCCTCACCCTCAAGGAGTCCACGCTGCGCGACTACTCCCGCCGCGGCATCGTCCCCAGCGTCAAGATCGGCCGCCACCTTCGTTTCGTCGAAGCCGACCTCGTTGGCTACCTCGACGGGCTACGGCGGGCCTTCGACGCACGCCTGGATACCGGGTTTGGTAGACGAAAGTGGTAGACGGCGCCGATTTTGGTCCCGAAGGGGCGCTACAGAAGAGAGAAAGGCCCGCATTTGCGGGCCTTTCTCGTAAGCGGATGAAGGGACTCGAACCCTCGACCTTCTGCATGGCAAGCAGACGCTCTAGCCAACTGAGCTACATCCGCGCGAGCGGGCAGTATAGATCCGCAAACCGGATCGCGCGAGCCTTGCGAATTCGGCTGCGGGCCGCGCGACCGCCGGATTCGTTGGGATCATCGGCGTCGTGGCCGCCGCCGGATTCTCAGCGTTTCCATAGCTGTGCCAAATGCGGCGCCGCGAGCCTGTAGCGCCGTGGCCTTCGTCCGGCACGTCTTCGAGCCGCAGCCAGCTGGGCCGTCGAGCGGCGATCTGACGGCAGATCGGCGTGAGGGGGGCGGCAGGCGCATCACGCACGCCGTCACGGCGGTGCGCCGTGCCCCGGAGCTCGGCGGGCTGATCGCGCTGGCTGCGCTCCTGAACCTGTGGGCGCTCGGTCGCAACGGCTGGGCGAACACCTACTACGCGGCGGCCGTTCGCTCGATGGCCGCAAGCTGGCACAACTTCCTCTTCGCCTCAGCCGATCCGAGCGGCGTGATGACCGTCGACAAGCCGCCGCTGTCGCTGTGGGTCCAGACGCTGCTGGTGCGTGTCTTCGGCTTTCACCCGTTCGCCATCCTCGTGCCCCAGGCACTGATGGGCGTGGCCAGCGTCGCGCTGGTCTATGACCTGGTGCGGCGCCGGTTCGGCCGCCTTGGCGGCCTGGTCGCGGGGCTGGCGCTCGCGACCACGCCGATCGCCGTCGCGATGTCGCGCCACAACAACCCCGACGCGCTGCTGACGCTGTGCTGCGTCGCGGCGGTGTGGTGTGCCGTGCGCGCATTCGAGGACGGGCGCACGCGCTGGCTCGTTGCCGCCGGCATCGCTGTCGGCCTGGGGTTTGAGACGAAGATGGGCGCCGCATTCGTCGTGGTACCGGCCATCGCGCTCGGCTGGCTGTGGATCGCGCCGCGTGGCCGCGTTGCCGCGATCCGCCAGCTGCTCGCAGGCGGCGCCGCGATGCTCGCGGTCGCCGGCGCATGGCCGCTGCTGGTGGTGTTGACACCGTCAGCCGACCGCCCGTGGATATCGGGGACATCCGACAACAGCATCCTCTCGCTGATCGTTGGCTACAACGGCTTCGGCCGTGTGAGCGGCCAGAGCGGAGGTCCGGGCCGTGGCGGCGGCGCCGCCGCCGTGCTCGGCGGGGGCGCCGGACCGCTGCGCTTGGTGAATGCGGCGCTCGGCGGCCAGGACGGATGGCTGCTCGGGCTCGCCCTCGTCGGCGCCGTCGCCGTGCTGATCGCGGGCCGCGCTCGCCGGCGCGATCCGCGCACGGCGTGGCTGCTGGTGGTCGGCGGCTCGTTTCTCGTCACGGCCGCCCTGCTCAGCTTCTCCCGGGGCATCTTCCACCCCTATTACGTGGTGGCGCTCGCGCCGTTCACCGCCGCGCTGGCCGGCGCCGGCGTGGCGGTGGTCGCCCGGGCCGATGTGCCGGTCGCGGTCGCCGGGGCGGCGGCGCTTGCAGCCGGGGTGGTCTGCGAGTTCGTCGTCCTGCACAACTACAGCGGCGAGATCGGCTGGCTGCGGGTCGTCCTGCCGGCCGCGTGCGGGGCGGCGACGGTCGCGTTGTTCGTCTTCCGTCGGCGCGCGCGCCTGCGCACCGCGGCAATGGCGCTCGGCACGGCTGCCCTGCTGATCGCACCGACCGTCTGGTCGTTCGACACGCTCGGCTACGCCGCAGCCGCCACGTTCCCCGCCGGCGGGCCGGCCTCGGTTGACGGCCTGGTCCTTGGCGGTTGCGCGCGGCCCGGGGGCGGAGCGGGCTTCCGGCTGCCGCTCGGCCCCGGCCCGGGCAGCGGTCCCCCGCCGCTGTTCGGACCGGGCGGCGGAGGCGCGGGCCCAGGCGGAGCGGCGCGCTTCGGCCCGAACCCGTTCGCCGCCGGACCGTTGGCCGGGCTGTTCGGCGGCGCGTTCGGCGCGGGTGCGTCGCTGACCCAGGTTGAGGCCTACATCGTCGCGCACGGCGGTGGCACGCTGGCCGTTTCGAGCCAGTCGAACGCCGCGTGCGCGATCATCGCCGATGGCTCGAAGGTGGCCGGAATCGGCGGCTTCACCGGCCAGGAGAGCGACCCGTCGATCTCGTGGCTGGCCGCTGAGGTCGCGTCAGGGCACATCCGCTGGGTGCTCACGAGCGGTGCCTTCGCGCGCTTCGGCCTCGGCGGGCGCCCGGGAGCGAGCGCCGCGCTGGATGCCGCCGCGCAGGCGTGCGTCAGCGTCAAGGCGTTCCCGTCATCGCTCTACGACTGCGCCGGCCGGGCCGCCGCGCTGCGCGCGCTGGGGGTCAGCTGACGTTCGGGACGACGAGGATCGGTCGCTTGGCGTGGTGCACGAGCGCGTTCGACACGCCGCCGAGCACGACGGAACCGACGGTCGAGAGGCCGCGCGCTCCGGCGACGATCAGCTGCGCATCGAGCTCGTCGGCGACATCGATGATCGTGCGCCAGGGTGCTGCAGCGGCTCGCTCGAGGCGCCCTTCGGCGGTGAAGCCGGCCTTGTTGGCGAGCGCGACGCCCTCGTCGAGAACCCGCTGTGCCCGGTCGCCGATCGCCGCCTCGAGCTCGGCGATCTGTCCTGCACTCCAAGTCTGAAGTCCACCGAAGGGATCCGCGTCGAAATAGGTGACCGGCGGGTCCCAGACGTGCAACACGGTCACCGCGGCGTCGCCGAGCAAGGCCTGGGCCGACTCGATCGCGTGCCTCGCGCTGGCCGAGCCGTCGAAGGCGAGCACGATCATCGCCGCGGGCCCGCGCCGTTTGCGCCGCCGGTGATCTCACGCCACGGTGCTCGCACGATGCCCGCAGTCTAGAGCGCGAAGGCCCGGCCAGTCGGCGTGCTGGCCCTCGCGCGAGCACCGAAGGCTCGCGGCGGCGAGTCTCGTATGCTGCCGCGAGATGGCACGTGTCGGCATCCTGACCGGTGGGGGAGACTGCCCCGGGCTCAACGCGGTGATTCGCGCGGTCGTGCGCCGCGGTCTCGACGACCCTGACAACACCTGCGTCGGCTTTCGGCATGGCTGGGCGGGGGTGCTCAAGGGCAACTCGTTCGAGCTGACACGTGCCAGCACGGTGGGCATCCTCGGTCGCGGGGGCACGATCCTCGGAACCTCGCGGACCAACCCGTTCGCCGACGGTGTCGACGGCACCGAACAGATCCGCAGCGTGCTCGCCGCCCAGGGCGTCGATGCGCTGATCGCCATCGGCGGGGATGACACCCTCAGCGTCGCCGCGCGCCTGACCGAGGAGGGCGTGCCGGTCGTCGGGGTGCCCAAGACGATCGACAACGACCTCGGCGGCACCGAGCTGACGTTCGGGTTTCACACCGCGGTGCAGATCGCGACCGACGCGATCGACCGGCTGCGCACCACGGCTGAGTCGCACGACCGCGTGATCGTCGTTGAGGTGATGGGTCGCGAGGCCGGCTGGATCGCGACCTACGCCGGCATCGCCGCGGGGGCGGACGCGATCCTCGTACCCGAGTGGCCGTATGACCTCGATGCCGTCTGCGAGCTGTTGTGGGCGCGGCACGCCAACGGCACGACGTACTCGATCGTCGTCGTCGCCGAGGGCGCGACGCCGAAGGGCGGCGCCACGAGCGTCGCCACCGCCCACATCGACGAATTCGGCCACGCCCGGCTCGGCGGCGTCGCCGTCTCGCTGAGCGCCGAGATCGAGGAGCGCACCGGCTACGAGACCCGCTACACGATCCTCGGGCACGTCCAGCGCGGTGGCACGCCGACCGCGTTCGACCGCGTGCTGGCCACGCGCTTCGGCGTCGCGGCGATGGATGCCGTGCGTGACGGACGCTTCGGCGAGATGGTCGCGCTGCGCGCCGACGAGATCGTGCTGCTGCCGTTCGCCGACGCCCTGCAGGCGCCCAGGCTGCTCGACCCGCGGCTGTTCGAAGTCGCGTCGATCTTCTTCGGCTAGTGGGACACCACGCGGCTTCGGGCCGGGCGGCACGCAGTCGCCGACGGTCACCGGGGAGCATGGCATGGGCTGGGCCAAGCGCGGCCAGCAGGCACGCCAGTGGGCGCCGGCGGCGCTGGATCTGCTGAACCCGGGAAAGCAGCTCAGCCGCCCTAAGGACAGACCCGTTTGCGCGCGGGTTCGCCAACGTGTAGCTTGCGCCGCGGTGCCAACGGTCGCCATCGACGGGCTCGAACTGGTTGTGCATCTTTCGGCGCTCGAGAAGCTCGCGGCGTTCCGCAGCGGGGATCCGCGCTTCGCGCTGTCGAGTGTCACCGGAGTCGTCGTGGAACCGAACGTGTGGGCTGCGCTGCGCGGAATCCGCGCACCGGGGACCGGCCTGCCGTATGTGATCGCCTACGGGACGCGCCGCTTCCCGGGCGGCAAGGATCTGGCGCTGATCCACGGCGGGCGGCGACCGGGCTTGCGCGTCGACTTCGACGACGACGCCCCGTACTCGCGCCTCGTCGCGAGCGTCGCCGATCCGCAGGCCACCGCGCAGGCGATCCGCGCCGCCTCCGGGCACCTTGACACATCGCAACGCGATGTATAGTGTTCCTGGGCGTGAGATCGGAAGCTCTCAAGGGGCACCTCGACGGTCTGATGCTCGCCACGCTGCAGGCGGGGCCGGCCCACGGTTACGCGATCGCGCAGATGCTGCGCGCGCGCAGCGACGGCGCCTTCGACCTGCCTGAGGGCACGCTGTACCCGGCGCTGCACCGGCTCGAGCGTGCGGGAATGGTCGCCAGCGAGTGGTCCACGCAGGCGGGACGCCGGCGGCGCACCTACAGGCTGACCCGCGCCGGCGAGAAGGCGCTGAGCGAACGGCGCCGCGAGTGGCGGCTGTTCGCCACGGCGATCGAGGCGGTGCTGGCATGAGCTGGCTCAGCGAGTTCGAGGACGAGCTCGTCGCGCGCGGCATCCGGCCCGCGGCGCGCGAGCGGCTGGTCGCCGAGTTCGCCGACCACCTCGCCTGCGAACAGGGCTCCTCGACGCGCCTCGCGTTGACGCGGCTCGGTGCGGCGCGCGAGATCGCCGGTCAGTACGCCGACGAGCTGGCGGCCGATGACGCGCGAGCAGGCGCACTGGCGGTCTTCGCCGCGCTGAGCTGCGCGGCGATCGCGTTGATCGTCGAGCAGGTGACCCTCGGCCGCGTCGGCTATCCGGGCTTCGATCACGGCCACAGCACCGCGCTCGCGCTGGTCTCGCTCGCCGCCGTGGTGCTCGGTTCGCAGGTCGCGCTGGTCGCCGGATCACTTGCCGCCTGGCGCGCCCTGCGCCGCCGGCGCGAACCGATCCTCCCGGCCGCGGAGATCGCGCTTCTGCGTCGGCGCTGCCGTGTCGGGCTGTCGGCCGGGCTCGTAACGACGTCCGGGCTGTTTGCCTACGTGGTCAACTTCACCGCTGTGCTGCCGGTGTGGTGGCTGGCCCTCAGCGGCGCGCTCGCCGCCGGCGCCACCGCTGCCCTGATCGCGGCCCGCCACGCTCTCGTGCGCAGCTCGAGCACCCTGGCACTCTCGTCCGGGCCGCCCGGTGACCTGTTCGACGACATCCCTCCGCTCCGCGGACTGCGCGCCCACCCGCTGCGGCTGTGTCTGCTCGCCGCACTGGGGACCGGGGGGGTGGTCACGCTGGCCGAGTGGCATGCCGAGCATTCGCTCGCCGAGGGCGTGCAGCGCGGCATCTTGGAGGCGCTCGCGTTGAGTGTCTGCTTCGCGTTGCTCGGGCGCGCGATCGGCGCGCGCCGCTAGCGGCACCGAATCACGCGCGCCGCTACCGTTCTCCGGACACCTGCACGAACGCGAGGAGCGACGATGACGCTGCCTGTCGAGGGCTACCAGCTGAAGGGCATCTCAGCGAAGGCCTACGAGCACCCGGCTGACCGCGCCGCGACGGCCTCGCTGCAGTCGATCCCCTACCTCGATCGCGTCGTGCGCAAGCTGATCGAGCTCGGCTACGAGCGGGCCCTGCGCCAGGCCTACCTCGGCTCCTCGGTGCGCCTGGGCGAGGATCAGCTGCCGAACGTGTGGCGGCTTCACGCGCGGGCCTTCAAGACGCTCGACCTCGACCCGCTCCCCGACCTCTACCTGACGCAGTTCCCAGTGGCCAACGCATCGACGATCGGCGCCGGGCGGCCGATCCTGGTGCTGCAATCGGGGCTCGTGAAGCTGCTCAACGAGGAGCAGCTGTATGCCGTCTTCGCGCACGAGGCGGGACACGTGCTCTCCGACCACGTGCTCTACGGGACGGCGCTGACGATCCTCACCAGCCTGAGCCGCCTCCCGGGGATCCCGCTGCCGCTGATGCCCCTGCGCGCCGCGCTGATGGAGTGGTATCGCTCGGCCGAGCTGAGCTGCGACCGCGCAGCGGCGCTCGTGACGCGTGACCCGCTGACCGTGTGCCGCGTGCTGATGGTCATCGCGGCCGGCGCCGAGGCCAAGCGCCTGGACCTCGACGTGTTCATGCGCCAGGGTCTCGAGTACCGCGAGAAGGGCAGCGGCCTGGAGCGCCTGTCGCGGCTGCTGCTCGACCTCAACGTCACACACCCGATGCCCGTCCGCCGGATCCACGAACTGATGGAGTGGGTCGGCAGCGGCGACTACGACCGAATCATCGCCGGGTCCTACGTCAACCGCGACGAGCCGGCACGCCCGCGCGCGGAGGCGGGCGACGCGGTCGCCCACTACGCCGAGCGCTTCAAGAACGTCTTCCGCGACGCGGGCGAGTCGATCAACGACGTCGGCAAGCAGGTCAGCGACTGGTTGCGCGGGAACGGCGATCACGAGCAGTGACGGCGACCGGCCGCTTCGAGCGCCCGTTGCAATGCTCGGAATTTGCGCGCGGCGGTTCCCGTCGCCGGTGCCGATGCGTGTTATAAGGCTGGTGGTCGAATCGGCTAGCTGCGCCCTCACCGAGACTCGCCGCTAGCCGCGGAGGGGGCCGTTGTGGCCGGCCGGGAGTCAGGCGATCGGAACATCGATGTCACGGACGAGGTGAGCGACGAGGAGCCGGAGAGCCGTGTCGTTTCCCCGGGAGCGCTCGAGCACGAGCAGACGCTCTCGGACGCCGATCAGACAGCCGCCGAGAGCGATCAGGCGGCGGCCGACGAGGACCAGGCAGCGGCCGACAGCGACCAGGCAGCGAGCGATCGCGATCTCGCCAGCGGCGGCGACCCCGGCGAGCATGAGCTGACACGCGACATTCGCGACCGCACCGCCGAGCGACGCCACGAGATCGCCGCCGAGCGGGTCGAGACGGCGGCGGCACGCGACGCGGCGGCGCGGGCTCGCGATCTGGCGGCAGCGGCGCGCGACGAGGCCGCGGCGCTGCGCGATCGCGAACTGGCGGAGCGCGACGCCGACCGCGGCGCCACCAAGGCCGCGCGGATCCTGCACCGCGCGGCGGAGAGGCGCCGCATGGCCGCCGCCGACCGTGTCGCGGCAGCCGAGATTCGAGCCCGCGCGGCGGCCGACCGCGAGCAGGCCGCGCGCGACCGCGAGCAGGCCGCGCGCGATCGGGCGCAGGCCCAGGCGGACCGCGACGCGCTGTTGCAAGCACTCGCCATCGCCGAGACCGACCAGCTCACCGGGGCCCGGACGCGGGCGGCAGGTCTGCTCGACCTCGATCACGAGATCGATCGTGCCCGCAGGACGAACGGCAAGCTCGTCGTCGCGTATGTCGACGTCGTCGGTCTCAAGGCGGTCAACGACGCGGGTGGGCATTCAGCAGGCGACGCCCTGCTCCAGAACGCGGTCCGCGGGATCCGCGGTCACCTGCGCTCCTACGACCTGATCGTCCGCCAAGGCGGCGACGAGTTCCTGTGCGCGATGTCGGGCGCGACGGTCGACGACGCCCGCCAGCGGTTCCGGTCGGTTCAGGCCGCGCTGGCCGAGGACCCGGATCCCTGTGAGATCAAGGTCGGATTCGCCGCGCTCGCGCCGGAGGACAGCGCGAGGGAACTGATCGAGCGCGCCGACACCGATCTGCCAAGCAGCCGGCCACGCTGAGCTGCGATGAGCTGCGGGGCGCGGTTGCTTGTTCGTAAGGCCTCATTATTGGAGCCTTACGGGCTCATCCGGCCGTAAGGCCTCATTATGCAGGCCGTACGACACGGTCGGTCGGGGGGACGGTGCCGCTGATGAGGAAATCGTGAGCCAAGCCTCGGTCGAGCGGGCGACGCGTCAGGCTGAGCATGGGCTGTCCGCCGAGCCGTGCGCCGACCTTGGTCTTTGTAGATCAGTGAGGACACGAGGAGTGCCGGGTTTCGCCAAGGCGACACACTGTCGTTTGCGGGTCCCGGTGTGCGTGTTGGTGCGTTGCGCTATCGGTGCCTGGTTCCTGCGCTCACCCGGTTTCGGTCGCGACCGCGACTCCGCAGGATCCGATCGCGTCGTTGACAAAGTTCTCGTTGACGCCGGTTCCGTTGACCTTGGCGCGCCCGATTGTCGACCCTCCGCCGGTCCAGTACGCGTATCCGCCCGCGACCGCCGGCGTCGTGCTCTTTCGTAGTTTCCCGCAGCGAACGGAGGGCGACCCCCGATGCTTCCCAAGCCATCGCGTGGTCTGATCGGTCTCAACCCCCGAGGAGGCGAAATTCGTGAGCGACATGGTCACAACAACAGCGGCGCGCGTCGGCGACGCCGTCGAGGTCAAGGGGCTGCCGGGAAAGCCCGCCAAAAGGGGCCAGATCCTTGAGGTTCTCGGGGCAGGTGAGCACGTCCACTTCCGCGTCCGCTGGGAGGACGAACATGAGTCTCTCCTCTTTCCGACGACGGAGGGAGGGACGCTCATCCATCGTCCGGCTCACGACAGAAACCCCTAACGGGGCTTGTCCCTGTCTCGCTCATGTCCACCGACTACCACCTGGACGATCTACGAGCGCAGGCGCGTCACGCCCGTCGACGGCGTGACCTCTACAAAGCGAGGGCCTACGCCCTACGGCCGACGACTGACTCTCGCATGCGCGAACTCCAGCGCGAGTGTGAGGGGGCCGAGGCACGCCTGCGCGCGTCAGAAGCCGAGGAACGGCAACTCGCTGACGGCTCACCGGACTAGCGTCGCCCGAGACGCCGCAGCACGTGCTCGCCCGTTCAGCAGCCCTGCGACAGCGCGCTGTCGGGTTGTTCGGCGATCGGCCCCGGTCAGCCCGCGGGTAGCTCGGTGACCGAGGCGCCGCCGCGGTTGGTGACCCAGATGTGGGTGCCGTCGAATGCGACCGCGACCGGACCGGTGAAGGCGTAGGAGCCGCCGGAGAGCGTCTGCGCCCACGCCCGGTTGCTCGCATCAAGCTCGGTGCGCGAACTACGGAGTCCCGGGGTCAGGCTTGATCGGCGGCCTCTGCCCGCCTTATGACGAGGCAAGGGCCCCGACTTTCAGGGCCCTCAAGAGGCCGGATCAACG
>Ga0307372_10013979_pt1 | contig 10319 bp, 7 predicted proteins | sample OX1MG_FD_202533 | JGI IMG/M metagenome (GOLD analysis project Ga0307372, IMG submission 202533) | Soil microbial communities from Risofladan, Vaasa, Finland - OX-1 | ecosystem: Environmental > Terrestrial > Soil > Coastal area > Acid sulfate soil | place: Finland: Risofladan, Vaasa | collected... | reverse complement strand
CGTCGCCAGGACGCTCATGCCGGTCATCGCCAGCGCCTGGCAGCCCGCCAGCATCACGACGATGCGGCGCGATCCCACGACGGGCGGCAAAGCGGCGGAAATCGTGGGCGCCGGGGCCGACATTGTCAGCACGATAAGCGACACAGCCGCCCCGTCAATGCCGCCAGCGGGATGGCAGCCGCGCGCCGACATCCGTATCGGTGGCAGCCCGCAGCTCACCGGCCACCGCCCGAATGGCGGCAATCGGCGCCGCCTGGCCCCCGAGCGCTTGCCGGCCGCGCCCCCCCTCCCTATGATCCCCGGCTCATGCGCAAGCAGGCATTTCGGCACCGGCATCTTCTCGGTATCGAGGGGTTGACGCCGGACGACATCAACCACGTCCTCGACCTTGCGGACGGCTATGTCGAATTGAGCCGGCAGGCCGAAAAGAAGCGGGCGACGCTGCGCGGCCGCACGCTGATCAACTGCTTTTTCGAGAATTCGACGCGCACGCGCACCTCGTTCGAGGTTGCCGGCAAGCGCCTGGGCGCCGACGTCATCAACATGGCGGTCGCGGTCAGCTCGATGAAAAAGGGCGAGACGCTGATCGACACGGCGATGACGCTCAACGCGATGCGCCCCGACGTGCTGGTCGTGCGCCACCCCGAGTCGGGCGCGGTGCAGCTCCTCGCGGAAAAGGTCGATTGCGCGGTCATCAACGCCGGCGACGGCAGCCACGAGCACCCGACCCAGGCGCTGCTCGACGCGCTGACGATCCGCCGCCGCAAGGGGCGGCTCGGGGGGCTCGTCGTGGCGATCTGCGGCGACGTGCTGCACAGCCGCGTCGCGCGCTCGAACATCGCGCTGCTCAACGTGATGGGCGCGCGGGTGCGGGTCGTGGCGCCGCGGACGCTGCTTCCCGCCGCGGTCGAGCGGCTCGGCGTCGAGGTGTTTCACGACATGGCGGCCGGGCTCAAGGGCGTCGACATCGTGATGATGCTGCGCCTGCAACTGGAGCGGATGCACGGCTCGTTCGTGCCGTCGACGCGCGAATATTTTCATTTCTTCGGCCTCGACTACGACAAGCTCAAGCTTGCCAAGCCCGACGCGCTGATCATGCATCCCGGGCCGATGAACCGCGGCGTCGAGATCGGCAGCGAGGTCGCCGACGACATCGACCGCAGCCTCATCCGCCAGCAGGTCGAGATGGGGGTTGCGGTGCGCATGGCCTGCCTCGAAATCCTGGGCCAGGACCGTGGCCCCGACAACGGCCGGGTCCTGAAATGAGTCCGGACAAATGAGTCAGGACAAATGAGTCGGGGCAAATGAGCGGGCTCAGGCAGCTGTTTCGCAACGCCCGGCTGATCGACCCGGAGAGCGGACACGACGCGGTCGGCGATCTGCTGGTCGCCGACACCCGCATCGCCGCGCTCGGCCGCGACATTGCCTGCGACGACGCCGAAATCGTCGATTGCAGCGGGTTGTGCCTCGCGCCGGGCCTTGTCGACATGCGCGTGCAATTGCGCGAGCCCGGCGCTGCGCACATGGAATCGATCGAGAGCGGCAGCCAAGCCGCGGCGGCGGGCGGGGTCACGACGATGGTGGCGCTGCCCAATACTGAGCCGCCGGTCGACGATGTCGCGGTCGTCGAGTTCATCGCCCGCCGCGCCCGCGAGGTGCGGCTGTCCAAGATCCACACCTATGCCGCCGCCACCAAGAAGCTGGCCGGCAAGGAATTGACCGAGATCGGGCTGCTCGCCCAGAGCGGCGCGGTCGGGTTTACCGACGGGGTCACGGCGATCGCCAACGCGCTGGTGATGCGCCGCATCCTTTCATACGCGCGCAGCTTCGACCAACTGGTGATCCAGCACCCGGAGGAACCGAGCCTCGGCGGCGCCGGCGAGGTCACCGAGGGCGAAACCGCGACCCGGCTGGGGCTGGCCGGCACCACCCCGATGGCCGAGGTGATCATGGTCGAGCGTGATCTTCGGCTCGTCGAGATCACCGGCGCGCGCTACCACGCCGCGCACCTCTCGACCGGCGAGGCGGTCGCGGCGATCCGCCGCGCCAAAGAGGCCGGGCTGCCGGTGACCTGCGACACCGCCCCGCCCTATTTCGTGCTCAACGAAACCGCGATCGGCGACTACCGCACTTTTGCCAAACTGTCGCCGCCGCTGCGCGAGGAGGCCGACCGCCAGGCGATCGTCGACGCCCTCGCCGACGGCACGATCGACGCGATCGCCAGCGACCATGCGCCGTGGGACCAGGATTCGAAGCGCCTGCCGTTCACCTCGGCGAGCTGCGGCATCGTCGGGCTGGAGACGCTGTTGCCGCTGGCACTCGAACTGTATCACGGCGGGCGGCTCAGCCTGATCGACGTGCTGCGCCGGCTGACCGTCAATCCGGCCGCGATCCTCGGCCTCGATGCCGGGCGCATGAAGCCCGGCGCGCCGGCCGACCTGGTGCTGTTCGACCCCGACGCGGCGTGGCGCATCAAGACCGACGCGTTCCGCTCAAAATCGAAGAACGCGCCGTTCGACGGCCGCCCGGTCAAGGGCCAGGTCGTGCGCACGATCGTCGACGGCCGCACGATTTTTCAGCTTGCGGGCTATCAGCGCGCGGGATGAGGGCGCAATGACCGAAACCGTCGTCGCCGCAATCGTCGGCTACCTGCTGGGCTCGATCCCGTGGGGGCTGCTGCTGACCCGGCTCGCCGGGCACGGCGACATCCGCCATATCGGCTCGGGCAATATCGGCGCGACCAACGTGCTGCGCACCGGCAACAAGAGCCTGGCAGCGGCGACACTGGCGCTCGACCTGCTGAAAGGGCTGGCCGCCGTGCTGATCGGCAAGCTGTGGGGGCCGAACGCGGCGCTCGCCGCGGCGGGCGCGGTTGTGCTCGGCCACATGTTCCCGGTGTGGCTCGGGTTTCGCGGCGGCAAGGGCTTGGCGACCGCGCTTGGGGTAGTGATCGTGATTGCCTGGCCGGTCGCGGTGTTGGGGCTCGCGGTCTGGCTCGGCGTGTTGATCCTCACCCGCTATTCGTCGCTCTCCGGGCTGGTGGCGACCGTGGCGGCGGTGATCTACGCCGGGTTTACCGTCAATCCCGCCCCCGCCGCACTGATCGCGGCGATCGCGGTGCTGGTGATCATTCGCCACCACGGAAACATCCGCCGGCTGTTGAGCGGGACCGAAAGCCGCATCTCGTTGACCAAGTGACGATCGGCACCAGAGGGTACCCGCACGCGGTAGTGGCTTACCACGGAGCGTCTCTCACCCTATAGTGGTCATACGCGAGCATGACGACCGAATGGGGAGGAGCCTCTGTCTTTGCGCGCGCTCGAACCGCAAGAGCGCCTCGATTGGCTGCGCCTGTGCCGCACCGAGTCGGTCGGGCCGGTAACGTTTTATGCGCTGCTGCGCCGCTTTGGCTCGGCCGGCGAGGCGCTGGCGCAGCTGCCGCGCCTCGCGCGGCGCGGCGACGGCGGCCGCGCGGTCGCGGTGCTGCCGCGCGCCGAGGCCGAGCGCGAACTGGCCGCGCTCGACCGGCTCGGCGCCCGCCTGGTGTGCTGGGGCGAGCCGGACTACCCGTCCCTGCTGGCCGCGGTCGACGATGCACCGCCGGTGTTGAGCGTGCTTGGCGACCCGGAGGTGTTGCGCCGGCCGATGGTGGCGATCGTCGGCGCGCGCAACGCCTCGGCCAACGGGCGGCGGATCGCGCACGACCTGGCGGCCGGGCTGGGCGCAGACGGCATCGTCGTGATCTCGGGCATGGCGCGCGGCATCGACGCCGCCGGGCACGCCGGCGCGCTCGACACCGGCTCGGTCGCGGTCGTCGCCGGCGGGGTCGATGTCGTCTACCCCGAGGAAAACCGCGGGCTCTACCGGGCGCTGGCCGAGCGCGGCGCGATCGTCGCCGAGCTGCCACCAGGCACCGAGCCGCAGGCGCGCCATTTTCCGCGCCGCAACCGCATCATCTCGGGGATGGCGCTGGGGATCGCGGTGGTCGAGGCGGCGGCGCGCTCGGGGTCGCTGATCACCGCCCGGTTTGCGCTCGAACAGGGGCGCGAGGTGTTTGCCGTGCCGGGGTCGCCGCTCGACCCGCGCTGCCGCGGCACCAACGATCTGTTGCGCAACGGCGCGACGCTGACCGAGACCGCCGCCGACATCACCGGGCAGCTCGGCCCGCTGCTGCACGGCGCGGCTGCGGCGCCGCCAGTGCCGCGCCACCCCCGGCGCCTGCCGCTCGAACCGATCGCCGCCGCGGCCCTGCTGGCGCCGGCGGCCGGCGAAACGGAGATCGACCTCGTCGTCGAGCGGCTGGGGCCGACTCCTGTGCCAGTTGACGAACTGGTGCGCCAATGCCAATTGTCAGCCGCCGCTATTGCCACCCTGCTGCTCGAACTGGAACTGGCCGGACGCATTGAGCGTCATCCCGGCAACCTTGTTTCCCTCCGCTGAACGAATGTCTCGAACCTGGGCATGAACGTCGTCATCGTCGAATCGCCTGCCAAGGCGAAGACCATCAACAAATATCTCGGCAGCGATTACAAGGTCGTGGCGAGCTATGGCCATGTCCGCGATCTGCCGCCCAAGGACGGCTCGGTGCTTCCCGATTCGGACTTCGAGATGTTGTGGGAGGTCGACGGCAAATCCGAAAAGCACGTCAAGGCGATGGCCGAGGCGGTGCGCGGGGCCGACCGGCTGTTTCTCGCCACCGACCCGGACCGCGAAGGCGAGGCGATCTCGTGGCATCTGCGCGAGGTGCTGCTGGCGCGCCGCGCGCTAAAAAAAGGCGTCGACGTCAAGCGCGTGGTGTTTAACGAGGTCACCCGCAGCGCGGTCACCGAGGCGTTCCGCCACCCGCGCGAGATCGATACCGAACTGGTCGACGCCTATCTCGCGCGGCGCGCGCTCGACTACCTGGTCGGCTTCACGCTGTCGCCGGTGCTGTGGCGCAAACTGCCGGGCAGCCGCTCGGCCGGGCGGGTGCAATCGGTCGCGCTGCGGCTGGTGTGCGAGCGCGAGGCCGAGATCGAGGCGTTCCGCCCCCGCGAATACTGGAGCGTCGAGGTCGAACTGACGACCGAAAAGGGCGAGAAATTCATCGCCCAGCTTTCCGAGCTCGACGGCAAAAAGCTCGACCGCTTCGCGCTCGACAGCGAGGCGAAGGCCAAGGCGGCGGTCGCAGCGATCCTCGGGGCCGGCGGGTTTTCGGTCGCCAACGTCGAGCGCCGCCAGACGAGGCGTCACCCGTTTCCGCCGTTCACCACATCGACGCTGCAGCAGGAGGCCTCGCGCAAGCTCGGCTTCGGCGCCAGCCGCACGATGCGCATCGCCCAGCGGCTCTATGAGGGCGTCGATCTCGCCGGCGAGACGGTCGGCCTGATCAGCTATATGCGCACCGATGGCGTCGCGATCGCCGGTGAGGCGATCGCCGCCGCGCGCGCGCTGATCGGCAGCGAATTCGGCGCGCGCTATGTGCCCGACGCGCCGCGCCTCTACCGCAGCCCGGCCAAGAATGCGCAGGAGGCGCACGAGGCGATCCGCCCGACCGACCTCGGCCGCAAGCCCGCCGACGTCGCGCAATACCTCGATGCCGACCAGCGCCGGCTTTACGAGCTGATCTGGAAGCGCACGGTGGCGAGCCAGATGGAATCGGCGGTACTCGACCAGGTATCGATCGACATCGCCGACCCCACCGGCAAGACGCGGCTGCGTGCCACCGGCTCGACGATCGTGTTCGACGGGTTCCTCCGGCTTTACCAGGAAGACCGCGACGACGCGGCCGACGACGACGCCGAAGGCAGGCGTCTGCCGGCGATGCAGGCGAATGAGCGCCTCGCCCGCGGCGTGATCACCCCGAGCCAGCATTTTACCCAGCCGCCGCCGCGCTACACCGAGGCGAGCCTAGTCAAAAAGCTCGAGGAACTCGGCATCGGGCGGCCTTCGACCTATGCCTCGATCCTGCAGGTCTTGCAGGACCGCGACTATGTCGTGCTCGACAAGCGCCGTTTTATCCCGCAGGACCGCGGGCGCCTCGTCACCGCATTCCTCACCAGCTTTTTCGAGCGCTACGTCGAATACAATTTCACCGCCGACCTGGAAAACCAGCTCGACGACATCTCCGGCGGGCGGATCGACTGGAAAGAGGTGCTGCGCAATTTCTGGCGCGACTTCGCCGGCGCGATCGACGGCACCAAGGAGCTGACCGTCAAGCAGGTGCTGGCCGCGCTCGACGATGAGCTGGGCCGGCATTTCTTTCCGGAAACCGGCTCGGGCAGCGACCCGCGCGCCTGCCCGGTGTGCGGCGACGGCCGGCTGGCCCTGAAGCTCGGCCGGTTCGGCGCGTTTATCGGCTGCTCCAATTATCCCAACTGCCGCTATACGCGCGCCTTCGGGATCGAGAAGGACGACGAGCCGGGCGGCAGCGACAGGGTGCTCGGCGCCGACCCCGCCAGCGGCCACGAGATCGCGCTGAAGAAAGGCCCCTACGGGCACTACCTGCAGCTCGGCGCCGGCGAGAACGGCGACAAGCCCAAGCGGGTGGCGCTGCCCAAGGGGATGACCCCGGCCGACGTCACGCTCGATACCGCGTGGCGCCTGCTGGCGCTGCCGCGCGACATCGGCCGGCATCCCGATACCGGCGAGCCGATCACCGCCGGGATCGGCCGGTTCGGCGCCTATCTGAAGCACGGCAGCGCGTATACCTCGCTCGCCGCCGACGATGACGTGCTGACGATCGGGCTCAACCGCGCGGTGACGCTGCTCGCCGAGGCCAAGACCGGGCAGCGGCGCGGGCCGCAGGTGCTGCGCGAACTGGGCCCTCACCCCTCAGGCGGCACCATTGCGCTCTTCAGTGGCCGCTACGGCCCCTATGTCGGGAATAACGGCGCGATCGCATCGCTGCCGAAAACCGCCGACCCGGACACGTTTTCACTCGGTGAGGCGGTGGCGCTGCTCGCCGCCAAAGGCAAAAGCCGTTCCGGTGCGCGCCGCGCTGCCCCGGCGCGCAAACCGGCCGCGGCGGCCGCCGCCACCGCTCCGGCTTCGCGCAAGCCGGCGGCCAAGGCCACGCGCCCGACCAAGGCCAAGGCCAAACAGGCGGGCAAGGCGCCGGCCCGCGGCAAGCGGCCGCCGACGCGCGGCGCACCGGCCTGAGACGCGGCCGGGTTCCCGGGCCACAGGCCCGCTGGCGGCAGCGCAGCGCCCCGCGCGACGCGCGACCTGCCCGCCGCTCTGCCGCGCCGTCGGCGACCCGCATCGTCGGGGTGTTCCGACAGTTCCGCACCGGCGGGGTCGTGGTTCCGGTTGACCGCCGCGACCGCATCGAATACGCGGTCGCCGCGCGTGAGGCCGAAACCCTTGCCGACGGCGAACTGGTCGTCGCGGTCGAGATCACCTCCGCTCGCTTCGGCCCACCGCAGGTCCATATCGTCGAGCGGCTCGGACCTGCCGAGGCGCCCGGCGCGTTCAGCCTGCTCAGCATCGCCGCGTTCGAGATTCCGACCGAGTTTCCAGAAGACGCGCTGGCGGAAGCCGAGAAGGCACCGCCTCTGACACTTGCGGGGCGCGAGGATCTGCGCGGGATCGCCCTGGTCACGATCGACGGCCCAGACGCGCGCGACTTCGACGATGCGGTGTGGGCCGAGTCCGATCCCGACCCGGCCAATTCCGGCGGATGGCACATCGTCGTCGCGATCGCCGACGTCGCCTGGTATGTGCGGCCCGGCGGCGAACTCGATCGCGAGGCGACGCGGCGCGGCAACTCGGTCTATTTCCCCGACCGGGTCGTGCCGATGCTGCCCGAGGCGCTGTCCAACGGGCTGTGCTCGCTGGTGCCTGGCGAGGACAGGGCCTGCCTCGTGGCCGAGATGTGGGTCGACCGCGACGGCAGAAAGCGGCGTCACCGCTTCGCGCGAGCGCTGATGCGCTCGGCCGCTCGGCTGACCTATGAGGCGGTACAGGCGGCGCGCGACGGAAGCGGCAGCATTGCGCTGACGCCGGAACGGCTGTCGGCGCTTTACGATGCCTGGGCGGCGCTCGATCGGGCGCGCGAAGCGCGCGGCGCGCTGGCGCTCGACCTGCGCGAGGACCGGGTGGTGCTCGACCCGGGGGGGCGGCCGATGGCGATCGTGCCGCAGCCGCGCCTCGACAGCCATCGGCTGATCGAGGAATTCATGATTCTCGCCAACGTCGCCGCCGCCGAGGAGCTCGAGGCGCGACGCCAGCCTTGCGTCTACCGGGTCCACGACCTGCCCGACCCGGACAAGGTGGAGGCGCTGCGCGAGTTTCTCGACGAGATGGGCGTGCCGGGGCTGAAGCTGGTGAAGGGCGAGCGGCTGCGCCCCGAGCTGTTCAACCGGCTCCTGGCGCGCGCTGCCGGCAGCGCCGAAGCACCGCTGGTCAATGACCTCGTGCTGCGCGCCCAGGCCCAGGCCGTCTACAGCACGCGCAATATCGGGCATTTCGGCCTGGCGCTGGCGCGCTATGCGCATTTCACCTCGCCGATCCGCCGCTATGCCGACCTTTTGGTGCATCGCGCGCTGCTCGGCGAGACGACCCTGCCGCCGGACGAGTTGACGGCTGCCGCCGAGCACATCTCGGCGACCGAGCGGCGCGCCGTCGCCGCCGAACGTGCCGCGCTCGACCGCTATCGCACGGCGCTGCTTGCTGGCGCGGTCGACACCGTGTTCGAGGCGCGGATTACCGGGGTCGCGCGGTTCGGCCTGTTTGTCACGGTGGCGGATGGCAGCGGCGACGGGCTCTTGCCGATCGCGACGCTGCCTGGCGACTACTACCGGCACGACGAGCGCCGCCATCGGCTGGTCGGCAGCCGGACGCGGCGCATCTTCGCGCTCGGCGACGCCGTTACCGTGCGGCTCGTCGAGGCCGATCCGGCCGGCGGGCGACTGCTGTTCCGCTTCGAGGATTCGACGTCTGCCCCGCCATCGAAACCGTCGCCGCAAGCAGCCGCGCGCCGCGGCCGCACGCGGCGCCGTTGATCGCCGCAGCGCGGCATTCTAGTGTGCCTGAAAGGGCGAAGGGCGATCGCCGCCAAAGGGCGAGCCGCGACGCAGACGCTGCGGGGCACCGCACAGCGGGGCGCCGCTTAGCCGATCGGGGGCACCGGAACGTGTCGATCCTCTCTTGGCTGCCGGTGCGGCCGCACGCGATGCGGGCGCTCGCGATCGTTACGCTCGGTGCGCTCGGCGCCTGCACCCCGCACGCGGCCGACCCGCCGGCGGCGACAACCCCGAGCGACGATGCGCGCCTCTTCGCCCAGGCCTTCACCGCGATCCATCAGTTGTACATTCGGCCGGTATCGGATCGGACCCTGGTGGTCGACGGCGCCGCCCACTTGAGCGCCCTCGACCCGAATTTCGTCGCGCGCCCCGGCCCCGGCGTCGGCAGCACCGCAACACTGCAGCTGAACTATCAGGGGCAAAAGGTCGGCAGCTACGTGCTGCCGGGCGCAACCGATGCAAAGGATTCCGCAAAGTTCCTCGCCCGGGTGATCGGTGTCGCGCGCCAGGTGTCGCCGCTGCTCGCGGCCGCCTCCGACGACGTGGTCGACCACGCGGTGTTCAACGGCATCACCGGCGGGCTCGACCGGTTTTCGCGATATTCGCCGCCAGCGCTGGCGCGCGAATTGCGCGATGCCCGCGACGGCTACGGCGGGATCGGCATCACGCTCGACAGCAGCAACGACGAGTTTCTGATCACCGCGGTAACGCCACGCGGGCCAGCTGAGCGCGTCGGAATCCGCCCCGGGGATCGCATCACCGCAATCAACGGGGTCGCGACCGCGCGGCACTCGCGCGCCTGGGTCATCGAGCGTCTGCGCGGCGCGGTCGGCAGTCTGATCCAGGTGGCCGTCGCCCGCGCGGGCGGGCAAATCCACGACTTCCGCATTGACCGGGCGCGACTGGTGCGGCCCACCACGACCGTGTCGCACGACGGCGACATCCTGGTCTTCCACATCGCCACCTTCAACGAAACCACGACCGCGCTGGTCGCTGCCGCCGTAAAGCAAGCGATGGCGACGCCGGGCGGGCGGCTCAGCGGCATCGTTCTCGACCTGCGCGGCGACCCGGGCGGGCTGCTGGGCCAGGCGGTCTCGCTCGACGATCTGTTCATCAAGAGCGGCCCGATCATCGCAACGCTCGGGCGCAACCCGGCGAGCCACCAGTATTTCGCCGCGACTGGCCACGCCATCGCGCGAAACCTGCCGATCGTCGTGCTGATCAACGGCGGTTCCGCCTCGGCGTCGGAGATCACCGCGGCGGCGCTGCAGGATATCGGCCGCGCCGTCGTGGTCGGCAGCGCGTCGTATGGCA